>Ga0193950_1000062_pt1 | contig 33369 bp, 19 predicted proteins | sample BB_1_MG_FD_144485 | JGI IMG/M metagenome (GOLD analysis project Ga0193950, IMG submission 144485) | Microbial mat bacterial communities from the Broadkill River, Lewes, Delaware, United States - BB_1_MG | ecosystem: Environmental > Aquatic > Freshwater > River > Microbial mats | place: USA...
AGCATCGCTTTGAGTTCCGGAATCAGCGTTAACCCGGAGCGACCGTCCATTTTCAGATCGATGGTGGCCAGAGCAGGTTGGTGGCTGCGGGCCACTTCCAGTGCTTCATCGGCGCTGCTGGCGGTTGCGACATGGTAACCACGGCGGGTTAGTGCGCGGGCCAGTACGCGGCTGAATACCGGGTCGTCATCCACAATCAGCAGGGGAGTATCGTGTTCAGTCGACATAATGAAGGTCCTCTTCCTGTTCGTTACTGCGTCGCAGGGTCACTTCGGTCAGCGTGCCGCCCGTTTCATGGTTATACAGCCGTACATCACCGTTATACCGGGCCAGGGTAGTGCTGGTCAGGAACAGGCCGATGCCCAGCCCTTTGCCTTTGGTGGTGACGAAGGGTTTGCCCAGGTGGCGTGACTGTTCCAGTGAAAGCCCTGGCCCCTGGTCATAGATGCGCAGCAGCACGTTGCTATCCGTCCAGTCCAGCTCAATGCGTATATCGTTTGGGTGGGCATCTGCAGCGTTGTTAAGCAGGTTCAGCAGTGCCTGCTGCAGGGCGCTGGTGCTTTCCAGTTCCGGCACTGTGCCCTTGCCCTCCACACGGTAATTGAACGTTGCGTCGGGGCGCATCAGCTGCCACTGCTCAAGCGCCTGGTCAACAATCTCGCTGGCGCTGAGCTGCTGGTGGGACTGTTGCTCGTCTCGCACGCTACGCGCCATATGCTGCAGTCGCTCGGCACAGGTATCAACCTGCTGTTGCAGGATCTGCAGATCTTCCTGCAGGGTTTTGTCATTCTGGTAGTCAGCCTGCAGTTCGCTCAGCAATACCCGCATGGTGGACAGCGGTGTGCCCAGCTCGTGGGCAGTACCGGCGGCCATGGTGGCCAGGGAGATCAGCTGCTGATCCTGCAGCAGTTTTTCGCGCTGACTTTCCAGCCGCTGCTGCTGGCGCTCCAGCGAGTGACGCATACGGCTGATAAACCAGGTGACGATGATCGCTGTCAGAATAAAGTTCAGCCACATCCCGGTCATATGCAGGTCGATCAGGTTGGTGAGCCGGTGGGCGTGGCTATCATGGGTGGGCACCAGCTCGATGTAGTGATTGAGCAGTGAGGTGTAGGTGATCATGGCGACCACGGCGGTGGCCAGGGTGTAGCGCCAGGGCAGGGTAGACGCGGCAATAATCAGCGGGATCAGGAGCAGAAAAATAAACGGGTTGGTGCCGCCGCCGGTCTGGAATATCAGGCTGCCAAACAGTGCCAGGTCTGCCACCAGGTGAGTGAAGAACTCGGGCTCGGTTACCGGCCAGCTGGAATGCAGGCGAGCGAAAGTAGCCAGGTTCAGCAGGGCAAACGCCGCAAAGGTGATGCTCATCAGGACCGGGTTAATTTCGGCCTGAAGCACAAACAGGGTGAATATCAGCATCGCACACTGACCAAACAGGGTCAGAAAGCGGATGTAGGTCAGTTGCAGGAGTTGTTCATTCAGGCCATTCATAGCGCCACAGTATACCAGCGGCGGGCTGCGGCGGCGGTGCGACAATTTGCCTCAGTTTCAGGGGCTACTGTGTCGGTGCGGAGTGCTCTGGTGATAACGAGAATGTCATTAAAATAAATCTGAGCCTGACAAAGGTTGCTGGTGGTCAGCTTGCTGGGCCTTTTGTGCTTGCAAAGGAGGGCGATATTCAAGCCTTGTTACTGACCGAACAGATCACTCTCTGTTTACATCTGAGTGTTTATTGTTCGGCTGTAGGCTTTCTATGATTTGAGCCTGCCCTCCTGTCAAAGTTAGTTCCATTGGATTGTGCACTTACTTGTTAGATAAGGAGAGTCCTCTTTGGAAGCTTCCCTCGTGTCTTTTTGATGCTTACCTGCCATCAACTATCTGCCTATGCCAAAGATTTAAATGAGTTTATTCCATTCAGTATAAGTACCGCCTCTATTCAGACTCTGTTTCGGCGGCCTCTCAGCGCGAAAAATACAGTAAAAACTAGCAATATGTGACCAGTATCACTGACATAATGCAGGTGATATACTTGAGCGAAAGTTCGTGAACTGTCAGGGTAGACACCTTCGTCGTGCCAGGATGCCGACAACTGATTGAAGCCATGACGTTTCTCCTCGGTTTCGGCTGTTATATATGGTTTTCCTGATATATCGATGTGTTGTGTTTACGCCTTACAGGGTCCGGCTGGTTTGATTTTGTTATAGGTTTTGGGCCCGTGTTGGTGTTCTGAAATTAAGGTGTTGTAACGGCCCGTTTTGTGGGGCCAGGGCATAAACAGGCTGCGTGAAAAATGAATAATGCTGCATCTATAGGTACCAGTCTGTTACTGGCAATGCTTGTTGCTGGTTGCGCACCAATGGAGCTGATTTCGACAGGCTCTGATCGGGCGGGAATACCTGAAAATCCGGCGCTTCTGACCTCCTCCGTCAGTCATGCGCTGACGACACAGCCTGCGGACATGTCTGTTCCGGTTGTGGATGGCCGCTTTCAAGGACAGTTGTTGCAGGCCGGGCCGGTGTATTTCGCCGCCAGTGGTCGGCAGTGTCGCAAGGTCCGGTTTACTTCGGACAGCGCAGAGCAACGCTTCATCGCTTGCCAGCAAACAGACCGATGGGTGTTGGTTAAGCCGGTTATCTGAATCTTAGCCTCTTTATTTTGACGTTGCTGTGCGGGCCTGTGTCGGGTGCATGGCTGTGGTTGTGGGAACAGGATTTGAACATGAGATATCCACTAACGGTGATGCGAGCTGCACGGATGATTGCAGTCACGGCCAGCATTGTTCTGGGTCCGCTGGTGTCAGTAACTGCCCTGGCTGTTGATGGATTGTCAGCAGTTGAGTCTGATGCTGCCGTGAGCCGGGATGCGACAGCGCGGGTGCCAAATAATAAGGCATGGCAAAGCGGTACCTACAGTGCGGGCCCCGCTGCTGCTAAATCTGCAAATCAGTTGCAGCCGTTCGGCAGTCAGTTATTCGACGGTGGTTTTCGTGGTGTTCGTTCTGACGGCCTGAATGCTGGCTACCAGATTACGCCAGGTGATCTGATCACGTTGCGTATATGGGGCGCGATTGAGGCTGAGCGGGTTCTTGCGGTTGATAGTCAGGGTAACGTGTTCATCCCGTCTGTGGGGCCGGTCAATGTTAAAGGGCTGACCAGTCAGCAGATGGATAGCCGTATCCGTACGGCACTGCGCTCGGTGTATCCCGAAAATGTGATGGTTTACACCAACCTGCAAGGCACGCAGCCGGTATCTGTTTTCGTAACGGGTTATGTGAACAAGCCTGGCCGCTATGCCGGTACGCCAGATGACTCCGCGATTCATTTCCTAGACCTGGCTGGTGGCATCGACAGTGAACAGGGCAGCTATCGTAGTGTCCGGATTATGCGTGATGGCCGAGTGATAGCGGCGCTGGATCTCTATCCGTTTTTACTCGACGGTCGCTTGGCCCGCCCACAGTTGCGCGATGGCGATACCCTGGTGGTGGAGGAACGAAAGCAGGTTGTTGCTGTGCGTGGCCACGTAGGGCAGCCATATCTGTATGAGCTGGCAGAAGGTCAGCGTACGGGGGGCGAGCTGTTACGCCTTGCCCGCCCACAGGCCGGGGTATCTCACGTGCTGGTGCGGGGGCATCGTCAGGCTGGGCCGTTCAGTGGTTATTACAGCGTTGAAGAGTTTACTGGGCTGACCCTCAACGACGGGGATGCAGTAGAACTCAGTGCTGACCGGCGTAAAGACACCATCGTGGTACAGCTGTCAGGCAGCTATTTTGGGCCGTCCCGTTATGCATTGCCACGGGATGTAAAGCTGCAGACTCTGCTGGATGCCGTTGCCGTACCTGAAGCCATTACCGATGTCAGCAGTATTTCCATGCAGCGTGAAAGTGTTGCACAGCAGCAGCGCGCGTCTTTGCAGGAAAGCCTGAAACGGTTGGAATCTACCTATCTGGGCGCACCATCAGCAACACCGGAAGAGGCGACTATCCGGGTGCAGGAAGCCACGCTGATTCGGCAGTTTATCGCCCGTGCTGAAACAGCTGAGCCCACAGGTCGACTGGTGATTGCCAGTCAGGGCAAGATTGCCAATGTCCGCCTGCAGGATGGCGATGTAATTAACATCCCGGAAAAGTCTGATTCGCTTCTGATCAGTGGCGAAGTGCTGGTGCCGCAGTCGGTGGTATTCCAGTCCGGTCGCAGTGCGCTGGATTACATCGAGGGCGCTGGTGGTTTTAGCCAGCATGCCGACGATGATCGCATTCTGATTGTGCGCCAGAACGGTGAAGTACGCGATGCCGACGAAGTCAGCCTTAAGCCTGGAGATGAAATTCTGGTGCTGCCAAAAGCACCAACGAAAAATCTGCAGCTGGCTTCGACTCTGTCGCAGATCATCTACCAGATGGCCATTGTCACCAAAGTTGTGACGGATTTATAAGGTCGGTTAATGCTTGCTACCCGAACCTCCTGGCAGGTAACGCGCAGCGTCTGGCATGCGCTGTTTATGCGTGAAGCGATCGCGCGCACCACTGCTGATCGTATGGCCTGGTTCTGGATGCTCGCGGAACCAGTAGCGATGATCGGTTTGATGGTACTGGTGCGAACGGTGATCTTTGGTTCGACCCGTACGATCTATGGTGCAGGGTTTATAGAGTGGTTGGTTGTTGGTCTGTTCGGTTTTTACCTGTTTCGGGAGAGCCTGGTACGTTCGCTGGGGGTAATTAATGCAGCGCGTGCGCTGTTTACGTTCCGCCAGGTTAAGTCGGTAGATCCGGTCCTGATCAGGGTGTTGTTTGATGGCATATTGAGAACCACTGTGTTCGTTATTTTTATTCTGATCGGTGGATTGCTGGAGCTGGATGCTGTTGCGGATGATCCGCTACTGGCATTGTGGTATTGGTTGAGCCTGTGGTTGCTGGGCGCGGGGTTTGCGTTGTTTTTCTCGGTTGCCGGTCATCTGGTGCCGGAAGTTGCGCGGGTTATAAAGCTGATCTCACTACCCTTGATGCTTACATCGGGTGTGATTATACCGCTTTCATATCTGCCCAGTGAAGTGCAGGCAGTGTTGCTTTATAACCCGGTAGTGCATGCGCTTGAATTGTTGAGATCCGGGTTCTTTGAGGCATACACCATATCGCCTTATATCAGTGTGTCCTATTTATGGACATGGGTGTTGCTGTCATTTACCGCAGGTCTGTTGATGCATATGCGCTTTGCCCAGAGGCTTAAAGCAAAATGATAGAGCTGAAGAACGTTTACAAGCGCTATCACAACCATGCGGATGCGCATTGGGTCTTGCAGGATATCAGTTTTGTTATACCGCCGAATACCAGTGTGGGGTTGCTAGGTGGAAATGGTGCAGGCAAATCAACCATGTTGAGGTTGATTGGCGGCATGGATGTGCCTGATAGAGGTACGGTCGAGCGTCGATGCTCGGTTTCCTGGCCGATTGGCCTGTCGGGAGGGTTCCAGCCTTCGATGACAGGCAGGCAGAACGTCAGGTTTGTAGCGAGAGTGCATGGCGAAGAAGAGAATCTGGCGGAGATAATTGCTTACGTTCAGGAGTTCACTGAGCTGGAGGATGCGTTTGATAATCCGGTTAAAACCTATTCAAGTGGTATGCGGAGCCGATTGGCATTTGGTCTGTCACTGGCTTTTGAGTTTGATACGTATATATCGGATGAGGCGACTGCGGTAGGGGATAAAGCTTTTAAAGATAAAGCTAAAAAAGCGTTTAGAGAACGTGTGGGTAAAGCCAGCCTGATTATGGTTTCGCATTCAGAAGGAATCCTGAAAGACCTGTGTAGTGCAGGTGTTTTTTTGCAGGGAGGGCAAGCGTACTGGTTTGATGACATAAAGGATGCAATTAAGGAGTACCACGCCAGTATCAAAGCGGTATGAGCGTAGTATCAGGCTTAAGTTAATGAAAAAAATATCTCCAAAATCGATTTGGGTGTTATATCTGGCGATGGTGTTGCTTGTGAGCGGCTATTGGTTGCTTATTGCATCAGACCAATATGTTTCCAAGGCAAATGTAGTGCTGGAAAGCCCGCAGGTATCCTCTTCTGCTTTTAGTATCAGCTCCATTCTCAATGGTGGTGGTGGTGCAGGCAGAGGTGACATGCTGCTGATGAAGGATTATATCCTCTCTACCGACATGCTTAAAAAAGCGGATGCCGCCCTGGATCTGCGTACTCACTTTTCGTCGGAGAAGGTGGACGCTTTTTCACGGCTGAAAAGCAGAGACGTTCCGCTGGAGGTTTTCTTCGAGTTCTATCTCAAGCACGTAGCTGTTGAGTACGATGAATACTCAAATGTTTTGAGAATTTCAACCTCTGTTTTTTCGCCTGAAAAATCGTTTGGTCTGATTAGCTTTCTGTTAGTAGAAGGTGAACGAAAAATGAACACTATGGGGCGCCGTCTGGCGGAAGAGCAGGTACGCTTCCTTGAAAAACAGGTGGTAGAGCTGGCTGTGTCGTTTAACAACGCACGTTCTGAACTGCTTGCTTATCAGAACAAAAATGGCCTTGTATCTCCCACCGGTACTGTTGAAGCCTTGAGTGCTGTGGTTGCGGGCCTAGAAGGACAATTGGCGAACCTGAAGTCGCAGCGTATCGCTCTGCTCAGTTACCAAAGCGTACGCTCCCCACAGGTGATTAAGCTGGATGGTGAAATCAAGGCGTTGCAGACTCAGATTCAATCGGAGCGTGCCCGGATGGCGCAGGAAGCGGGTGGTGCGTTGAACGTTCTGTCTGCTGAGTATCAGTCATTGGAATTGAAAGTTACTTTTACTCAGGAAAGTTACTCGCTCGCGCTTGCTGCACTTGAAAATACCCGTATTGAAGCCGCTCGAAAGTTAAAGCAAATCTCTGTTCTTCAACAGCCTTTGATGCCGGAGTATGCGATAGAACCAAGGCGTCTGTATAACAGCGTAACTTTTGCAATTTTCCTGCTGCTTGCTGGATTGGTGCTGCAGATGCTAGTTGCAATTGTAAACGACCATCGAGACTGACTTTTAAGAATTAATGATTTAGGCCCGGTTTGGAGGGTGTTAATGCCATGCTAAAAAATCTTGCCAAGAATAAGCAGGTCTCCCGGTTCAGCAAGAAAGCTGTTAAGGCTTTTGACACGGCTTGCCATGATGTATCAAATCTGTTTTTTAAGAACAAATGGGTAGCTAAATCGGTAATTAATAAAAAGCTTTCAGAGAACCCGCTAGAGTGCTTTGATCTGCATAAAGATTTTTTTATTGGTGATCAGAATCGTCCTGTTTCGATTGTTTTTGGCTTCAATCTCTGGAAGCGTGACTTTATTGGTTCGTTTTTGTCAGAGTATCGTGTGGCATTTGTGCGTGGAAAGACACCGTGGCCGAAAGTTCAGCATGCCGTAGAAATGCTGGATTCTCCAATGGAATTTGTATTCTGGGGTGGGCGGGACAAAACCTTGAAACGTGAGGATTTTGCTGCACGTTTCGCTGCTGAAAAGGGTATTAAAACCATCCGGATGGAAGATGGATTTATACGTTCCATCGGCTTGGGAGCAAATCATGTCCGGCCACTTTCCCTGGTTACAGACCGGGAAGGGATCTACTTCGATGCGACACGGTCATCGGCTCTTGAGAGCATTCTGCTGAGCTATGACTTTGAGTCGGATAGCGTCCTTGCGGAGCGTAGTGATCGCCTTTTAAAGGTTATGCGTGAGCGTGGCTTCAGCAAGTACAACCTTACAAAGGTTGTGACGGATGATATCTATCCGGTGGCTGACGGTAAAAAGCGTATTCTTGTTATTGGTCAGGTAGATACTGATGCATCTATTGCACTGGGTTGTGAGAGTGGTATTCGCAGTAACGATCTGGTTCGCATCGCCTGTGAAGAGAACCCGAAAGCTGAGATCTACTACAAGCCACACCCTGAAGTGCTGGCGGGTTTTAAGGAAGACCAGGATAGTTATAAGTCTGTAGCTGAAATCTGCACCATTCTGGATGGTGAAATCTCACTTGCGCAGGCACTGAGTGGTGTTGAGCACGTTTATACCATTACCTCGCTGGCCGGCTTTGAAGCACTGATACAGGGTAAAACCGTAACCTGCATGGGAGCTCCATTCTATTCTGGTTGGGGGCTGACTGATGACCGTCAGCCTGCTGAGCGTCGTATCCGTCGCCTGACGTTGAATAACCTTTTCTCTGCTGCTTACATACTTTACCCGCAGTATATCTGCCCGGTTCGGGAATGTGCGATCTCGGCTGAGGAGGCAGTATTTACTCTGGAGCTGATGCGTCACCCTGTATTCAGATCTCTGTACAGTACTGCGATCGTGCAGGATAACCTAGACAGCTTGCAGATCCGAGCAGCCTCCGATTCGTTGCTGGAGCTTGCCATGGATCTGGCACTGAATACTGGCGATAGCGTGCTGGTCGATGGGATTCAGGATTTGCTTAGCGGCAACTGTTCGAAAGATACAGTCGCTATGCTTGAGTCCGAGTTTTCCATTGTAGACTGTGTGCGTTTCCTGCACATGCTGGTGTACCTGCCGGGCAGGCTCTCAGATATCTCCAGTCTGGAATCACACTTCAAAGCTTACGGCGAATCCCTGAAGAGAGCGGGAAAAGCACCGTCGGTTCAGGCTGCACGGAAGGAACTGCCTGGCTTGCTTAAATACTGCCGTGTCAGTAATCGAGCCATTCAGGCCTGGGCGGATGATAAAGACCCGTTGGAACTCTTTGACCTCCATAAGGATTTCCATGCAGCTGTAGTGTCGCAACCGATCGCTATTGCGTTTGGTTTTAATACCTGGAAACGTGACTTTATTGGTGCTTTTCTGGCCGATTACCGTGTTGCTTTTGTGCGCGGGAAAACCCCCTGGCAAAAACTGGCGTCTGCAATTGAAGCGCTGGACGGGCCGGTTGAGTTTGTCTTCTGGGGGGCTCAGGATGATACGCGCCCACGTGAAGCGCAAGCGGCGGAGTATGCTCTTGATAAAGGGGTGCAGACGCAGCGTATGGAAGATGGCTTTATCCGTTCCATCGGGCTGGGTGCCAGCCATATCCGTCCGCTATCTCTGGTTGCTGACTCGCGTGGTATCTATTTTGATGCGACGCGTTCATCAGAGCTTGAAAATATACTGTTGAATTATGATTTTGAGGCTGACAGTGTTCTGGCAGAGCGCAGTGAGCGACTCATGACAGTAATGCGTGAGCGGGGATTCAGCAAATACAACCTGAAGAATGTTTCTACGGAAGATATCTACCCGGCCCGCTGTGGCAAAAAACGTGTGCTGGTTGTGGGTCAGGTGGATACTGATGCATCGATTGCACTGGGCTGCAGTAAAGAGATAAAGAGTAACGACCTGGCTCGCATCGCTTATGAGGAAAATCTCGATGCTGAGATCTATTACAAGCCGCACCCGGAGGTGCTGGCGGGCTTTAAGGTAGACCAGGATAGTTATAAGTCTGTAGCTGAAATCTGTACCATTTTGGATGGTGAAATTTCACTTGCACAGGCACTGAATGGTGTTGATCACGTTTATACCATTACCTCGCTGGCCGGCTTTGAAGCGCTGATACAGGGTAAAACCGTAACCTGCATGGGGGCGCCGTTTTACTCGGGCTGGGGGCTGACCGATGATCGTCAGCTAGTGGAACGTCGTGGACGGCAGCTGGCTTTGAATAATCTGTTTGCTGCCGCATATATTCTCTACCCTGAGTACATATGCCCGGTGACTGAGCAGCGTATTACAGTAGAAGGGGCGCTGCTACGATTGGAGTTCATGAGACATCCGGTGCTTTGCAATATATTTTCCGGTGTCCAGCCCGGTAATACTTTTATGGGTAAAAGCCTGTCCGAGTTGAATGAACAGCTGATTGCACTTCATGGTGAGCTGGGCGTTTCAGGATCAGATGACTCTCTGATAGATAATGCTTTTGGCATATTGAATGGAGAAGTGTCATCTAGAGAGCTGGAACTACTCTCAAATCAGTATGGGCCGCATGTCTGCGTCAAACTTCTGTGGCCAGCAATGTTTGGACTCAGGAAGCAGGTGCGGTTTGATCAGGCGAAACATGTCCTGGACGAGTTTATTCAGTGGTTTAACGGTGCTTCGGGAAAACTGCCTATTGCTGTGGTTCACCACTTCTATGATGACTTTACGCACTCTTTGCGTGGTTTGAATGGTAGATCAGTAAATGAGCTGCCTGTCTGGATTGGCTTGAAAAACCTGGATAGTGACGATGCAGTTAAAGCGTTTGTACAGTATGTCCGAATCCTGGCTAATTATTGTCGCTACCAGGAAACCACGGAAATTATAAACTCAGTATCTCTGGGCGACAAAAATAGCTGGCTAAAGCTGGCCAGGCTGTTCAGCAGGAAGGCATTGCGTTCGGAAGTAGACGGGTTTCAGCGTCAGAGGTTGAGTTTTTTATGTGCAAGCCGGTTTCTTAAACTGGCAGATAAAAACAATGAGTCTTTTTGTCGTGTTATCGAACTGGTTGACCGTCTGGAATGCGCTGCAGCTCAGGCAGATATTGCGTCAGTTGAGAAATATGTACATAAGCTGCTTGCGTTCTATCATGATGACCTGACTCGCCCTCAGTTTTTTGAGACGAAAGCGGGTACGCAGCAGCTTAAAATGTGTCTGCGTCGAACCCGTTCAGCGCTGGATGTGTTGATGCGTGAGCATCCACAGCTGGCGGCGGATCTCTTTGAGGTGTTTCAATCTGCTTACACTTCCGAAACAAGATCTTTGCTGGAAGCGCAGCTCACATATTATGTTCAGGGCCCGGAAGAATTCTGTAACCATGTTGGCCGTACGCCAACGATACTGAAAAAACCCCGTGTGAAGCATTTCCACAGCCGCGTTTTACGAGAACGAACGGAGTTTACGCTGGCATTGCAGGCCCTGCGTGGATCCCACTCTATTGAGGATAGTCCTCAGAGGTCGGCAGGGTTGCAGGATGAGATGGATCGTTTGAAATTCCTGCAGCAGACATCCGATATCGTGAATAGCTGCCCTCAGCCACGAAACCCTCGGGGTGTAGTCGCGCTGACTTCACTGAACTGCCTTAATTCAATGGCAATTCTTGCCCCTGTTCTACTCGAGCTTAAAAAACAGGGGTTTGTGGTTATCCACCTGAGTGCAGGTATGCTCCAGAACCGGCCTACAGGAATACTCTCTGTTGATGCAATGGCAGGGTCTATACCGTTGAAGTACTCTGACGGGCCTGCCCAGCTGGATTGGGATATTGATTGGGAGCGCAGAAAAGTTGAGGCCTGTGGCATTAACTTCTATCAGGGTGTCTACGAAAAATTATCTATAGGTTTCCGCCGGTTCCAGGTAGATATTCATGACCCTCAGGTGGCAAGAACGCTGGCGATGGATATTGATAGCTGTGACAAGGTACTTAGAACCTGTCTTGAACTTCAAAGAGTCCATGAAAGTACAGGTCTTCCTATTGTCCTGATGGGAGGAAATAGTCATGCAGCACCTTACTCAGTATTCCGAGACTTTGCGCTCTCTGAAGTTTGCCCGGGAATCACATTTTCTGCGGTGAATCTTGCGTACGAAAACTACTACAACAACCTCAGTAGTAAATATGCAGCGTCCATGGCTATTGTGGATATGAACTATAACCGCGGTACCCGTGCGCCATTCCTTGCAGTCGAGAAAAGATTTGATCGGTGGCTGGACAATAATCGGGATTCAGATGCTGTTTCTACCAGCGTGAGTGAGCTGATTAACACAAACCGGGCTAAAACCGGAGTGAATAGTGACCTTTCGACAGCTGAATCCGTCAGTATTCTCGAAGAGATTAAGGCCGCACGCCGCGACGGAAAGAAAGTTATCTGCTGTTTCGGAAAGATACTTTGTGACCTTTGTGTTCCCTACGATGGTGGCCCTGCACATACGGACCTTGTTGACTGGATTAATCACACGATTGAGCTCTTGAAAGATGAAGATGTGTTGTTGCTTATCAAGCCACATCCACACGAGCTACGACGTGAAATTGCGCTGGATCTTGTTGATCATATGAGAGATGTAATACCCGATGAGTTACCGGGACATGTGCGTTTCTTGAATCACAGTGATTTTAATGTAAGTGAGCTGGCGGGGCTGCTGGATCTCGCAATCCTATGGAATGGTACTTCAGGTCTTGAACTTACCATCCAGGGTGTACCGGTAATGATGTGTGCGCACTTTGGCCGCCTGGATTACCCGGTGAATCTGTTGTATCCGGAAAGTCGCTCACAGTATGAGAGTTTTCTGAAAGCGAAAAACTTCCCTGTACCTTCTGACGACACCTCTTTTCGAGCAGCTGCGCTGCTTTATTACATGGGGACGGACGAAGTGTCGTTGAAGAATAGTTACAGTTTGCGACCTGCAACGAATGACAAGGTAGGTATGCCTAAATGGAACCATGAAGCACTCAATGAGTACTTTATGAATGGCGATAAATATATCGAGACTGCCGCGTACCGTGCAGTTGAGAGTGTACTTAATAGTTAAATTTGGGACTGACAATGTTTAATAACCAAACCATTCTTATTACTGGCGGTACTGGTTCCTTTGGTAAAAAATACACCCAGATTATTCTGGAACGGTATACACCGAAGAAAATCATCATCTTCTCTCGTGACGAGCTGAAGCAGTTTGAAATGCAGCAGCATTTTAACGACCCTTGCATGCGCTACTTTATCGGTGATGTACGTGATGAAGCACGTATGCGTGAAGCGATGGAAGGCGTTGATTACGTGATTCACGCTGCAGCGATGAAGCAGGTACCGGCGGCAGAATACAACCCGATGGAGTGCATCAAAACCAACATCCACGGTGCGGAGAACGTGATCAAGGCGGCGATTGCCAATAACGTTAAAAAGGTTATTGCGCTGTCTACTGACAAAGCTGCAAACCCGATCAACCTGTATGGTTCTACCAAACTGGCGAGCGACAAGCTGTTCGTGGCGGCGAACAACCAGGTGGGCAGTCGTGATACCCGTTTTGCGGTTGTACGTTACGGTAACGTTGTTGGTTCCCGTGGTTCCGTTATCCCGTTTTTCAAGAAACTGCTGGCGAACGGCGCAACCGAGTTGCCAATTACCCACGCTGATATGACCCGTTTCATGATCACGTTGCGTCAGGGCGTAGAGTTTGTTCTGAAGAACTTCGAACGTATGCACGGCGGTGAGATCTTCGTACCGAAGATTCCTTCCATGTACATGACCGAGCTGGCGAAAGCTCTGGCACCTGAACTGTCACACAAGATCATTGGCATCCGCCCAGGTGAAAAACTGCACGAGATCATGTGCCCTGCAGATGACAGCCACCTGACGCTGGAGTTTGACGACCATTACGTGATCTGCCCAACCATCCAGTTCAACCACGAGTCTGATTTCTCCCTTAACCGTCTGGGCGAAACCGGTACACCGGTAGAGCAGGGCTTCGAATATCATTCCGGCAATAACGCTGAGTGGCTGAGCCACGAAGGTCTGCTGGATATGGCTGCAGAAAAAGATCCAGTGTGAGGCCACTATGATTCCTTACGGAAAACAGGATATCACTCAGAGTGATATTGATGCCGTACTGGAGGTTCTGCAGTCTGATTTTCTCACTCAGGGGCCCAAGGTGCCCCTGTTTGAGAAAGCGCTGTCTGATCACTGCCAGGTGGACCACGCTATTGCGGTAAACAGTGCAACCTCTGCGCTCCATATCGCCTGTCTGGCGCTGGGCCTGGGTCAAGGTGACCTGCTGTGGACATCTCCGATTACCTTTGTCGCCTCTGCAAACTGTGGGTTGTATTGCGGTGCGGATGTTGACTTTGTTGATGTCGATCCTTCAACGTTCAATATGTGTCCGGATCAGCTGGAACAGAAACTGATTGCCGCTAAAGCAGCAGGACGCCTGCCGAAGGTGGTGGTTCCTGTTCATCTGGCGGGTCAGTGCTGTGATATGCAGCGTATTCATACGTTGAGCCAGCAATATGGTTTCCGCATTATTGAGGACGCCTCCCATGCCATTGGTGCCCGTTATCTGGATCGTCCAGTCGGTGGCTGTCAGTTCTCTGATATCACGGTGTTCAGTTTTCACCCGGTGAAAATTGTGACCACGGCGGAGGGCGGCGTTGCGACAACGGCGGATGCAGAACTGGCTTCGCGCATGAACCTGCTGCGTTCACACGGTGTGACTCGTGACCCTGACCTGATGGTGAACGCCCCGGATGGCGGCTGGTACTACGAGCAGGTAGAGCTGGGTTTCAACTACCGGATGACTGAGATGCAGGCTGCATTGGGTGTCAGCCAGATGGCGCGTCTTGAGCAGTTTGTGGCGAAACGCCATCAGCTGGCTGAGCGTTACCACGAGCTGCTGGAAGGCTTGCCGCTGACGGTGCCGTTTCAGTGCCCGGACAGCTACTCAGCGTTGCACCTGTACCCGATTCAGCTGGATCTGGAGAAGATCGGCAAATCTCACGAGCAGGTATTTACTGAACTGCGTGAAGCGGGCATCGGTGTAAATCTGCATTACATCCCGGTGCATACGCAGCCGTATTACCAGCAGCTGGGTTTCAACTGGGGAGATTTTCCGCAGGCTGAAAGCTACTACCGTCGTGCGATCAGTATTCCGGTTTTCTATGGCATGACGCTGGAAGATCAGGATCAGGTGGTAGATACGCTGAGAAAGGTACTGCTATGAAGTTATGCATGATCCCGGCGCGTGGTGGTAGTAAGCGGATTCCGCGCAAGAACATCAAGCCGTTTCTGGGTAAGCCGATTATCGCGTACTCCATTGAGGCAGCGCTGGCCTCTGAGTGCTTTGATAAGGTGATTGTTTCGACGGATGATCAGGAAATTGCTGACGTTGCGCGCCAGTATGGGGCCGAGGTGCCATTTCTACGCCCGGGGGAACTGTCTGATGATCATGCCGGCACGGTGCCGGTGATCGTGCATGCAATCGAGTGGTATCAGGCGCAGGGAATATCGGTCAGTCAGATCTGCTGTCTGTATTCGACAGCGCCGTTTGTGACCGGCACACGCTTGGCTGAAGCATTTGAGCAGCTGCAGCGGAACGGTGCTGATTACTGCTTCAGCGTAACTGAATTCGATTATCCGATTCAGCGTGCCCTGCGTGTCACGGGCGCTGAGCGGATCGAGATGTTCGATGCTGATCAGTTCAATAATCGCTCTCAGGATCTGGAACCTGCTTTTCACGATGCTGGCCAGTTTTACTGGGGGCAGGCGGAGGCGTTCCTAGCTGGAAAGGCGGTGTTCTCCGAGGCGGCTTCGCCGTATCGGCTCCCAGGCTACCTGGTTCAGGACATCGACACCCCAAACGACTGGATTCGTGCTGAATTGATGTATCAGGGGCTGCTTGCAAGTGGCCAGCTGCCTAAGTCCTCTCAAGGGGGGACTAACGTGAATATCGTGATTCGGGTGGATGCCTCCACCCTGATAGGCTCAGGCCATGTAATGCGCTGCCTGGTATTGGCCCGTCAGCTGCAAAATCTGGGAGCTGAGGTGAGTTTTATCTGTCGTCAGGCGGCAGGCGACCTGATTGAACCGATTCGGGCTCAGGGGTACGCCGTGGCCGTCCTGCCGGAAGTAACCGAGCCAGACATCAGCCTTGCTGAGGGCTATGCGCGCTGGCTGGGAGTACCCCAGTGCGTGGATGCCCAGCAGAGTCTGGCAGCACTGGTTGACGGGATGCCCACGTTGGTGGTTATTGATCACTACGCGCTGGATGCCGTCTGGGAGCAGCCGTTCCGCGAACGCGGCGTTGGCGTGGTGGTGATTGATGATCTGGCAAATCGCAGCCATGACTGCCAATTGCTGATTGATCAGAATATCTGGCCGGATATGCAGACCCGCTATAACGACTGGGTCAATGCCGATTGCAAGCGCCTGCTGGGGCCAGAATTCGCGTTGCTGCGCGAAGATTTTGCCCGCCTGCGTCAGCAGCTACCGGAGCAGCGTGAGCATCTGCTGGCGTTCTTCGGCGGTACCGACCCGACCGGGGAGTGTGCCAAGTTGTTGGAGGCCTGCTGTCAGTTGCAACAGTACCCGATGCCGGTGGTAGTGATCAGCGGCCGCTTTAACAGTGTCCAGTCAAAACTGGATGCATTGCAGCCGCAACTGCCGGAATGGGTACAGCTGCATCAGCTGCCACCAGACTATGAAGGTCTGCTCTGCCGGGCCCGTTACGCGCTGGGCGCGTCCGGTTCCAGCAATTGGGAGCGGCTCTGTCTGAAGATTCCTACCACTATTGTGTCCGTTGCCGAGAACCAGCGTACCCTGGCTCACTACCTGGGTGAGCAGGCGATCGTGCGTTATCTCGGTGACGGCGAACAGACCGGCCCGCAGGACTATATTCTCGAGCTGCGCTGGATTGCTGAACATCAGGATGATCCCTTGGCACAGGGAAAGGTGACACTGAATATTGATGGCCTGGGGGCCTACCGGGTTGCAGAAGAGGTTATCGCATTATGCTGAACGGAAAATATGACTGGGTGCCACTGGCAGACGAACACCTGGAGACCATCCTGGAGTGGCGTAACGACGAAAACGTGCGCCGCAATATGTACACCACGCACCTGATCACACTGGAAGAGCACCGGGCCTGGTTTGGCCGTATGCAGGTCGATGATAGCCGTCAGTACTTTGTGTTCCGGGTTGAGGGGGAACCACAGGGCGTGGTCGGCTTCTCTGAACTGAACCCGCAGTCCCGTACCGCCGTATGGGCATTCTACGCAAATCCACAGGCACCACGTGGTACCGGTTCCCAGATGGAGTTCCGTGCGCTGGAGTACTTCTTCTATGAGCTGGGTTACTACAAGCTGCGCTGCGAAGTACTGGGCTTTAACGAGCCGGTGGTAAAGCTGCACAAAAAGTTTGGCTTCCAGCAGGAAGGTTGTATCCGTCAGGGTCATTTTGACGGCGAGCACTATCAGGACGTGGTGCATCTGGGCATGTTCGAGCCGGAGTGGGCCGAGCAGCGAGAGGGACTGGCACGCAAACTGAAGGTTGCACTATGAACCGTATGATTACCATTGATGGCCGTGCGATCGGCACTCAGCACCGCCCGTATATCATTGCCGAGATGTCGGCCAACCATAATGGTGATATTGAAAATGCTTTCAAAATCATCAAGATGGCGAAAGATAACGGGGCTGATGCGGTTAAACTGCAAACCTACAAGCCTGACACGATCACCCTGAACAGTCGTGCGCCTGAATTTATGATCGACGGCGGTCTCTGGCATGGCCAGTCGCTCTACGAGCTGTATGAAGGCGCATACATGCCATGGGAGTGGCACAAGCCACTGTTCGACTATGCCCGTGAGCTGGGTATTACCATTTTCAGTTCACCGTTTGATCACACTGCGGTGGACCTGCTGGAAGAGCTGGACGCGCCAGCCTACAAGATTGCATCGTTTGAAGCGATTGATATCCCGCTGATCGAGCGTGTCGCGCGCACGGGTAAACCGATGATCATCTCTACCGGTATGGCAGATGAAACCGAGATTGCGGAAGCCGTTGCGGCTGCTCAGGGCGCAGGCTGTACACAGTTGGCGATTCTGCACTGTGTCAGCGGTTACCCGGCTCCGGCGGCTGACTACAACCTGCGTACCATTACCGATATGAGCGAGCGTTTTGGCCTGCCTGCCGGTCTGTCGGATCATACGCTGGATAACACCACAGCAATCACCTCGGTGGCGATGGGGGCCTGCATTATCGAGAAACATGTCACCCTGGACCGTAATGGCGGTGGACCTGATGACAGTTTCTCACTGGAACCTGCAGGGCTGGCAGAGTTGTGTCGTGGTGCAAAAACTGCCTGGGAAGCGCTGGGCAAGGTGGATTACGGCCGTAAATCCAGCGAGATCGGTAATGTGCAGTTCCGCCGTTCCCTCTACTTCGTCAAGGACATCAAGGCAGGTGAGGTGATTACTGATGAACATGTTCGCAGTGTTCGTCCTGGCAACGGTTTGCCACCCAAGGTGCTGAACGAAGTGCTGGGCCGCACGGTGGCACGTGATATCAGCTACGCGACCCCTGTTCGTTACGAAGATCTGGTCTGAGTACGGGAGTCTGTGAGCAGTATGGTGGATACCGGAAGTCAGCTCTGGCTGGCGCTGGACTTTTCCCGCTGGAAGCAGGGCTTTATTGGCCAGTTTCTGGGGGCAGAAGCGGATGTGGTATTTGTCGCCCGTGATGCGCTGGCGTCCCGTCATGCGGAGCAGGCCAATGTACTGGCCTGGTCCAGCAAGGTAGACGATGAACTGGTGGCTCTCTGCACCGAGAGGGGCTGGACCCTGTGGCGAATCGAGGACGGTTTTGTTCGCTCTGCCGGACTGGGAACGGACCTGGTCGCGCCACTCTCGCTGGCGCTGGATCGACGTGGCATCTACTACGATGCCACGGCCGTCAGTGATCTGGAGCTGATGCTTGAACATCGGCACTTTTCCGCGCCGCTGCTGCGCCGCGCCCGCGCGGTACGGGAGCAGTTGGTTGAGCTGAAACTGTCCAAGTACAACGTGGGCAACGAGGGCGATGCGCTGGAACTGCCAGCGGATTACCCCATCATACTGGTACCTGGTCAGGTTGAAACCGACGCATCGATAGCGAAAGGCTCCCCCGAGATTCGCACCAATCATGCGCTGCTCAGTGCCGTGCGTAGTGCTCGACCTGATGCGTTTATTCTCTACAAACCGCACCCGGATGTGCTGGCCGGTGGCCGGATTGGTGAACTGTCGGATAACGGCAGTGAACTCTACGATTTATTGGTGACTGAAACGGCGATTACGGATCTGTTCGCCCGGGTGGATGAAGTGCACACCATGAGCTCGCTGTCTGGCTTTGAGGCATTGCTTCGTGGTTGCAAAGTTGTCACCTGGGGGATGCCGTTCTATGCCGGTTGGGGGCTGACGGACGATATTCTGTCCTGTGAGCGCCGAACGCGGATGCTGACACTGGATGAACTGGTTGCCGCGGCACTGATCTGCTACCCCCGCTATGTTGACCCTGACTCCGGTCAGCTTTGCGAAGTGGAACGGGTGATGGAAATACTGCACCAGCAGCGGCATCAGGGACGGAACCCAACATTCTCTCAGCGCCTTTATCGGGGCTACCGTGCCCTGATCAAGGGGAAGCGCTGAATGCTGTTTCCATCCCCTGAAACTTTCCAGCGTATCTTTATCACCGGTGCCACCGGTGCCATCGGCCAGGCGCTGGCGTTGAAGTATGCCGCGCCGGGCGTGGAGCTGTTGCTGCATGGCCGCAATGAAACCCAGCTGGAGTTTGTCTGCCGCCAGTGCCGCAACCGTGGTGCTGAAGTGCGAGCGCTCTGTCTGGATCTGACCGATCAGCAGGCCTTGCATGAATGGCTGGAAAAGGATCTGCAGCACTGGGTGCCGGATCTGTTTATTGCCAATGCCGGCATGAACATCAACACCGGTGAGCAGGACCAGGGAGAATCGCTGGCGGCGATGGAAGCTCTGCTGGCGCTGAATGTGAATGCCACCCTGTTGATGACCCGCCAGATTGCCGGGGCCATGAAATCACGCGGCGAAGGGCAGATCGCATTGATCAGCTCGCTGGCAGGTTTTTATGGCTTGCCGATTACACCGACCTACTGTGCCAGCAAGGCGGCGGTCAAAGTATTCGGTGAAGGAATGCGTGGCTGGCTGCGTCCTTATGGGGTGGGCGTCACGGTGGTGATGCCGGGCTATGTGGAGTCAGAGATGTGCAACGCGATGCCGGGCCCCAAGCCGTTTCTGTGGTCGCCAGAAAAAGCTGCCAGAGTTATTGCTCGGGCCCTGTCACGCAATCGTGCCCGTCTGAGTTTCCCATTCCCGCTGAATATCGGTACCTGGTGCCTGTCGGTGTTGCCGCCGGAAAGTGCAGCGCGTCTTCTGCGCTGGCTGAACTACAACGGGCACTAAGATGACAGTGATTCTGGTTTTTATCACCGGTGTGCTGCTGTCCCTGCTGCTGGAACATCTGCTGCTCAGGCCGTTGTCGTGCCGCAACTGGCAGCGTCCACTGGGTAGCTGGTGTCTGCATATCGGTAGCTGGGGCACCCTGTTTGCGCTGGATCTGCTGCTGGTGCAGCGGCCCTGGTTTGCCCTGACATTGGTAACATCCTTTCAACTGCTGATTCTGCTGGTGAACCAGGCTAAATATGCCTCCCTGCGTGAGCCGTTTATCGTGCAGGACTTCGAGTACTTCTCCGATGTCTTCCGCCATCCGAGGCTGTATCTGCCGTTTCTGGGACTCTGGCGGGCGGTGGCTGCTGTGCTGGGATTTATCGGCGCGCTGGTAGCCGGGATGAGTATGGAGCCGTCGCTGCTGATTGAACTGGGCGGTGTCGCATTTTTCAGTCAGTGGCTGGTGCTGGCAATCGGCAGTGTTGCGTTGCTGGTTGCCGGTTTGAAGACATTGCCTGTTCCGGTGTTAAAGCCGGAAACCGATCTGCGCCAGCTGGGTGTTGCTGGTTCGCTCTGGGCCTATGGTCGAGCGTTATGGCGTAGCACACCGGTTGCTCCGCGAACCGAGTTTCAGACGCCAGCGCCTGTATCGCCATCGGTGCTTCCCCATCAGCTGGTGGTGCAGAGTGAATCCTTTTTTGATCCCCGGCTAAGTTATCCCCAAGTGCGCCGTGATGTGCTGGAAGGGTTTGATAGCACCTGCCAACAGTCGCGGCAGTATGGCCGGGTTCAGGTGCCCGCCTGGGGTGCTAATACGGTGCGTAGCGAAAGTGCCTTTCTGACCGGACTGAACGCTGAGGCGCTGGGGATTCATCAGTTCAACCCCTATTGGTATCTGGCAAAACATGATCTGCCCACGCTGGTGTCCTGTATGAAGGCGCGGGGCTATAAAACGGTCTGTGTGCACCCTTATCCACAGCAGTTTTATCTGCGGGATCGGGTATTTCCGCGGCTAGGCTTTGATCGGTTTATCGATGGTGCGGCGTTTAACGACAGTCAGAAGGACGGTCAGTACATCAGCGACGCCGCGGTTGCCGACTGTATCGAACAGTTGCTGGCTGAAGCCTCAGATACGCCGCTGTTTATCTTTGTGATCACCATGGAGAACCATGGACCGCTGCATCTGGAAAGTGCTGCCGAAATTGATGCAACAGACTACCTGAGTAGTCCGCTACCGGCGGACTGTGAGGATCTGCTGGTATATCTGCGCCATCTGAAAAATGCCGACCGGATGCTGGTGCGGCTGACGGAACTGTTGAGCGCGCAGTCGCGACCAGGTCAGCTCTGCTGGTACGGCGACCATGTACCGGTGATGGCCGAAGTCTACCGCACCATGGGTGAGCCAGTGGCGGATACGCCCTATCTGATCTGGCATAGCGCTGGTGGTGAAGGGCTTGAGAGTCACAATCCGCTGAGTGAGGTGGCGGTGAGTGCGGTCGTCAATCAATCTGTACGGCAGCGCTGTACAACGAACAGTGAGCGATCGGCACCTGGTGTGCTCGAGCGCTGTTCGGAACATTCTGCGAGGTGATATCGATGAAAGTCGTCGCGTTTCTGCCTGCTAAAGGCTCCAGTTCCAGAATTGAAAGTAAGAACATGAAGTTGCTGGATGGTAAGCCGCTCTTTCTGCACACCCTGGAGCGACTGGTTGAGTCCGGGCTTTTCGATGCGGTGTATCTGGATACTGAGTCAGAAGATGTGATTGAGGCGGCCAGCGAGGTGGATTGTCAGATACTGCGTCGCGATCCGGCACTCGCGAGCAATAAAACCGATGGTAACCGCCTGTTTATGAACGAAGTAAACAGTGTTGAAGCGGAAATCTATGTGCAGGTGCTCTGTACCAGTCCCTTTATCAGCATCGATACTCTGCGTCAGGGGATTGATACATTGCAGACAGGTGAGAAGTACGATTCTGCAGTGCTGATTCGTAAAGAACGGCAGTACACCTGGGATGCGAGCGGGCCGGTCTACGATATTAACAATATCCCCAACAGCGTTGACCTGGGTGACACCATCATCGAGACCATGGGACTGTATATGGTGCGTCGGGATGCGGCGCTGGCGACACAGCGACGTATTGGTGATCGTCCTTTCCTGCTGGAAGCGTCACCACTGGAAGCGATTGATGTGAACTGGCCGGAGGATTTCCAGCTGGCTGAACTGATTGCTGCTGGACAGCGTGAGAAAGACCGCCGCCTGCTTGGCAATATCCGCAACCATCTGTCCAGCTGCATTCTGTCCGATCTGCTGGATGACCTGGGCTACCCTGACCAGGTGATCAAAGGGCTGACGCCAAACATTCCGGGTTCGAAGATGCTGGGGCGGGCCAAGACATTGAAGCTGCGAAAGCTGGAGCTGGGTGAGTGTTTCCGCGGTATTTACGATGCTCTGCACAGCTACGATACCATTGTGCCCAATGACATCATTCTGGTGGAGAACGAGATCTCCGATTACGCCTATTTTGGCGAGCTGAATGCCAATCTGGCCATTCGCTCCGGCGCAGCGGGTGTGGTGGTGAATGGTATGACCCGTGATAACGCCGAGGTGACAGCCACTGGATTGCCGGTGTTCTCCCGTGGCTTCAGCTGTCAGGATGTGCGTAAACGGGCGACTACTGATAGCTGGAATAAAACCATTCAGCTTGAAGGGATAGCCGTTGAACCGGGTTGCCTGGTGTTTGCCGACAATGAAGGGGTGATTGTGATCCCGAGAGCCATCGAAGCACAGGTGATCGAGCAGGTGTACCAACGGGCGGCGAATGAGAAGAAGATTCTGTCTGATATTGCCACCGGTGAAGCGGTGGATACGTTAGTGACGCGCTACGGGTTTTTCTGAGCCTGCTTTCTCGCTGTGATCGGTTTTTTGAGTCTGATGCGTTGTCACAAATATCAGCGTATCAGGTTCTGAAGGTCTCTCCATTTCCACACACCTCTATCAACTGCTCCAGCGGTGACTGTTCGCAGGTCAGCGGTGCTATACAGTTCTCCACCGCCAGTTTAACCCCGCCCAGGCTATAGAAACTGCCATTGAGCTGGGTGGTTTGGCAAACCACCTTACGGAAGGCGCGGAACAGTTCAGCATCGGGAGCGGCTTCTGAGGTTAGTGCCTGCTGCCAGAAATCATCCAGCTCTCCCTGGAAGCTGAGGCCCGGCAGGTTGTAGATGGCATTTCCCAGCACCAGAGTCGGGCAGTTGTGGATCATTGATGACAGACCCACGGTGCTGTTGACGGTGACCACGCCGCGGGTTTTACGCAGCAGGGCAGGCAGGTTGCCACTTTCCAGATAGATCACCCGGCCCTGAATGCCGAAGATTTTTTCCAGCCGTTTGATAAAACGGGCGTAATCGACAAAGCCGGTATCCAGCGGGTGGTTCTTGATCACCAGCTGGCTGCTTGTCGCTGCTTGCTGGCTGAATGACAGCATCACTTTCTCAATCACTTCCAGCATGCCGCTGAACGGCGAGTGGAACTGGATCTGGGTATCGCCATCAAGCTGCAATGGCAGCAGGTAGAAGTCTCGCTGGTCTGCCAGCAGGCGGTTGATTGCGTTTTTATCACGCTGTTCCCACCAGGGCATGCGGGAGAACCGCTTGCCCCAGCCTGCAAATTCCAGCCCGGAGTGCACAGGGCGATGTGTCTGGTAGCCTGGGTAGAGCAATGGGTTAAGGATGTTGGGCAGGTGGTAGTTCATCTCATGGGCGGCGAGCAGCCAGAGTGGATTACTGACCGGCTCGCCCTTTGGGAATGCCGGCAGCTGCTGTGCTGCTTTGAGATACCAGTCGGCACTCCGTGGTAGCGGACTATTGGCGTTGACGCCCTGGCGTTCAAGGGTGATCAGGTTGGGGCGGAAATAGCCCTCTTCGAACACATGCACTGTGGCACCGTATTGCTCCGCCAACGGATAGACCGGCTGGTGGATTGCGCGCATATCGCCCATGACCACTACATCAGTAAACTGCTCCTGCTGGAACAGTTCCGCCAGCCATTGTGGCAGCTCCGCCTGACGGCCCCGGTAGTTCAGCGTAGGTTGTTTGCCCCAGTAGATGCGATCACCGGTATTGAAGTTGACCTTGGTGACCTGGTGGCCGAGCTGACGCAGGCGTTTGCCCAGCGCACCCATAAAGTGGCTGGTAAAACCCTGCAGAAACAGAAAGTGGCGTGTAGTGTTCAAAATGTCATTCCATGGCGGCCAGCCCGGCGGCTGGTCTGTGTCAGAGGGTGGCGTAAGCTTTTTTCAGTGCGGCGATAGTGGCGTCTACCTGAGCTTTGGTGTGCTCACAGGACAGGAAGAAGCGCAGGCGAGCACTACCCTCTGGTACCGCCGGGTAGAGAATCGGCTGTACATTGATTCCGGCATCCAGCATCAGCTGGGACAGTTTTGCCGCATTGATTGAGCTGCCCACCAGCACCGGGATAACGGCGATGCCCTCACAGTCGCCAGTATCGAACCCGGCGGTGTGTGCTGCGTTGAGGAAGTACTGTGATATCTGCTGTAGCTGGGTAACGCGCTCAGGCTCGGCCTTTAACAGCTGCAGTGCAGCCAGAGAAGGGGCAGCGACCTGAGCGGGCATACCCACACTGTACAGAAAGCCCGGCGCCAGGTAACGCAGGTGTTCAACCAGTGCTTTCTCTCCGGCGATGTAGCCGCCGCAGCCAGCCATGGACTTACTCAGGGTGCCCATCCAGATATCTACATCTTTACTGTTGATACCGGCGTGCTCGCGCAGGCCCAGCCCGGTGCGGCCCAGGGTGCCGAAGGAGTGGGCTTCGTCTACCATCAGAAAGGCTTTGTGCTTTTGCTTGAGTTCAACCAGCCGGGCCAGGTCAGGAATGTCACCATCCATGCTGTATAGCCCTTCGACTACGATCAGCACCCGCTCGAACTGGCGGCGGTGTTGTACCAGCAGGGTTTCCAGCGCGTCCATATCGTTATGGCCAAATGGCATTCGCTTGGCACCGGAGAGCACGGAGCCGACCACCGAGCTGTTGTGGATCAGCTCATCGTGCAGGATCAGATCCTTAGGGCCGAACAGGTAGCCGATGGTGCTGACGTTGGTCGCATGGCCGCTGACAAAGGCAACGGCATCATCCACCTCGTAGCACTCGGCTATAGCCCTCTCCAGTTGCTGATGGATCGGCCGTTCACCGGAAACGGCCCGACTGGCGGATACCGAGGTGCCGTACTGTGCTGCAGCCTGCTGGGCGGCATCGATCATCTCAGGGTGGCCAGAAAATCCCAGATAGTTGTAGCTGGCGTAGTTGATACAGGGCTGGCCGTTAATCTGGCTGGTGGCCCCGGCAATCCCTTCGTGTACGCGGAAGAATGGGCTTTGCAGCCCCAGTTTGTCAGCCCCGGCATCCATGATCAGCATCTGGGTATAACCCGGATGCTGATCAAAACGATAAAAGCGTTCAGGAACTGGTTCCCGATCTAGCAAATCACGCTTTTCAGCAGGTTCTTCTGCTTTTTTAAGTTTTCTTTGCAGAGATTGCTGAATCAATTTCTGCTTAAGATTGCCAGTTAGCTTGTTTACGGACATTCAAAATCCACTTTTGATAGTGTTAGTTCAACTGCGCAGCGTACTGGCAAGTTCCAGCCCCTGAAGGGCCTGGGCTTCGTTCTGAGCACCATGCTGAGCAGAGAGCCGTTGCACGGCTGCTTCTGTCTCATCGGAGGCGTCGTTACTGGTATCGTCATCCCCACGGATCTGGCCGATCAGTTTGTCGGCCAGCTGGCTCAGGGTTGGGGTTTCACTCAGGGCCATAACGGGCACCTGGATACCCAGCCGGTTTTCAATGGCGCTCATCAGTTCAACGCCCATCAGTGAGTCCAGCCCCATATCGTAGATAGAGCGCTCGGCATCAATCCGGCTGCTGGCGATCATCAGAATTTCGCTCAGTTCATGGCGAAGAATATCGACGATGGCGGCGTGAAACTCTTTATCGCTCAGCTCGCTCATCATCTGCTCCAGGTCCAGTCGGCCTTCATCACCCTGGTCAGTGTCCTGGCTGCTGAGTGCGATTTCACGGAACTTGTTCTGGCCGGAGGTTGGCAGGAAGCGGCTCAGTGGGCCCCAGTCGAGTTCCATGACGCCGCGTGCCGGGGTGTCGGCCAGAATCATCTGTTCCAGTACGGCAAGGCCGGTACCGGAGTCCAGTGCTGCGCCGCCAATGCGGTGTTGCAGGGCGTCCTTGATGGCTTCGTTACGGGCCAGGAAGCCGACATCGTCGATGGCACCCCAGCGCACACAGGTGGCGGCCAGGCCATGGGACTGGCGTACTGCACTGAGCGCCTCCAGCCACTGGTTGGCGGCAACATACGCAGCCTGGCCCGGATTCCCCAGTAACGTGGTTGCGGATGAGTAGAGGACGAACAGGTCCAGCTCCAGGGAGCGGGTCAGGCTATCCAGATGTTGGGCACCGGTCAGCTTGGCGGCCAGGCTGTTGCTGATTTTTTGTCGATCCAGATTACGAATCAGGCCATCTTCAATCACGGTTGCGGCATGTACGACACCGCGAAGGGGCGGCAGCTCGTGGCCACAGCGGTTAATAATCTGCGCCAGTGCGTCCCGATCGGTCACATCGCAAGCCAGTGCATGGGCCTGAACCCCCTTGGCTTTGCACTGTTGCAGAAACGTCTGGGCCTCTTCAGAGGTTGCGCCCCGACGGCTGAGTAGCAGCAGGTGACGGGCACCTTTATCCACCAGCCACTGCGCTGTACGCAGGCCAAAGCCACCCAGACCACCTGTAACCAGATAGCTGGCATCCGGGTTGAGTTGAAGCTGAGGCAGGTGTTGTGCCGGTGTGTTACTGGTGTCTGCGGTCAGTTCCTGGTTATAGGTCACGACAATTTTGCCGATCTGCTTTGCCTGCTGCATATAGCGGAAGGCGTCAGTAATCTGATGGCCTTCGAAGCGGGTGTAGGGCAGCGGGAACAGCGTGCCATCGTCAAACAGTGCCATCATTTCGCTATAGAGGCGGTGGGTCAGTTCAGGACGTTCCTGCATCAACTGATCGGCATCAACGCCAAAATAGCTGATATTGTTGCGGAACGGGCGCAGGCCGATATGAGTGTTCTCGTAGAAATCACGTTTACCCAGCTCGATAAAGCGGCCAAACGGTTTTAATACCCGCAGGTTCTGGTTGATCGCTTCGCCAGCCAGCGAATTGAGCACCATATCCACACCACGGCCATCGGCGGTGTCACGCAGGATCTCTTCTGCGAACGTCAGCTCGCGAGAGCTATAGATGTTTTCGACACCGAGCAGGCGCAGGAAGTCATGTTTTTCCTGGGAGCCGGCGGTGGCGTATATTTCTGCGCCGATCCACTGGGCGATCTGGATTGCTGCGATACCGACACCACCTGCGGCACCATGGATCAGGATTTTTTCACCCGGCTGCAGCCGTGCCAGATGGTGCAGGGCGTAATACACGGTAAAGAAGGTGCTTGGAATTGTGGCAGCACCTTCAAAGCTGATACCGGCCGGGATCTTGCTCAGCGCATTGGCTTTGGCCAGGGTGCGGTTGCTGAAGCAGGCCGGCCCGAAGCCGACTACGGCATCACCGGGCTGATAGTCTGTAACGGCATTACCGACCCGGCTGACTTCACCGGCAAATTCGAGCCCCAGAGTGGCACCGGCAAAGCCGTTCTCGATTGCTTCGTCGGAGAGCAGGCCGAGCGCATACATCACATCGCGGAAGTTCAGGCCGGTGGCGCGGATATCCACTTCGATATCGTCCTCTGCCAGTGGCTCTGCAGTGTGTGCCTGCCACTGCAGGTTGCGCAGCTGGCCGGGCAGGTTGAAGCCCAGGCGAACGGTCTGGTCGTCTTCAGCCTGCGCTGCCTCGGCATTGGGAATTTCTTCCCGGCGCAAGCGTGGAGCAAAACGCTGGCCCTGAGCATTGATGGCCAGTTCTGGCTCGCTGGAGGGGGATTGCAGCTCATCGACCAGTTCGGCAATGGCTTGCTCGGTCAAGGTTGCGGGCAGATCGATCAGGCGGATGTTATACCCCACCGCTTCGTTCATCAGGGTGCGACCAAAGCCCCACAGGGCTGCATCGGCGGGCACTTCGTTGATTGAGTCCGGGGCAAATGCTGGCTGATCGCAGGGCAGGGTTGCGCCAACGCCCTGGGTGATCAGACTGATAGTGGCCTTGCATGCTGTGGCGTCGCAGGCGGCCATCAGTTCTGTGGCCAGGCTGCAGCGATCGGTCTGACTTTGTTGTGGCTGGCCGTTTTCACCCAGCTGGCTGAGGTGAATGATCTGGCTGAACGGCTGGCTGTTCAGGGCCTGCTCCGCCAGTAAGGTGCTCAGGCTGTCACGCTCGCTCAGCGTACTATGGCTGCAAGGGATGCCTTGCTGACAGAGTGACTGGCTCAGCTGTTCGGCCTGAGGAGTGCTGGAGCCGAGCAGTAACCAGTGCTGGTTATCTGCGTGCCTGGCTATGTGGGCCTGCTGGGTGCGTGGCAGTTGAGCGCTGAGCAGGAAAAAGCCGCTATCGGTACTGTCATCGTGCAGGCAGTGGAGGTTGCGGTAGCCCAGTCGGGCCAGGGTATCCTGCCACTGGCTGGCGCTGGCCAGTACGTTGCGGTCGTCCTGCCACCAGTCTTCGGCTGCGCCGAAGGTAATGTCCAGCCAGTCCATTGGCTCCAGTCCGATCAATATCAGGCTGGCGTCTTCGGCCATCTGAGGGCGTAACTGTTCCAGTGCGTTGAGGGTGTTCTGGGGGGAGCATTCGTCCAGATTCACCAGCAGTAGCTGATAGTTAGCTGTCTGCTCCAGTGCACTTTGATCGGTCAGGTCCAGGCTGCGGGCCAGTGGGTACTGCTCCTGCAGGTGGTTGATTGTCTCCAGTGCATCCGGGTTATGGCTGGCAAAACAGTAGTCAGCCAGGCGGAAATCCAGTGCGTTGCACAGGTCACTGGAAAACAGTGGTGCAGCACCCGACAGCTCCATGACCTGCAGGCGCTGACCTGCATTTAGCCTGGCCTGTTGCTGGTTTAGCAGCTGGCGCAGGTTGCGGGTAACGGCGGCCTGGCGGCTCTGGTTAAACAGGGTACTGAACAGGGTACTGTAACGTTCGCTGTGAATAAGATCAGTGCTGCTGTCCTGCTTACCTGCCAGCTGTGCGGCCAGGTGCAGGCTGGTTCTGCCTGCCAGCTGGATGGCGCTGAAGTAATCGGGGTAGTCGCGTACCAGTGTGTTCCAGATCAGCTGGCTGCTGATCTCGTTATCAGTCAGAGCTGAGTCGAGCTGCCAGCCTTGTGTGGTGGTGTGTGCCAGCTCTCGCTGCACGGCCAGATTTAATGCCTGCAGGCGTAAAGGCTGGTGTTGCTCATCGTGCTGGTTAAGTTGCTCGATGCTGGCTTTGCTGATCAGCAAGTGTGTATCAGCCAGCGGTAGCAGTGCTTCACCTACGGCGTGCTCAATGAGTGTATCGAGCAGTGGGACGACTTCATGGGTAAAGCGTTCACTGGTGCTTTCGCTATCCAGCAGTGCCTGTGCCAGCGCATGCTGTAACTCAACAGGTTCGAGTACGGTGAGCGCATGACGGCGAGGTATGGCGGTCAGGTGGTAATCCAGCAACGCCAGAGCATCGCTGTTGCCCTGATGCAGGCGAATGGCTTTGAAACGGGCTTCTTCAATCACTGCAATGGGTTTGCCTGCACGGTTAAACAGTTCAAACCGGGCCAGTACAGAGTGACTGGATTTGCGTAACAGCTGAACCCGGACCGTCGTTGGGTAGCCTGAATTACGTGCCAGGGTCAGTCGGCCAATACGGGCCGGAACGAATACTGTGCCGTTATTTTGCGCCAGCTGTTGCTGGAGAAAATGGATGATCAGCTGGAAGCTGCTGTCCAGCAGGCCTGGGTGCAGGTAGTAGTCGTTGATGCTGTCATTGAGTGTGGTGGGCAGTGCCAGTTCGGCCAGCACCTCATGCTCTGATTGCCAACCACGTGCGACGGCGCTGAAGGTCGGGCCGTATTGCAGGCCAGCCTGTACGGTCAGCTGATGGTGGTCTTGCGCGCTGAAATCGGGCTGGCGCTCGGGCAGTATCGGAGCTTGGAGCTTCAGGGCTTGCCCTGTGCTCTGGTGTACGGCCCGAGCCTTGGCGTTCAGCGTCCACTGGTCACCGCCGCTGTAGGCGCGGTTGCTGATGCTGATCTGGCCGGATTGTTCGTCCAGCAGGGTCTGTATTTTCTTGCTGTGTAGCGCATCAAGCACCAGCGGTGACAGAATCTCGAGTTCTTCCACCTCGATTACGTCAGCCTGGCGGAACTGGCTGGCAGCGGCCAGTGCCAGTTCCATAAAGCCTGCGCCTGGGTAGATGATGCTGTCGCCAACCTGGTGATCTGCCAGCCATTGCATACAGGCAGTGTCGAGTCGGTTCTCCCAGTGCAGTGGCTGCAATGGCTGGCTGTAGCCGAGCAGCGGGTGCTGGGCATAGCGATTAAGCAGGCCACAGGACTCTGTAGTGCTGGGGTGCCAGTATGACTCGTGATTCCACTGGTAAGTGGGCAGCTCCAGCCGTTTTCCTGTGACCGGGAAGTAGTGGCTGGTATTGGCCAGATCAGCGATCAGTGCAGCCGCAATACAGTGTTCAAGCCGTTCTGGGCTATCATCGTCACGGCTCAATGTTGTCAGGATAACGCCATCGTTCTGGCTCTGGCGCAGCTGGTCCTGCAGGTAACTGCGCAGCACCGGGTGGCCACCAATTTCGATAAAGCCGTTAATGCCATCGGCGAGTATCTGGTCAACTGCCTGCTCGAACAACACCGGTTTACGTATGTTGTGCCACCAGTACTCGGCTTCTAGCTGTTCGCCGGGCTGTAACTGACCGCTGACCGTGGAGTAGAACGGAATCTGGCCCTGCTGTGGTGTCAGCCCTTGCAGAGCTGCGAGCAGCGCCTGCTCAGTCGGGTCCATGGCCGGACTATGGAAGGCATAGTCGAGTGGCAGACGGCGATTGAACACTTTTTTGTGTTCCAGTATTGCTTCGATCTGGCCCAGTTGCTCAGGGTCACCTGCCAGGGTCGTGCCGCGATAGCTATTGGCACCGGCCAGGCAGATATCGCTGAAGTTATGTTCAGCCAGCAAGGCTTCCATATCGGTCTGGCCCAGGCCAACGGCTGTCATCTGGCCCTGACCTCTGGTCTGTCCCTGATAGAGGCTGCGGTGATAAATGACTTTGACGGCGTCCGCCAGGCTTAAGGCACCACAGGCCCAGGCGGCAGCGACTTCGCCTACGCTGTGGCCTGTAACGGCAACGGGGACGATACCGCGGCTGCGCAGGTGCTCGGTGATACCGACCTGTAAGGCAAAAAGGGCCGGTTGGGCGATCTCGGTCTGGCTGAAACGGTCAGCCCCATTAAGCCCCTGAAGCTCGCTGAGCAGACTGAAATCGGCATAGTTTGAAAACAGCTCGTCAACAAGCTTAATTGACTGACAAAAAACGTCACAGTTTTCTACCAGGTTCTTACCCATGGTAGTCCACTGGCACCCATTTCCGGAGTATACAAAGACGGGGCCTTTGGTAATGCTGAGCCCTTTTCCGGTATAAATACTCTTTGTCAGGATGTCTTCGTCGTTCAGCCAGGGTTCAAGCTGGGTCTGTATCTCAGCTTTATTGCGAGCATAAAGCAGAATACTATCGGCCAGCCGTTCTTTGTGCTGGCTGTAGTGCCATGCCAGATCATAGAAGGAGCCTGCACTATCCTGTGTCAGGTACTCCTTCAGCTGCTGTGCGTTTGCTTTCAGGGCTGCCGGGCTACGAGCGCTGATAATCAGCGGTAGCAGCGGGCTTTCATCCCGCGGGGTCTCCTGCTCTGCAGCGTTCTGATCTGGACTCTGTAATACCACATGTGCGTTGGCACCACCGAACCCAAAAGAGTTGACGCCAATGGTCAGGGTGCCGTCAGCTTTGAGTGGCATATGTTCGTCGACAACCCGGATGTTCCAGTCATCAAACTGAATATCGGGGTTCGGGGTTTGCATACTGATGGTGGCAGGTACACAGCGGTGACGCAGTGCGTAGAGGGCTTTCATAAGTCCGGCAACACCTGAAGCCGGCTCCAGGTGGCCGATGTTGCTTTTGATTGAGCCGATGGGCAGCGGGCTAAGCCGTGCGCTACCTAAGGCTCTGCCGATTGCGCGGGTTTCAATCGGATCACCCACTGGCGTGCCGGTGCCATGGGCTTCGATATAGTCGATCTCGTCCGGGTGGATACCTGCCTGCTGGTAGGCCTCTTCCATCAGTCGCTGCTGTGCTGTGCAGCTGGGAATCGTCATTCCGGGCTTGTAGCCATCGGTATTGACAGCCGATGCGGCCACAACAGCGTGAATGGTATCGCCATCGGCAATGGCCTTGTCATAGTCTTTTAATAGCAGCATGCCGCCACCTTCCGAGCGGACGTAGCCATTGGCCGAGGCGTCAAAGACTTTGCAGCGGCCATCCGGTGAAAGCATGGTTGCTTTGGAAAAAGAGATAAAGCCAAAGGGGTGCAGGTGCAGGCTCACGCCACCGGTCAACGCGGTGTCTGTTTCACCACTGGCAATGGATTGGCAGGCCTGGTGAAAGGCGACCAGTGACGAAGAACAGGCGGTATCTAACGCAATACTGGGACCTTGCAGGTCGAACAGATAAGAGATCCGGTTTGCTGCAATGCTTGAGGTATTACCGGTAGCAGAAGATGCATTGAGCATCTCTACATCATCGTCCATACGGTGAACATAATCCGAGCTTGATATGCCCAGAAATACGCCGCAACGGGTTTTACGTAAGCATGATGGTCGAATTCCTGAGTGTTCGATCGCCTCCCAGCTCATCTCAAGCAACAGGCGCTGTTGTGGGTCCATGTGCGCCGCTTCGCGTGGCGAAATACCAAAGAATTCGGCGTCAAAACCGGAAATATCGCCCAGACTACCCGCTTTAAAGGTATAGGTTGTTCCTGGATGTTTGCTGTCTGGATGCAGGTAGGGCTGCTGTGCCCAGCGTGTCGGGTCAACCTGGGTGATAAAATCTTTGCGATCCAGCAGGTCCTGCCAGAACGTAGCAGGTGAGGTCTGTGGGAATTTGAACGAGTATCCGATAATTGCGACGCGACGATTCATGAGCGTTTGATTATTAATTCTGGAAGGTGGTCGGATGATACCTCATCTTTTAGGTGTATATAACGATGTTGTGTGATGGCGATCACATACGTGCTGTTTTTTTTGTTTGTTTTATCTGGCTTAAATCGTTCAAGGTCTTTTGTTCAGTTTTTGGCAGGCAGGTATTTGGCTGTTTTTAAGGTCAGGCACCGTGGTATCTGGTGAGTTATATGCTTGAATATGCAGCTCGGGCTGGATACAGACACAGGATGTATCTGAAAACAGGCTGCTGAGCAGCGTATTTCGGGGATATGAGAGTC
>Ga0193950_1000063_pt1 | contig 33213 bp, 23 predicted proteins | sample BB_1_MG_FD_144485 | JGI IMG/M metagenome (GOLD analysis project Ga0193950, IMG submission 144485) | Microbial mat bacterial communities from the Broadkill River, Lewes, Delaware, United States - BB_1_MG | ecosystem: Environmental > Aquatic > Freshwater > River > Microbial mats | place: USA...
GTGCGTAAACTAATCGACCACGCCAGCCTTAACGGCGTAGGACATACTTACCTAATTCAACACTCCGCAGGATCAGGAAAATCTAACTCCATCACATGGGCAGCCTATCAACTGATAGAAACCTATCCCACCAGTAATACCATCCAAGGCAGCAAAGGCACAGATATTCCTTTATTCGACTCTGTGATCGTAGTCACCGACAGACGTTTACTGGATAAACAACTGCGTGATAACATCAAAGAGTTTTCCGAAGTAAAAAATATTGTTGCCCCCGCCCACACCTCCGCAGAACTCAAAACTGCCCTAGAAAATGGTAAAAAAATCATCATCAGTACCATTCAAAAATTCCCTTTTATCATCGATGGTATCAGTGATCTAAGTGAAAAACGTTTTGCGGTGATCATCGATGAAGCCCACAGCTCCCAATCAGGATCAGCCCATGACAATATGAATCGTGCAATGGGTAAAACTGCAAATGAAGAAATAAACAGTGCAGAAGATAAAATCCTCGAGGCAATGCGCTCTCGTAAAATGCGTGGCAATGCCTCCTATTTAGCTTTCACCGCTACCCCAAAAAACACCACCCTAGAAAAATTTGGTCAACAACAACAAGATGGCAGCTTTAAACCCTTTCACCTCTATTCAATGAAACAAGCCATTGAAGAGCACTTTATTCTCGATGTGATTGCCAACTACACCACCTATAAAAGCTACTACGAAATTGAAAAATCTATTCGAGAAAATCCCAAGTTTGACAGCCAAAAAGCTCAAAAACGCTTACGCAATTATGTAGAAAATAGCCAGCAAACTATCGACACCAAAGCGGAGATTATGCTGGAACATTTCATCTCTCATGTGATCAACCAAAAAAAACTAAAAGGGCAGGCAAAAGGGATGGTGGTCACCCAAAATATTGAAACTACTATTCGCTACTATCAAGCCTTAACCCGCCTACTCGAACAATATGGTCACCCCTTTAAAATTGCCATTGCCTTCTCAGGTACAAAAGAAGTCGACGGTACCGAATACAGTGAAGCCAGTATCAATGGCTTTTCTGAAACAGAAACTAAAGATAAATTTGATAGCCCTGATTACCGCTTACTGGTAGTGGCAAATAAATATCTCACAGGGTTTGATCAGCCTAAATTATGCACCATGTACGTGGATAAAAAACTCACTGGGGTGTTATGTGTACAAGCCTTATCACGCCTAAACCGTGCCGCGCCAAAGTTAAATAAAAAAATGGAAGATTTATTTGTGTTGGATTTCTTTAATACTGTGGAAGATATTAAAGCAGGCTTTGATCCGTTTTATACTGCTACCAGCTTATCTGAAACCACTGATATTAATGTATTACACGAGTTAAAAGACGCGATGGATGAGGTTGGCGTGTATGAATGGTATGAGGTGGAAGACTTTATTAAACGTTATTTTAATAATGAAGAGGCGCAAACCCTCAGCCCTATTATTGATATTGCTGCACAGCGTTTTAATGATGAGTTAGGTTTAGAAGAAGAAGATAAAATTGATTTTAAAGTAAAAGCCAAGCAGTTTGTCAAAATCTATGGGCAGGTTGCTTCTATCATGCCTTATGAAATGCTGGAATGGGAAAAACTCTTTTGGTTCTTAAAACACTTAATCCCTAAATTATTAATTAAAGACCCTGACGCGGACACACTCGATGCTTTATTAGATTCTGTTGATTTAAGCTCTTACGGTCTACAGAGGGTTAAACTTAATCATGCGATTGATTTAGATGAGGGAGAAACCAGTGTTGATCCACAAAATGCTAACCCACGCGGTGTACATGATAATGAAGAAGAAGAGGATGCATTAGATGAAATCATCCGCAATTTTAATGAAAAATGGTTTCAAGGTTGGGGAGCAACCCCTGAAGAACAACGTGTTCGCTTATTAAGCATGAAAGAAGCGATTAAAAAAGATCCTGATTTTGCAGAAAAATACGCGGATAATATCGATCCACATAGCCGAGCATTAGCTTTTGAAAAAATATTTAAAAAGGTAATGTTACAAAAACGCAGTGATGAGCAAGAGTTTTATAAACTCTGGGCAAATGATCCTGCGTTTAAAGCGTCCTTAATAAACAGTATGCAAGAAATGTTGGCAGGCTAGGGGACACTGTCATTAAGTTCCCCCTCGTTACAACGCGCTGCGTCACTGCCATTAAGTTAAGGATTATCTGGTTCTCATACACCACGGTACCTTATATTTCCCCCTCTCGTTCCCGCGTGTTCTTACGCGGGAATGCCTTCCCTGACGCGTTGTGTCATGAACCTGCCCATATTTTTTAGCATAGAGGCAGCTCAAAGAAGAGGACGCAACGCGTCCAAGAGAGCATTCCCACGCAGGCGCGTGAGGAACGAGGGGGAAGGTTAAGGCTGGTAATCTAAGGCATTCCTAGAAAATGGTGGAATACGCTGCGCTATTGCCACCCTACAAAAAATTAGAAGCTCCGCGTCCCCCCTCTAAACTGACACCTTGGTAGTTTTCAGTAAGATGACGCAGAGCGTCAGGGATGGGATTCCAGCGCGGAGCGCGTGGAACCAGATAAAAGACATGCTGGCTGGTTAGAGAAGTAATGATTAAATTAAGAAGGAGGCAATACGCTAGTTATTTAAAAAAGAAGAGGTAATATATTCAATCTTTTACCCTAAATTATTGGATTTATAATAAGAATATGCCATTCTTAATGAGAATAAGTTGATCTATTTTATAAGCAACTAACTGAGGTAATTATGTTACGCATTACCACTATTTTAACGCTTCTTTTTTTTATAAGTATAAAGGTTGGGGCTGCAGAAACAACACTACTATTTATTGCTGAAGAATATCACCCTTATGAATTTAGCGAGAATGGAGAATATAAAGGTACCGATGTTGATATTATCAAGGAAGTATGTCAACGCTTAAATATTATCCCCCAGTTTGAATTTAAACCGTGGATACGGGCAATGGCAGATATTAAAACAGGTAAAGCTGATGCCATTTTTTCCCTTCACCATACCTCAGAAAGAACATCTTTTTTATACTACCCCTCTGAACCATTAAGCCAAGGACAAAATGTATTTATAGTGCATCAAAGCAGTGAAAAGCAGGCAAACAATATTACTGATATGAAAGGTTGGCACATAGGTGTGGTGGCGGGTAATTTATATGGTAAACCCTTTGATAATTTTAGCGGTATTGTACGTAAAGTATCCCATAAAAATGAGCTATTAATTCGACAATTAAATGCAAAAAACCGTTTAGATGCTATCGTTATCAATGAATTGGTATTTGATGCCTTGGTTAAAAAAATGCTGGAACAAGGGCAACTTATTCAACCAGAATTTAGAAAATTAGAGTATAGGTTGGAAGCGGCTTTTTTCTATGTTGGTTTTGCTAAAGCAAAAGGTGAAAAAAGCCAGCACCTAGCAAAGCAGTTTAATAGAGTATTAAAAGAGATGCGTGAAGAAGGTAAAATTACTGAAATAATGAATAACTATATCCAGTAAACTATTTTTAATGAAAGCAGAGGCTCACTGCCATTCAGTTAAGACTTTCTTCGTTCTATACTTTCCCCTCGTTACAACGCTCTGCGTTGTAATGCAGCCTTGGACGCTCCGCGTCCTCCCCTCTAAGCTGACACCTTGGTAGCTTTAAGCAAGATGACGCAGAGCGTCAGGGACGGGATTCCAGCGCGGAGCGCGTGGAACCAGATAAAATCGTGGCGGCGTTGCATGCAACGCTTGTCACCGAACTCAATTTAGTCATGATTAATGACAGTGGGATGGTTGAAAAATAAAACTATTCCTTATTAAATTTAATTATATTTATCTTATAGATTTTATGATGGTGGTGATGAATTGATAGTTATGGAATGAATGAAATCACGAGGACGTTGCGTGCAACGTCACTACAAGGTAATGGTACCAGTAAAATGATAAACCACAAAAGCTTATAGACTCTGTTTGAGCTTGTTGCGCAACTTCAGATAATAGTTATTTTTCTCAGGCGTAAAAAAACCACTTACAAAAAGAAGCGGCTTTTTTGCTCCAAATCTTAGCGACTAAAGTCAAGCATCAATAAGGAGGAGGTCATAAGTGAATAATAGCATATACTTGTTGTGAATATCAAATTATTTCCGCGTGTTCTGACGTAGGAATCTCTTCCTTGACGCGTTGTATCATGAACGAGGAGGAAGGGTAACCACAAGGCTTGTCCTACTTGGCATATATTGTGCTCCATAAGGCATGACAGTTAGTATTTACGCATGATACGAGCACTTTTTATGCTAGACAATAAACAACAACGACAACAAAAAATAAGCCATCAAAACTGGTTTTTATGCGGTCTTATCGCCCTTCTACTGACCATTATTTATGTCTTATCTGGCTTTCAATCATTAGATGAATATATCTATGATTGGAATATTCGCCAAATACAAACCGTCCCTCATGAACGCGTTATCACTGTCTATGTTGATGAAAAAAGTATGGAAAACCTGCCTACAGGTGTTTCCCCTCATCATGCTTATAGCCGTGCATTAGAACTGATTACTCCTTATGCAAAATTGATTTATGTCGATATTGATACCCGTACTCAACAGCGTTCTGCTCCCTTAACACGCTTGGCTGAATTACAACAGTTTTATCAAACTGCACCTGCACTCGAAAAGTTCCCTGAAAAAGTGGCGCATCTTGATGCATTGATTCAACAACTGCCCACAGTCCATGCAAATGCCTTAAGTGAACGCGCTTTATTATCTCAACTAAGTACTGACTACAATGCATTACAGCTTACACAAGAGGTAAGCAATACATTAACTAGCTTAATTGAACGAATTGATACCTTATATGAAGAGTTAGATGATGATAAGCGTTTAGCCGCGCAGATACAAAATGCGGCAAAGGTAGTGATTCCGTGGCGAATTAGTGAGGCGACTGAAACAATACAGCAAAAAAACCTGCCTTTTAAACCCTTGTATGCTGGAAAAAATACTGTATTCCCACCGACTAATACAAACTATAAAGCTGAATTTAATCCTTATTTTAGTGATAAGTCACGCGCCCATGCCGTGGATACTTTAGCACTGCATAACCCACGCACTTTACCACTGGTCACAGCTTACCACGATCAGTTTTATCCCAGTGTCGCAACTGTATTACTCACCCATCACTTTGGTGTGGATCAAGAAGCAATTCAATTACATGGCTCTCGCAGTATTAATGTTGCAGGGGTTAGAATTCCAACAAATAGTAACACCACTATTTATCCCCGTTTTTATGCAGAAGGTCTACAACGTTATGCATTACATGATGTATTAAAAGCAAATTTTGATACCTCTGTTTTTAATAATAGCATTGTACTATTAGGCATGGATCACCCACGTTATAGTCAGTACTACGCCACCCCTGTTGGTAAATTAGCGGCAATTGATATTCATGCACATTACATCAGCAGCTTACTGCAACATGATTTTTTACATGTGCCTTATGGCGCAACAATCATACAATTAATAGTGACTGCGCTGATTTTTGTTTATTTAATCAGTATTATTCCTCGATTTTCATTAGGCACAGGAATCGCCAGCAGTGTTCTACTCTTAGTATTAATCAGTGAAAGCTATTTTGTACTGTTATCACAGAATATACACCTTTCTTTGCTATTACCTTTATTACTGTTGCTTTTTGGACATATTGCCATTTTAATTAAACAAGGTTTTATTGTTTATAATGATGTCTTTTTATCCCACCCTGACGAGGTGGAAAGTAATCGCTTATTAGGACTTGCTTTTCAAGGGCAAGGACAATTAGATATGGCATTTGATACCTTTAAATTATGCCCACCTGAGCACAATATACTTGGATTATTATATAATCTTGCCTTAGACTATGAGCTGAAAAATAGACACCGTCGTGCCAGCAATGTTTATCACTATATTCAGAAATACGATGATAAGTTTCGCGATGTGACACAACGGCTGATACAATTACGCTATAAACAAAAAACAAAATCAATGACCACAAATTCATTGTTAGCAGGACAATGGCGGTTAGATACCTTAGGAGATAAACCGCAGATTGGGCGTTATCAAATCGAAAAGCAACTAAGTAAAGGCGCGATGGGTGTTGTGTACTTAGGAAATGATACAAAACTCAATCGGTATGTTGCCATCAAAACTTTAACACTTTCCCAAGAATTTGAAGCGGAAGAGTTGCAAGAAGCCACAATTCGCTTTTTCCGTGAGGCTTCTGCGGCAGGACGTTTAAAACATAAAAATATTATTTCTATTTATGATGCAGGGGAAGAGTCTGATCTTGCCTATATTGCGATGGAATTTTTTAAAGGGGGGGATTTAACCCCTTATACAAAGCCTGATACCTTGCTGCCTATCGATACCGTATTAAAGATTATTGTGTGTATTACGAAAGCACTGGATTATGCACACCAGTGTGGCGTGATACATCGAGATATTAAACCTGCTAATATCATGTATAATCCTGCAACAGAGTTGGTAAAAATCACTGATTTTGGAATTGCACATATTACCGATTCAAGTAAAACAAAAACAGGGGTTATTTTAGGAACACCGTCTTACATGTCACCTGAGCAATTGGCGGGGCGACCTGTAGATGGACGAACTGATATATTTTCATTGGGTATTATGCTTTATCAATTATTGACAGGTGAATTACCTTTTCATGCAGAATCATTAGCAACCTTAATGTTTTGTATTGCCAATGAAAAACACCCTGATATTACTGAAATCCGTGCGGACATTTCACCGAAGCTAAAGCGAGTCATTGATAAAGCTTTGCATAAAAATGCCGCTTTACGTTATCAAACCTGTACAGATTTTGTGTATGCATTATCTGAATGTTACGATGTTGGAGATGCCAAGTATGCGCATTGAGGTGGACTGCGCTTCCGATACAGGGCTAGTGCGCGAACATAATGAAGATAATTTTGCTTATGATGAATCATTGGGCTTAACTATCTTAGCCGATGGAATGGGCGGGTATCAAGCAGGTGAAATTGCCAGCGAGATTGCAGTCACGACTATCCTAAATACGATGCAACAGGCATTAAAAAATTTACCTGTCAGTAAACGTAGCAGCGGCTATCACCCTATCACTGTGTTATTAGAACAAGCGGTATTAAAAGCAAATGAAGCAATTTATCAAGCAGCTGAAGAAAACCCTGCTTATCGAGGCATGGGAACAACTGTAGTCGCCAGTGTGGTGCATGATAATATTATTAGTATTGCCCATGTGGGAGATTCACGTTTATATCGCTTACGAGGGAGTTCGTTTCGCCCGATTACTATGGATCACTCTGTATTACAGGAGTTAATTAATTGTGGTTTGTATACGCCTGAACAAGCCCGCCGTTCTCCTAATAAAAATTTAGTCACCCGTGCTTTAGGGGTGGGTGATACGGTGAGTGTAGATATCCAAGAACAGCGTATTTTATCTGAAGACATTTATCTATTATGCTCAGATGGTTTAAATGATTTAGTGGAAGATGGGGATATCCATCAAATCATGACCGCGATTGTCAAAAAACAAACCAGTTTACAAGAAGTGAATCAACAATTGATTAAAGCGGCGAATAATCAGGGGGGGAATGATAATATTTCGGTGATGTTAATGCGCCAAGCAAATTATACCTTACAGCCCCATTATAGTTGGTTACAACAATTTGCCCGTTGGTGGCGTGATTAAGCCTTTTTTAATATTAATTTTCTATGACCATAAATCATCGCAAAGCCTATAGCTATGCTTTAATGACTGTTTTTTTATGGTCAACTGTTGCCACAGCCTTTAAATTTTCCCTGTATTACCTTAGCCCCATTGGGCTGCTATTTTATGCTTGTGTGAGCTCTATTCTTTTGCTCACAAGCGTATTAATTATAAAAAAACAACTGCATTTATTATGGCAATGTAATGCGCGCCAATATCTACATTCTTTCCTGTTTGGCTTACTCAATCCTTTTTTATATTACCTGATTTTATTTAAAGCCTATGATTTATTGCCTGCACAAGAGGCGCAGCCATTAAATTATACATGGGCGTTAACACTAAGCTTTTTGGCTGTTTTTATCTTAAAACAACGCTTAAGCCGTTATGATATTGCAGCAAGCTTGATTAGTTATACAGGTGTGCTGATTATTTCTACACATGGGGATATTGTAGGGCTAGAATTTTCTAATGGCTTAGGGGTGAGTTTGGCGTTATTAAGTACAGTGGTGTGGGCCTTATATTGGATTTATAGTAGCTTAGATGATCGTCCACCACTGGTGGGGGTGTGTTTAAATTTTATCTTTAGTTTGCCCTGTATTGCTTTGGTTGCAAGTTGGCAAGATGCGCTGGTTATTCCGCCTTTACAAGGGTTATTAGGAGCACTTTATGTAGGATTTTTTGAAATGGGGATCGCCTTTGTATTATGGCTAAATGCCTTAAAATATGCAGAAAGTACCAGTCAAATCAGTAACCTCATTTTTATCTCCCCTTTTCTCTCCTTAGTATTTATTTATTTTCTACTCGGGGAGCAGATTTATCCCTCTACTTTTATCGGTTTGATATTTATTGTGGTGGGTTTAGGTGTACAACAATGGGGGCGACAACGCGCCCCCGTGTGTAAAAATAACGCCTAGATAATTCTAGTCAACAATTAATTCACAATGTGATTCAGAGCTTTCAACAACCAGCTCTTTATCCGCTTCACATAACCATTCTTCACCATCTTCATCGTAGGTAAAAAAGATCACACCTAATTCTTGATCGTGAAAAGTGGCGGCATAACCCAGTTCCTCTTCTTCTAAAATTTCAACATCACTAAAAACACTGCCTTCTAAAGAAACCCCTAAATCTTCCAAGGTAGGCAGCTCTTCATTTTCTAAGTAAAATTGTTCAGCAGGCGCGGCGAAATCATATAAAATACTCACACCTGCAGCAGCTATTTGGGTTTGATCTGGGGCTGGCTTAGGAGCTGGGGCGGTGTCAGTACGCTCCCCCTGTTCTTCAAATACTTGTGCACGCTCTTGCGCTTTCATATAGGCAGGTAAGGCAACTGCTGCCCCAACCCCTGTGGCAACTGCAACAGTCCCCATATGATTGACTAAAAACTCTAAAGGATTATTTTCAAAAATCAGCTCTATATTAGCTTGTGTTTCAGCTAAATCTACTTGTGCAGCATAAGTGCCCCAACGCGGTAAATCTAACTCTAAAGCACTAGGAAAAGCAGAAATATCAATCTTTGTTTTAGCGATATCCGCTAAGATATTCAGGCTACCTAAATAGCTGTAATAGAAGAAACGAGAGAGATTTTTAGGCTGAGTAGAGAGCAATAATAAGCTGTGTTGTGCATTTTGGTGCTGTTCAGTTGTTAACCATTGTTGTAAAGGCTGTCTATCTGTGGCTAAAGCGCGATCACGTAACATTTGTGAGAAAGAGGAAAAGACCAAATAATCCCCCTCTTCACGCCAATAGGCACGACTACGTAAACGGGTTAATAATTCCACTACAAAATTAAATACAGGGTGTTCACCCCCAAGCTGTTTTAGCTCTTTTTCCATCTCTTGTAAACTTGGATCAGAATAATTCAATTCATAGTATTCAACATTTTTAGTGGTTTTCTTGTTTAATTCCCCTTGCAACTTGGTGACTAACAAGTTTAATAATTTATCTAATGTGGCTTTATTTTTAATTTTGGTGGCATAAAAATAACCTGTGTTATCCGTAAAAATATGATGCTCACCTGCAAAAATATCTGCTGCATCTAATAAGCTAACCCCCGTAAGCTGCTCAAATTCTTGGCTGAATACTTGATATTCTTTGTAATCTTCTGGTGCAAAAGTTTGTAATGCCTGTTCAACTTTTATTAATACATCTTTAAGGGGCAAAGAGAAAGACACTAAGAAATCAGGTTTTCCTGCACTGTCCACAGTAAAACTATTTTCAATGGCGGGAAGGTAGTTTAATAAGCCACTTTTTTCAAAATCCACACTGAATTTTAAGCGTCCTTTTTTATCTGCTGTACCTAAACCCAATGCAACAGAGCGTAAACCAAATATGCCCATTGCAGTTAATGGCTCTTGTTTCTCAGGGGGCATCATAGGTTTTAGAATAGGTAATAACTGTTCGGCATTGACCCAGAAAAATAAGCCTTGCCCACTGTTATCAAACTGCTTTTCTACTGCAAACATAGGGTGTTCAGTTGTAGGTTGAAATAAGGAGACCGCTTTTTTCAAGGCACTGGGGGTCATGGCTGCCATACTGCTTAAGGTATACAAACGTTGTTGCGCACTGTCGTAATGCAACATCATTGGGGTATTGGCGACAGTAATCTGTGCAAAGTGATTTTCATCAAAAGCTTGTAAAATATTGACCTCAGATTGTGCTGCTGCTGCCATACTATCAAGTAGTTGTTGTAATACTTTTGTATCACTTAAGTTAAGCTTAGCACTGGTCAATACTTGTAATGCCATGATGGGGGCATTTTCAGGTAAGTAGGCAACGACTTCATAAGGGGAGCGAATATGATGGTTAAGAAAGCTAAACACAGGTGATTGAATCACACTGTCTAATTCTGACCATACATTTTTATACAAACCTGTATCAATTTGAGCAATGGTTTTTTGATTCACTTCACCGCTTAAGACTTGATGAAAACGGGTATCTTTTGCAGCACTGGTCACCCCCCAATGATGTGGTACACGTAAGTAAATCAAGGTATTTTGTGGTAACTTATCCCGTAGATAGCCACTTTCAATCGCAGCCGATAAAGACAGAGGAAGCAATAGTAGTGCTGCCACTGTCATGGAAATTATTTTTTTCATAAACCCTCCACATCTCATCAATATCATTATAGTGTTTTTAATACTAGCATATCTTTATCCAAGCTCTTTTTTTTAGATTAAAATAGGATAAAAATAAAGGACGATTTTTAGCATGTTATATCTATATGTATAAACTAGGTTCATAATGCAGGATATAGTCCAGCCCCTATGGCTTGTATAGCTAAACCTTGTTATTTAGTCTGCTATTTTACCTTGTTTATCTATAGTGCTTATGACAACACTTATAAAGTGTTAATTAAAATAATAGATAAAAAATCATTATTCTTGTCCGTAGAGTGGCAATAGTGCCATTAAGTTAAAGATTAATGGAAAAAATCCTCCTTCTTTAATTTTCTCCTGTATATTTAATAATAATACAGGTACTTTTAAGTGTAATCAGTTTAGTGAGTAGTTATGTTATGACACGTATTGCGGCGATTCAGTTAACGTCTAGCACAAATATTAGTAAAAACTTACAACAATGTGCCTTATATATTGAACAAGCCGTTGCGGAGGGGGCTGAGTTAATTGTATTACCTGAAAACTTTGCCTTAATGGGACAAGGTAATTATGCCGTGGTGCATGCAGGTGAAGAAGTGGGGAAAGGGCTTATTCAAGATTTTTTAGCCTTACAATCACAAAAACATAAGGTATGGTTAGTAGGCGGTAGTGTCCCCCTTAAACTCCCTTCTGTTGCTGATAAAGTGTATTCAGCAAGCTTGGTGTATAATGCTGCGGGGGAATGTGTTGCACGCTATGATAAAATTCATTTATTTGATGTCAGTGCAGCAGAAAATGAACACTATCATGAATCAAAACATATTCTTCAAGGTGAACAGCCTGTTGTGGTGGATACACCTTTTGGGCGTTTAGGGCTGGCAATATGTTATGATGTACGCTTTCCTGAATTATTTCGCTATTTATTAGATCAAAAAGCCGATATCCTTTGTATCCCCGCTGCCTTTACGCATACCACAGGACAAGCACATTGGGATATTTTATTGCGTTGTCGTGCTATTGAAAACTTATCTTATGTAGTGGCAGCTGCCCAAGTTGGACAGCATGAAAATGGGCGCAATACATACGGACACAGTATGATTATTGACCCGTGGGGTAAGGTTTTAAACTGTCAACCACATGGCACAGGTGTCATTTGTGCTGATACTGATCCCAATTATTTACACCACATACGTACTACATTTCCAGCTCTTCAACATAGAAAAATTCAATGTCAAACGACGTAACTAATTTTGATTTTGCAGTCTCACATTTATTAAGCCCCACACAAATGAGTATTGAAGATTTACATGCTCATTTAAATTATATGATGCGTTACCCACTTGATTATGCTGATCTGTATTTTCAAAGCCATATCAGTGAATTGTGGGCACTTGATGAGCAGATTGTCAAGCGTGGGCAATACAGTGTGACCCAAGGTGTAGGAGTGCGTGCCATCCATCACGATCGCACGGGGTTTGCATACAGTAATGAAATTACTAATGAGGCTTTAAAAAAAGCCGCTACCGCAGCACGCGGTATTGTTAAAGCGGGACAATCTGGGCGCGTTGAAATCCCGCAGCAACGTCATACAATAGCTTTATACGGACAAGATAATCCAATTGAAAGTATTGAAACTGAAAAGAAAATTCAATTATTAAAAGAATTAGATGAGTTTGCTCGTGCACAAGATTCACGGATTCGCCATGTGAGTGTTACCTTGGCTGCTGCTTATGATATTATTCTCATTATAGCCAGTGATGGAACACTGGCTGCTGATGTACGTCCTTTAGTGCGTTTAAATGTGACCGTGTTACTTGCTGATCAAGAGGGGCGTACCGTACAAGGGAATGCTGGGGCAGGTGGACGATTTAATTATGATTATTTTTTAGATGGTGATCGTGCACAAGCGTATGTATTAACTGCAATTCGACGCGCTGATTTACAAATAAAAGCCAATAATGCACCCGCAGGAAATATGCCTGTTGTCTTAGGGGCAGGGTGGCCAGCAGTTTTATTACATGAAGCGGTGGGGCATGGCTTAGAAGGTGATTTTAACCGCAAAAAAACCTCTGCATTTGCCGATCGCTTAGGTGAGCAAGTTGCCTCTCCCCTGTGTACAATTGTTGATGATGGTACCTTAGCACAACGACGGGGATCACTCACCATTGATGATGAAGGGACACCAACCCAGTGCACAACTTTAATTAAAGATGGTATTTTAACAGGGTATATGCAAGATAAAATGAATGCGCGCTTAATGGGTATGGCACCTACAGGCAATGCGCGTCGTCAATCTTATGCACACACTCCTTTACCAAGGATGACAAATACGTATATGCTGGCAGGAAAAGATAGCCCTGAATCCATTATTAGCTCCGTAGAAAATGGAATTTATGCCGTATACTTTGGGGGAGGAGAAGTGGATATTACCTCGGGTAAGTTTGTATTTACTGCAAATGAAACCTATTTAATTAAACAAGGTAAAATTGTTGAACCGATAAAAGCGGTCACATTAATTGGTAATGGACCTGAAGTTTTAAAGCATGTCAGCCGAGTTGGCAATGATCTTGCCTTAGATGAAGGTGTAGGTATTTGTGGTAAATCAGGGCAAAGTGTCCCTGTTGGGGTAGGACAACCTACGTTGTTGATTGATAATCTCACAGTAGGTGGTACACATTGATGAAAATGTGTGTACTAATACATATTCCCCTTCTTTATCATTAAATTAAAGTTGTTTTAACTACATAGTATGATGTTCCCTCTATATTAATAGGAGGATACCTAGCACTAAACTGTTAGCGTACTATCTATACAACACATCATAATATTTGGTTTACTTTTAAGGTATTGCGTTAGAGAACACGCATACACAATAAAAAGTAGTTACTATAAGTCATTATTTACTGTGAGAGTAGCATTGTGTCTTCAATCAGTCAGGCAAAAGCAGAAGCCAAGAAACTTATTAAGCAATACAATAAGCTCCAAGCAGAAGCACGTAATGCTGACTCTGCTGAAGCCGCACGTAAAGCGTCTGAAGCAGATAAAATTGTTTCACAAATCAGCACTTTACAATCAACCATCACTAAATTACAAGCACGTGATAAGCAAAATTCTGCTCAAGTAAACCCAGCAAGTTCTGCCGCTAAAGCTAAAACTAGAACCCCCACCCCCACTAAGTCAAGCAGTAATGAAGATCAGGATTCAATTGAGGGGCGTATTGCTAAAATTGAATCTGCCCAAAAGAAAAACCGTGATCAAATCAATCAATTGTCACGTGCTAAAAGGGAATTAGAACGCTTAAAAAATGAGGCGGAGCAAAATGTAGAACGTGAACGACGTGCCAATGATGAGCGTTTACAACAAGAGTTAAATAAACTTATTGAGAAAAAAGAGGCAGAACATGCACGTTTAAAAGGCGAATTGTCTTCCATTCGTAGCCAAGCAGAAAAAGATGCTGAAATGCTGAAAGTACAGCGTGATGCGGCACGAGCAATGATGGAGAAACATAAGCAAACAGAACGTGAAAACCTACTTGCCTCTCGTTCCCGCTCTAAAAATAAAGGTTTGTGGATTGGTTTAGGGACAGGAATTACAGTTCTTTCATTAGCTGCTGTTGCGTTATTCACACCTGTTTTTGATAGTGTTATTGGTGATTTTAAAGCTAAATTACCTTTAAGTAATACAGAAAAAAATGTACATACTACTTCTTTGAATGCCATAGAAAAGCCTGAAGAACCTGTTAAAGCACCTCCTATTAAAGAAACTGTAGTAGAAAAAAGTGCGCCAAAAGAAGTTAAAGTAAGAGCTTTAAAAGTATATCAAGATCGCTTATCAGCTGGGGGAAAAGGACCTGTTATGCTAAAACTCCCCGCAGGAAAATTTTTAATGGGAGGGAAAGGTTCCTCTATACATCAAGATGAACGTCCTCAGTTTGAAGCCCATTTACAAAGCTTTTCTATTGGACGTTATGAGGTCACATTTGCGGAGTATGATGTCTTTGCAAAACGTACAGGACAAAAGCTTCCTAAAGATAAAGGCTGGGGACGAGGCAAACAACCTGTTATCAATGTTTCATGGCATGATGCAGTGGCGTATACACGTTGGTTAACAGAGCAAACAGGACATCAATACCGCCTTCCTAGTGAACGGGAGTGGGAATATGCTGCCCGAGCAGGGATTAATAAAAATTATTATTGGGGTTATAAAGTCGGTGCGAATAATGCCAATTGCTCAGTATGTGGCAGTGACTGGGATGGTCGCCAAACATCTCCTGTAGGCAGTTTTAAAGCAAATAACTTTGGCTTACATGATGTGATTGGTAATGTATTAGAATGGACAGTGACGTGCTTCCACAGCAGTTATAAAAATGCACCCACAGGCGGACAAAACTGGGAAGGTGGGGATTGCTCACGCCGTATGGTACGTAGCAGTGCTTACCGTAGTTTTGAAAGTAGTTTACGCGTGACAAAGCGTAATAAATATAATCCTAAAACACGTATTGATAGCTTAGGTTTTCGTGTTGTAAGGGTTGATTAATAATTGATATTACACATTTATGTTGTTGTGGTAGGATTGCTTGCAATGCTGCTACAGCAAGGTTAATGTGATGTGATTAATAACATTCTAATATATTCAATACAGGCAATCCGTTGCTCAGTCGTTGTATTTGCAAACCCCAGTACCAGCCCTGTTTTTTCCACTTCTCCAATATAATACTGGGATAATGCTGCACAGCCAAACCCCTGTTTTAATAATTCTTTTTGTAATAAAACATCATCACAATCAGCAATTTCTATTGCTAAATGCATGCCTGCACTTTCTGCAATAGGGCTAGCCAGTCCTTGCAATTTTTCTTTAATTAAAGACTCTAAATGTATCCATTTTTCTTTGTATAACTTACGCATTTTGCGTAAATGGCGAATAAAATGCCCTTCTGCAATAAAATCAGCCACCACCGCTTGGTTTAATAAAGGCGATTCTCCTGTCATAAAATTTTTTGTTTGTACAAATATTTCAACTAACTCCTCAGGGACAACCAAGTAACCAAGGCGTAAAGAAGGGAACAATGTTTTACTAAAACTGCCTAAGTAAATCACTGAATGGGGGGATGTCATACCTTGTAATGCAGCAATGGGTTTGTGGGTAAAATGAAATTCACTGTCATAATCATCTTCAATAATCCATATTTTTTCTGTATATGCCCAGTCTAATAATTTTAATCGTTGCCCTGCGGATAACATGCCCCCTAATGGGTATTGATGGGTTGGTGTGGTGTAGAGTAAACGGGGTTTTTTAGCTGTTATCAGTAATTTATTAAATAAGTAGTTAATATCTATACATTGATCTACAAGGGGAATCGGGGTGAAAGCAATATGGCGGGTTTTAAAGGCTTTCTTTGCACCAAGATAACAGGGGTTTTCTAATAAAACATGATCATCCTCATCTAATAAAGCTAATGAACACAATGAAATACCTTGTTGTGCCCCGTGGGTGATGATCACCTGTTCTGCATGACATCGCACACCTCTAGAGATTTTTAAATAATCAGCAATGGCTTCACGTAGTGGTTGATATCCTTGTCCATCATCATAGCCCATTAAACAGCTTCTATCTTGATGACAGCGTTGGATTTGGTTCCAAATACGCGTGGGAAATTGCTGTAAATCAGGAATTCCTAGGGTAAAAGGTAAAGTTTGACGTTGTGTGGTTAATCTATTTTGTTGTAGTGATTGGGCAAATTGTGAAATAGGCGGTAAATGAGCGGGTTTATTCTTAATAGGAGTTGATATCAGTAAGTTATCAATAGGTAGTTCTGTTGCAATATAGACCCCTTTTCCTTGATAGGTTTCAATAAATCCTTCTGCTTTAAGTTGTTCAAATACCAATGAAATAGTATTACGACTAACTTGTAAGTCATGTGCTAATTGCCGAGAAGAGGGCAGCTTTGTTCCCACAGGTAAGCGTCCTGAACAAATCCACTCCACCAATTGGTGATGAATTTGCTTTTGTAAGCCTTGGTTTGGATTAATGTGCAAGGTATTTAAATCAATGGCTTCCATAAAATTGGATCTATTAGATAACAAAAATTGGTGCTTTTTATCATACCAGTAAAAATAGAAAATAGCTGGCATGATGATAACAGTGAATAGGGGAATATAAGCTGATGAGTAATGAAGCACTTCTAGCACATAGTAAAAAAAGCCAAGTTAAACGTGGCGCAAAACGAGCAAGTTATGAAAAATCAAAGATGTTTGCACTGGTTGATAAGTTAAAACTCGCTCACCTTGGTTTTGTCAGTGAGGGGCGTGCCATTGTGATTCCCATGACAGTATGGTGCGTAGAAGAACATTTGTATTTTCATGTAGCAAATAAGAGTCGATTACAAAAATTAGTTGAAGCTGGTGAAGAGTTATGTGTGTCATTAGCAGAAGCAACAGAATGGGTGATGGCAAAATCAGCTTATCACCACAGTACTAATTATCAATCAGCGGTGTTGTATTGCACAGGGGAGCGGGTGACTGATGAGCAGGAATTTAATCAGGTTTTTAAAGCGATTATTAATGATGTAGAGCCTGATCGCTGGCAACATATCAGACCCCCCAGTATCACAGAGAGAAAAGCCACCGCTTTAATCAAATTGACCATACAAGAAGGGGCATTTAAATCGCGTACAGGGGGGGTAAATGAAGAGCCAGAGGATTTACATTTACCTGTATGGCACGGTACAAAACCTATTTGTCCTTATCATGCATATAATGGTAAAGCTACTGATAACTAAATAAAATAATTTGCTTTTTATGATAAATATATGCTAATATAACTCTATGACCTCCTCCTTATTGATGCTTGACTTTGGTCGCTAAGATTTGGAGCAAAAAAGCCGCTTCTTTTGTAAGCGGTTTTTTTATGCTTAAAAATAAAGAATAATAATTATGAGAACAATTGTGTATATTGATGCCCAAAATTTATACTTTGGGGTACTTGCTCGCTCTAGTTATAAATGGCTAGATATTTATAAACTATTTGCTGAGCATATTGTTCATTCCCAAACTCCCCATGCAACTATTATTCAAATTAAATTTTACACAGCTCCTATTTTAGGTAAGTTTGCATCTGATCCTTACTCTTCAGAGCGGCAAACTGCTTACCATAACGCATTAATAGGAAAATATCCCCTTAAAATTGAAATAATTCAAGGCTATTACGCTTTTGACTGTAAAAATGAACGCCTTTGTAGTAACCCAGAAGAAAAGGTACACGTTTGGAAGTTAGAAGAAAAATTAACAGATGTAAATCTAGCACTAGATATTTATCGTGACGCATCACATGATAGATATGATCAAGCTGTACTATGTAGTAATGATTCTGATCTTATTCCTGCTTTTCAAAGAGTGTCTGAAGATTTTCCCGATAAACAACTAGGGTTAGTTATGCCTCGTTTATCTAAAAAAATAACCCAAAGAAAAGCTAGTAAACTAGAAAGTTTGAGTACGTGGACACAACACCAAATTAGCGAAGCTGACTTAAAATTATGCCAACTACCAGATAAAGTGAGTTATAAGAGAGGAAAAAGAACAAAAACTATTCCAAAACCATTGGAATGGTGATTATTTATTATTTTTCCTCACTCCCGCGTAAGAATACGCGGGATAAGTATCCACTTACTTTATTTCCTGTATTGCTTCAAGTATAAAACTAAAAATACTACCCCCTTCTTTTTCACATTGTGAGATAGTTCCTCGAGGTAGCCCTTTACTAATTCCTTCACAAAAATATTTGTTATAAAGAGGTAAGGCTTGTTCTTTTTGAAATGTGCCTTCAAATATAATAATATTTTCAATATCTCGATATACTCGCCCCTGATCATTACATTTAATGTCGCTCTGAACTTTAACAATGGCATGAATACCTTTGCTACCCTTCTTTAGTATTAAGTAATCCCCTTTCTTCACTTCATCATCAAATATTTGGTGTGCTTGAATAGCATTTTTTGCATTATCAAACCAACCATCTGTTAAATATTTGTCTCTCAATGACTGATTTTTGATATTTTCAATATCAGTCATATTGGTGGATTGAAACTCCTTCTTCATATTCCAGCCGATAATTGCTTTTTTCTGTTCTAGACAAACTTGAAACTCATCACTTTTACCATCAGTAAAATTACATGCCATCACAAAAGTATTTATTTTTTTATTCAAAATATCATTTAACATAGTATCTCCTAGGGTTTCATTTTTAATGACAGATTTTAATAACTCATTAACTAAAGAAGAGTACGCTATGCTTTCTTCTTTAGAAATATCTTCAAGGAAATTATTAACATCTTCATCAAGCTTAATACTTTTGGCTACTTTGCTCTCTTTTGCTTTATTAACAGCTTGTTGTATAAGAGACATTTACTTCACCACTCACTTTAAAATTAACAACAAAAAGAAAAATTGATTTATATATTTTATATAAAATATATTTGTATTTAAATTAGTCTTATTTTTAAATTCTGTCAAGTATTCCTTAATGTAATATCCATTATCTTTTAATTTATTTATATATGCAAGGGATTTGTAGTTATTTTATTTTTTATATGGGGTTGTACGAGGAAGTTTGATATAAAAATATCGATAGGAATATTGCTTAACTTTATCACCACACAAAAAAATACCCGCCGTAGCGGGTATTTTTATTCATAACACTGTTATTATACAGTTGGTGATTTAAGTTTAACCAAAGATATCTTTGGTTACATTATTAAACCAACTATGTGCATAACCAATCTCACGTTTACGATCTGCTGCAGAAGCATCAGCAGGACTTAAGCCCCCTGCGCCTTTAACAGGCATAATCATGTTATCTGCATCAGAATAGCGGTAAACTGCTGCAACAGAAATACCGTAATCACTGTCAATTGCGCTGTAACATGTATTCACATAAGAAGGGACAACCATTTCAGTGCCTTTTAAGGAACTGATGACCGCCACAGCACACACTTTTGCTTGTGAGTTAGCAGAATAGCCTGATTTAGGCATTTTACTAGCAATAGAGGCATCCCCAATCACATAGATATCTTTATGAATGGTGGATTCAAAAGTTTTCTTATTAACAGGACACCAACCCGTTTTATCGGTTAAGCCTGCAATAAACGCAATTTTACCTGCTTTCTGTGGTGGGATGATGTTAATAACATCCCCTTTATGAGAGTCTTCTAACTCCCCTGCTACCACAGTGTTATCTGCTGCATTTACTGCAACAATTTTACCTTCTTTAGAAGCAGGTACCCAGTCAATCATGCTGTTATCTGTACCATAACCATAGCGGTCTTTCCAACCTGCTACGAATAAGCCTTGTTTAGAAAACTTCTCTTTAGCATCTAAAACTAATACTTTAGATTTAGGTTTATGGTGTTTTAAGTAACTGGCAATTAAACCTGTACGCTCGTAAGGTCCTGGAGGGCAGCGGAAGCTATTATTAGGTGGGGTCACTCCAATAATAACAGTCCCCCCATCTTTCATCTCTTCAAGCTGTTTGCGTAAAGTTTTGGTTTGCTCACCTGCTTGCCATGCATGAGGAATTTTTTTGGCAACTTCTGCATCATAACCTTCAAGGTCTTCCCATTTGAAATCAATCCCTGGGGAGACAATTAAACGGTCATAAGCAACACTGCTCTCATCTACTAATGTCACAACTTTTTTAGTCGCATCAATGGCTTTTGCAGCACTGTGTATCACTTTGACACCCATTTTAGCTATATTATCATAGCCAAAACTGATGCTTTCCATTTTACGCTCACCAGAGAGTACTTCGTTACTCATAAAACAGGTGTGATAAGTTTTTTTAGGTTCAACTAAAATCACTTCTACAGCAGGATCCGCAATTTTGAGGTAACGTGCTGCGGTGGCACCCCCAACCCCTCCCCCAATGATCACTACTTTTTGCGTGCCTGCATGGGCAAAATGAGGAAGCGTTAATGAACTGGCTGCCGCTGCGCCCGCACTGAGTTTAAGAAAATGACGACGATTTAACTGAGTCATAGTGCATCCTCCTTATTTTTGTTGGCTGGTGTAGTAATGAATAACGTCTTCAATCGCGGTATCTCCGCCTTGCTTGACCATTTTTTTCATACGTTTTTTCATTTTCTTCGGCATACTTCGACCTCCTGATTGGAAGTCTTCAAAGCTGGCTTCTAAATAGGCTTGCCATTGTCCTGCAAGAATACTTGAACCATCTTCATCTTTTCTGCCGCCTTCAATGTGACATTTTTCACAATGTTTTTTATGCAGGTTTTTACCCCGTTTGGCTTTATCTGCATCAAAAGGCTGCACAGCACGTTGGAAGGTAAGCGTTTTGAAATAACCAGCCATTTGGTTAATTTCAGCATCTGTGTAACCACGGGCAATACGCCCCATGATAGTAGATGGGCGTTCATCTGATTTGAACGCTAACATAGATTCAACAAAACTCTCTTCTGCCATCCCTGCAATAGTTGGGCTTGCAGGTCCTGTACTAACCCCATCAGGGCCGTGACAACCAGCACAAGTATTCACTAACATCCCTGTTTGAAAATCTGTTGCCCATGTTGGGGCATTTAGCAACAAACTTCCAGTCAATAACAGGGCGTATTTATACGCCTTAATTTTCATAAATAATCTCTCCTTGTTATGATGGGTCATGCAAAAGCAATGAGTTTCTCAATGCTGCATTTATTTTTTATAGATTATTTTACTTGTGTTAGAGGTAAAATAATCTATATGTTCGGAATTAATTCAGCATTCAAATAAGCATAGTATAATTTTTTTTAATTACCTATACATTATTTATTACTTTGCTTTCTGTATCAATTTAGACTTTTTCTTCTTCTACTTCATCTTCATCAGGCTCATCAGGTTCTTCATGTGCGATACCTTTATGGCAGTCAATACAGGTTTTTCCTTGTTTTTGTGCACGTAAATGTTTTCTTGCTGCAAATTTATCTTGCTCATCAGGATCCATATGCTCGAAAGAGTGACAACTACGACATTCACGGGAATCGTTGGCTTTCATTTTAGCCCACACTCTATTTGCCATATCCCAGCGGTGTGCTTCAAACTTTTCTGGCGTATCAATGGTACCGATCATTTCATGCCAAATATCTTTTGCCGCTAAAATTTTTGCCTTCATTTTAGGTAAAAATTCTTTCGGGACATGACAATCACTACACTCTGCATGAACCCCTGCAGCATTATTCCAATGAGCCGATTCTTTAAGCTCTTTGTAGTTGTTTTCCATACTGTGACAAGAAACACAGAATTCTGTTTTATTTGTTTCTTCCAAAACAACCGTAAAGCCTGCTACAGCAAACACACTGATTATAAAAGTAATTAAAGTCAGTGTAATAAAACCTTTTTTGGATTTTTTTAGCTTTTGTTCATCCATTAGAGGATACTCCGTTAACGCTTGATAACATGTTATAAGCTGTATTTATAATAATTTACATTTAGAGCTAATGTAGTCATTATTCATGTTAATAACTTACCCCTACCTCAGAAAGAATACAAGTATTTGTTATACTTGATTTTTATCGTTAATTAATTATATTAAAATATAATAATTTATTTATTTATAAGATTGTAACAATCCATCAAATACGTTTCAATAATAAAATATTTTTATAAAGACGTAGATATTTACTTTTTAGGTCACAAAATTAAACGCAATAATAAAAAACTTTTCTCTTGTGAAAAAAATGCGCATACTAAGCGATTTTTAATTTTACCCAAAAGGGGATTCTTTTAATGACATCAACATCTATAGACACCGCACCACGCCATAATTGGCAGTTGGATGAAGTGCGTGCTTTATTTGCATTACCTTTTAATGATTTAGTGTTTAAATCACAGACTATTCATCGGGCTGTATTTGATCCAAATAAAGTACAATTAAGTACATTGCTAAACATAAAAACAGGTAAATGCTCTGAAGATTGCGCCTATTGTCCACAAAGTGCCCATTTTAAAGTAGAAGTTGAGCCTGAACCTTTAATGAATGCAGAAGTGGTGGTAGAGGCAGCTAAAAAAGCGAAAGAAAATGGTGCCAGTCGTTTTTGTATGGGGGCTGCATGGCGTAGTCCCAAACGTCGTGATGACTTTGATAAAGTCTTGCAAATGGTACGTGATGTAAAAGCGCAAGGTTTAGAAACCTGTGTTACACTAGGTATGCTAACGGATGAACAAACTGCTGAATTAAAAGAGGCTGGGCTGGATTATTACAACCATAATCTTGATACCTCTGCCGCTTATTACAGCAGCATTATCACTACACGTACTTATCAAGATCGCTTAGATACCTTGGAACATGTGCGTGATGCAGGGATTAAAGTTTGTTCAGGTGGCATTATTGGCATGGGCGAAAGTGATAATGACCGTGCTTCTATGTTACAAACCTTAGCTAACTTACCCCAACACCCTGAAAGCGTGCCCATTAACCAACTGGTTAAAGTGGCAGGCACCCCCCTTGAACATGTTGATGACACCGATCCACTGGAATTTGTGCGTTGTGTTGCCGTAGCACGCATTTTATTACCACAATCGTTTATTCGCTTGTCTGCGGGACGTGAAAGTATGAGTGATGAACTCCAAGCTTTATGCTTTTTTGCGGGGGCAAACTCAATGTTTTACGGAGAAAAATTACTTGTGACCGATAATCCTGATAGTGATCATGATAATCAACTTCTTAGCCGTTTAGGTATGGAGGCATTACAATAATCAGGGTTGTCTGTAAATTTGATAGGACACCACTATGACAGCAGAAATGGAACACTACACCATTAGCCAACTTGCTCAAGAGTTTAAAGTCACGACGCGAACGATTCGTTTTTATGAAGCCGAAGGACTATTAAACCCAAAACGTCAGGGACAAACACGGATTTATACTAACCGTTCCCGTACCCGTTTAAAGCTCATTTTACGTGGAAAGCGTTTAGGCTTAAGTTTAAGTGAAATTCGTGAAATCTTACATATCTATGATTATGAAAAAGATGAAGCTAAGCAGTTAAACTTACTTGTAGATAAAATAAAAACACATCGTAAAGTGTTGGAACAACAGCGAAAAGATATTGATATTATGTTGACTGATTTACACAATGCAGAGCAACATTGTGCTGAAATTCTGGCACGTGAAACATCAAATAAAACAAAATAAAAAAAGAGGTGAGGCAGGTGATTTATGTCCCTCACACTCTTTTTTTCTAGAAAAAACTTGACGTTTACGTAAACGTTAAATATGATAGTTACGCATTAGACGGCTTAACTATAAAGCCGCGCTGCAAATAATAAGATTAAGGAATTACGATGACCACCAGCTTTCCTTCGTTAAATTTTGATTTAGGCGATACTGCCGACATGTTACGTGATGCGGTGGCAGATTTTGCTACCAATGAAATCGCGCCACGTGCTGCTGACATTGATCGCGACAATGAGTTCCCAGCTGATTTATGGCAAAAATTCGGTGATATGGGCTTATTAGGTGTGACCGTAGCAGAAGAGTACGGTGGTGCAGGCATGAGTTACCTTGAGCACGTTATTGCAGTAGAAGAAATTAGCCGTGCTTCTGCCTCTGTTGGCTTAAGTTATGGCGCACATTCTAATTTATGTGTGAACCAAATTCACCGTAATGGGAATGAAGCCCAAAAACAAAAATATTTACCTAAGCTTATCAGCGGTGAGCACGTTGGCTCTTTAGCCATGAGTGAACCGGGGGCAGGTTCTGACGTAGTCAGCATGAAGCTACGTGCAGATAAAAAAGGTGATCATTACATTTTAAACGGTAATAAAATGTGGATTACTAATGGTCCTAATGCTGATGTGTTAGTGGTTTACGCCAAGACTGATTTAGACGCAGGTGTACGCGGTATGACTGCCTTTATTATCGAAAAAGATTTTAAAGGTTTTTCAACCGCACAAAAACTCGATAAATTAGGCATGCGTGGTTCTAATACTTGTGAATTAGTGTTTGAAGACTGTGAAGTCCCTGAAGAAAATGTATTAGGTGAAGTCGGTCGTGGGGTGAATGTCCTCATGAGCGGCTTAGACTACGAGCGCGTTGTCTTATCAGGCGGTCCTATCGGTATTATGCAAGCCTGTATGGATGTAGTTGTACCGTATTTACACGAGCGTGAGCAGTTCGGGCAACCAATTGGTGAATTCCAACTGATGCAAGGTAAATTAGCCGATATGTACACAGCCTTAAATACCAGTCGTGCTTATGTATACGCGGTTGCTAAAGCTTGTGCACGGGGTGAAACCACACGTAAAGATTCTGCAGGTGCCATTTTATATTCTGCTGAAAAAGCCACATGGATGGCATTAGAAGCGATTCAAACTTTAGGCGGAAATGGCTACATTAATGAATATCCTACAGGGCGTTATTTGCGTGATGCTAAACTGTATGAAATCGGTGCAGGCACCTCTGAAATTCGCCGTATGTTAATTGGTCGTGAACTGTTTAATGAGACCAAATAAAGTATAAAACGATTTAGCTGCTCCAAGGGGCTAGGGTGAGAATAACGCAGGGTTACGCCCCTTTGAGCAATTTTATTTAGTAAAACGAGTATGCTTAAGTTTCCTTAGGTGAGAAGTGTATGATAAGCAATAATGTAATGCTTGCTATCATATTACGCTAATAGATAATAACTGCTTAAAAAGTAATAAAGCAGAAATATAAAAGCGCAATGTAAGGAAAAATTATGACTGTTCGTTATTTTGAAGACTTTGCTGTAGGCGATGCCTTTTCTACTGCAAAGCACACGATTACACTGGATGAAATCAAAACATTTGCCCACCAGTATGACCCGCAAGCCTTTCACCTTGATGAAGAACAAGCTAAAGACAGCGTCTTTACCGAGTTGGTTGCTAGTGGTTGGCATTGCAGTGTACTGAGTATGCGCCTGATTGTTGAAACCAGTGGAATAAATATTGTTAATGGTATTATTGGACTGGGTTTAGAAGCCATGCGCTGGCCACGTCCTACCCGCCCAAATGATACCCTTCATGTTGTGGCAACCGTATTAGAATGTATTCCTTCACGCTCCCGCCCAGGCTGGGGTGTTATAAAAATGCAATGGCAGACGATAAACCAAGAGGCTCAAGTTGTGGGGGAAGCTATCCCTTCTTTATGGGTAAAATGCCGTACCACGCCTTAAGTTATTTTTATAGTCAATCATTATGTTTAGGTTTTATCTAGCAAAATAGGATAGCGTAAAAAAATAAGCGCACCCTGTAACATAATTTCTATTACTATATTATCTGGTTATCTTTCACACTAAAAAGAAAAGAGATTTTTTCATGGCAAATGATCCAATTGTTATTGTTAGCAGTGCACGTACCCCAATGGGGGGGTTCCAAGGTATGTTTGGTAGCGTGACCGCACCTGAACTAGGGGGCGTTGCGATTAAAGCTGCTGTAGAACGCGCGAACATTGCCGCAGAAGATGTACAAGAAGTCTTCATGGGCTGCGTATTACCTGCTGGTGTTGGACAAGCACCTGCTCGTCAAGCTGCTCTAAATGGGGGCTTACCTTTACATGCAGGCTGCACAACAATCAGTAAAGTATGTGGTTCAGGCTTAAAAGCAGTGATGGTTGCCCATGATACCTTAGTGGCTGGCACACAAGATGTTGTGATTGCTGGTGGTATGGAAAGCATGACCAATGCCCCATACATGATGCCTAAAGCCCGTAACGGAATGCGTTTAGGTCATAACCAAGTTTTAGATCACATGTTCTTTGATGGACTTGAAGACGCTTATGAAAATAAAGGGCGTTTAATGGGTACCTTCGCTGAAGAGTGTGCAGACATGTACAGCTTTACACGTGAAGAACAAGATAACTTTGCCATTGCTTCCTTAAATCGTGCTAATGCAGCCATTGAAGCAGGGCATTTTAAAAATGAGATTGCACCTGTTACCGTAAAATCTCGTAAAGGTGAAACTGTATTTGATACAGATGAGCAACCGGGGAATGCACGGATTGATAAAATTCCTCAATTAAAACCTGCTTTTCGTAAAGATGGTACTGTGACCCCTGCAAACTCTAGCTCTATCTCTGATGGTGCTGCTGCACTTGTAATGATGCGCCAATCTGAAGCAGAAAAACGCGGTTTAACTCCCGTTGCTGTGATTCGTGGTCATTCCCAACATGCACAAGAGCCACATTTATTCACAACAGCTCCTGTGGGTGCAATGAATAACTTACTGGCTAAAGTCGGTTGGACTGCTGAAGAAGTTGATTTATACGAAATTAACGAAGCCTTTGCTGTCGTGACGATGGCAGGGATGCGTGAGCTAAACTTACCGCATGAAAAAGTAAACGTACACGGTGGTGCATGTGCTTTAGGTCATCCTATTGGTGCATCAGGCGCACGTATTTTAGTGACCCTATTAGCTGCCTTAGAAACACATGGTAAAACAAAAGGGGTTGCCTCCTTATGTATTGGTGGTGGTGAAGCCACAGCCGTAGCGGTTGAACGCCTATAAACTTAGTCATCAATCTATCAAGATAGCTTATATAATTGGGCTATCTTGTACTATGCCTCCCCTACCCATGCTTTAGATGTCAATAAAGGACACGTTTATGTTTCTCACCCAAGAACAAGAAATGATTCGTGACATGGCGCGTGATTTCGCCCGTGAACAACTGGCTCCCAATGCTGCTGATTGGGATAAAAATCATACTTTCCCGAAAGAAGCCCTTTCTCAAATGGGTGAACTGGGATTTTTTGGTATTATCACGCCTGAAGAATGGGGTGGTGTGGGGGCAGGTTATGTTGCCTTAGGGGTGGCGATTGAAGAAATTGCCGCAGGGGATGGCGCATGTTCCACCATTATCAGTGTCACCAATTCTGTTGCCTGTATGCCTATTTTAAAATTTGGTACAGAAGCACAAAAAGAAACTTATTTAAAACCACTGGCTAGTGGTGAGCACCTTGGTGCATTCTGCTTAACTGAACCCCAAGCAGGGTCTGATGCCGCTGATTTACGTACCCGTGCAGTACGAGACGGTGATCATTATGTGATTAATGGCACCAAACAATTTATTACTTCTGGAAAATATGCTGATACTGCCATTGTGTTTGCGGTCACCGATCCAGAAGCAGGTAAAAAAGGCATTACAGCCTTTATTGTCCCCACAAAAAATGATGGGTATGTGGTGGCAAATATTGAAGAAAAAATGGGACAACACGCCTCTGATACTGCCCAAATTGTCTTTGATAATTTACGTATTCCTGTTGAAAATCGCCTTGGTGAAGAAGGGGAAGGCTATAAAATTGCCTTAAGTAATTTAGAAGGCGGGCGCATTGGTATTGCCTCCCAGTGTGTAGGCATGGCACGGGCTGCCTATGAAGCTGCACTAGAGTATGCCAAAGAACGTACAACCTTCGGTAAACCGATTTTACATCATCAAGCTATCGCCTTTAAATTAGCCGATATGGCAACCCAAATTGATGCAGCACGTTTAATGGTATGGCGTGCAGCGATGTTGCGCGACCAAGATAAGCCGTGTTTAAAAGAAGCCTCGATGGCAAAAGTTTTTGCCTCTGAAATAGCTGAAAAAGTCTGCTCTGATGCGATTCAAATTCACGGCGGATACGGCTACTTAGCTGATTTCCCTGTTGAACGTATTTACCGCGATGTGCGTATTTCTCAAATTTATGAAGGCACTAGTGAAGTGCAACGCATGGTCATCAGCCGTGCTTTAGCAAACGAAAGCTAAACAGCCCCGTTTTATATCCGAACATCTTTACTTAGAGTTGATCTCTCCTACTCAAGTGAGATGCCATTGCTTGCCCCTTCTGATAAAAAGAAGGGGATTTTTTTATAGCACAGACTCTCTCCGTAATAACAACTATAAACTATAATCATAGAAATCCTTTTATTCGTTGACGTTTTATACTTTTCCTAAGCCAAGGAAATGAGGACACGAGGAACACGAATCACTTATGGCGACCTTAAAATCCAAACTTGACTCCCGCTCAGCGGCGTTTAAAGAGAATGCAGCAGCGATGCAAGCTGTTGTTGATGATTTGCATGAAAAAGTAGATACCATCAGCTTAGGCGGTGGTGAGCGTGCACGAGAAAAACATTTAGCGCGAGGAAAATTATTACCTCGTGAACGTGTACGGACTTTACTTGATGTCGGCTCGCCGTTTTTAGAGCTCTCTCAACTTGCTGCCTTTAATATGTATAACGGCGATGTGCCTGCCGCAGGTCTCATCGCAGGAATCGGGCGTGTGCATGGGCAAGAGTGCATGATCCTTGCTAACGATGCCACGGTAAAAGGCGGTACTTATTACCCCTTAACAGTTAAAAAGCATTTACGCGCTCAAGAAATTGCTGCCACCAACCACCTACCTTGTATTTACCTTGTTGATTCAGGCGGAGCATTCCTGCCTAAACAAGATGAAGTCTTCCCTGATAAAGAACATTTCGGGCGTATCTTCTTTAACCAAGCCAATATGTCTGCTAAAGGTATCCCACAAATTGCCGTGGTCATGGGATCATGTACGGCTGGTGGGGCGTATGTGCCCGCCATGTCTGATGAAAGTGTGATTGTAAAAGAGCAAGGGACTATTTTCCTCGGTGGGCCGCCTTTAGTGAAAGCAGCGACGGGTGAAGTCGTCAGTGCTGAAGATTTAGGTGGAGCAGATGTGCATTGTCGTACCTCTGGGGTAACTGATCATTACGCACGTGATGATCGTCATGCCTTATCTATTGCACGTAATATTGTTAGTAAACTGAATCGTGTTAAACAACCTAATATCGCTTTGCGTCAACCTGTTGAACCGCTTTATGATCCTAAAGAACTCTACGGTGTTATCCCTACCGACACTAAAAAACCCTTTGATGTACGTGAAATCATTGCACGTATCGTTGATGGATCAGAATTTGATGAATTTAAACAACTTTATGGTACAACCTTAGTTTGTGGTTTTGCTCACATTTGGGGTTATCCTGTTGGAATCGTTGCCAATAACGGTATTTTATTCTCTGAATCAGCCTCAAAAGGCGCGCATTTTATTGAGTTATGCAGCCAACGCGGTATTCCTTTAGTTTTCTTACAAAATATTACAGGCTTTATGGTCGGTAGTAAGTATGAATCAGGCGGTATTGCTAAAGATGGTGCCAAAATGGTGACCGCTGTGGCGTGTGCCAATGTACCTAAATTTACTGTATTAATTGGTGGAAGTTTTGGTGCAGGAAACTACGGCATGTGTGGACGTGCTTACAGCCCTCGCTTCTTATGGATGTGGCCAAACTCGCGTATTTCCGTGATGGGCGGTGAACAAGCAGCGGGTGTATTAGCCCAAGTTAAGCGTGATAATTTAGAAGCACGCGGTGAAACATGGTCAGCGGAAGACGAAGAAAGCTTTAAACAACCTGTACGTGAGCAATACGAATTCCAAGGACATCCTTATTACGCCAGTGCCCGCTTATGGGATGACGGTGTGATTGATCCTGCGGACACACGTATGGTACTTGGACTCGGTTTATCAGCTTCCTTGAATACACCGATTGAAAAAACCACCTTCGGCGTATTTCGGATGTAATCCCCATGAGTGAAGAAAACTTAATTCTCGATATTGATAAGCGTGGTGTTGCCACCTTAACGATGAACCGTCCTGCTTTGCACAATGCTTTTGATGATGTATTGATTGCAGACATGACGGCACAATTACACGCATTGGATAAAAATCCTGCTGTGAAAGTCATCCTTTTAGCCGCTGCTGGAAAAAGCTTTTCAGCTGGCGCGGATTTAAATTGGATGAAGCGCATGGTCGCCTATACCAAAGAAGAAAACCATCGTGATGCGATGGCATTAGGTGAGCTGATGCGTACCTTAAACTTTGTTAGCAAACCTACTATTGCTGCGGTACAAGGTGCGGCGTATGGCGGAGGTGTTGGTTTAGTCGCCTGTTGTGATATTGTGATAGCCAGTGAAAAAGCCAGCTTTTGCTTATCTGAAGTCAAACTGGGCTTAATTCCTGCGGTGATCTCGCCTTATGTTGTGCGTGCCATCGGTGCACAAGCATCACGTCGCTATTTCTTAACAGCTGAACGTTTTGATGTAAACACTGCACAACAGCTTGGTTTAGTGCATGAAGTTGTGGCACCTGATGCTTTAGATGACACAGTTGAAAGCATAGTTTCAGGCTTATTACAAAACGGTCCTTGTGCAGTGGCTGCGGCAAAATCATTAGTTTTTGCGGTAGAGCATGGTGATGTAGATACTGCCATGATTGAAGATACTGCCGAGCGCATTGCCGCCCTGCGTATTTCCCCTGAAGGGCAAGAAGGTTTAGGTGCATTTTTAGAGAAACGTCGCCCAGCATGGCAAGACGTATAAAGCAGCGGGATTTTTACTATGTTTGATAAAATTTTAATTGCAAACCGTGGCGAAATTGCGTGTCGTGTTATGCGTACCGCCAAACAAATGGGGATTCGTACCGTTGCGGTGTACTCGGATGCGGATAAAAATGCCATGCATGTGGCAATGGCTGATGAAGCCTATCATATCGGTGCTGCCCCAGCGCGTGAAAGTTATTTAAAAGCTGATGTAATTTTAGACGTTGCCAAACAATGTGGAGCACAAGCGGTGCATCCGGGTTATGGTTTCTTATCTGAAAATGAAGGCTTTGCGACAGCTTGTGCAGAAAATGGCATTACTTTTATTGGCCCCCCGCCTTCTGCGATTGCCTCGATGGGTTCCAAAAGTGCTGCAAAGCAAATCATGGAAGAAGCCCGTGTTCCGCTCGTACCAGGGTATCACGGTGATGATCAATCTGAGGATTTAATCCGTGCTGAATCAAATAAAATTGGCTACCCTGTTTTATTAAAAGCTACCGCTGGTGGTGGTGGTAAGGGAATGCGTATTGTTTGGTCAGAAGATGAATTTTCTGCCGAGTTTGCAGCGGCTAAACGTGAAGCTTTATCTTCTTTTAATGACGATAAAATGTTAGTTGAAAAGTATTTAACTAAACCGCGTCATATTGAAATCCAAGTGTTTGCAGATACTTTAGATAATGCAGTGTTCTTATTTGAACGTGATTGTTCAATTCAACGCCGCCATCAAAAGATTTTAGAAGAAGCCCCTGCGCCTGATATGCCTGAAGAGCTACGTCAGCAAATGGGTGAAGCTGCGATTGCCGCCGCGCGTGCCATTGGCTATGTCGGCGCGGGTACAGTGGAGTTTTTACTTGATGAAGATGGTTCATTCTACTTTATGGAAATGAATACCCGTTTACAAGTTGAGCACCCTGTCACCGAAATGATCACAGGACAAGACTTAGTTAAATGGCAGTTACTGGTTGCATCAGGGCAAGTGTTACCCAAAACACAAGCGCAGTTACAAATTACAGGACATGCGATTGAAGCACGTGTTTATGCAGAAGATCCAAATAATAATTTTTTACCTGCTACAGGGCGGTTAAAACATTTACGTACCCCTAAAGAAAATGCACATGTGCGTGTTGATACAGGGGTGCGGGAAGGTGATTCTGTCAGTGTGCATTATGATCCGATGATTGCAAAATTGATTGTGTGGGATACGGATCGTGCTGGTGCATTACGCCAATTACGGGCGGCACTCAGTGAATATCAAGTGGTCGGTGTGACCACAAATATTGATTTTCTAGCTGCCACGTCTGCCCACCCTGCTTATGTGGCGAATGATGTGGATACAGGCTTTATTCCCCGTCACGAGGCGGATTTATTCCCTGATGCTGAAGCGGTATCAGATAAGGTTTTAGCTTTAGCCTGCTTAGATGAATTATTACGTCGTAATGATGAAATTAGTAACCGCGCACAAGGTTCTTATGATCCTTATTCACCGTGGAACAGTGCCACAGGTTGGCGTATGAATGGCGGCAATCATCATTTAGTGTGTTTCTTAGATGGTGATACGCAGCTAGAAGTGCGTGCAGATTTCCAACAAGAAGGCTATTTATTATCACTGCCTAGTGGATCAAATTTGTTAGTCCGTGGGGAGTTTGATGGTGAAGGTAACTTATTAGCTGATTTAGGCGGTGATCGTACTAAAGCGACAATGGTACGTCATGGTAATGAATTAACCATTATGAGTTATGGTACCAGCCATCGTTTAGTGGTGCATGATCCTGCTTTATTTGATGAAGATGATCATGAACAAGCGGGTAATTTAACGGCACCGATGACAGGTAAAATTGTTTCTGTCCTCACAGAGGAAGGCGCAAAGGTTAAACAAGGGGATGCACTGATTGTGATGGAAGCGATGAAAATGGAGTACACCATTCAAGCACCACATGATGGGGTCGTGACCCAAGTTAATTTTGCCGCTGGGGAGTTAGTGGATGATGGGGTGGCATTATT
>Ga0193950_1000064_pt1 | contig 32893 bp, 29 predicted proteins | sample BB_1_MG_FD_144485 | JGI IMG/M metagenome (GOLD analysis project Ga0193950, IMG submission 144485) | Microbial mat bacterial communities from the Broadkill River, Lewes, Delaware, United States - BB_1_MG | ecosystem: Environmental > Aquatic > Freshwater > River > Microbial mats | place: USA...
GAGCGTCTGTGATGTCTGCACAACTGAGCCTGTGGCAGCAGCTGGCGGCCGCGCCGGTGTTGTGGCTGGTGGTAACCATTGCGGTGTTCATGGCGGCGAGCTGGCTGAACCAGCGCTGTGGCCGCACGCCGTTGCTGCATCCGGTGGTGGTGTCGTTGTCGGTGATCATTGTGCTGCTCAAACTGGTAAATGTGAGCTACGACCAGTACATGGAAGGCGCGGTACTGCTCAAATTTCTGATGGGCCCGGCCATCGTGGCGCTGGCGATTCCACTGTATGACAACCTGGCGCGGGTACGTGACTTACTGGTGCCGTTGCTGGTGGGCTGTATCGCCGGGGCGCTGACCGCTGCGCTGAGTGCGGTGGGCGTCGCGCTGCTGATGGGGGCGGATACCACCACGGTGCTCTCGCTGGCGCCCAAATCGGTGACCTCACCGATTGCCATTGAAGTGGCGGATAAGCTCGGGGGGTATGGATCGCTGGCGGCAGGATTGGTGCTGATCACCGGTGCGCTGGGCTGCCTGATGGCCCCTGCGCTGTTCCGCTGGCTGAAAATTGACGACCCGGCAGTACGCGGCTTTACCCTGGGGGTCAGCGCCCATGCCATGGGTACGGCCTTTGCGTTTGAGTATGGTGCAGTTGCGGGAGCATTCAGCGGTCTGGCGATGGGTCTGACCGGTGCCTTTACCGCGTTTGTACTACCTTACCTGATGATTTTATTGGGTATTTCTGGCTAAAGGGGCTGTTTTTATGCGCCTTTTGGACGTTTTGCGCATTTGCTAAATAACGACACGGGCGGTAAAGTGCGCGGCAAATTTGTACCGGACTGTGTGGACGAGCATGACCCCTTTAGAACGCTACCGTAAAGACCTTGAACGTGATGACTTCTCCTATGACCCGTCACAGGAGATGGCTGTTGAGAATCTGCAGCGTCTTTATGATGATCTGGTTGCTGCCGCTGCGCGTAAGCCTGAGTCCAAGGGGTTGATGGGACGCCTGACCGGGCGGTTCAAAAAACCGGAGCCGGTTGAGCCGGAACTGGGACTGTACTTCTGGGGTGGGGTTGGCCGTGGCAAAACCTACCTGATGGATACGTTCTACGACAGTCTGCCGTTCGAAGAGAAAACCCGTACTCACTTCCACCGTTTTATGCAGCGTGTTCATAAAGAACTGAAACTGCTGGATGGCACGCCCAACCCGCTGGTGGAGATTGGTAAAAAGTTTGCCAAAGAGAGCCGGGTCATCTGTTTCGATGAATTTTTTGTTTCGGATATCACCGATGCGATGATTCTGGGTGGCCTGCTGGAGCAGCTGTTTGCCAATGGCGTCTCGCTGGTGGCGACATCCAACATCGTGCCTGATGGTCTGTACAAAGATGGTTTGCAACGTGCTCGCTTCCTGCCTGCCATTGATCTGCTGAATAAATACACCAAGGTACTTAACGTTGACGGTGGCGTTGATTACCGTCTGCGGGCGCTGGAGCAGGCTGAACTGTACCACTGGCCGCTGGATGAAACTGCGGATGAAAGTCTGAATACCAGCTTCGAAAGCCTGGCACCTGATCTGGAAGAGGTGGTTGAAGCTGAGCAGATAGAAGTGAATGGCCGAGACATTGCCAGCCGCCGTTGCTGCGAAGATGTGGTCTGGTTTGATTTCTCCCAGCTGTGTGAAGGTCCGCGTTCACAGAACGATTACATCGAGCTGGCCAAGCTCTACCATGCGGTGCTGGTATCGGATGTGCCGCAGCTGGGGCGTCACAACGACGACGCTGCCCGCCGTTTCATCAATATGGTGGATGAGTTCTACGACAGCGGCGTCAAGCTGATTCTGTCGGCAGAAAAACCGATCCACGAGATCTACTCCGAAGGCCGACTGGAGTTCGAAATCGAGCGTACCCAGTCCCGTCTGCTGGAGATGCAGTCCCACGAATACCTGGCGCGCGAACATAAAGCGGGCGCTGTGGAGGTAAGTGACTGAAAAAGTTTGCGTAAAGGCTCGCCATTTTAGTATGGGTCGAGTACAATGCGCGCCCTCAGCTGGTCGACATCGTCCGGTTGAGATTTGTTGATCGTTATCTTGAACAGTATTTACTGTAACGGGTAACCAATAATTATAAGTCAGATCGGTTCGTTACTTTATTTTAAAGGCGCGCGAGATCTGAGGAATTAATAGGTAAATCGATGAAAACATTTACTGCTAAACCGGCCGAAGTAAAACGCGACTGGTTTGTTGTCGACGCAGAGGGTAAAACCCTGGGTCGTCTGGCTACCGAAATTGCTCGCCGTCTGCGTGGTAAGCATAAAGCTGAATACACACCACACGTTGATACTGGTGACTACATCGTTATCATTAACGCTGAAAAAGTTGCTGTAACTGGTAACAAGCGTACTGATAAAACTTACTACCGTCATACCGGTTATGTAGGTGGTCTGAAAGAGACTTCTTTCGACAAAATGATCGCAACTTTCCCAGAGCGCGTTATCGAGATCGCGGTTAAAGGCATGCTGCCTAAAGGACCGCTGGGTCGCGCTATGCACTCCAAGCTGAAAGTGTACGCTGGTGCTGAACACCCGCACGCTGCACAGCAGCCTAAAGAACTGAACATCTAAGGGGAAGCTGGATTATGTCTACTACTCAGTATTACGGCACTGGCCGTCGTAAAACCTCTACAGCTCGTGTATTCCTGCGTGCTGGTACTGGTGCTATCTCTGTAAACGGTCGCGCTCTGGACGAGTTTTTCGGTCGCGAAACTGCTCGCATGATCGTTCGTCAGCCACTGGAACTGACTGGCAACCTGGAAAAATTCGACGTATACGTAACCGTTAAAGGCGGCGGCGGTACTGGTCAGGCGGGTGCGATCCGTCACGGTATCACACGTGCTCTGATGGAATACGACGAAACTCTGCGTCCAGAACTGCGTAAAGCGGGTTATGTTACTCGTGACGCACGTGAAGTTGAGCGTAAGAAAGTCGGCCTGCGTAAAGCACGTAAGCGCCCACAGTTCTCCAAGCGTTAATTTCAACGCTGCGCGAAAAAAACGCCTGCAACCCTCGTGGTTCAGGCGTTTTTTTGTGCGCTGCGTCAAGTCAATACTTTGGCCTAAAGACAGGGTTTCCAGCGTTAATCCGCCTTGTATCCCATGGGTATTTTATTTACTATTTGGGCCATTTTAAAACTCCATGAATCCGTGGTTTTATTACTTAACAGCCAGCCAGAATCTACGGTTAAAAGTAGAAACGGGGACGCTGATTGAGGGGAGATGATAATGAGCAATGATGGCGTGAATAAGGGACGGCGACGTCTCCTGGTCGGTGCCACTTCCGCAGTGGGTGCGGTAGGTGCCGTAGGAGCAGCTGTTCCATTCGTAGCTTCCTGGAACCCTAGTGCCAAGGCGAAAGCTGCAGGTGCACCGGTAATAGTTGACATCAGTAAACTTGAGCCGGGCCAGCAGATGATCGTTGAATGGCGTGGTAAGCCGGTATGGATCGTTCGTCGTGACCAGTCAGCACTGGATAATCTGGCGAAAATTAACGATCGTATGGCTGATCCGCTGTCCGATGTGCCGCAGCAGCCAGCGTATGTTCCACATACGCCAGCTCGCGCCCTGCGTGAAGACGTGGCCATTATGGTTGGTATCTGTACGCACCTTGGCTGTTCGCCTACTTACCGTCCAGAGATCGCTCCGGATGATCTGGGTGCTGAGTGGGTTGGTGGTTTCTACTGCCCATGTCACGGTTCCCGCTTCGATCTGTCTGGTCGTGTTTACTCCGGTGTACCGGCTCCAACCAATCTGGTAATTCCGCCGCATAACTACGTTAGCGATAACGTTGTTGTCGTGGGTGTTGATCAGGAGAAAGCATAATGGCTGGCTATCGTAACAAAGGAAATCCAGGTCTGATGGGCTGGATTGATGATCGTTTCCCTGCCACGGCGATGTGGGAAGATCATCTGTCAAAATACTATGCACCAAAGAACTTCAACTTCTGGTACTTCTTTGGTTCCCTGGCGCTGCTGGTTCTGGTTAACCAGATCCTGACCGGTGTCTGGCTGACGATGAACTACAACCCATCCGCCGAAGGTGCGTTCGACTCTATCGAATACATCATGCGTGATGTGGACTACGGCTGGCTGCTGCGTTACATGCACTCCACCGGTGCTTCTGCTTTCTTTGCTGTTGTTTATCTGCATATGTTCCGCGGCATGTTGTACGGTTCTTACCGTAAGCCTCGTGAGCTGGTGTGGCTGTTTGGTATGACAATCTACCTGGCGCTGATGGCTGAAGCTTTCATGGGCTACCTGCTGCCATGGGGTCAGATGTCTTACTGGGGTGCTCAGGTAATTGTATCTCTGTTCTCTGCGGTTCCAGTTGTTGGTGAAGATCTGGCGCTGTGGATTCGTGGTGACTATCTGATATCCGGCGTTACCCTGAACCGTTTCTTCTCTCTGCACGTTGTTGCGCTGCCAATCGTGCTGCTGGCACTGGTTGTCCTGCACATCATTGCACTGCACGAAGTGGGTTCTAACAACCCGGACGGTATCGAAATCAAAGAAAACAAAGACGAAAATGGCGTACCTGTTGACGGTATCCCGTTCCACCCGTACTACTCCGTTAAGGATATCGTGGGTGTGGTTGTCTTCCTGTTTGTCTTCTGTCTGATCATCTTCTTCTTCCCTGAAGGTGGTGGCTACTTTATTGAAGCGCCTAACTTTGAACCTGCTAACCCGCTGAAGACTCCGCCGCACATTGCGCCGGTATGGTACTTCACGCCGTTCTACGCCATGCTGCGTGCGATTCCGCCTATCGCGGGCTCTCAGTTCCCAGGTGTAGTGGTAATGGGTGGTGCGATCGCAATCCTGTTTGTTCTGCCATGGCTGGATCGTAGCCCGGTTAAATCCATGCGTTACAAAGGTATGTGGAGCAAAATCTGGCTGGTTATCTTTGCAATTTCCTTCGTAATCCTGGGTTACCTGGGTGTAGTTTCCTCTACTCCAGCACGTACTCTGATGGCGCAGATCTGTACAGCACTGTACTTCGCATTCTTCTTTTTGATGCCGATCTACACCAAGATGGAAAGCACTAAACCGGTTCCAGAGCGGGTTACAGGCTAAGGGGTTCAGGATAATGAAAAAGTTTGTTATTGCATGTGTAATGGCGGTGCTGCCGATGACGGCTGGTGCTGCTGGTGGCGGTGTGCCACTGGATCACATTGAGGTAGACGCGACTAACCATGCGTCTTTGCAGCGCGGTATGAAAACCTTTGTGAACAACTGTATGGGTTGTCACTCAGCTAAATACCAGCGTTACGAGCGCGCTGCCCAGGATATGGGTATGCCAAACGAGCTGGTAGAAGAGAACCTGATTCTGGGTAATCAGAAAATCGGTGAGCAGATGACGATTGCGATGGACGCAAAAGATGCTGCGAGCTGGTTTGGTGCGCCGCCACCTGATCTGACTCTGGAAGCGCGTCTGCGTGGTCCTGACTGGATCTACACCTACCTGCGTAGCTTCTACCAGGATGATGCGCGCCCATGGGGTGTGAACAACGTAGTATTCAAAGACGTAGGTATGCCTAACGTTCTGGAATACATGCAGGGTGTTCAGGTGAATAACTGTACGCCAGAAGAGCTGGCACACGGTGGTCACGCTACCATTGATCCGCTGACTAACAAGCAGATGGGTAAATGTCTGACTGTTATCAAGGATTCGGGTCAGCTGTCTTCAGAAGACTTCGACAAAGCGATCTACGACCTGGTTAACTTCATGGCGTATATCGGTGAGCCGTCCAAGCTGGAGTCGCACCGTATTGGTACGAACGTGCTTATCTTCCTGTTTATCTTCTTCTTCTTCGCATTCGCACTGAAGAAAGAGTACTGGAAAGACGTTCACTAACAGTACTGTGGTACACTAGTCGCCACAAAACTGAAATACGCGATCCGTCAGGGTCGCGTATCTTTTTATTTTTTCACGTTATAAAACGGGGAGTGTTCGATGGGCGTAGTGGCCAAACGGTCTTCCATGACCTTTTATTCTGATGGTGAAGATCATTACAGCCACCGTGTACGTATCGTACTGGCGGAAAAGGGTGTAGCCGTTGAGATCATCGACTGCAAAGAGGGTGAGCTGCCGGAAGATCTGGCAGGGCTGAACCCTTATAATAATCTGCCGACACTGCTCGATCGGGAGCTGGCGCTCTTCGAGTCCAAGGTGATGATGGAGTACCTGGACGAGCGATTCCCGCATCCGCCGTTGTTGCCGGTTTATCCGGTGGCGCGTGCTGAAAGCCGTCAGTTTATTTACCGGATTGAGCGTGACTGGTGCAAACTGGTTGATACCCTGTCTGAAGCTAAGCTGGGCAAGGTTGATGTCAGTGAAGTGGAGCGTTGCCGTAAAGAGTTGCGTGACAGCCTGGTGGCTGTATCGCCAATCTTCGATGAGAAGCCATTCTTTATGAGCGATGAGTTCACGCTGGTAGATTGCTGTCTGGCACCTATCTTGTGGCGTTTGCCAGCACTGGGTGTTGAGCTGCCAGAAGATCAGTGCAAGCCGCTGATGAGCTACATGGACCAGCTGTTTGAGCGCGAAGCATTCCAGGGCAGTCTGTCCGATGCAGAGCGTGAGATGCGCGACTGATCTATAGCGTTGTGATGATTAGCAGAAAGGGATGGCATACGCGCATCCCTTTTTTATTGGCTGGAGAAGTTGAATGACTCCGAGTAGACCCTATATCCTGCGTGCCCTTTATGAATGGTTGCTGGATAATGATTCCACCCCGTATCTGTTGGTGGATGCGACCATTAATCAGGTCACTGTGCCGTTGCAGTTTGTTAAAGACGGTCGAATTGTGTTGAATATCTCGCCTTCGGCGGTGCGTTCGTTGCATATTGATAATGATGCGCTAAGTTTTAATGCGCGTTTTTCTGGTCGTCCGATGGATGTGTACGTACCTATTGGTGCGGTGCAGGCGATCTACTCCAGTGAGAATGGAGAGGGTATGGGCTTTGGTATGGAGCCAGGTGTTGAGGCTTATGAAGCGTTGATGTCTGAGTCGGTGGTTGAGGCTGTATTATCAGTGGATGAGCCTTCTAGCGAGGTGGAAGAGGTGGTTGAGGCGGTGGAGAGGCCGTCACGTCCATCGGGACGGCCTGCGCTTAAGGTTGTTAAGTAGCGCAATTGCCAGATTACTGAGGGGGGTGCCCCTCGGTGGTTCTTATATGTACTCGAAAACCTTGATGATTTTCTGTACGCCATTGATTGAGCGTACGATGTTAACCGCTGTATCTGCTTCTGCCTGTGTTACAAGGCCCATAAGGTAGACAACGCCGTTCTCTGTGACAACCTTGATGCGCCCGCCTTCTGCATTTTCGTTAGCCAGTAGCAGTGTTTTGACCTTGGTGGTAATCCATGTGTCGTTGGAGCGTGCCAGTGGTGCGGAGTTGCCGGAGATGATCAGCTCATTGTGAACCCGCTTGACGTTCTGGATCTGGCTGACGGTGGCTTCGGCTTCGGCGCGGGCCTGGTCGTTGGCGATCTGTCCGGTCAGCAGTACTGTGCCGTTAAAACTGGTGATGCTGATATTGCTGTTCTGGACGGCTGGTGAGGCTTTTGCCAGATTTACAGTTGCCTTGGTTTCTATCAGTTCATCATCAATGTAGGCACCGATTGTGCGGCTGCCAGGGTCTTTCTGGATCGGGTCTTTGCGGCTGGCGTCAATGATGCTTGCGCAGCCTCCCAGTAGCAGGCTGGCGATCAGTGGCAGTAGCAGTGTCTTTTTCATCAGTATTCACTTCCGAACAGTTGATGGTCAATCAGGTCGCATAGTGTGTGCAGCAGCATCAGGTGGCTGTGGTGGACCAGTACGCCGTCTTCGGCGGGTACGCATATCTCAACTTCATCCGGGCCCAGCAGGCTTGGTATATCTCCGCCATTGCCGCCAGTGAGTGCGATTACCAGCATTTCCCGATCATGGGCGGCCTGGATAGCCTGGATCAGGCTGGCGTTACGGCCATGGGTTGTCAGGATCAGCAGGGTGTCGCCAGGCTGGCCCAGGGCGCGGATCTGTTTGGCATAGATGTCAGCAAAGTTGCTGTCTTCGCAGATGCCGGTTGCAACAGCGGCGTCTGTACTGATGGAGATGGCTGGCAGGCCTGGCCGCTCGTTGCGAAAGCGGTTCAGTAACAGGGCTGAGAAGTGTTGCGCCAGGCCGGCAGAGCCGCCGTTGCCGCAGCACAGAATTTTGTGTTCACTGACCAGTGTCTGCAGCAGTAGTTCGCTGGCATGGGCGATCAGTGGGGTGTATTGCTCAATGGTTACCGCGTTGACTTCCATTGAGGTGTTGAAATGATTGATTATCCGCTCTTCTAGCTCCATCTGCTCTGCTCGATCAGGCCCTAAAAGCGTCTTTATACCATAGTGGCTCGTCGGCTGCTGCTTTTCCTTCAAAGGCGATTACATCGAACCGGCAAAAGGGCTCGCTGGGGAGTTGTAGCAGGTAGTATTGGGCGGCCCGGATCAGTTTGCGTTGCTTGTTTCGATCGACTGATTCGGTGGCACCGCCATAGTGTTGCCATTGCCGTTTGCGGACTTCAATGAATACCAGTTCTTTGCCGTCGTGCATGATCAGGTCGATCTCGCCGCAGCGACAGCGGAAGTTGCGAGTGACAGGGATCAGGCCTTTGTCTTGCAGGTACTGCTCCGCTTTGTGTTCGGCGTCCCTGCCGATCTGTTGTCTGTCCATGACGTGGTTCTCTCTGGTCGGGTTAGCGTGTGGCCTGTGTTTCGGGCTTCTGGGTGGGGCGTGCCAGCAGGCGAGGGACGCCCTGGTCGAAGATTGCCCAGTTCAGAGTGCGTTTAACGCGCCCTGCACCGGCAACGGAGAGTCGGCCTGTTTCACCTTCGATGCTTGATTGTGGCAGGGCGGCCAGTTGCAGCAGGTAGGGGTGTAGCTGGAAGGCGTCCAGCCCCAGTGCATAGAGTCGGCCAAAGCGGCTGTCGACATCTTTGCGTTGCTGGCTCAGGCTGCGTTTGTTGGTGGATGGTGGTGCCAGTGACCAGGGGCTGTCGATAAAGCGAATGCCGGTCAGGTCCTGGTCGGTCATTGCGTTGGGTTGGCCGCCGTATACATGGGAGGTGGCGTATACGGGCAGGTCGTTCGCATAGTGGAAGGACAGGGTCGGGTTGATCTGGCGGGCGTCGTTAGGCAGGGCGGACAGGAATACCATGTCCAGATCCTGGCGGCGGTGCTCTTCAAATTCGACTTTCTTGCGTACCAGTTTGCGAATGATTTTGGCGCGGGCGCGGCTCTGGTCGGTGTTCATCAGCTGGCTGATGGTCAGATCATAGATGCCTTCGCTGAACTGTGCATGGGTGTGAACTTCACCGCCAAGGCGGGTGAACTCTTCGCGAAAGGCGTTGGCAACTTTGCGGCCCCAGTTGGTGTCGGCTGTAAGGACGGCAGCCTGGCGGCGGCCATCCCCCCAGGCTTGCTGGGCGGCCTGGCGCGCTTCATCCTCGGCAGACAGGCCAAACTGGAACAGGTTGCTATTCAGGTTGCTGCTTTCGCTGTAATTCAGCGCCAGAATAGGTGTGGTTATGTCGGCGGCGTTGCTCAGTTTCTGGACGTAGGTTTTGTCCAGTGGTCCGATTACCATATCGATCTGGCGCAGGTTGATCTCATTGCTGAGCTGGTATGGCTCGCTGATTGAGCTGGCGTCAAGCAGGCTGATTCTGGGTACGCTGTTGCCTTCGCTCTGGGCGTTATAGTAGGCCGTCAGGAAGCCTTCGCTAATGGCACGTGCAGGTTTGCTCAGTGGGCCGCTCTGGGGGAATAGCAGGGCAATGTGGCGAATATCGCGATTCTGGCTGCTCAGGGCTTCCAGGGCGCTGGGTGGATTATTGCTGGCAGGGTGGTTTTCCCACAAGGTTCGCCAGCGGCTGATTGCGTTGCTTTTCTGTTCCATGTCGCCTGATTTGTGCAGGCCGTCAGCCAGTTCGAACCAGCCCTGTTCCTGGTAGTTATTGTTGTTGTCCTGGGTCAGCTGGCTGATAGTGTCGGCGGGCAGGCGGCTCAGTGAGGACCAGATGCGGTCTTTGTGTTCATCGCTGGGTGTTTCGCTGAAGCGGCTCTGGTTGATCAGTTCGCGGGTTTCGCCGACCGGGTTGTTACTCTGGCTGTAAGCTTGCAGGCGGAGCTGGCTTAGTTCCAGGGCCTGGGTATCGGCCAGAGGCTCGCTGCGGGGCTGGGTGAGGTATTGCAGTGCCTGTTCAGGTTGTTGCCGGCTGAGTGCGTCTTCGGCTTGCATGGCGGTGATTTCAAATGCCAGACCTGGGGGGAGCAGGGTTGTGTTGATCTGGCTGAGTACGCGTGAGGCGTCCTGCTTGCGGTTCAGGCTGATCAGGGTGCGGGCTGCATCGGCCTTCAGGCGGGCGGCGCGTATGGGGGCGGCGCTCTCGGCTTTTTCAAGCAGTCGCTCAACCTGTGCCATGGTGTCGGCGGCGTCGTTCAGTGCCGGCTGGTTGGCTGGAGGGGTGACGGTTGGGTTGCCTGTACAGCCAGCAAGGCCCAGGGTCAGGGCTACAGCAGTCAGAGACAGGTGCCTGCGAATCATCATATACTCTCTCGCCTCTACACTGAGGATGAAAATAATGCCAGAAAGCGCGCTTTACATTGTGGCCACCCCGATTGGTAACCTGCAGGATTTCACACCACGGGCGATCGACACGCTGAACAAGGTTCAGGTTATAGCTGCCGAAGATACCCGCCACAGTGCTCGCCTGATGGCGCACTTCAATATCAGGACGCCGCTGATTTCGGTGCATGAGCACAACGAAGCGCATCGTGTAGAGCGTATTCTACAGCACCTGCAACAGGGGGAAAGTGTTGCGCTGATCTCTGATGCAGGAACACCGGTTATTTCTGATCCGGGCTTTGTAATGGTGAAGGCAGTGCGCGAAGCGGGGTTCAGGGTTGTGCCTGTGCCGGGGTGTGTGGCTTGTGTGGCTGCGCTTTGTGCATCCGGTCTGCCGAGTAACCGGTTCTCCTTTGAGGGCTTTCCGCCACATAAGTCATCCGGGCGTAAGCAGTTTTATGGTGAGCGAGCAGCGCTACCGCATACCATGATGTTCTATGAGTCTCCGCACCGTATTCTGGCTTCTATCGATGATATGATTGAGGTGTTTGGTGGTCAGCGTCAGGCTGCGATGGCGCGGGAGCTGACCAAAACATTTGAGACCATTCACAGTGCGCCGCTGGCTGAGTTGCGAGACTGGATGGCGGCGGATGCCAATCAGCAGCGTGGTGAATTTGTGATTATGGTAGAAGGTGCGCCGGAGCCGGAAGCGGCGGAGCTGGATGATGAAGCGCTGCGAGTGCTGGATGTGCTGCTGGCCGAGTTGTCGGTCAAGCAGGCCTCGACGCTGGCTGCGCAGATCACCGGGTTGAAGAAAAAGCCGTTGTACCAGGCGGCCCTGGCACGCAAAGATGGGTGAAGTGCGCCTGTAAAAAGGTATAGAAATTAAATCGTTAGTCGTAGTGCTTGCTAACAGAACTGAAACTGGTATTCTTTGCGCCGAAGAGATCGCCAGACAGTCGCCGCTTCACTTTGTGAAGGGGAGGAAAGTCCGGGCTCTACAGGGCAGGGTGCCAGATAACGTCTGGGCGGTGCGAGCCGACGGAAAGTGCAACAGAGAGTATACCGCCTAAGCATTTTCGGATGCCGGTAAGGGTGAAACGGTGCGGTAAGAGCGCACCGCGCGGGTGGCAACATTCCGTGGCGATGGTAAACCCCACTCAGAGCAAGACCAAATAGGGTCCCATTAGGCATGGCCCATGCTGGGACCGGGTAGGTCGCTGGAGGTGCATAGTGATGTGCATCCTAGATGAATGGCTGTCTACGACAAAACCCGGCTTATCGGTGGTCTCTTCACTCATATTCCAGAACCCCGGCAGGAATTATTGTCCTGCCGGGGTTTTTTGTTTTTTGTCTGGCTGTTTGTGTGATTGAAACGGTTGTCAGGTTTGTTGTGCCTGTCTGTTGCTGGTCCCTTGAACCTGACGGGTAAACGCGCCAGAATGCGCCGCTGATTTCAGGTGTTGCCCTGGTGCTAAGGTGTTCTGCGCTGTGTCTGCTAGTCCTCCTTCGTTATTTCCCGGATCGCTGTTCATGTCAGGTGGCTTGGCCTCTGGGCTGGTTGCACTTTTGTGTCTGTTGTGTTGCGGGCCTGGCTATTTGTTTCGCTGTCCTTTTGTCGATGATCGCTGATTTTCGCTGCCCGAAAGCATGACGTTACCTTGCATTGCTATAGCTTAATTTCTATAGTGTGTCGTTGTGGATTAATGTGGGTAAAAGTGGGGTTTTAGATCACTTAAGTGGGGCGCTGATGTTCCGGGGAATGAATCCAATCAATCTTGATGCCAAAGGCCGTATGGCTATACCGGCACGCTATCGCGAAAAAATTGGTGATAGTTGTGGTGGTCACCTGGTGGCGACGATTGATACTGAAACCCGCTGCCTTTTGCTCTATCCGCAGCCTGAATGGGAGTTGATTCAGGCGAAGATCGAAGCGCTGCCCAGTTTTAATCCGGCGGCGCGGCGTATTCAGCGCTTGTTGATTGGTCATGCGACGGATCTGGACATGGATGGTAGCGGGCGTTTGCTGTTGCCTGCACCACTACGTGAATATGCCGAACTGGATAAGAAAATCGTTTTGCTGGGTCAGGGGCGTAAGTTCGAGATCTGGAGTGAAACCGGTTGGTTGAGTGCGCGGGACCAATACCTGGAAGATGTTGATGGCGGCATGGCGCTGCCCGACGAGATGCAAATACTTTCGCTCTGATCGGAGATAACGCGGCGGATGAGTCAGGAATTCAAACATATTACTGTGCTGCTTGATGAGGCAGTGCAAGCGCTGGTGCAGAACCCGGATGGGTTTTATATCGATGGTACTTTTGGTCGTGGTGGCCATAGTGCGCTGGTGCTGGAGCAGCTGTCTGGGCAGGGGCAGTTGATGGGGATCGATAAAGATCCTCAGGCGATTGCCCATGCGGCGCAGCGTTTTGCTGATGAGCCGCGATTCTCCATTGAACATGGTTCGTTCGCTCAGCTGCAGCAGTTTGTTGAGGCCCGTGGTTTGCAGGGTAAAGTGGACGGCGTGTTGCTGGATCTGGGGGTTTCCTCGCCACAGCTGGATGATCCGAGCCGGGGGTTCAGTTTTAATAATGATGGCCCGCTGGATATGCGGATGGATATTACCAGTGGTGAAAGTGCGGCTGAGTGGCTGGCGCGGGCGGACGAGAAAGAGATCGCCGATGTGCTGTACACCTACGGTGAAGAACGGCATGGTCGCCGTATGGCCCGCGCTATTGTGACTGAGCGGGAAAAAAGCCCGATCACTACCACTGCGCGGCTGGCTGAGATTGTCAGTGAAGCGAATAAAAGCTGGGAAAAAGGTAAGCATCCTGCGACCCGTGCTTTTCAGGGGATTCGTATTCATATCAATCGAGAACTGGAAGATGTGGAGGCGGTACTGGATCAGGCACTGGAGATGCTGGCTGTTGGCGGACGGTTGGTGGTGATCAGTTTCCACTCGCTGGAAGACCGTATAGTTAAGCGCTTTGTGCGTAAGCATGTAAAAGGGGATGAGCATCTGCCAGCAGGCATTCCGTTTACTCAGGATCAGCTGTGTCAGCGTCTGAAGGCGGTGGGGAAAATGGTTAAAGCCAGTGATGCTGAGTTGAGTGAAAACCCCCGTGCACGCAGTGCTGTGATGCGGATAGCTACCAAAATAGCCTGATGCAGCCTTCGGTTCAAAAACAGCTGGCACGCTGGCAGCAGCAGATCTCAGGCTTTGCTGGCCAGGCGAAGCAGCGGCTTTCGGGGTTGCTGTTATCTGTGCAGAAAAGCAAAACGGCAGAGATTCAGGCAGCGCCAGCTAAGCCTAAGAGTGGTGCGACTCCGGCAACGGGGGCTTATGTGCCGAAAGCTAAAGCAGTCGCTGCAGCGGTGGCTGCTGCGCAGGAGTCTGCAAAAGTTGTGCGGCGGCCAATTCCGCAAGTGGTGGTTACTGAGGCGGTGGAAATTATTCCGGCCAGGACGCTGCTTAAGCCGCTTCTGCTGCTGTGTACGCTGGTGCTGGCTGTGGTGTTGTCTGCAATTACGGTGATTTTTGGTGCTTATGAATACCGGCAGCTGTTTCATGAACACCAGAGCCTGATACAGCAGCGAGATGATCTGCAGGTTGAATGGGGGCAGCTGTTGCTGGAGCAGAGTGCCTGGGCGGCAAATAACCGGGTAGAGGTGCAGGCGATCCGTCGGTTGGAGATGCTGGTACCGGACCCAGAGCAGATAGAGATTGTGCGACGTGGCAACTGAGCAACTCAATGGGGCAGGCCAGAGTGCGCAGGCCGCATTATCGGATGAAATTCAGGAAAGCAGCAGCTGGCGGCTCTGGTTTGTGCTGGGTGTGCTGCTGCTGATGGCGCTGGCCATTGCCGCGAAAATGTTCAGCCTGAATGTGCAAGACCATGATTTTCTGCAGGGGCAGGGTGACGCTCGTAGTATTCGTACGACGCAGCTGCCTGCGCACCGTGGCCTGGTGCTTGATCGTCGTGGAGATCCTTTGGCGGTCAGCGCGCCGGTGGCTACTGTCTGGGCTGACCCTAAAAATACCGACCTGCAGAGTCCTTCCCTGGGCAAGCTTGCCAGTTACCTTAAGCTTGATCGTGTAAAGATGATCAAGGATCTGTCTAATCGCAAGCGGCGTTTCCTGTATCTGCGGCGGCAGGTGTCTCCGGAAACAGCTGAGCGAGTTCGGCAGCTTGGAATTGAGGGTGTGCGCGTTGATCGGGAGTATAAACGTTATTACCCGGCAGCTGAAGTTGCCAGTCACCTGGTTGGCTTCACGAATCTGGATGGTGAAGGGGCTGAAGGCATCGAGCTGGCTTACGAAGACTGGCTGTCAGCCGAGCCGGGCAAAGAGATGGTGCTGCGTGACCGGCTGGGGCGAACGATTAAGCACATTCGTTCGCTGGCCGAAGCGCGTCACGGTGAAGCGCTTAAGCTGACGGTAGATTTGCGGTTGCAGTATATGGCTTACCGGGAGCTGAAAGCAGCTGTTAAAGCGCATCGGGCTGATGGTGGTTCGCTGGTGATGCTGGATGCGAAAAACGGTGAAATCCTCGCCATGGTTAACCAGCCTGCCTATAACCCGAATGACCCAAAACAGCGGGTATCTGCAGCCCTGCGTAACCGTGCTGTCACTGATATTTTTGAACCGGGCTCCACTATGAAGCCGTTAACTGTATCAGCGGCACTGATGAGTGGAAAGTATACCGTTAACAGTGAAGTTGATGTGTCGCCTGGTTATATCCGTATTAAAGGTCGGACGATTCGTGACCATCGTAACTACAAGGTGCTGGACCTGACCGGCATTATTCGTAAATCCAGTAATGTGGGTACATCCAAGCTGGCGTTAAGCCTGGATGAAGGCAGCGTTCGTAATATGTTCTACAACGTTGGCCTGGGGCGTGATACAGGCACCGGCTTTCCGGGCGAACGCAGTGGTCAGTTGCCCTATGTAAAAGAGAAGCAGGTTGTGGAGCGTGCCACCATGTCTTACGGCTATGGCCTGTCAGTAACCGCCTTGCAGCTGGCACAGAGTTATTTACCGCTGGCTAATGGCGGTATTTTGCCTCCTGTGTCGATGATTCTTGGGGTTGAGAAAGAAAACCCGATGCGAGTCATGCCAGAAGATGTGGCTGATTCTGTATTAAAAATGATGGAAACAGTGACCCAGAAAGGCGGCACTGGCACCCGCGCAGCGGTGCCAGGTTACCGGGTAGGCGGGAAAACGGGCACAACCCATAAAGTAGGTGGCAGCGGTTATCTGGATGATCAGTATATGTCGGTATTTGCCGGAATCGCGCCAATCAGCAACCCACGACTGGTGACCGTTGTGGTGGTGGATAACCCTAAGGGCCAGGAATACTACGGTGGCGAAGTGGCTGCCCCGGTATTTCGCCGTTCCGTTGCCGGTGCGCTGCGATTGTTAAATGTAGCGCCGGACAACTGGCCTGATAAGAAAAAACAGGTGGATAAACGCGGATGAACTGGGAATCACGGACATTACAGGATCTGTTACCTGACCTGCAGGATACAGCGCTGTCAGCGCTGGAAATTCATGGGGTTGCGCAGGATAGTCGCGAAGTTGCTGTCGGTGATCTGTTTCTCGCCCGCAGTGGTTTACAGCATAAAGGGGCTGACTTTATCGCCGCTGCGGCTGAGCGCGGTGCCGTTGCGGCGGTACTGGATGACAACGAATTTGATGAAGCTCAGCAGTGGCCGATTCCAGTGTTGCCCGTGGCAGACCTGAACGGCCAGCTGGGCCTGATCGCTGCCCGCTTTTTTGGCTGCCCAAGCCATGAGATGCGCATTGTGGGCATTACCGGCACCAACGGTAAAACCTCTTGCAGCCACTTTGTTGCTCAGGCTCTGCAGCATGCGGGTCATCGCAGTGCCGTGGTTGGCACGGTGGGGAATGGTTTTATCGGTAAGTTACATGAAAGCCGCCACACCACTCCGGATGCTGTAGGCCTTCAGCGCTTGCTGGCTGAATTGCGGGCTGAAGACGCTGAAGTCGTAGTCATGGAGGTATCAAGCCATGCACTGGAGCAGCGTCGGGTAGCCGGAGTTGAGTTTGATGTGGTGCTGTTTACTAATCTGAGCCGGGATCATCTGGACTATCACGGTAGCCTGGATGCGTACGGGGCTGCCAAGTCGCTGTTGTTCACCGATTATCAGGCCCCCGCCGGAGCGATCTGGTGTGATGATGCCTTTGGACAGAAGTTGCACAACCAGCTTGTCGGCGGTGATATGACACTGATTTCTGCCGGAGAGACCCGTGCGGATATCCGCGCTGAACAGGTGCTGCTCAATGAACAGGGTATCAGCGGCTTGCTGAAAACTCCGTGGGGAGCGGTTAATCTGCATAGCCCGCTGGTTGGTGGCTTTAACCTCACTAACCTGATGCTGTCGGCGGCTGCGCTGGGTTTGCTGGAGCTGAGTGCCAGTGAGATAGAGCATGGCCTCAATGCTGTTAAGCCGGTGGCCGGGCGGATGCAACGCCTGGGCGGTGGTCAGCAACCGATGGTTGTTATTGATTATGCCCACACCCCGGATGCTCTGCAGCAGGCGCTGAGTGCATTGCGTAGTCATTGTCAGGGTCGGCTGATCTGTGTATTTGGGTGCGGTGGTGATCGTGACCATGGTAAGCGTGCCCAGATGGGGACTGTTGCTGCCAGCTGGGCTGACCTGGTGGTCGTGACCAGCGATAATCCGCGTTCGGAAACCCCGGACAGTATCATTGAGATGGTGCTCACTGGTATTCCTGCCGAGCAGCCACAGCTGGTTGAGGCTGACCGTCGCTGTGCGATTGCTCAGGCTGTTGCTCAGGCTCAGGTGGGAGATATTGTACTGATTGCCGGTAAAGGGCATGAGACCTACCAGGAGATTCTTGGCGAAAGGTTTCCTTTCTCTGATCTGAGTGAAGCGCAGCAGGCACTGGAGGTACGGGCATGATAGGTGACTGGTCGCTGGTAGCATTGCAGCAGGCGCTGGGTGTGGCACTGAATGCTACCGTTCAGGGCGAGGCTGAATTTACACGGGTGTGTACGGATACCCGGGCTGTTGGCCCAGGGGATCTTTTCGTTGCTCTCAAAGGGCCAAACTTCGATGGCCACCAGTTTGTGGCGCAGGCCAAGGCAGCGGGTGCACGGGCGGCTGTAGTTGAAACCCTGCAACCTGTAGATCTGCCTCAGTGGCAGGTTGATGACACCCGTATAGCGCTGGGTCAGATCGCCCGACTGAATCGGGAACGCTTTAGTGGTCCGGTGTTTGCCATTACGGGCTCCAGCGGTAAAACCACGGTTAAAGAAATGCTGGCGACCGTGCTCGGCCAGCAGGACTGTGTACTGGCGACTCAGGGCAATCTGAATAACGATATTGGTGCGCCGCTGACACTGTTGGCATTAAGTGACCAGCATCAGCAGGCGGTGGTCGAGTTGGGGGCCAGTGCTGGAGGCGAGATCGCTTACACTGTCGCGCTGACTCAACCCGATGTTGCCATTCTTAATAATGCCATGGGCGCACACCTGGAAGGGTTTGGTTCGTTGCAGGGGGTGGTGAAGGCCAAGGGCGAAATTTTTGCCGGGCTTGATGCCAGCGGCTGTGCAGTGATTAACCTGGATGATGCCAATGCCAGCTACTGGCTGAAGCAGACGGAGGGACAGCGTCGACTGACTTTTGGTGTCAATAATTCGGCGGCCGATATCCAGGCCCGTGATCTGCAGTTGCAGGCCAGCGGCTGTTACCAGTTCACTCTGGTGCAGGGGGGGCAGCAGGTGACTGTAGTGTTGCCTGTTATGGGGCAGCATATGGTGGCGAATGCCGCGGCTGTTGCGGCAGCCTGTCGGGCGCAGGGGCTGGCGCTTAGCCAGATTGCGACGGGCCTGGCGGCGTTTACACCCGTACCTGGGCGGATGTGTCCGCTGACCACCGCACGTGGCTGTCAGCTGATTGATGATAGTTACAATGCCAACCCAAGCGCAGCACGCGCTGCGATTGATGTACTGGCAAGCCTGCCCGGTAAGCAGATTCTGGTGCTGGGTGACATGGGGGAGCTGGGGGTCGATGCCGCAACTCTGCATGCTGATGTTGGTGCTTATGCAGCAGAAAAGGGGGTTGAGCAGTTACTGGCTACTGGTGAGCTGAGTCAGCATACCGTCAATGGTTTTTTACAGGCCGGTGGCAGCTCAGCTGAGCTGTTTGCCAGCCACGAAGCGTTAATTACGTATCTGACGCCGTTGTGTGATGCAGCGAGTCGGGTACTTGTTAAAGGGTCTCGCAGTGCGGCGATGGATAAGGTTGTTCGCGCACTGATGGAAGGAGCTTGATCGCCAATGTTGTTATTACTGGCAGACTTTCTGTCGCAATTTTATAGTGGCTTCGCCGTATTTCAGTACCTGACCCTGCGGGGAATTCTGGGAATTCTGACGGCGCTGGTTATCTCGCTGGTTGCTGGTCCTGTCTTGATACGGCGGCTGCGTGAGCGGCAGATTGGCCAGGCTGTACGTGATGACGGCCCACAGAGCCACCTGAGCAAGTCGGGCACGCCAACAATGGGGGGTGCGCTGATTATTATGGCGATCGGCATCAGTACACTGCTATGGGCAGACCTGAGTAACCGGTTTATCTGGATTGTGTTGATTGTGACACTGATTTTTGGTGCCGTAGGCTGGGTTGATGACTACCGCAAAGTGGTGGAAAAAAGCTCCCGTGGCTTGCCTGCCCGGTGGAAGTATCTGTGGCAGTCAGTGGGCGGTTTTGGTGCGGCATTGTTGCTGTATTTCACCGCTCAGAGCCCGGCTGAGATCGATCTGATCGTGCCGTTTATGAAGGACATGGTGATACCGATGGGGGCGTTCTTTATCGTCTTCACCTATTTCGTCATTGTGGGCACCTCCAATGCGGTAAACCTGACCGATGGCCTGGATGGGCTGGCGATTATGCCAACGGTGATGGTGGCGGCCGCGCTGGCTGTATTTGCTTACGCAGCGGGTCATGCCAGCTTTGCCGATTACCTGCTGATCCCGTATGTGGCCGGTGCCGGTGAACTGATTGTGTTCTGTGGTGCTATTGTCGGTGCCGGACTGGGTTTCCTCTGGTTCAACACTTACCCGGCGCAAGTATTTATGGGTGATGTAGGTGCCCTGGCACTGGGTGCTGCACTGGGCGTTGTTGCTGTGATTGTGCGCCAGGAGCTGGTGCTGGTAATTATGGGCGGGGTCTTTGTTGCTGAAACTATTTCTGTGATCCTGCAGGTGGCATCGTTCAAGCTGACGGGCCGTCGTATTTTCCGGATGGCACCTCTGCATCATCATTTTGAGCTGAAAGGCTGGCCGGAGCCACGGGTGATTGTCCGGTTCTGGATCATCACCGTGATTCTGGTGCTGATTGGTCTGGCATCCCTGAAGATTCGATAAGGCAATAAGGGCGCTAATGGAACTGATAGTAAGCGATCAACGGCGAATTATTGTTGGGCTGGGTGCAACAGGGTTGTCCTGTGCCCGACATCTGGTGCGCATGGGCGCACCATTTGCCGTTGCGGATAGTCGGGAAACACCACCCGGTCTGGCTGAACTGAAGGCGCTATGTCCGGATGTTGAAGTACAGTGCGGCCCGCTGGACGGTGATTTTCTCAGTCAGGCTCATGAGCTGATTCTTAGCCCGGGCGTGGCCAAAGCGCAGCCCGCGATTGAGCAGGCGGTGGCGGCCGGGGTAAAACTCAGTGGCGATATTGACCTGTTCTGTCGTCAGGTAAGCGCGCCGATTATCGCGATTACCGGTGCCAATGCTAAAAGCACCGTGACCACTCTGGTGGGTGAGATGGCGTCTGCGGCTGGTATTAACGCAGGTGTGGGCGGTAACCTGGGATTGCCTGTACTGGACCTGCTGGCTCAGGGTGAACGTGATCTTTACGTACTTGAGCTGTCCAGCTTCCAGCTTGAAACCACCAATGACCTGCGGGCGGCGGTGGCAACGGTGCTGAATATCAGTCCTGATCATATGGATCGTTATCGTGATCTGCAGGATTACTATCAGGCAAAACATCGTATCTATCGTGGCTGTCACCATGCCGTATCTAACCGTCAGGATGCGCTGACCGCCGCGCTGTTACCGATGGGAGTGCCCAGCAGTAGCTTTGGTACGGATAAGCCGGATCTGAAACAGTTTGGTGTACTCGAACAGGCGGGTGAACGCTGGCTGGCGCGGGGGATTACCCCGCTATTACCTGTGTCTGCGATGAAGCTGCGTGGTGAGCACAATGTTGCCAACGCGCTGGCTGCGCTCGCGCTGGGTGAGGTTGCCGGGATACCAATGGCGGCCATGCTGGCGGCACTGAAAAGTTTTGCCGGGCTGGAACATCGTTGTCAGTGGCTGCGAACACACAAGGGTGTGGACTGGTTTAATGACTCGAAAGGCACCAATGTAGGCGCTACGGTTGCCGCCCTGGAGGGGTTGGGGCCAACGCTGGTTGAGGGTGCGAAGATTGTGCTGATCGCTGGTGGTGAGGGCAAAGGGGCTGACTTCAGTCCACTGGCTGAGCCGGTGCAGCGATTTGTACGCGATGCTGTTCTGATCGGTCGTGATGCTGGGAAAATTGAAGCAGCACTGGCGGTGGAAACCCACCCTGCTGCTGATATGGCGGAAGCGGTTGTTCGCGCTAACCAGTTGGCGCAACCCGGTGATGTGGTGCTGTTGTCACCTGCCTGCGCCAGCTTTGATATGTTTCGCAGCTTTAACCACCGGGGTGAAGTATTCACCGCTGCGGTGGAGGCGCTCTGATGGCGTTGCAGCTGCCCGGCTGGCTACGTGATAAAGCCATGTTGCGGCCAGCCTCTGGGCCAGCTGTCGGCAGCGGTGAAATACCCCGCGTATTGCCATTTGAGCCGGTAATTCTGGCCTGTGCAGTGTTCCTGATTCTGACCGGCTTTGTGATGATTACATCAGCCTCGCTGGATGTGGCGCTGGAAAACACCGGAAATGCGTATTTCTATATGATTCGCCAGGGCATTTTTATGTTCATAGCGATCATCGGTGCGCTGGTTGTTTTTAGTATTCCCGTGCGTTTCTGGCTACAGACCGGACACTGGTGGGTGCTGGCTGCAGGACTGTTGTTGCTGGCAGTGCTGGTACCGGGAATTGGTCGCAGTGTAAATGGCAGTCAGCGCTGGATTGGCTTTGGGCCGATCAACCTGCAGCCTTCTGAAATTGCCAAGTTCTGCATGGTGATTTTTATGAGTGGCTACCTGGTGCGGCGGCTTGATGAAGTACGTAGTGGCTGGAAAGGGGTTATGAAGCCAGCGCTGCCGCTGGGAGTATTCGTTATCCTGCTTTATCTGGAGCCGGATTTTGGGGCGCTGGTTGTCCTGCTGGGGACAGTGATGGGGATGATCTTCCTCAGTGGTATGAAAGCCAGGCACTTTTTTACGGTGGCTGGTGGTGCGCTGTCGTTGGTGGCTGTTTTCGTCGGCCTGCAGCCTTACCGCCTGGCACGTCTGCAGAGTTTCCTGGACCCCTGGGCAGACCCTTTCGGCAAGGGGTACCAGCTGTCGCAGGCGCAGATTGCGTTTGGCCGGGGGGAGTGGACCGGCACCGGGCTGGGCAACAGTGTGCAAAAACTGTTTTACCTGCCTGAAGCCCACACCGATTTCGTGTTTTCGGTGCTGGCGGAAGAGACCGGCTTGCTGGGGGCCATTCTGGTGCTGTGTGTATATGGCGTTATGGTGCTGAAAATGTTTGAGCTGGGGCGCAAGGCGGAACAGATGAAGGCATTCTTTATGGCCTATATCGTGTATGGTTTTGCCATTATTTTTGCTGGTCAGGCATTGATCAATATCGGGGTGAACTCTGGTGCGCTACCGACCAAAGGGCTGACTCTGCCACTGGTCAGCTATGGCGGCAGCAGTCTGCTGGTCAGCTGCGCCATGCTGGCGCTGGTATTACGTATTGATTTTGAGCTAAAGCAGTTGCAGCAGGCAACGTTGAAAACAGGAAAACAGACCTAGATGAGCAGGGAACAGAAAACCGTTCTGGTCATGGCTGGTGGTACCGGGGGGCATGTCTTCCCGGCACTGGCAACGGCACTGTTGCTGCAGGAGCAGGGTGTGCACGTGGAGTGGCTGGGGACGGCCACCAAAATAGAAGCGCGGGTGGTGCCTGAAGCGGGCATCAAACTGCACTGTATTGATGTAGAAGGGCTGCGTGGTAAAGGCAAACTGAGCCTGTTGCTGGCGCCGTTCAAACTGATGCTGGCGTTATGGCAGGCTATGGGTGTATTACGCCGGGTGCAGCCTGATGCGGTGCTGGGCATGGGGGGCTTTGCCTCGGGGCCTGGTGGGCTGGCAGCCTGGCTGTTGCGTAAGCCATTGGTGATTCAGGAGCAGAATGCGTTTGCTGGCATGACGAATCGGGTGTTATCCCGCCTTGCCAGCTCAGTGGCCGAAGCGTTTGGCGGTGCTTTTAAGCGTCCACTGGCAACCACTATTACCGGCAATCCGGTGCGTGGGCCAATTTTACAGCTGGCTGAGCCAGAAGCGCGGATGGCAGAACGTACCGGGCCACTACGACTGCTGATCGTGGGCGGCAGCCTGGGAGCGAAAGCGATTAATGAGCGCCTGCCTGAGGCGCTGGCACAGCTCCCTGCCGATCAGCGACCACAGGTCTGGCATCAGACAGGGGTGAATCACCTTGAGTCAACCCAGTCGCTTTATGCGCAGCGGCAGGTAGAGGCGAAAGTGGTGCCGTTTATTGAGCGTATGGACGAAGCCTATGGCTGGGCTGATCTGGTGATTTGCCGTGCTGGTGCACTGACGGTCAGTGAGCTGGCGATCGCTGGTGTGGCCTCAGTGCTGGTACCGTTTCCCTTTGCGGTTGATGATCACCAGACGGCAAATGCTGGTTATCTGGCTGATACGGGGGCGGCAATATGTGTTCAGCAGGCCGACCTGACTACCGAAGAATTGACTAACTTGCTGATTAAGTTAGGAAATAGAGAACAGCTGCTGAAAATGGCTGTCCTAGCTAAACAACTGGCGCGACCAGAAGCAGGTAACGATGTAGTGACGCTTCTGCAGGAGGCAATGCAGCGATGAATGTAACCAAACATGATGTACCTGAAATGCGCCGTATCCACGGTATTCACTTTATCGGTATCGGTGGCGTGGGGATGTGTGGTATTGCTGAAGTGTTGCGTAACCAGGGTTATGCGGTTTCTGGTTCTGATATCCGCCGCTCGCCGGTCACCCAGCGCCTTGAAGAACTGGGTATCGAAATCTTTATTGGCCATGCTGAAGCAAACGTAGCCAATGCCGATGTGGTGGTGGTCTCCACTGCTATCAATGAGGAAAACCCCGAGATCAAAGCAGCCCGTGCCCGCCGTGTGCCGGTGGTACGTCGGGCTGAGATGCTGGCTGAGCTGATGCGTTACCGTCACGGTATTGCAATTGCGGGCACTCACGGCAAAACGACCACGACCAGCCTGATGGCATCGGTATTCGCGCAGGGTGAAAAAGACCCGACCTTTGTGATTGGTGGGCGTTTAAACAGCGCAGGTACCAACGCTCAGCTCGGTGGCTCACGCTACCTGGTAGCTGAAGCCGACGAGAGTGACGCGTCTTTCCTGCACCTGCAGCCGATGGTTGCGGTGGTTACCAATATCGATGCCGACCATATGGACACCTACGGCGGTGATTTCTCGGTGTTGCGTAAAACCTTCGTGGATTTTCTGCATAACCTGCCGTTCTACGGGCTGGCAGTGATGTGTATCGATGACCCGGTGGTACGTGAAGTGATTCCTGAGGTCAGTCGTCCCATGTTGACCTACGGCCTGAGTGATGATGCGGATTACCGCGCTGTCGATGTGCGTCAGCAGGGTATGAAAACGCACTTCAGCGTTATCCGTCCTGATGGCTATCCGACACTGGATATCACCCTGAACATGCCAGGTCAGCATAACGTTGAAAATGCGCTGGCGGTGATCGCGGTAGCAACTGATGAAGGCATTGAAGACGAAGCGATCTGTACTGCGCTGGCGCAGTTTGAAGGGGTTGGCCGTCGCTTCCAGGTGCTGGGCGATCTGCCCGTATCCGGTGGTAACGCAATGCTGGTGGATGATTACGGTCACCACCCACGGGAGGTTAAGGCTGTTATCCGGGCGATCCGCGAAGGCTGGCCTGACAAGCGTCTGGTAATGGTATATCAGCCGCACCGCTATAGTCGCACCCGCGATCTGTACGAAGATTTTGTCCAGGTCCTTGATGGTGTTGATGTGCTGTTGTTACTGGACGTATATGCAGCGGGCGAAGAACCTATCGCGGGTGCAGACAGCCGCAGTCTGTGTCGCAGTATTCGCCAGCGTGGCCGTCTTGATCCTATTTTTGTCGAAGATAAGGATCAGGTGGCACAATTACTGCCGGGGCTGCTTCAGCCGGGGGATCTGCTGCTCACCCAGGGAGCCGGGGATATCACTGCTATGGCCCATAAACTGAACACTGCGGATCTGACCAGCCGGGAGGGTGCTTGATGAGCTATCGGATTTCTGAACAGGATGCTGCTGCTTTAGGCCGTGTGGCTGTTATTTTTGGTGGGAATTCAGCTGAGCGTGAAGTGTCGCTCAAAAGTGGTGCTGAAGTGCTGGCAGGCTTACAGCGTGCTGGTGTTGATGCTTTCGGGCTGGACCTTTGTGGGCCGGATAATAAGCAACAACCCGTTCAGCAGCTGCTGGACGCACGCTGTGACCGCGCTTTTTTGATATTACATGGCCGTGGTGGTGAAGATGGCACCCTGCAGGGGGTGCTAGAAACCCTGGCAATTCCTTATACTGGCAGCGGTGTTGCGGCTTCTGCCCTGGGGATGGATAAGCTGCGCACCAAGCAGTTATGGATGGGAGCTGGCCTGCCGACTCCTCCCTGGGCGCTGATTAATGGTACGTCGGACCTTACAGGCGTCGCTGAACGTCTGGGTTTTCCGATGATAATCAAGCCAGTACATGAAGGCTCCAGTATTGGCATGGCCAAAGTCTCCAGCCTTGATGAGTTGGCCAGTGCGATTGAAGAAGCGCATCGGTTTGACCGCCATGTACTGGCTGAGTCCTGGATGAGCGGTGCTGAATTTACCGTGACAGTACTCAACGGTAAGACATTGCCTGTAATCAGGCTGGAAACACCGAACGAGTTTTACGATTACAGCGCAAAATATCAGCTCGATAGCACTCGATATCTGTTTGAGCATGGTTTGAGTGATGACAGGCTTGCTGAGCTGCAGCAGCTGGTGCTGGATGCCTTTGAGCGGATCGGCTGTGAAACCTGGGGGCGTGTTGATGTGATGCAGGATGCTCAGGGTTGTTTCCAGTTACTGGAAGTGAATACTGCGCCAGGTATGACAGACCACAGCCTGGTGCCGATGTCTGCAAGAGAAGCAGGTATCAGCTTTGAACAGCTGGTTGTGGAGATACTGAAGAGTACCCTATGAGTGCACAGCTGTTGCAGCAGGCGCAGGCTTTGCTGGCATCCTCCGGGCAGGCCGCTGCGAACTGGCTGGAGCAGGTCTCCAGTGGTGAGTCAGATGAATGGGTGCAGCCAGCATGGATACTGGCGGTACTGGCTATTTTTGCTGGTGTGCTGATCAGTGTTGGCAATAACAGTTTTGAAGCACTGAATAAGCCAATTACCGAAGTGCAGATCCATGGCTCGGCACGACACCTTGATCGTGAGCAGTTTGGTCTGACTCTGGCCCAGGAGTTGAATCAGAGTTACCTGTTAGGGCTGGATGTGAACAGCCTGCGTGAGCGGGTTGAGGAAGAACCCTGGGTTCGCAGGGCATCGGTAGAGCTGAAATGGCCGGGTGCAGTCAGCCTGCATATTCAGGAAGAAGTGCCAGTAGCGCGCTGGGGAGATAAAGGCCTGTTGAATCAGCAGGGGGATATCTTCTGGCCTGAACTGAAAGCAGAATACCGGGGGCTGCCGCAACTCAGTGGTCCGGCTCGTGATACCGCCAAAGTGATGGCGCGTTTTCATGAGCTGAATCAGCTGTTGCGCCAGGCCGGATTGAATATTGAGGCGCTACAGCTTGAAGCACGTGGCGCCTGGACGCTGACGCTGGATAACGGTATCAGGGTGATTGTCGGGCGACAGGCGGAAGAAGAACGTCTGGCTCGTTTTCTGAAAGTATACCAGGCACAGCTGGCTGATAAGGCCGCTGATATAGAGCAGGTTGATATCCGTTACAGTAACGGGATTGCTGTCCGCTGGCGGCCTGCAGTAGCGAATGACGAGAAGCAGATAAACGATGGCAATGGACAATAACATGATCGTAGCGCTCGACATCGGCACGTCCAAAGTGGTGTGTCTGGTGGGCGAAGTGACGCCAGAGGGCGTAATCGAGCTGGTAGGAATTGGTTCTCACCCATCGCGTGGGCTCAAGCGCGGGGTCGTGGTCAATATTGAATCTACGGTCAGTTCAATTCAGCGGGCGGTTGAAGAAGCCGAACTGATGGCTGGCTGTAAGATACACTCCGTCAGTGTAGGTATTGCAGGGAGTCATATCAGCAGTATGAACTCCCACGGCATTGTGGCAGTGCGTGACCGTGAGGTTACTGATTATGATCTGGATCGAGTGATTGATGCCGCACGGGCGGTCGCTATTCCGGCAGATCAGAAAATTCTGCACATATTGCCGCAGGAATATGTCATTGATAATCAGGAAGGTATCAAGGAACCATTGGGTATGTCCGGTGTCCGTCTTGAGGCCAAAGTGCATCTGGTGACCGGTTCAGCCAACTCGGTGCAGAATATTGATAAGTGTATTCGCCGTTGTGGGCTGGATGTGGATGCCATTGTGCTGGAGCAGCTGGCATCCAGTTACTCGGTACTGACGGAAGATGAAAAAGAGCTGGGTGTCTGCGTGGTGGATATCGGTGGGGGGACCACGGATATTGCCATCTTTACCGCAGGTGCGATCCGTCATACCGGGGTGATTCCGATTGCGGGTGACCAGGTGACCAATGACATCGCAATGGCGTTGCGTACGCCAAGCCAGCACGCTGAAGATATCAAGATTAAGTACGCCAGCGCTCTGGCGCAGCTGGCCAGCAGCGGCGAAACCATCAAGGTGCCAAGTGTGGGTGATCGCCCACCACGGGATCTGTCCCGTCAGGCACTGGCGGAGGTGGTTGAGCCTCGTTATGACGAGCTGTTTACCCTGGTGCAGGGTGAGCTGCGACGCTCTGGCTTTGAAGACCTGGTTGCTGCAGGCATTGTTTTAACAGGCGGTACCGCCAAGATGGAAGGTGCGGTTGAGCTGGCAGAGGAAATTTTCCATATGCCGGTTCGATTGGCCAAGCCCAGCGGTATCCGTGGCATGGAAGACATCATGCAGAACCCGATATATGCCACTGGCATGGGACTGCTGCTTTATGCACGACAGAATATGGCACGAACAGAGTCCAACTCAGCGGTGCAGGACGAGCCACCGGTTATAGAGAGGGAACCATCACGAGGCTTACTGGATAGGATGCGAGCCTGGTTCCAGGGGAATTATTAATCGGTCCTGATTAGAACCGACAGAGACGAATATCACCGACCGCATCTGGCACGAGGGTATGGCAGGTGCAAACGGGAGGAGTGGCAAATGTTTGAATTGGTGAATAGCGTAGCGCAAAACGCAGTAATTAAAGTCGTTGGCGTGGGCGGTGGTGGCGGTAACGCCGTAGAACATATGGTGGCGAGCGATGTGGAAGGGGTGGAGTTTATCTGCGCCAATACCGACGCTCAGGCACTGGACAAAATGCAGACGAAAACGGTGCTGCAGATTGGTACCGAGGTAACCAAAGGTCTGGGTGCTGGTGCGAACCCTGAGGTGGGCCGTCAGGCTGCTCAGGAAGATCGTGAGCGCATTGCCGAGATGCTGGTTGGTGCTGATATGGTGTTTATCACCGCAGGTATGGGCGGCGGTACAGGTACCGGAGCTGCGCCGATCGTGGCAGAAGTTGCCAAAGAGCTGGGTATCCTGACAGTGGCAGTGGTAACCAAGCCGTTCCCGTTCGAAGGGCGTAAGCGTTCATCCATTGCGATTGATGGTATCAAGCAGCTGCGCGACATCGTGGACTCGCTGATCATCATTCCAAATGAAAAGTTGATGCAGGTGCTGGGTCGTAATGCCAGTTTGCTGAATGCTTTCAGTACGGCGAACGATGTACTTAAAGGTGCGGTTCAGGGTATCTCTGATCTAATTATGCGTCCGGGTATGATTAACGTCGATTTTGCTGACGTACGTACGGTGATGTCCGAAATGGGCATGGCGATGATGGGTACCGGTGCTGGCACCGGTGAAGACCGTGCGCTGGTGGCTGCTGAAGCGGCGATTAAAAGCCCGCTGCTGGAAGACATTGACCTCAAGGGCGCGTCTGGTCTGTTGGTAAATATCACGGCGGGGCTGGATCTGAGTCTGGGTGAGTTCTCCGAAGTGGGTAGCCTGGTTGAAGAGTATGCGTCTGATGAAGCAACGATTGTGGTCGGCACGGTAATTGACCCTGAGCTGACCGATGAGCTGCGAGTAACTGTGGTAGCCACTGGCCTGGATAAAGCCAGAGACGATATCCGGGTTGTCACTGATAACACGGCTCGCACCGAGCAGGCTGCACCTGCACAACCGGCCAAGGCTTCGGCCCAGGGCCAGATGAATATGCAGTACGATGATATCGAGCTACCTACGGTACTGCGACGTAAAGAAGAAGCGCTGCTGGATAAAGCCTCAGCGGGTGTCACTATCACTCAGCAGGCAGTAAAAGATACGCAGAAGGCCGCAGAGAAGCGCGAAGGGGATGATGAGATGAGTTATCTGGACATTCCGACCTTCCTGCGTCGCCAGGCAGACTAAACTAAAGTGTAAGGGTTGAAGCAGGCAAGCCTGATTTGGTAACATGGCTTGTTAATTTGGCCTCACTCTTTTTCGGCGGAAAGAATGATCAGACAGAGAACACTGAAAAACAGTATTAAAGCGACTGGCATCGGTCTGCACACCGGTAGCAAAGTATATCTGACGCTCAAGCCAGCGCCCGTGGATACAGGGATCGTGTTCCGTCGTGTTGACTGTGACCCTGTGGTTGAGATTGATGCGCGTGCGCACAATGTCTCCGATACCACCCTGTCCACCAATCTGGCGAAGGATGGTGTACGTATCGCGACAGTAGAACATCTGCTGTCAGCGCTGGCAGGGCTGGGTATTGATAATGCCTATGTAGAGTTGAGTGCGGAAGAAGTGCCTATTATGGACGGCAGTGCAGCGCCGTTTGTATTCCTGATTCAATCTGCGGGCATCGCAGAGCAGGATGCCCCCAAGCAGTTTATTCGCATCAAGAAAGAAGTCACTGTCAGTGCTGATGGCAAAACAGCGACCTTCCGCCCGTTCAATGGTTTTAAAGTGGGTTTCCGAATCGACTTTGATCACCCGGCTTTTGAAGGGCGTAACTCTGAAGCCTGCCTGGACTTTTCCAGCACATCTTTTGTGAAGGAAGTCAGTCGGGCACGTACCTTTGGCTTTATGCGCGATATTGAATATCTTCGCTCACAAAACCTGGTACTGGGCGGCAACTTTGATAATGCCATTGTGGTAGATGATTACCGGATTCTGAATGAAGACGGTCTGCGCTACGACGATGAATTTGTAAAACACAAAGTGCTGGATGCCGTTGGTGACCTTTACCTGCTGGGTAAAAGTCTCATTGGTGAGTTCTTTGGTGATAAATCAGGCCACAATCTGAATAATATGCTCTTGCGCAAGTTGCTGGAGCAGACAGATGCCTGGGAAGTTGTCACTTTTGAAGGTGAAGCGGCGCGCAACGCACCGATTTCATATCAGAAGCCGGTTGTGGCTGTCTGATTGCTGTTAGCAGAACCTGAAAAGTCGAGCCTGAGTGCTCGACTTTTTTCGTTCTGGTCGATGTGAATCAGCATAAATACGTTACCCCACTAAATATTTAGCTCTTGAGATTCTAATCAGCGCCCCAATATGGGTAGAATGGCAGGCCGACGACGGTGGGGGCTATACAAGGTAAGGCTGAGCTGTGCATATGCTTCCTTATCAATACGCGTCACTGCTATGACTGAGAGGGTAACCACAGGCGGGTTACCTTGTATATCTCCCGGTCTTCCCGTCGCGGAATGACTTTAGTATTCAATAGGTTGATTATTACAGCATGCTGGGCTCACTGTTTAAAAAGGTCTTCGGAAGTAAGAACGATCGCGAACTCAAACGAATGGGTCGTATCGTTAAACAGATAAACGCGCTGGAAGCAGAGCTGGAGTCACTCAGTGATGACCAGCTGAAGGCCAAAACAGACGAGTTCCGCGAACGTCTTGAGGGTGGAGCGACACTGGAGCAGTTGCTGCCAGAAGCGTTTGCCGTGGTTCGTGAAGCGTCAAAGCGCGTTATGGATATGCGCCACTTCGATGTACAGATGATTGGTGGTATTTCACTGCATGACGGCAAGGTTGCCGAAATGCGCACCGGTGAAGGTAAAACGCTGGTAGGTACACTGCCTGTTTACCTGAACGCCCTGACGGGTGACGGCGTACACGTTGTAACCGTCAACGATTACCTGGCCAGCCGAGACGCTGAGTGGATGCGCCCACTGTATGAAGCGCTGGGCATGCGGGTTGGGGTCATCCTGTCGCAACAGGACCCTGAAACCAAGCGTGCAGCCTACAACGCTGATATCACGTATGGCACCAACAACGAATTCGGCTTTGATTACCTGCGCGACAACATGGCGTTCAGCCTTGATGAAAAAGTGCAGCGTGACTTCAACTTTGCCGTAGTCGATGAAGTTGACTCCATCCTGATTGATGAAGCGCGTACGCCACTGATCATTTCAGGCCCAGCGGAAGATGGTTCAGCCACTTACCATGCGGTGAACCTGCTGATCCCTCAGCTGGAGCAGTTCCACGGTGAGATCGACATCAAAGACGAAAGTCAGGTGATCGATGAGCACTTTGTGGTGGATGAGAAGAACCGCACGGTCGAAATGACTGAGGCGGGCCACCAGCATGTTGAGCAGTTGCTGACTCAGGAAGGCTTGCTCAAAGAAGGTGAGAGCCTTTACGCGCCGCAGAACCTGAACCTGTTGCATCACGTACTGGCGGGCCTGCGCGCGCATAACCTGTTCCAGCGTGACCGTGACTATATCGTTCAGGACAACCAGGTGGTCATCGTTGATGAGCACACCGGCCGTATCATGCCGGGCCGTCGCTGGTCTGAAGGCCTGCACCAGGCAGTAGAAGCCAAAGAGGGTGTACAGATCCAGCTGGAAAGCCAGACGCTGGCATCAACCACATTCCAGAACTATTTCCGACTGTACAACAAACTGGCCGGAATGACCGGTACGGCGGATACAGAGGCTTTCGAGCTGCGTCAGATCTATGGCCTGGATGTAGTGGTGATTCCAACCAACCGCCCTGTATCTCGTAAAGATGCCAACGATTGCGTTTTCCTGACCATGGAAGAGAAGTATGCCGCGATCGTTAAAGAGATCGAAAAGCTGCAGGAAAAACAGGCACCAGTGCTGGTGGGCACGGCTTCGGTTGAATCTTCTGAGCTGCTGTCCACACTGCTGAAAAAAGCAGGTATCAAACACGATGTACTGAATGCTAAAAACCATGCCCGTGAAGCCAGTATTATTACCAATGCCGGTTGTCCGGGAGCGGTGACCATCGCCACCAACATGGCTGGTCGTGGTACGGATATTGCGCTGGGCGGTAAGCTTGAAGCTCTGTTGGCGGAGCTGGGTCCTGATGCTACAGATGAACAGGTTAACGAGACCAAAGCCCAGTGGCAGATGCGTCACGATACGGTAATGGAAGCTGGTGGCCTGCATATTCTGGGCACCGAGCGTCACGAATCCCGCCGTATTGATAACCAGCTGCGTGGTCGTGCTGGCCGTCAGGGTGATCCGGGTTACTCCCGCTTCTTCCTGTCACTGGAAGATGATCTGATGCGTATCTTCGCCTCGGATCGTGTCCGCCAGTTTATGCAGGCGCTGGGCATGGAGCACGGTGAAGCCATCGAGCATAAAATGGTGACCAATGCGATCGAGAAGGCTCAGCGTAAAGTTGAAGGCCGTAACTTCGATATGCGTAAGTCACTGCTGGAATATGATGACGTTGCCAACGATCAGCGTACCGTTGTTTATGGTCAGCGTAATGAGCTGATGGCCAGCGATGATGTGTCTGAAACCGTGAATGCGGTGCGTGATGAAGTCGTTGAGAACGTTATCAACGAATACGTT
>Ga0193950_1000065_pt1 | contig 32605 bp, 17 predicted proteins | sample BB_1_MG_FD_144485 | JGI IMG/M metagenome (GOLD analysis project Ga0193950, IMG submission 144485) | Microbial mat bacterial communities from the Broadkill River, Lewes, Delaware, United States - BB_1_MG | ecosystem: Environmental > Aquatic > Freshwater > River > Microbial mats | place: USA...
TTCAACATCTTCTCGAAAGTAGAATGATGTACTCCTGTTAGCCTTTTAAAATCACTATTTTTTAATAATTTTACTGTTTCATATTTCATTTTTAGATTATAAATATACTTATGAAAGAGGTCTATTGTATTACTATTTAATAACCCTAATTCATAAAAGCCCATAGTAGAGGAGATATAAGCTTTATTATTACAATAAACCCCATCTTTATTCATTGAAAATAAAGGTGCTGATTGAAAATGAGCATAAACTATTTTTTGTTTTTCAAAATTTTCATAATAAGCAACTGTATCCTGTATTTCATACCACTGATAAATTCCCGCTTTACGTCCTCGCCATGCTTTTCCTTTTTCCCAATCTTTTGGCTTTGGTTCTAATCGTTCTCTAAATTGCTCTAAATAGGCTAGTACTACAGGGTAACGTGTCATATCAATACCGCGACGTGTAAAAATAAGCCATAAATCACGCCCTTCTACACGCCATTTTTTTAAATCCTTACCCTCTAAAAAAGGTTTAATAACGTCATTAGCATGAGGTTCTACTTCCACTAGTTGATCGCGTGTTGCTCTATCAATGACAAAAGCCTCATTAAACCCTGTTTTAATTCCATATAAAGGCGAACCATACACTTCTTTTAAGCTTGGTTTACCTGCTGTAATTTTATGCCGTAACGCCACTAATTGATCGGATTCTAACCGCCATGCTGATTCCTGCAAATGGGTTTGGCTCATAGTACTAGAGTGTTCAATAAACTCTTTTGCTAAATCTTCAGGTAAGCTTTTCTTTAAAGTTAACATGGTTAAAGCATGATCCTTACTAGGTGCACGTTTACACATGGTTAAAATAGCGGGATAAGTGGTCACCCCCTCAAAAATCTGTAAATCCCCAAAATCTACCACCGTCTCTAACGCCACATTCTGCATTAAAAACCGCCGTAAAGTCTCACCGCTACCTGTTTTAAAAAACGTACTCGATGAAATATAACCTAAACGCCCCGCTGGTTTCAGTAACTTAACACCTAATTCAAAAAAGTAAGCATATAAATCCGCTACCCCGTGATACACCTCATAGGCTGATTGTAAATACGGCTTGGCATCACTAAATAACTCCTGACGTACATACGGCGGATTCCCCAACACCACATCAAACCCCGTAATAATCTCCTGTTTCTTCGGTGTAATCGCCACTTTAAACGCATCCCAGTCAAACGGCTTATCTGTATACGCCGCATCATTGATTAAACTATTCGCTGCATGTAAATTAGCATCTAAACTATTTAACAACTTACCGCGCTTCGCCGTCTTCAACCACAAAGACAACTTAGTAATCTCAATTGACTCTTCATTAATATCCACCCCAAACAAATTACGATTTAAAATCTCCTTATCCAAATCAGAGATATCATAACTCCCGCTTAAATCTGCCAACACATCATTAACACGCGTATACTCCTCATGCAGAAAATCAAACGCTGCCACCAAAAATGCCCCCGATCCACAGGCAGGGTCTAACACACGCGTATTACGTAAACTATTCTGATATTCACGCCAAAAACTCAGCTCAAAACTCGCCTTACGCCACTGCCCCACCTTCTCACCACGTTTATAACGTTTTTCCGTTGTCTCTTCCCACAATTGCTGAAAACACGCTTCAACATGTGCGCCTAAAGTCTGCTCGACAATAAAGCGGGTAATATGATCAGGCGTATATACTACCCCATGCTTTTTCCGCTTAGACACCGCCGCCACCTCTTCACCGCGTGCCTGTGCCTGCAAAACCTCAATATCACTGATAGACTGCTCAAAAATATGCCCTAAAACAGTAACACTCACTTCACTCTGAAAATCATACTCCCCCAACTCTTTAAACGCTTCACACACGCTATCACTGACATTCAAACGATCTAATACTTTATCTTTTGCAAACAAACCACCGTTATAAGCAGGAATATTTAAAGCGGCATTACCTTTATTAATTGCAGTAAACAAAGCAATAAAATTTTCCCATACAGGGCGTGGATGATAGGGATCATGATGCTCATAAGCCTGCGCCAAAGTTCGATCAGGTAATAACCCCCGATCCTCAGCAAAAGCAATAAACAAAACCCTATCAAGAATTTTCTGTGTATAACGAATTAATTCTAAGGCTGACACATGCGGATTATCTACCTGTAAATTACTTAATAAATGCTCGCGTAATGCCTTATAATCTTGATAAAGCTGTGCTGTAATCGCCTTATCTAACTGCTCACTTTGTTGTAGAATCTCACTACTATTTCCTGTTAATAACTGCTCTGCACTCAGCAACCACATAAACCGTGCATACTCAGCAGGATCGGTCAATTCTGCTAATTGCCACACTTCATAATCTTGTCGCCCATACCCCACCGCATATAAACGAATCTCCACATAATTACTTACCAACACCCACTGCGCACCCCGCGCATCCATCGCATACTCCCATGCCTGCTGCACAGGGCTTTTATGCCGTCCTGCCATAATGGCATCTAAATCTTTAGTTTTCGCCCCTTTCAATTCAAACGGCGCGATCACTTGTACGTCATCAGGCGTAAACCGTCCCAAAGCAATATCAACGCTCCCCCGTCCTATTTTTTGCTCTTGTGAAAGTGTCCAACTCTCTCCTGAAAACCCCTGATACCCCAACACATCAATTAAAATACGTTGCATAAAATGACTATGTAAGGCGGTTTCTTTTTGGCTAAAAATACGGCGGGATTCAATACTGGTTTGCCAATCACTTAAAATTTTATGATGTGCAGGCGGAATACTGCCAACAGATAGCTGTGTATCAATGAGACGTTGATTGATAAGAGACATAGGAGGTAATTCCGCTAAATAAAAAACAGTATATAGTGTATAGAATTGTAACTAAAATCACATTCAGGCACTACATTTTATTTACAAAGCACTATGCAAAAAATGCATATTAGATGAATCAGCAACTACCGAGGAATCCTCGGGAGTTCATCAAGAGGGCAAATAATAAATTAAAACGTATTTTTTCTTATTCTTTTTTACTTCATTGGTTGTGTAATAAGCTTCATGACATAATTATTAATGAGGGCACATACTGGACTATACTGTAATAAAAATACCTGTTGTGACCTTGGTATAAAATAAACTGAAATAACAAAAATTAGGATAATAATATGAAAGTAAAAGCCGCTGTTGCATGGGCTGCTAATGAGCCACTAACCATTGAAGAAGTTGATTTAGAAGCACCGAAAAAAGGCGAAGTATTAGTTAAAATTCATGCATCAGGTGTATGTCATACTGATGCTTATACGCTATCAGGGGATGATCCTGAAGGTATTTTCCCTGCTATTTTAGGGCATGAAGGCGGCGGAGTGGTTGAAGCTGTCGGAGAAGGGGTGACCAGTTTAGAAGTGGGGGATCATGTGATTCCTTTATACATTCCTGAATGTGGGGAATGTAAATTTTGTACATCAGGTAAAACAAACTTATGCCAGCGTGTGCGTGAAACCCAAGGAAAAGGTTTAATGCCTGATGGCACAACCCGCTTCTCTATTGATGGTAAACCTATTTATCATTATATGGGCACCTCTACTTTTGCAGAATATAGTGTTATCCCTGAAATCTCTCTTGCTAAAGTGGATAAAAACGCGCCATTAGATAAAGTCTGTTTACTTGGTTGTGGGGTGACAACAGGTATTGGTGCGGTACTGAATACCGCTAAAGTCGAAGAAGGCGCAACCGTTGCAGTATTTGGCTTAGGAGGTATTGGTTTATCTGTGGTACAAGGTGCAGCGATGGCGAAAGCTGGGCGTATTATTGCCATTGATATCAATGAAGATAAATTTGAAATGGCGAAAAAATTTGGTGCCACTGATTGTGTAAATCCAAAAGCAGATGATCGTTCAATTACAGATATTATCATTGAAATGACAGATGGCGGTGTTGATTATTCTTTTGAATGTATTGGTAATGTGGAGCTAATGCGCGCCGCCTTAGAATGTTGTCATAAAGGCTGGGGGGAATCGATTATTATTGGTGTTGCCGCAGGCGGTGCAGAAATCAGTACGCGTCCTTTCCAATTGGTCACAGGGCGCGTGTGGAAAGGATCCGCTTTTGGTGGAGTGAAAGGACGCAGTGAATTACCGGGGTTAGTGGATAAATACATGGAAGGGGTGATTAATTTAGATGATTTAGTTACTTTTACGATGCCACTCGAAGAGATTAATACCGCCTTTGATTATATGCATGAAGGTAAAAGTATCCGTTCTGTTATTATCTTTGATTAACGGTAGCTCTTAATTATGTCTATGGCTTCTACTTTAATTAAAGAAAATACGTGCTTTGAGGGTAAAACCCAAATATTTGAGCACTTTTCTAATATTACCCAAACATTAATGCGTTATGCCGTGCATTTACCTTGTGATCCTAAAGAGGTTGAGCATGGTATTATTTGGCTATCAGGCTTGACCTGTAATGAAGAAAATTTTATTACAAAGTCAGGTATTCAACGTGCTTTAGCAGGAACAAACACCTTGGTGATTTGCCCTGATACCTCTCCACGGGGCTTAAATCTGCCTGATGAACACAGTTCATGGGATTTTGGCTCAGGGGCAGGATTTTATGTAAATGCCACTACGGAAGGCTATGCTGATCATTATAAAATGTATGATTATGTGGTGCTGGAAATTTATAAACTGCTTAAAACAGCTTATCAAATTAAAAATGTATCCATCATGGGGCATTCTATGGGCGGGCATGGTGCGTTGATCATGGGATTAAAAGAGCCTGAAAAATTTCGCTCTGTCTCTGCATTTTCCCCTATTGTTCACCCAACCCAATGCCCTTGGGGACAAAAAGCCTTTACAGGGTATTTAGGAGATGATGTAAAAACATGGTCTCCATATGATGCAACAGAGTTAGTAAAAGCTGGGCATACACATCCACAGCCTATTTTGATTGATCAAGGTAGTGAAGATGAGTTTTTAGCCGAACAACTTTTGACAGAAGATTTTAAAAACATCTGTCAAACTCAAAATCAAGCCTTAGATTGTCAATATCGTGCAGGCTATGATCACAGCTATTATTTTATTGCGAGCTTTTTACAAAATCATATTGATTTCCACTTACAGCACTTAAAAGCATAATCTATAACAGGGCAAGCGACACTTGCCCTGATTAACTATTTTTCCTCCCCTACTTCAAATAAGCATACAGCCCATTATATTTTTTAATGATACTTGGCTTGTATTAACCCTTCATACTAAAAATACAGTAAAATACAGGGTACGCTTATATAACACCTATAAGAGAGATTAACGCTTATGACCATAATTCGTGAAGATGATTTCATTCAGAGTATTGCTGATGCTTTTCAATTCATATCTTATTATCACCCCACTGATTACATTAAAGCATTAGGAGAGGCATACGAGCGTGAAGAATCCGCTGCGGCTAAAGATGCCATGGCACAAATTTTAGTCAATTCCCGTATGTGTGCAGAAGGACACCGTCCTATCTGTCAAGATACAGGGATTGCAATGGTCATTTTAAAAATCGGTATGGGCGTGCGCTTTGAAACCAGCATGAGCATTACTGATATGGTCAATGAAGGGGTGCGCCAAGCGTATAACAACCCTGATAATAAACTACGTGCTTCTATCTTAACGGATCCCGCTGGCTTACGTAAAAATACCCGTGATAATACCCCTGCTGTTGTTCACATGGAGTTAGTCGAAGGCGATACCGTTGAAGTGAATGTGGCGGCTAAAGGCGGCGGTTCAGAGAACAAAACTAAATTTGTGATGTTAAACCCAAGTGATAGCATTGTTGATTGGGTTTTAAAAACTGTGCCTACAATGGGTGCAGGCTGGTGTCCCCCAGGTATGTTAGGCATCGGGATTGGTGGAACTGCTGAAAAAGCAATGTTATTAGCCAAACAATCCTTAATGGAACATATTGATATTCAAGAACTGCAAGCCCGTGGTGCACAAAACCGTGTGGAAGAATTGCGTTTAGAATTATATGAAAAAGTAAATGCATTAGGTATTGGTGCACAAGGTTTAGGTGGTTTAACCACAGTATTGGATGTGAAAATTTTAGACTTCCCAACCCATGCAGCCTCTTTACCTGTTGCTATGATTCCTAACTGTGCTGCCACGCGCCATACTCATTTCACTTTAGATGGGAGTGGCGCGGCAGATTTAACCCCACCTCGTTTAGAAGATTGGCCAGCGGTCACATGGGAAGCTGCAAAAGATGTACGCCGTGTAAATATGGATGATATCACTCCTGAAGAAGTGGCAACATGGAAACCGGGTGAACGTGTTTTATTAAGTGGTAAGTTACTCACAGGACGTGATGCAGCGCATAAACGTATTAACGATATGTTAGCCCGTGGCGAGTCTTTACCTGATGGTTTAGATTTCACAAACCGCTTTATTTATTACGTAGGACCTGTTGATCCTGTTCGTGATGAAGTGGTTGGACCAGCAGGCCCAACAACTGCAACCCGTATGGATAAATTCACTGAAATGATGCTTGATAAGACAGGTATCATCGGTATGGTGGGTAAATCTGAGCGTGGACCTGTTGCGATTGAAGCGATTCAAAAACATAAAGCTGTTTATTTAATGGCTGTTGGTGGCGCGGCTTATTTAGTCTCTAAAGCGATTAAATCTGCCCGTGTTGTTGCCTTTGAAGAATTAGGCATGGAAGCAGTGCATGAATTTGAAGTGAAAGATATGCCTGTAACGGTTGCCGTAGATTCTGCTGGGGAATCTGTACACAAAACAGGCCCTGCTGTTTGGCAAGCTAAAATTGGTAAAATCCCTGTCACAGAAGCTTAAGATTAATTGAGTTTTTGGACTGATAAAAAACCGCCTAACTGAGTTTTTGGTTAAGGCGGTTTTTTTATGTTAATTTTTCCTATACACGGATTTTGCCCACCACACCCCGATATCATTTACAGGAATAGAGCTGTAGGGGCACACCCTTGTGGTTGCCCTCGTGGTGGTGGTTTTGTGGTAATGGTTGACCTTTCGGTGGTTGTTCAAGGGTCACCACAAGGGTGACCCCTACATGACAAAATCATTTTAATTATGCCTATTTATACGGTAAGCTTATTCTCTATGAGGATGAGTAAGAACAGAATATAAATAAAAAAGGTGTCGCATGATTTTTGATTTTTTTCGTAAAAAGCCGCCCCAGCCCAGTGTACACGTTGATAAGTATCTTATTCATATTAAAGATATTAAAAAATCTACCATTACCGTGAATACACGGGATAATAAAGATATTGAGAAGTTTTTACATGAACACTCGCAAGTTTTAGGTGATATAAAAACCTTACTTGAAGCCCAACGTGATCAGCCTGCTGCTGATCATTTATTTCAACAAATAGGGCAACATGTTAAGTATCAACTTAATGCAGGTGGAGATATTCACTATCATGAAGCTTCTAAGCCTGTTGAAGAAACATATCTTCCTCACCCCCCTGTTAATACGGCTGCACAACATTTATTTATTGGGCGGGATCGTGCCCTTGAGCAGTTGGAAGCAGGTATTAATGCAGAAAAAGCCGTATTGAACACCGCTGTGGAAGGTATGGCAGGTGTTGGTAAATCTTATTTAGTTGATCATTTTGCCTTAAAAATGGGTTATGAAGATCGTTATACCGTGCTGGCATTAAACCCGCAGCAATTAGACAGTGTAGAAGATTTATTAACGCGTTTAGCAAAACGTTTACAGGTTGAACCCCAATTAGTTGCCAGTACCTTAAAGAGTCAAAATTGGTTAGTGCATATTGAAAATGTAGATTCTGATCCTGCTGCGGAGATAGCAGGGAAATTATTAGGGCAATTAACAGGCTGTCGTCTTGTGTTAACAGGACGTTTATCAGGCTTAGGGCAGTTACCACAGTGTCAAACGATAGAATTAACCCCTTTTTCAATAGAGGAAGGCGTACAGCAGTTACAAGAAGAATTAGCATCATTAAATGCTGAACCTCTAACTACAGAAGAAGCCCAGCAGTTAGTTACAGCATTAGGTGGCTTACCTTTGGCGATTCATCTTGCCGCTGGCTATTTAGTACGTGAAGGGGTGGATGCATTTTTACAGCAATTTCGTGATACAGCATTTAATCTACCACCTAAAAATTCTTTAGAACAAGGGCGTGATGCAGAACGTTTGATTGTTAAAAAAACTTTTGAGTTGTCATTAAATTTATTGACACCTGAACAACGCCAAGCCGTGGCGGTGATGGGTTATGCACCGCCTGAAGGGATTGGTTTAAATTTAGTGGCAGCATTAATGGATAAAGAGGAAAAAGCCGCCCAGCAGTTACTTCATCAAGTAGCGCATTTATCACTAGTGATTGACTTACGCCAGCAACGTAATGATCCGCCAAGATGGAAAATGCATCCTTTATTAGCAGAATTAATGCGTGTGGATCATGAGGTGGAGAGTATTCAGGCACGGTTACATGATTGGTTTATGGCGCGTTTACCTGAACCAGAAGGCGAGGATTATAGTGCGTGGCATAGTGTGCAAGCAGAGGAGGTAGCTTTAAATCAATATTTAGCCACTATTCCATTAGAGCAGGGGATAGAGCTAGAGCAAGCAGGCTCATTCTATGCAGATTTAAATGGTTCATGGTGGCATTGGTTACAATTTTGCCAACACTTACTGACCCAAACCGTGACGGATGAGCAACGCTCTAATATTTTATGGACATGTTGCCGCTGTGCCCAGCGATTAGGAAAGCTTGATATTGCAGAACAAGCAGCCCAAACAAAAAGCCAATTAGATCAACAATTAGAAAATGAATATGAATATGCTTTAGCACGAGCTCAAATCGCCGACATCCTTTATGCACGAGGTGAACTGGAAGAAGCCTTGCGTATCCACACCGAGGAAGAACTGCCCGTCTATGAACGCCTAGGCGATGTGCGAGAAAAGGCGGTGACGCAGGGTAAAATCGCCGACATCCTTTATGCACGAGGTGAACTGGAAGAAGCCTTGCGTATCCGCACCGAGGAAGTATTACCTACATTTGAACGCCTAGGCGATGTGCGAGAAAAGGCGGTGACGCAGGGTAAAATCGCCGACATCCTTTATGCACGAGGTGAACTGGAAGAAGCCTTGCGTATCCGCACCGAGGAAGAACTGCCCGTCTATGAACGCCTAGGCAATGTGCGATCTAAGGCGGTGACGCAGGGTCAAATCGCCGACATCCTTTATGCACGAGGTGAACTGGAAGAAGCCTTGCGTATCCGCACCGAGGAAGTATTACCTACATTTGAACGCCTAGGCGATGTGCGAGAATTATTGGTGGGAAGAGTCAATACAGCCATATTATTAATGAGCTGTGACACACCCAATAAAGAGGAAGCACAAGATTTATTATGTTTGGCACTCACAGCGGCGCGTCGTTTAAAAATTCCTGAAGCGGAAACCATTGAGGGTATTTTGGCTCGTTATGATATGGATTGTGGGGGGGATAAATAACCCCCCTCGTTCCCGCGTGTCCTTACGCGGGAATGCCCTCCCTGACGCGTTGCGTCACGAACCTGTCGAGATACATTATTTTTTGGTAATGTGGGATGATTTAATATTAGCGGACGAGAAAATTAAATATCACACTTATTTAAGCAAGAGGACGCAACGCGTCCAAGAAGGCATTCCCACGCAAGGACGCGATGGGAACGAGAGGGTATTAAATTTATTTTGCTTGAATATCTGCTTTTTCTGATATATCTTTAATACGAATATCTTGTTGTTTACGATTTGTAACCACCACATTGCCCCCTTTTACAGTTTTAATACTAATTTGATCATTAATTTTTTGAGCTTTACTGCCATCTATTTCTACCCCTTTTGTAGAAATACTGGCTTTTAAACGGCTAAGAAAGATAATGCCTACGGTAACCATCACCATTGCACCAATCCCCAATATTGCATACAAGGTATTTGTATCCATCTTACTCTCCTAAGCGATCAATATATCAAGCAATAACTGTAACATTCATAACGCTTTTATTACAGCCCTTCTTTTTAAATTCCTATGAATCATACATTATAGAAGAGGGGTAACCACAAGGGTGTGCCCCTATGGGAAAAAATAAAGGGAAATTAGGTAGGTAAATTAAACATTTTATTCAATCTATCTAACTCATGCTTAGCATTCACTTGCTTAAATAATGAATAAGCATATTGAATATGTTGTGATGTTTGGGGGTGACTTTGCGGTAAATGACGCGCCATTTCAAAATGGGCTAAACCTTGCTCATAAGGTAATTGATATTTTTCAGCACATTCAATAGCACGCTGCCAACAACGTTGGGCTAATTGTACATCCCCATCAACCCAATGGTACAAACCATAAAAACCCCATGAGCGCGCGGCGGCAACAGGATAAATTTCTGAGTATTTATCAAACATATCACAAATACGTTCGGATAATTTTGCAAATGCAAACCGCTCTTTTGAAGAAAATACCGTGGTATTTAAAACCCGCTCCATAATATTGGTGGTGGGTTGATAATGAGTTTCCCAAAGATGTAAATATACTTCGATAATACTAGAATAGGCTTCAAATAACTCAATAGAAGGCAACTCCATTTCATCTAATAAATGAGACGTTTTTAATGCCATCTCTAAAGCTTGCTGTACATTATCTTGACGCATGTATACTTGACTGAGCAAACTACAAACGCGTATTGCTTCGGTTAAATCAATGCATTCACTGGGTAAAGCTTGTACAATTTTTAAACAGGCAACCGCTGTACTGGTATCTCCTAAACGTAAAAAACCCACTGACTGTGCACAAAGTCCTCTGACTTGGGTTTTTAAATCGTCATATTCTAAACCCCATTCATAAATCAAACGTGCTTCAGCAATTTCAAATTTAAACTCATTCTTACATTGATACAGTAAGCTCAGTAAATAATGAGCATGAATTTGTCCTTGCATATCACTTAATTCTTTACTGATTTGCAAACCTTCTGCAATATTATCATGGGCACCTTGCCAATCGCCTAAACCAATACACCGCCTCCCCATAATTAAATAAACGGTTTGTTTAGCAACCTTATCTGTAATTCTATTTTGTAAACGGGCAGCATGGTTTGCATAATATTTGCTTAACCTTGGTAACTTAATACTATCAGCATATAACATAGCATGGGCATAACTACAGGCAAGATGCGGGGAGTGACTGCTGGCTGATTCAGCTAAATTTAAATTGGCAAGATGACTATACAGTGTCCAGCTTTTGCGCTGCTGCTGTGACATGATATTACCTAATAAGGCATAAGCTTCTGCTGCATGTAAAAGGGGAGTGGCTTGGGTGTAATAACGTCCTACAAAAAATTTAGGCACAAGACGATGTAAACCTTGTTGTATGACTTGCCCTGTTAAACGCAGCCCTAACATAATTTTAGAGCGGGGGAAGGGGCGTTTTAATAACTGTAAACTATCAATTAAAAACTGTTCACTTTTACGTAATTTTTTTAAATTAAGATACGCCTGCCCTATTTTTAATAACCACCCTGCCCTTTGTACTGCGGGTACGCTATCAGACAGTTGTTTATCAACATCTAAAGCTTGGGTAAAAAAAACAATGGCTTCTTTATTGGCATAAGTACTCAGTGCCTGTTCACCTGCATTTTCTAAGTAACTAATTGATTTTTCGGGCACGTTAGCCTTCTCCCAGTGATAAGCAAGGACACTATAATACAGCGGAATTTCTTTAGCATAATAATCTTCGTACCATTGTGCAATCAGTGTATGAGTTCTGGGGGCTTGATCTTGGCATAAACTGTGTTGAGCTTGATATTGAATGATGTCATGTTTAAACGTAAAGGTTAAATCAGGTGTGGCAATATCAAATTCAAGTAGATTCAAGCTTTTTAAAATTTCTAATAGACTGAGCAAATAAGCACGCTGTATTTTATCAGGATATAGGGCTTGTAGCATAGGATAACGAAAATGTATCCCAAAGCAGCTGGCAAAATGACATAAATAACGCTGTTTTGTAGAAAGCAGTTGTAAACGGGCTTTAATGGCTTCATGAGGAGAGCTAGAAAAGGAGAAGTTTTCTAAATTATCTATAGCAGTGGTGACACGACAAATCCCATCAGTAATTTGAATATATTGTTTATCACGGAGTTGATAAAGCAGCTCTTCACTTAATAAGGGGGAACCTTGACTGTATTTTTTTAATAATGCTTGTACAGGAGTTGGTAAATCGACTACATTTAAATGCTGACAGACCAGTGTATAAATTTCAGTATCATTAAGTGGTGTTAAACTAATAAATTTTGTGTGTTGACGCTGTTTTAATATATGCTCAAGCTGGGGGTGTCGGTTGGCTAAAGGCTCGGTAACCAACACATATAAAATCATAGGTAAACGTTTTTGTACTTGCTGCAACACATGCCAAGATGCACTGTCCATATAATGAGCATTTTCAAAAATCCAAATCAGCGGTTGGTTATTTTTATATAAAATATGTTGCAATAAAATAATGATGGCTTTGCAGATATGCGCTAAACGGACTTTGCCATATAGTTGTTTAGAAAAAGAGCTTTCTACTCGTTGTATGGGCAACACATAAGACAGCAGGGGAAGATATATTTTTAAATGGGGAATTCTACGTAAATATTGTAGTAAAGCATGACGTTTTTCAGAGGGAGATAAATGTGGAGAAATAATTTTATGGTATTGAAACAGTAGTTTTTTTAACAGTACCCGCCAAAAATAAAAAGGCGTATAACGTTGATTATAGTGCCCATAAATGATGTAGTGTTGACAGCCATAGAGCATACTTTGATGGACAAAATCCCGTACTAAATACGATTTACCAATCCCTGCTTCTCCATCAATAATAATGGTTTCGGCAAGTTTGCCCATATTATTTTGGTTTAATCGCTCTAAATACTGTAATAGCTGTTGACGCTCTGTGCGCCGTCCCACCATGTTAAGTGTATATTCTGTAGAGTACACACTTTGTTTTTGCTCAAAGGGGTGGTAAATTTTATGATCTGTGATCAGAGGGTGATCATTAGACAATTCATCATAATCAATACTATTATTAGTTAATAAAAAAGTCGCACTATCACAATAAATAGTATTGTGTGCCATGCTTCGCAGCGCATCTGCACTATGTAAAACCCCTCCAATTAAATCAAAATGACGGCGAATATAATTGCCGCGTATTCCACATAATACACTGCCTGAGCTGACCCCTATACAGGCTTGCAGCCCTAATTCATGTAACACAATATTTATTTTTTGAGCAGCATGAACACAGCGTATTGCCTTATCAGGATAGTCATGTTGTGGTAAACCCCATGCAGCAATCAAATGTGTACCTGAGGTATCAATAATAAATTGAATCAGCTGCCCTGAAAAATAATTGATCACCTGTTGAATATCAAAGAGGGCATCTTGTAATTGTTCTAATACCGTATCAGTACGGTAGTCAATACCATCAATACTGGCAACTAATACGGTCACATCACAATAAGCGGCTAACCAATGCCCATCATTAGTTTCTAATTGATCTAATACGATAGGTGAAATATAACTACGTAATAACTGTGCTGCATCAGGATTGACATCAACAGGAGATACGGTACGTGGTTTTAATGGGCGTTGTAAGCTTTCTAAGCTCATCAAACCCGCTTCTTTTTCTGTTCCCCGTGCATATTTCTGTAGCAACTGCTGGGCACTGGGACTACAAATCACTTGCTCAGGATCACAGACACTGTGTGCATCCTCAATATCTTCTAATGCATGTCCTGCTAACACACATTCCCAATGTCCTTCTAAGCCCCCAATGGTAGCAACCCAAATATCCCCTGCATCTAATACTATTTTCATATGCAAACTGCAATGCAATTCGGCAGGTAATGCTTTATGTGCCACTTTTTCTGAATGTTTTTCAGGGTTCCATGCTTGAAGTGCTAAAGAGCAGGCTGCTGCACGGCGTGTCACCGTAGTGAGGTTTTTACCTATCACGCCAACAGGCCACAACACCACTAAGCTATCACCTGAAAACTGAAAAACCTCTCCTCCATGTGAATGAATTAAATCTAATAATTCAGTTAAATATACATTTAAAATAGATAAGGTATCACTGGCGGATAAAGCATAATCATGGCTTAATTGCTCTGCTAAACCTGTTAAACCAACAATATCAATATACAAAACAGCTGCTTGCTGCCGCTCTGCTTTGGGCGAAAGCGATTGCAATTGATGCTTGGTATAACAACGCTGCACAAGAGCAGGTGTATAACTTGTTAAGGTTTGCAATGAAACAGACATATTATTTATTTAAAGCGGTAGTATATTTACTATGCTTGAGACCTCATCATTAATATTCAATATTGTTCATGTATTTATTATGGACTAAAGCAAGATATATACACATTATATCCTTTTTTTATTGGTGATATTTTAAATGTGTAAAAAATAGGCAAAAAAAGACAAGCTATTAGGTATTATGAACGCAAGTAAAATGAAAAAACAGTGTATGTTGTGGTGAGGTGAGGCTATTATGTTGTATAGATTGCTTTTATTAGTAAGTATATCGCTAATTACATGTAGAAAGAGAGTAGACAACTAATAAATATAAAATAAGAAAGATTGAAGGGACGGGAGGAGAGGGGGAAAGTCAGCTAAAAATGGGAAATTTAAGGAAAAACTCCCCATTTTTAGTTAACCGAAATAAAAAGAAAACTTAATAAGTTTTTTTACTTTTCTTTACTTTCTGCTAATTCAGCAGCGGCATCATCAGGTGTTTCAATTTTTTCTGTTTTGAGTAACTTGGCACGGATTTGTTGCTCAATTTCATTGGAGATTTCAGGATTCTCTTTTAAGAAAACGCGTACATTTTCTTTTCCTTGTCCAATTTTTGCGCCTTTATAGCTATACCATGCGCCTGCTTTTTCAACGATTCCCTCTTTTACACCCAAGGAAATTAACTCACTTTCAAGAGAAATACCTTGCCCATAGAGAATATCAAAGATAGTTTCTTTAAACGGCGGCGCGACTTTGTTTTTAACAATTTTGACGCGGGTTTCATTCCCAACAATTTCATCTCCACGTTTTAAAGCACCAATACGGCGAATATCTAACCGTACAGAAGAATAGAATTTTAGTGCATTCCCCCCTGTTGTGGTTTCAGGGCTACCAAACATCACCCCAATTTTCATCCGAATTTGGTTGATGAAAATTACAAGAGTATTACAACGTTTAATATTAGCGGTGAGCTTACGTAAGGCTTGAGACATCAAACGGGCTTGTAAACCCATATGAGAATCCCCCATATCACCTTCAATTTCCGCTTTAGGGGTTAACGCAGCAACAGAGTCAACCACAATAATATCAACTGCACCTGAGCGTACTAACATATCAGTAATTTCTAAGGCTTCTTCTCCATTATTAGGCTGGGCTAATAAAAGATCATCAACATCTACCCCAATATTCCCAGCATACTCTGGATCAAGTGCATGTTCTGCATCAATAAAGGCAGCCGTACCGCCTGTTTTTTGAATTTCTGCAATCACTTGCAAGGTCAAGGTTGTTTTACCAGAAGATTCTGGACCATAGATTTCAACAACACGCCCTCTTGGTAAGCCACCAATGCCAAGGGCAATATCTAAACCTAAAGAACCTGTAGAGACAGCGTCGATGTCATGCACAACACCCACATCTCCCATACGCATAACGGCACCTTTACCAAATTGCTTTTCAATTTGACCTAAGGCAGCACTAAGAACTTTTCTTTTATCGTCGTTCATTGTGACAAAACTCGCGTGTGGTTAAACATTAATAATGTGATTATCCCATAAAGGGGAGTATCATCCTAGTGTTTCAAGGATGCCATTTAAAGCATGGCTGACCGCTTGTTGGCGCACGGCTTCACGATTACCTGATAATAGGTAACACGTTGAATTAGCAACGTTATCTTTAGCCCATGCAATCCAAACTGTCCCAACAGGTTTGTCAGGACTGCCGCCGTCAGGCCCTGCAATTCCACTGATAGCCACACTGATATGTGCATGGCTGTTATTCAGCGCACCTAGTGCCATCTCTTCAACAGTTTGTTGACTGACTGCACCGTGGTGAATGAGTGTTTGTTTATTAACACCCAGCATCTCTTGTTTTGCTGTATTAGAGTAGGTTACAAATCCACGTTCAAACCAGCCAGAACTCCCTGCTACAGCTGTGATGGCTTGTGCAATCCATCCACCTGTACAAGATTCTGCTGTGGTTAAAAGCAGGTTTTGTTTTAATAAGTGTTCACCCACAATCTGTGCATGGTGTGTGAGTTCGTCCATATTGCCCCTAAATTGACAGTATCACTAGAAAACGCGATAACAAGGCTTTAAACTTTAGTTTGCTACCCCTCTAATGTGATGTATTTTGCGCTCTGATTCAAGTCTTTTTTACAGTATTTTTCACTTTTTTACTGTTTCTATTTCACCTATTTTAAAATGAAAAAAAAGAGACCATTAAAAGAATAGATAAGCAGTTGCTAGCTCAGTATTTTTTATACGAAATGGTATTTAATAAGGTGAAAATAATGGATACAAAACGCTTGTATCCATCACTTATATAGTTATACGCCCTTATTTTAACCAAACAGATAAAACTTCATTATTACGGCTGACACGTAATGCATAAGGAGGACGGTAACGTGACATAATCATTTTTAGTTCTTTAATATCACGTACTACACGACGGTTTAAGCCAATAATCACATCACCTTGTTTAAAACCAATACGCCCTGTATAGCTTTTTTGACGTACTGTACTAATATGTACCCCTTCTGGGCTATCATTTAAAGATAAACCCTCCAAATAAGGACTAATACTTTCCCCTAAAACAAGTTGAGCTTGTGATATTTTAGTATTAAATGTACGTATACGTCCTTTACGTACTACAGTCACGCTGATTTTATCCCCAACACGTAATAAACCAATATGTGTGCGTACATCAGAAGAGTTTTTTACTGACTCACCATTGACAGCAATAATTACATCAGAAGTACGTAAGCCCGCTTTATCAGCAGCAGAGTTAGGCTCTACTTTTAAAATAACCGCACCTTGTTTTCCTACCATATTAAATGCTGCGGCTAAATCAGGGGTTAAATCTTGTACAGAGACCCCTAAGTTTCCTCGTTGAACCTTACCGTAACGACTTAAATGATGAATAATCTTGTCTGCCATATTACTGGGGATAGCAAAGCCAATGCCCACATTCCCCCCATTTGGTGCCAAAATAGCGGTGTTAATACCAATTAACTCACCTGCTAAATTGACAAGTGCCCCACCTGAATTCCCAGGGTTAATTGAAGCATCAGTCTGAATAAAATCTTCATAACCTTCAATCCCTAAACCTGTACGTCCTAAGGCACTGACAATTCCAGAGGTCACTGTTTGTCCTAAGCCAAATGGGTTCCCAATCGCTACGACAAAATCCCCCACTTCTAAACGGCTAGAATCGGCTAAAGGAATATCCGTTAATTTTTTATTCGGTATTTTTAGTAGTGCGATATCCGTTTCAGGATCAGTGCCCAATAATTCTGCGGTAAAACTACGCCCATCACGTAAAGTGACCGTGATTTCATCTGCTTTATCAATAACATGGTTATTAGTGATTACATAGCCTTTTTTTGCATCAATAATCACCCCTGAACCTAAACTTTGATTTTTACGCTTTTTAGTGGGTGATTGATTGCTTTTTGGTAAACCAAAAAAATAACGGAAAAATGGATCTTGTAAAAGTGGATTTTCTTGTGCCCGAATAAAAGTATGTGTAGAAATATTAACCACGGCAGGGGTGGCTTTTTTTAACATGGGTGCAAGGCTGGGTAAGGTTTGCCCATTTACACTATAAGGCAAGGCTGCATTACTTGAATGAGCAATAAAAACCAAGAAAAGAAAATAAAAAACAGATAAAAAAGAACGATATTGCATCATTATTATTTCCTAATATAGTGTGTATAATAAGTATAAATTAAACGCTTATAAATATAATTTCTGTGTTGCAGAACTTCAATAGCTAAACAGAAATTATAAGCATATCGTTAAGTGTATATGACGACTTATTATTATGCCTAACCAAGTTATAACACATTATTATAATAATGGTTTGAAGGACTGATTTACCTTGTGCTGAGGTAAGGTGGAAGGGATTTGATTTAAGGAAGAGGGAATAGATCGCTGAAGCAGGTATAGCAATACCGTATATATAGTATGAATGGCAGAGATTTATATTCAAGGTTACAACTGAGTGATACAAGATAAATTATAGGATAAATAACACATGGTAGGGTTCTCTTCGGATGCCGAGATTATTAGGTCAGCACACAAGCTATTCATCATACTATAAAATGATAATATAATAACTTTACCAACAGTTTCTTGGAAAGATTAGCCACTTTATAGGGAGTTTAAGCCTCAAAATACTAAACGGCTGCCCCAATTAAAGCCAGTTCTTCAGAGAATAAAAGGGGAACATTTAAAATAGGGACAGCTTGGTTCTCATATCGAAAACAAGCGTGTGAAATGGGTCGCCAAAATTCTTGATCTGGCTCTAGATCGCACATTTGCTCATCTTCCACAAAGATATTTAAGGGCATACCTGCAAGGTGTATCCCCCCTAATCTAACAGGTTGTGATGGATCAGTTTGGTAAGCAGCTAGTCCTAAAATATCATGACGTGAGTACATAAGCCTATCCCCTTCTAATAAGTTGGGGATATCAATTACAGGTAAAATAGTATCCTGAAAAACGAATACCTCATTACAATAATGCGGCATACAAGGAATTTCATGTAAATCATGTAGATCAGAAGAAAGCACAATTTGTGACATTTCGTATGATGCCACGGCTGCATTTAAGCCTTTACCAAAATTTAATAACCATGCTCGATTTTTTGCCATCGATTCTTCTCTACCCTACTCTGATGTAATCACTGTTATAACCAAACACATATACATATAATGTATTAACTTAATAGTCGGTCCGCTTTTCAATATAATGTTGTGATTGGGTATGAATATAATCTGTTAATTTTTCACCTGTACACACACACGCCACTTTTTCATTATAAATTAAAAATTGTTCGATGGGGCTTTCAAAAAAACCTTGATTTTTCATGACAGCAGGCAGTTCTTGAAAGAATAACTCTTCATGTTTGATATTTAAATTTTCAACTTCATCACAGGTAATGCCAACAGGGGCTTGCTCATCTTTACTTTTCAATAATACAAAATATTCACGGCTTTGTGGAATATCTTGTTGTAAGGTCAAGTTTTTGGATAAACAAAAAACAGGTACATCTCGCCCGCCTCCATGCCCTTGGCTAAACCATCCTACAGCACCTGTTGTTGTCGAGGTGATATGTGTATCAGCAATAATCTCCACAGACTCAATTTGAGACTGTGGAATAAAGATATACAAGCCATCAATGGTTAATAGAACATATAAATCAGCACTGTAGGATATTTTCATATGCTAGAAACCGCCTGCTAATGCCTTCTCAACTAAATCTAATAGCTCGGTATCTTGATATGGTTTAGTTAAATAATGAGACACTCCAGCAGTCCGTGCTTGTTCACGATGCTTCTCTGTTGTTCGAGAGGTAATCATGAAAATAGGAATGTTTTTCGTTGCATCATTTGCACGAATATGTGCAGTCAGCTCTAAACCATTCATGCGTGGCATTTCCATATCCACTAACATTACTTTAGGACGATGCTCTGCAATCACTTCAATGGCTTCTAAACCATCTTTAGCAATCAGCACTTCAAAACCAGCATCTTCTAATAATAAGGTCATCGCTTTACGCACACTTAAAGAGTCATCCACCACCATAATGTGAGGAATCGCATCTTCAATGGCTGCAATGTCACCACTTGCCTCAGGGCGTGGTGCAATAGAAGCTTGCATTGGAGAACGTAATAATTCAGGTAAATCTAAAATAGGCACTAAGGTACCATCCCCAAGGATAGATGCCCCTGCCACCCCACGTACTTTTGATACGTATTTACCCATGCTTTTAAGCACCAAGTCACGACCATCAATTAATTCATCAATCAAGACTGCAATCACCCCTGTTTCCTCCCGTACTAATACAACAGGACGAGGGTCATTTTCAACAATTTCTGGATAGTCCCCATGGAGGTGTAATAACTCAGAAAGTGATTTTACCTCATAAATATTTTTACCCATGCGGTAATTTAATTCATTCCCAACACGTTGGTATTCACCTGTTCCAGCGGCTAAAGCTTGCTCAAGGTTATTTGTCGGGATACCAAATCGCTCTTTACCAATACGGACTAATAAGACGTGAACCGTTACCAAGGACATCGGCAATTTAATAATAATTGTGGTGCCTTCCCCTGTTTTAGAGGTTAAATCCAAGGTTCCTTTCATTTGGCGGATATTTGTATGTACCACATCCATCCCAACACCACGCCCTGATACCTGTGTGACCCCTGATTTGGTGGAGAACCCAGACATCAAGATTAAACGCGCTAACTCCACTTCACTTAATTCTTGATCCTCGGTGATTAAGCCTCGTTGGATTGCTGTATAACGAATATTGGCGTAGTTTAACCCTTGCCCATCATCCTGACAGCTAACGATAATATTATTCCCTTCACGATAGAAGCGTACCATCACAGTTCCCGCTTCATCTTTTTGTAATAACACCCGTTCGTCAGGCATTTCTAGACCGTGGTCAATCGCGTTACGAATAATATGTTGTAATGGATCAGCTAAGTTATTCACCACATCACTATCCATTAAGATATCTGAACCTTCCACATCTAAATCTGCTTTTTTCCCTGTCATACGGCAGGTTTGGCGCACATTACGTTGTAATTTAGAGATTAAAGTGGTCGCAGGTACCATCCGTGTGGTCATAATCGTGCTTTGGAACTCTTTATTGAGCCGCTCTTGCTGAATAATCATATTTTCCAATTCAGCTAAATCATCACGAATACTTGAACCTAATTCACGGTTATCCGCAATGGATTCAATAAAACTATGTGCCACACTATGTAATTCGTTATATTCTTCAAATTCTAAGGGGTCAAAATTTTCTTCATCTTGTGCATTAGGTGCACCACTAGGTCCTAAACCTGTGATTCCCCGTACATCCACAAGATTCTCTAAAGCAAAGGTTTTTTGTTGTAAAACCATATTTTGCTCAGTCATCACACGGGTACTACCCATCACATGTTTTAATCGCTCTTGAATTTGCCCTTGAGAAATGGATAACTCCCCAACAAGACGCATTAGCTCATCAATCGTTGAGGTGGGCACACGTAATACAGATTCAGGAGAAGCATCAGGTGCAGGTGCTGCTTTTTTGGCTGCTTTCTTTTTCGCAGGTTTTGCCACAGGAGCAGGTGCATCACCCTCTGCTGCTGGGGTTGCAGCGGGGGCAGGGGCAGCAGGGGCGTTTAAATCACCTTTATCAATACGGTTTGCCCAGTCTAATACTGCTTGTGCCACATCAATTGCATTTTCAGGGGCATCATCTTGCCCTAATAACGTTTCCACCATGAGCTCAATACAGTCAGCGGCTTCCACCATTGTATCGATTAATTCTTTAGGTGGGGTCACTTGTTTTTCAGCAAGATATTCTAAGGTATCTTCTAAATGGTGACCAACGAAGGCAATCCCTTTAATTCCAAGGATATTGGAAGAACCTTTTAAGGTATGTGCAATCCGTTGTGCTTTTTGAATTTCAGAAACTTGTGGATCAGCAATAATATTCTGAATACATTCAGAAAAATCAGCAGCATGTTGGGGTGTTTCTTGTAGATAAGCTTCCCATAATTCAGGGTTGATATCTTCAGGCACTTCTAAGGAAACATTTTCAGGCTCAGCACGCTGCGGACGTGCATAAGCATCTACTTCTTCCTCATCTTCTTCTGCACTTGACCCTTGTGCTAACTGATTCAGCATCGCATGAGCGGCTTCATCAGGTAACGGATTTGCCCATTCATCTTCACGGAAGTTATTCACCAAAGCGATAACATGATCGTTAGGGGAATCTAAATAAGCTAAAATCAGATCAGGCCATGCTTCTAAACGTTTTTTCGCTTTTTTACGTGCAGCTAAATCTTTTTCTGCTAAACCTTTAATATTTTCTGATAAGAAGGTACAAACTGCTTGTAAACCTTCTAAGCCCAGCATTTCTGCCGCAGCATATAAGCGTAATGCTTGATCGCTATAGTTATCAGCCGCCTCTTCAAAGCCTGCTGCCCCATTTTCTAGGGTAACAAACTTGGCAAGCTCTTCAGCAATTTCTTCTTTTGCTGATTCTAATTCTTCAGTTAAAATACCTAGTACTTCAGCATTACCTAGTGAGATTTCCTCACCATCGCCTTCCATATCTAGATCCGCTTTATCCTCTTCACTTTCTTCTTCAAGCTGTTCTTCTATTTCAGGTTCAGGCTCGACATAAGTCTCTACCACTTCTGCTTCATAGGCAGTATCTTGGGCTGTAGAAGACGTACTTTGTGTAAGTTGAGTAGCTAACTCTTGGGCACGTTCTGCCTCTAATGGCATCGGCCATGCGCTGTCTTGTAATAAAGTGACTAAAGTCGGTGCATTGGCTTGTGGGGAGGTTAAATAAGCAAGAATTAAATTAGGCCATTGTGCAAAGACTGACTCTGAAGCTTTTTTCTCTTCTGCTTCGAGCATAGAGAATGCCATTAAATTCTCATTAACAAAATCACATACACCTTTTAAACCTTCTAACCCTGCCATATCAGCAGCATCCCAAATACTTTGTATATGGGTGGTATAGGTTTCAATCGCCTCTAAAAAGGCTGGATTATCATTTTCCATGGAGACACATTCCTTAAGGGCAACTGACAATCCCTCAATTAAGTCACTAATCTGATTACTGACAAGTTCAATAATTTCAGGTGCAGCAAGTGGTGTTTCTGCTACCTGTTCAACCACAGGGGCACTTTCTAATGCTTCAGTTCCTGCAGATGAATTGTCACGAAGTAATAAGCTATTTTGCAAGCTTTGTATTTGTTCATCCTCTAATGGTGCAGACCATTGGGGATTTTGCATATGGGCAATTAATGCCTGTGCACCTGTATAGGGTGTCTGTAGATAGCTGCTGATTAACTCAGGCATATTAGCAAATAAATGCTGATGTGCTTGGCGGTCGGCTTGCGCTTCCATACTAAACGACATGATATTGTCATTCATGAAAGTACTCACTTCTTTGAGTCCTTCCAAACCTGCCATATCAGCAGCATCCCAAATACCTTGTACATGCTCAGTATAGACTTCAACCGTTTCTAATTGTGCTTCACTACCATCTTCAGCATTCACCAAGTTAGCTAATGTTGTATTCAGCTCTTCGCCTGTATCCACCAACTGCCCAATAATTAAGGCAAGGATATCAGGATCAGCCAAGACCACCTCTTCTGCTTGAGGGGCTTCACTTGCCTCATTTATTTCTGCCTCAGCATGTGCTGATTGTGGTAATAATTTTTGGCGAAGTGTTTCAAGCTGCATGTCATCTAAGGGGACAGGCCACAATACATTTTGACAATGATCTAATAATTTATTCGTGCCTGCAATAGGTGAGTGCAAATACATTGAAATAAATTGTGTCCAATTTGAAAACACATCACGGGTAACACGACGCGCTGCCTGCTCTTGCGTACTTAAACCCATGATATTGTCATTGACAAAATTACAAACTTCTTGCAAGCCAATGAGCTGTGCCATATCGGCAACATCCCAAATCACTTGTACGTTTTCAGTATAGTTACTGACAGATTCTAGTAGCTCTGTACTGGCATCCTCTGCATTCACAACACTATCAAGAATACTTTCTAACTCAGGCTCAATATCTGTGATCTGCCCAATAAGTAAGGTGATAATATCAGGGTCAGCTAAAATAATCTCCTCTTCTTCAACTATTTCAACTACTTCTGTTGCAACTGTATCAGTAACATTCGCCTCAGCTGTGTCAAGCGTTTCAGCAGAAGACTGGGTTAAATGTGCATATAAACTATCACGTAACGCTTGGTCAAGTGGGTCAGGCCATTGCTCACCTTGTAGATAATCTAATAATGTATGGACATGAGAAGGGGTGGCTTCATTTAAGTAAACAACAATAGGGAGTACCCATTCGTTTAATTGTTCTTCTGCTTGCTGGCGTTGCGCTTTAGGCAACATACTCAAGCTCATGACATTATCATTAATGAAGGTACAAATATCTTGCAAGCCTGTGAAGCTTGCCATATCTGCAGTATCCCAAATTGCTTGAACTTGTTCGCTATATGCTTCAACAGCTTCTAATAATTCAGGCGCACCATCTTCTGAGGAAACTAATTGGCTAGTAATAGTAACTAGTTCTTCTTGTGTTTCAGTGATTTGCATAGTCAATAACTCAATAATTGAATTATCAGCTAATACAAAACAAGGTTCTTCTTCCTCAATCACTATCTCAGTTTGGGCTGTATCTGTAGTATTTTCACTTGCTGTAGCCTGCTCAGTTTCTATACCAAGTGGGCTAACATGGCTTATATGCCCTTTTGTTAACTGTGTAATAATCTCTGTTGCGGTGTCATCATTTAATGGATAGCTCCAATGAGGGAGACGGCAATGATTCACTAATGCTTCCCCACCTTCCAGTGGTGCAGTTAAATAATTAAGCAATAAATCTGTTGTATTTGCAAGATAGGTATGTGAAGCACGGCGAATAGCCAAGGGTTGCGTACTTAAATCATAGAAATTTTCATTAACAAATTGACAAATATCTTGTATCCCTGCTAATCCAGCCATATCTGCGGCATCAGCAATAGATTGCACATTATCTGTATATAATTCTACTGAAGCTAAAAGGTCACCACTGTCATTTTCAGCTGTGATGAATTTTTGTAACGCATGGTTCACCTCATCACTGGCATCTACAACTTCTGCAATTAAGACTTCTAATAAATCATTGGGTAATAAGCTTAGCTCAATATCAGTTGTGTCATCTATACTGATATCTTCAAGTACAGCTTCACTGTCCTCATCTGCACTATCTGCTTCCAATACAGTAGACTCTGTATCCTCTTCAACACAGATTTCATCTTCATCTTCTTCTATATCAAAAACAGTACTGTCCTCTGTATTCGCAATGATACCCTCATCCTCTAGTTGCTCACTGGATTCAATATCTAGTTCATCACTGTCATTACCACTGAATGAGGCATCAGAGATTGCTCCCCCTGTTTCACTCTCATTATTGATAAATAGGCTTGCATTATCATCTTCTAATTCATCAGGTACTATGTTTTCAAATTCTTCTGATAATACAGCTTCTTCAGACACATCAGTCTCAAGAAGCTCTGCAACATCCTCTTTAATATCTACGGCTAATATATCCTCATCACTTTCTTCAGACTCTAAAGTATCACTATCAACTGACTCATCAATAGCCTCAATATCTAAGGATGCCGTTACTTCTACATCAAGCTCTTCTTCTGTTATTTCTTGACTGTCAATCACTGCATCTGTTGTAGAGCTATTTTCTTCTTGAGAGGGGAAATATAAACTATGTGCCTCATCTTCAACTAATGCATTTAAAGCTTCTTCTGATAACTCAGTAAGTAAACCACTTTCTATTGCTGGGCTAGTAACAGGATCAGCCGCAGTATACTCTACCTCATCACTGACTTGTTCAATCGTATCATCTGTAAATAAGGCTTCATATTCAGGGGGCACAAATTCAGGTGCATCCTCTTCAGTTTCTTCAGGCATGGCATCAGGGTTTAATAGATGCGCCATATTTTCATCCACTGCATCATTAACTGAAGAACTGACCACCTGATTATCTGTGTTTGGTGTTTCTGTATGGCTTACAGGTGCAGTTTGCACAGGGCTTCCCCCTGATAAATACATGGATGATTCCATGTGTGGTGTCAATACCTCATGAATAAGCTGCATTTGTAAGCCATTTGCTTCAATTTCAGTTAAAGGTAGTGGCCATTGTGTATTATTTAAATATTGTGCTAATGCTGCTGCATTCTCTTGAGGGCTTTGTAAATAATCTAAAGTTAATCGTGGCCAATTGACAAAAAGCTCACGTAAATGAAAGCGTTGTTCTTTAGGGCGACTGCTTAATTCAAAAATATTATCATTAATAAACATGCAGATTTTTTGCAAACCTTCTAACTGGGTTGTACTCGCTTTCTCCCATAGAATTTGCACTGTATTGGTATAGCTTTCTAATGCATCCAAAAACTGCTCACTGTCATCATCAGCAGTGACTAAATTATTTAATATTGTTGAAAAAGTATCATTTAAATCAACTAACTGATTAGATAAATCAATGAGTACATTATTATTTTCAAGTTGGGAAGGGCTGAGTATTTCTTCAGGTTTACTTTCTTCAGGAATATCTACAAGGTGTTTTTCTTCTGTTGCTTGTAACAATTGCATTGCCTCTTCAAGAGGCATATCAATCTCTTCTGTAGTATATAAACTTTCATCATCTAAAATCAGTTCACTGTCCGCTTCAAGCGTCTCAGGTAATGAAGCAATATCCTCTACAGGGGGTGCCAATTCCTCATCTAGTGCATCATCAAAAGATGCTTCATCTAGCATAAGGCTTAATTCTTGAGTATCTGAAGGTAACGACATAGTGGCGGTATCATTCCCTATAGAATCGGAGACGGGCTCCTCTGTTACTTCTTCTGCTCTCGTCTCAGTAGAAGCAGGAGTATGAAGAGGCGTTACATTGCTCTCTTCAGAGGTAATCGGTGTTTCCAACGGAGAATCTTGCGTTTCAGTCGTTAAAGAAAAATCTGTTGCAAGCTGTTGGGTTAACTTTTCTGCATTGTCCGAAGACAATGGAATATGCCAATGAGAATGTTGTAAATGAGCAATTAACTGCTGGCGTGGCTGATATTCTGTCGGTGCATAAAGATAATTTGAGATCAGGCGTGGCCAACGCTCTACCTCTTGGCAAAGTGCTTTTCGTTGTGTTTTATCTTGTAATTCGATTTCAATCAAATGTCGTTTAGTTAGTTCACAAACTTCTAAGAGACCTGTTAATTGTGCTAGTTCTGCAAAAGTGCTAATGCTTTGTACGTATTCTGTGCACTGTTCGATAATTTCGGGTAACGCGCTATCATCTACATCATCTTCTTCCACAAATACCGCAAGTGCTTCATATAATGCGTACGCATCATTGGCGACCTTAGTATGTAGGTCTTCGATAATTTCAGATTTAAGTATTGCTGACATTGTCGACCTTCCAATAATTGCCTGTCTGCCATTAATATGAAAAATAAATTATTCTTCTTGCCATCTTTGTTAAAACATGGCAAGAAGATGTATAAACTTTATAGTTATACTGTCGGTAATTTAAATACGCGAATAGATTCCAATAACTGTTGAGAGTATTCCACCAAACGGTTCGTTTGAATAGTTTGCTCTTCCAACTGCTTACCTGTTTCTTGGGTACTCATTTGAATCGTCTCCACACGTTCACGCAATTCGTTAGAAATTTGCGCTTGTTGACGTGAAGCCATCGCAATTTGTTCAACCACTTGTACCAAGTTCGCCGTTGTGTTCTCAGTTTCTTTCATCTGTTCCCCAGCACGCTCTGCAAGACGTGAACCCTCAACCACCTGTTGAATCGTTCTATCCATCGTTGCAATCGTATCATTGGTTTCCACCTGAATGTTTTTCACCAATGCCGAAATCTGCGATGTCGCGTTACGTGAACTTTCCGCCAATCGTTGCACCTCATCCGCAACCACCGAGAAACCACGACCGGCTTCCCCAGCAGCAGCAGCCTGCATACTCGCGTTCAACGCCAGAACGTGTGTACGCTCCGCAATGTTGTTAATGATATCAACAATCGAACTAATCTCTTGAGAACGTTCTCCCAATCGCTTGATCCGTTTCTCCGTTTCGTGAATCGTTTCACGAATTTCACCCATCCCGTCCACAGTACTCGTTACTGTTGCCAACGCTGTTTGGGTAGAACGTGTCGCTTGGGTCGCGATTTCGTTACAAGATTGCGCCACTTCCGCAATTTTGCTCATCGCTTCTGCCGCAGCAGATAACTCTTCCATGGTGGTATCCACCACTTCCCGTTCTGCTTCCGCCACACGGGAAACGTTATCCCCCTGCTGTTTTACTTGCTGGGATGCTGCTTCTACTTGCTCTGTAATATGACGTACATCTAAAAGAACCTTAGAGGTCTCACTAGACATCTGGTTAATCGCATCAGCCAGCGGGCCTGTCACATCTTCCGTTACAGGTACCTGTACAGTTAGGTTACGTTGAGATAATTGGAAGGTCGCTTTCAACAATTCAATAATGGAGTTGTTTAAGCGTTCGTTTTCCTCCTCCGCTTGGTGCAACGCAGACAAACGATCATCTAACAGACTGTTAAATGCTTTACTCAATGTACCCAATTCATCATTTCGATTAGAAATATCAGAACGCGCTTCAAAGTCCCCTTGGCTCACCTTGGTCATGGTGACCTCTAAGTGAGAAATCGGTGCAGCAATTCGTCCGAAAATGAAGAACCCGACAATCCCCCCTGCGAGTAGAATACCAAACGCAATAGGAATCGTATTATCACGTACCTCATCTTTTAATTTGATCAAACGCTCTAAAGATTCATCTTCACTTAAATCTGAGAAGACCGCCCATGCAAGCCCTTGCACATTAATCGGTGAGTAAGCAGACAGTACGAACTGGTTACGATAATCTTCATATAAGTCGAAACCTGTTACCCCAGAGAATGCAGCACGTGTACCAGGGTTATCAATTCTCAATAGCCCCACACTGGTATCTTTCAAATCAATTTCAGCAATCGTTTCAGGCGGTAATCCTGCAGTTTCCATCGCAGCAAGATAATCTTCTTTATTTTCCACTAACAAACGGCTGTCATTACGCATCGTGCCATCAGTCGCAACAATATAGGTTTCCCCTGTTTTCCCTGATTCATCAATACGCCATGAGCGGTTATAAGTCATAATATCATTGATGTCATCAATGGGAATTTGGAAGGCAAGCACACCTAATTTCTTTTCACCATCAAAAATAGGGGTGGCAATAAAGGCAGACTGATTATTATAAGAAGGTAGGTAAGGAGAAAAATCAATCAAGGACACTTGCCCTTTCTCTGCTTTGACTGCTTGCTCAAATACACGCCCTAAACCTAGCTTGGCATAAGGACCGTCAATCATAGAGGTCGCAAAATCAAGCTCTTTTAGTACACTATAAATAATATGCCCTGTATCTGCATCAAGCATCATCACGTCACCAAAACCAAAACGGCGTTGGAAGTCATTAATAATGGGATGAAATTCACGGTGGGCTTGGCTATAGGTTGAGCTATCACTGCCTGCAATAAACTCTTCTTTTGTACCTAAAGGATTTGGATTTTCATTAATATAAAAATGTTGTAATGCAATTGTATTATCACCTAATTGGTTTAATACTTCTGTCATATCGGGGGCAGAGTTAACATTTAAACTTTCATATTCTTGCGTAAAATCACTGGTATAGTATTCTTCTAGCTCTTCACGATACTCATCAATAGGTAAGCTTTGTGGTGCAGGAGGACCTTCCCCCCCTTCATTGGCTAATAAGGCCTCATATTGAAATTTAGGATAGGCCGATTTAAATGCCTGCATCGCCTCAATTGTTGTTTTAGAACTCGCATAGACCTGAATTTGATTAAAAATCAGATTAAAGTAGTTCTCAATTTGTGCTTTTTTGGTATCACGAATTGAACTAATATGACTTTGCGCACTCTCGGTCAACGCTTGTTGACCCAATGTACTCGCAACGTTACCCGTAAAATACGAGGTAATCACCACGGGTATTACCGCGATAATCGCGGAACCAAATAACATTCTCGTTTTAAGTTTCATAGATTACGTCCCCACTGCAATACAGTGTGTACCCTAGCTGTAAATTCTCCACTATCTTGCAACCCTTGATGAAAGTGACTGAAAGAATCCGACATGATCGAAGTTAAACCAGATTTGATTATCCCTTTCATATGCCGTAGTGGCATAAGGGCGAATGCTATCAGGTAAACTTGGTAACATATCTAGTTTATCTTCTGGTGCAAGGCGGATGTGTAATGGTAAATCATCAATCATCAATGCACCCGCTGTTTCACCTGTCCCTAAAATCAGCAACATGGCTTTATTCTTTGCTTTACGCTCAATACCAACTAAAGCATTAATATCAAAAACAGGAATTAAATTTCCCCGTAGGTTAATTAATCCTGATAACCATGTTGCCGTATTAGGAATACGACAAATTTGTGCCCGATTTTCTGATAACTCACTTACAATGTTGTCTTTAATCAATAAGCCAATATTGCCAACGTGAAAACCCAAACGACGCATGGTGGTATGATCATGCTGTCCATGATGGGTAGTATCTTCTAAAGGGCGTGTAAAAGGGCGGTTAAGCGCATCGCTGGGCGTTAACCAACCCTCTTCACTGTGTCCATTATACTTTTCGTCTACCATAAGCCTAAAATTCGATATCTTCAGGTGGAGCGAGGAATTTCTGTAATGGTTCGGAGTTAAAATGTAAGAGTGCAGGGGATCGTCCAGGGTAGGAAACCCATCCTGTAAACACTTCTTCACCTGTTAAGTCATGACGCTCAATAAAATAGCGAATATGACGCATGGTTTTACGCATAGAACGATTACGAATGGCTGATAAGGTTTTAACAGGTGTATCATTTAACTTCACACCATCTAATTGTTTATCAAAATCTTCACGATTAAGCCCTGCAAGACGTGCCATTTCATCTAAGGTTGTGCCTTTACGGTTACCTTGTAAACGTTCCATCACAGAGAACCATGTTGCTAATAATGCTTGAGCAAAATTAGGGTGCTCTAATAATATGTCACGACGTACTACGATTAAATCAATAATCTCATTTGGGATATTTTTACTATCAAATAATACTTTAGAATTGGTTTGACTAACCAGTTGTTGAGAAGTGGGGTTTCCAGCTACAACACCTGCTACCTCTTTTGTATTAAGTGTTGTGGTTAACTGTGCATCAGAAGTATTATTAATATTGACTTCATCAAAAGCGATATTACTCCGCATTAAATAGCGATCTAGCAAATAATGACGAGATGAAAACTCTTCTAATGCAATTGTTTTGCCTTGAATATTTTCATTTGCTCCTTCAGGAATAAGTAATGCTTCATTACCATTACTATAACTGGTAACAATCACCACATCTGCTTCAATGTCACGTCGAACAAGCTGAGCAATGGCATCAATATTAGTAATGGCTAAGGCATCGACTTCACCACTGACAAAACGCTCAATTGTATTCACATAATTATCAGAGACAAATTCTACATTAACGCTGTATTCCTCTCTGAACTGTTCATACAACCCTTCCTCTTTTGCTAAAAACCAAGGCATCCATGCAACATACGGTGCAACGGCAATTTTTAGATCGGCAACTTCTACAATAGCATCATCATCCATATCCGAATCGGATGAGATACCTACCAATTGCTTAATATCCTCACACGCTACTAAACTACTAAGCATTAGTGCGCTTATGAGTATACGCGAGACTATTTTAAAAGCATGCTGAAACCGCATATTTTAATATTCCCCTAGTATTGTTATTCAATTCACAGTGATGACTATATGAGCCGAGATATAACGCTGACGTTAATTATACTGCTAAAACTTAAAATATTTTATGCTTATTTACTTAATACACACATTGAGTAAACTAGGTAAACCTGACAAATTGCTTATTATTAAGCACTTTTATAAAATTTTTTATACAATCTTTTTTTGTATTCAGTCAAGACATCATCACCGTTGCATTTTTTCTCTGCTTATATAGGTGTTAGAATATTAAAAAATTTACCAAATAACAAGTTACAGAGTGATGTTGATGCAATATCTTAAGTAATTCTATGCTTTTTTATGTGCTCTTTTAAGCTAAAAATCACTCTTTTATTTTCATTTTTAAGTGAAAAATAAAGTTCATTTAGGAATGTATTTTCAGTAAATTAAGCCAGCATTAGCTATTATGCCGTTTATATAGTGTTATCTCAAAAAAAACTATCATCTTCTCTATTTTTTATTACTCAAAATAATGCAATGAGTGGCATTACACAGTGTTTTATAAGCAGTAATGAACGTAAGAAAAGAATAATAGTACTTATTGATTCCTCTATTTTAAAAATAATTATAGAACTAGCATTAATTAAGGAAACTGGGGATTAATGAGTAATAGTATAAATTTAGAGGGTGCTACAGGGAGCAAAGGAATATCGCTTGTTTGAAGAAACTAACTTGTTTTTTTTGAGAAATTGAGAAGAAATTGGGAAACAGGGTTATGATTTGTATAGTAAGTATAAATTATAAATATCGTTTTTTTTGGTAAATATAATTAAAACAGCGGTTTAGCTACTTTGGGGATGGTGGGTCTGGAGTGACTCGAACACTCGACCTGCCGATTATGAGTCGGATGCTCTAACCAACTGAGCTACAGACCCCCTAAGTGAGGCAGGAATTGTAGCAAAACAGAAA
>Ga0193950_1000066_pt1 | contig 32316 bp, 26 predicted proteins | sample BB_1_MG_FD_144485 | JGI IMG/M metagenome (GOLD analysis project Ga0193950, IMG submission 144485) | Microbial mat bacterial communities from the Broadkill River, Lewes, Delaware, United States - BB_1_MG | ecosystem: Environmental > Aquatic > Freshwater > River > Microbial mats | place: USA...
ATCAGCTGTAACAGCAGCAATCTTAATATCGAATGCATTAGGAATTACATTAATTTGAATTCTTCGCTTACTAATACAACGATTTGCAGAGTATTCTTCAACAAATAAATAGTATGTTTTTCCACTCGCTGCTGCGTTCCAAGTTATATTAATCCTGAACAAATTAGCAACATCGGTACTTTTATCCCAAGCATTATCTGCATCATCAACCTTTGTTACAGCATAATCGCCATCGGTAGCCGCTACATCTCCTGCTTCATTTGTTGCTAAATACCATTTATAAGTATTACCCACATGTACTGCTTCTTGAGTAGCTCCATTATCTGCAGAGTTCACAAAATAAATATGAGTACCTCCAACGTATGGATTTGTTCCTGATTGGGCAAACACATTAATTCCTACAAACAGAAATAAAACAGTTATTATCCCTTTTAATAATTTCATAATATTTAATTTTTACTAGTTACTAATTAAAACGAATATTCGATGTATTCGGAAGTGCATCAATTGTAAGTATTTGCTCTTTATTTCCAGTTCCATTATCTGGAGTAACAATTGAACCTATTTTTGCTTTACCATCTGAAATTTCTAATGTTACACTTTGAGCTATTGCAACAGGTCCCGATAATTCAACTTCAATAGTCACACTTTTTTTATTTCCTGGAATCGAAATCCCATTGTAATCGGTAACTCCACTAACTCCATTCACTGTTACATTATCAATTGAATAATCTGCACTTGTTTTTGCTAGAGTAAAATCAAACTCCCAAGTATCAACTGGTAAAGCATATGTTACATCATCGAGGGTAACAGTAAATTGAACTGTTGTTGTTGCAGAAGCACCTTGAGCTAAAATATGATTATCTTCATCATGACATTCATTAGCATTATCACCTGCTATTAAGAAGAAAGTATTACCCTTAACTGTAATATCCGCCGATCTTACAGAGATACAACCGCCAGCTGGTTTTGATTCCTTAAATTGAATCGTAAAATTAGGATTACCATCAGGACTAATAGAAGCCCAATCTTTATTCCAGGTAATAACCAATTTGGCTTCATTTCCAGTAACCGTTGCATTCATATCTGCTGTTGGTTGAGCTGCTAAAGGATTTCCTGATGCATCAGCAACAATCCATGACGGCGTATTATTTGTCCCATCTTCCATAGTTACCAAATATGTATGCTCAGAGTCTTGATAAGGGTGCTGAGCATCCTGAGCAAATAGATTACTTGCCAAACCAATCAAAGTGGCAATTAGTACAATCTTAAATATTTTCATGATATATAGTTTTGTCGTTTTCAGTCAATTAAAAAGTAATACCAGACGCAGCAGGTAGAGCTTTAACTATAGTAGAAGCAGTGTTCGTATTAGTGTCAGGAGTACCTTCAGCAGTTTTAGTTACACCATTTACGGCAAAAGCTTCTGATAATACAAGCTCTACTGTAACCTGTTCGTTCGCATTACCTGTAACATCAACTTCAATAGTACGTGTATCACCAACAGAAACACCCAAATCAGCATATTTTCCACCTGATTCAGTAAGAGTACTAGCTCCGATTCGCACTGCTGAAACTGAAGGAGAACCAGCTCCGGTAAGGTTTACTGCGAATTTATACTCCCATGTATCTATTGTCCATGCAGCATCCTTAGTCATACTAACGTCAAATGTCACAGTTGTAGTTGCATTATCATTCAAATTAGAAACCAAGTCATGCAATGCATTACATTGAGTTGAATTTCCTTCTGCAATTGTTACATCGAAAGAATTATTGGTCTTATAAACAACATCCAAAGTTCTTACAGTTGTACAAGAATTAGCTTCTTCAGTATATTGAATTGTATAAGTATGCTCAGCTACTAATCCCAAACCCCAAGTAATTTTTGCTTCACTATTAACACCAACTTTATTAACTGTTATTGTATAATGAGTACCAGCAGTCAAAGCAGTTGTTCCATCATAAACAGACCAAGTTATTGTATTATCAATATCTTCTGCCTGTACTCTATAAGTATAAGTTGCACCAGCCAATGGTTTATCAGCTGTTTGCGCCAATGCCACATTAGTAAAAAGAACTAATGAAAAAAGTCCAATTAATGATTTAAGCAATGTTTTCATAGTTTGTATATTTATTTTGTTATTTCTTAGAATGTTATTTCAGATGGATTAGGATTTGGTTTTACACTAATAGATACTCCTGTATCCATATCCAAAGTACATCCACCACGTTCTGCTTTAATTGTAATATTGTATGTTTTTTCTGTATTTAAAACTGTATTGTTAATGGTTAGAATCAAATCCGTTCCACTAACACTTGCTGAGTATGCCAACGAATTTAATCCCTCAAATAATGTATAATTCACATCCGATTCATATCCTACAATTGTAATAACTCCTGCATCGCCAAAGCAAATATTTGAAGTGCTGATTGTTAAATTTGTAAGTATTGCATCAGGTTCATTAATTGTAATATCTTTTTGAGCTACACAATTATTTCCATCCTTCACATATAAAGTGTGAGTACCTGCTGGTAAATTAAATGTATTCAATGCCTGATAATTGATTCCATCATCACTATAGGTATAAGAACCATCACCTCCACCAGCTGTAATAGTAACTTGTGCATTACTACCATTACAAATAATTGATTTGGTTTCGATTACATCAATTGTTACAACTGTCAATATTGTTACATCAAAGCTACATGTTGCCTCATTACTTGCTCCATCAGTAGCCGTATATGTTACTGTTGTAGTACCAACTGGAAATACATCTCCAGAATTATGCGTACTTGCAAGAGTTGCAGAACAATTATCGTTTGCTGTTGGAGCTGTCCAAGTTACTGTGTTGGCACATGCACCAACTGTTATATCCGTTGGACAATTAGTAAGGATAGGATCTTGATCATCAGTTACAATTACATCAAAACTAGAAGTAGTTTCATTAGTACCATCTGTTGCGGTATAGGTAACGGTTGTGGTTCCAACAGGGAAATCGTCACCACTGTTGTGATTAGAACTTAAAGTAACAGTTCCGCAATTATCAACAGCAGCAGGAGCATCCCAACTTACATGTGCTCCACATCTTCCATTTTCAGCAATAATCGGAATGTCATTTCGATCGTTAGCTGTACATCCTATCACTTCCACCTCTGCTAAAGAAAGATGATTACGAGCTGAAAGTTGAATCTTAACATATCTTGCAGAATTACCCGAGGTCAATATTCTTTTTAAATTTCCAGGATTACCTTCTACATAGTAACTTTCCACATTAGGATCAATCAATGCATCTGCAAGCGTTACACTTTGAAGATCATTATTAGATAGCATCACATAAAAATTCACCAATCTATCGGTACAACAATCTGTTCTACGAAATACATTCACATAATCCACCGCTTCCTCTGCCCCTAGATCTACTTGCCACCATGCATTCATATCGTTATTAGTATGGGTAACCGAATTGTTAGCCCAAACTCCATTGGTATTTCCATCAACCGCTTTTGAGGCTGTACCATTAGGATAGGTACTAGATTGAATTGCTGTTTTTCCTATAGCGTAATTGGTAGATTCAAAACAAATTAGAGGAGCTGTTCCACCATCCTGAACAGTAATTTTAAAACTCTCCTGAACTGAATTAGTTCCATCATTAGCTGTATATGTAACAATAGTTTCGCCAGCAGGAAATGCTTTACCTGAACTATGATTTGAAGTTAAAGTAGGTGTTCCACAATTATCCGTTGCTGTTGGTTCAACCCAATTGACCACCTGCATACAATTAGTAACTAGAATATCAGTTGGCATATTAGTTATAACTGGATCAGTATTATCTTCTTGCCTAAGTTCTACATCGGCAGATTCGCTCCAACTCCCCTTAACAACAATTGAATTATCTGTACTCAACACATATCTAATCTGAACTTTATATGTTGCAGGATCTAAATCATTGAAAATATGATTTAAATTATCGTTGATCCAATCAGTCTCAGAGCTTGCTGTCACATTAACCAACTTGTATTGAAGCTGTAACGCAGCAGGAACCGTTGCTGTAACTGACACACTAAGACTCCCCTTATCGGAAGCACAAACAGCATGGGTTGGTACTGGTAAAACTAATATTGGTTTTTTATGAACATGAACTGCTAATCCTGGATTCGATACCCCAGTAGAACAAGCTGCAGGATCAGCAGAAATTTCTTGAATTTTAAGACTATGGTTTTCTATAGTGTTGCCTCCAGATAAGCTCCACGTATAATTCAACAAAGCCCTATTGTAAGTTAGTCCTCCATGAATAACATTACCTCCACTTGCTGGTGGATCAATAGTATTATTTGGAACAACTACATCTTTACCAGTCAAATGAACATCATCAACATACCATTCAACCGTTGATCCAGGGAAGCCAAACAAGGTATACTTAATTATAGTATCCGCACACACATGTTGATCTGTTGGGATATCATCACCAATATCCTGCCCACTCACATGAATGAGTCCGGCAAGACAAATAAGTAGAAAGGATAGAATTATATGGCGTAAATGTCTAATCAAATGCTCTCTTTTAGTGATTTTATAGTAGTTACAGCGTTAAAATAAGCTATTTTTTTCCAATTTATAAACACCTATACGCGAAATGTTAAAAAGTGTTTACTTATTTATTGGTTAATTTCATAAATAAAGATCGGTCGCCCCGTTAAATCAATACGTTAATCATTCTTAAACAAGCACTCATAGTACCACAAGAGCACATTATCAATAAATATAATACACTCATCTATTAAATAAATTTCTTCATCAATAGATTACTTCCAAAATCTAGATTGAAAATCAAAGAAATAAGCTCTGTATGAACACAAAGAGGACAAAGATATTGAATGAAGATTGAAAAAAGAAGAGGAATTTATCTTAAATTGATAGAATTTCACAAAACAATTGACTATTCTTTTTTATAGAATTAAGAAAAACATTTAAAACACCTATATATATGGGTGAAAATATTGATTTTACATTCAAAATTCTATCCAATTTTTATTTTAAAAAATTTACAAATAAATATTATATTTTTCATTTTTGCTACGCTACCTAAAGCATCTATTCTACCCCTCCATTTTTTTTCAATCTATTTTCTGTTTAAATTCATAAAGTAATTATGTGTTAGACACAACATCTATATACAACCGATATTAATAAATCAAGATTTATATTAGAGTTTACTATTATCATCTGCATAACTTACAATCGCCAACAAAACTCTACTATTACTTATTACATCGATTAACCTTAATTACGGATAAACTAAGGATTTAATTGAAAAAAAATACCAACAGGTTTTGGCTGTTGCCCCACCTTAACATTAAGTTTTCCTACACACGATTTAGAATCACTAACTGTTATTGTATATGTTTTAGGAGATAAACCAATCGCAACATTAGAATTGATTCCCCCATCATGACTCCATGAATAATCATACTCAGGCGCTGATAATCGTGGTGTTCCACCATCTGCAACAACAGTAATTTTCCCACTAAATTCTTCAGAACAAAGAGTTGACAAGCCTAAATCTAATGTAAGATTCGGATTTGGATAAACTTTAATTCCACTAATGCTTTGTGTAGAAAAACAAGAATTATCCGATGTTACTCTAAAAGTAAATGTCCTAGATGCTAATATGTTAGTTTCAGGTTTTGCAATAATATTCAATTGATTTGAAGAACCAACAATTTCAGAATTAGGAGTCCAGATATAGGTTGGGTTATTAGCATTACTAACACTAGCTGACAAATTAATATTTGCACCACTACAAACTTCCAATTTATCTGCACCCAATCCATTAATTACAGGTGTTGGTTTCACAACAACAATTACATCATCAGATGACTCGCATGCTTTTCCTACTCCATCCGAAACTGTTAATGTGTAAGTATAAGTATCAGCTAAAAGAGAAGATGAAATAGTAGGATTCTCTGAAGTAACGTCCATATCTGTTAGACCTGCAGCTTTATCGCATGTCCAAAGGTAATCTATACCACCCGTTCCATTAAGCGTTTTAGAAGTTTCCTTCTCACACATCTCAAAATCACTGCCCGCGTTTGCTTCTAGATCAGTAGGTTCCGGAATATTTATCGTGACATCTTTCGATTTACAAGAAAACTTATCTTTAATAGTTATTTTATGATCTCCCACAGTAAAAGTACCCTGAAATTTATTCTCAGGCTGAAATGCACCATCATCAAGTGAGTAAAAATAATTAGCAGGGTCAAGTCCATCCTTCAATTCTACAATTATTGTTGATATAGGGGTTCCACCTCCACAAGTCACATTTGATATTGCATTTGCTTTAATCTCTCCAACATCCAATATATCAATAGTTTTTCTAAAATAGTCATCATCATCAGTACTACACGGACAACCTCTTAACACCTCAAACAAAATATTTTTTGCACCACTCACCTCATCACTAGCTATATAATAAATTTTAATCTCTGATTGACCAATGGCAAATGTTATATCTTCGGGAAAATTACCAATTTTAGTTCCATCTTCAGTAACTTGATAATAATCGACACCATTTGTCGCAGATCCACTTATTGTAACATGGAATTTATATTCCTCGTCCAAATTCTCCTTTCTTGTAAAACTAATGTAACTTTTGTCACAACCACGGTACATAATCTCTTTGTCACCATCAAGTCCATCTATTTTATTTTCAACAGTAACCTCATTAGACTTAAAACTTTTAGCTTCCAAAAATACAGCTGAATCAAAATTATCATCTGCAACATCGGCAATTGCCAATTTAATATGATAAGTATTACACTTTTTTACATTATATGTTGCGGTTAAAATAATTGTACGTCCATCATATTCAATATCATAGGAACCTTCTGTATTATAGACATCGCGTATTCTTCCTCCCTGATAAACAATACGCTCCCTATTTTGATTATCAACATACAAATGTGAATTTACTGGAGAACAAGAAGTCTTATCAACCCAATTTGTTTCTCTATAGTATCTTCCTCTCCAATCACTAAAAGCTCCATTCGTATCATAAACCCTACTGACAGTGGTTTTATCTCTTTCATAACCATGAACTGTACTAATCATTACTGGAGTTGTACCATCATCCAAAAGGGCAATATTTTCAGCCTGTTCTCTGGATCCATCGTTAATATCTGGTCCACTTAATAAAAAGGCAAAAACATCATTAAAATTACTACAAGCATATTCCGCATACTCCTCCGATGCAAATACATATCTAAACTGAACTATATCTCCAGCTGGCATAAAATCAAATTCTAAAACAGAAGCATCATTTGTCTCAAGTCCTGCAATACTCGTTAAATGAGAATCTCCAGCTCCTCCAAATCCCGTTGAAGTTTCACTGTCATCATTTTCACCAACTGCATCAACCACATTTCCAGTAGAAAGAATAATCCCCTCGGCAAGAGGAAAATCCGATTCTCCTTTATTAAAATACCCAATCTGTCTACTATCGCCTATAAAAGTTACATCACTAGCAGTTAAACAACCCGTTACTAATACATTTTGTACCAATTCATTTGGAGAACTACCAATACTTGCATCTTGCGTATTTATTTCTATAGAAGCAGTTGATGGCGTGTTATCCTCTTCAACAGTCACTTCAACATTAAAATTCATTAAATTTCCATTTGCATCTTTAATTGTAAGTGTCACAGTATTAACTCCGATATCAGAACTTGAAAAACTAGATTTACTCAAAGTTCTTGAAGTAACGCTACAATTATCTATAAAACCAGGATCAACATCTGCAGCATTAAGAGTAGCCACACCAGACGAGTTAAGCATCAAGGTTGTTTCAACCGTTGTTTGATTAAGAATGGACGATTTAGAAAACACCTCTCTTAATATTCCTGCATCTGAGGACTCCCATTCCAGTTCAATAACAGCCCCTCCTCCATTTTCATAATATTCCAATACAATCGCATGCTCTCCTATAGTCAAATTTACAGTTCCGTTATTTGTTGTTGGCGCATGATTAGTCCAATTATTTATGACATTCGCACCATCAATTGATAAACGCACCCCATCATCGGAGTTGGTATAAAAAGTATAATCTCCTGCTTCAGAAATAACAAAATTTCCACTATAGCGAATTGAAAAATTATCATTGCCAATTAAACTGCTATTTGGAGATCCTCCTCCCCAATTATTATCGACCTCATCTACGGATTCAGAATATTTTAAATCATCAAAATTTCTTCCGTTGAAATATTCGGCATTCAAATTCAGTAACGATGGCGCTATATCATCTTCCACCGTAACTGTAGATGTACAAGTAGATTGATTTCCATCCTCATCTTCAACCGTAAATGTAACAGTATTCGCACCCAAATTAGAACAATCAAAAGTTGCCTTATCTATACTTAAGATCAAATTTGCACTAGATGTTTCGACATCATTACTCCCATCATTAATATCGTCTGTTGTTACACTTGCATTTCCAGATGCATCCAATTGAACTGTAACATCTTTACAATTCGCATTAGGAAAATTTCCTATAGTTGCCTGAATATTTATTGAATAATCCTCCACTTCCCCTTTAAAGCCAGTATCACAACTTTTGGGGTAATTATTCGTTCTACTTGCAGAAACTCTCATTCGTGTTGCCCCTTCCAAAGCATTAGCTGGAATCGTAATACCAATTGGTGAACCTCCTGTTAAACCATCGGAATCTGTAGAACCTAAATTGTACTGTTCGCCAGAATCATTAAAATCACCATTTTGATTCCAATCAATCCATACTCTTGTCCATACATCTCGACCATTATCCGGCGTATTAACACTTACACTTAAGTCATAGCTTCTACCTATTACAACTAAAGTGTTAGTTCCAGTATTATCAGTATAGGAAGGATTTCCAGATGTAGACTCATTAATGGTATTAAAACTTACATTTGTGATTCCAAATCTATTGTTATTTTGACCATAAGAGGAACAATAACTACTTGCTCCGCCCGCTACCAAAGTAACCGTTTCAGGTCCAGAATATCCTTCTGCATAACTATAATAGTATAACTCATAATCTCCAGCTCTTAAACTATTAAAGTTTAAAACATTCCAACTTTGCCAAACCCCATTCAATCTAATAATTTTGCCTCCACTTACAATCCAAGTAACAGAAATACTTCCATCATTACTAGTTGGTGAAGTTGGATGTGTAACGACAGCTGTCTGCGCTAAAAGTATTTCACTCAGCAAACATAATAACACAGTAACAAATACTAAAAAGAAATTTCTAAAAGAATTGAGAGACATATTATTACTTTTGACTTTTAAATAACAAATGGGGAATCAAAAATAAACATTTATCAATATTTTCATATCAATTAAAAAATTAATTTTAATTAAAATTTTAAAATCAAGTACTACAATTACGATTTACATAAATTTTCAAATAAAACTCTTTAATTTAAATCAAACTATTTGACTTGTAAGGAAAAACTTTAAAGAATTATTCATTTTTTAAAGCCGCTTCTGTACTTATATAAAATCATAATGAAAAAATACAAACACATCTTCTTCGACCTAGACAGAACTCTTTGGGATTTCAATTCAAATTCTGAAATTACCTTAAATCAATTGTATCGAGACTATCAATTGCAACTAATTTTTGGAACATTTCTGTTCTTTAAGTCTAGATTTGAATACCACAATAGCAAACTGTGGAATGCTTACTATCAAAACAGAATTAAGAAAGAAGACTTAGTGTACAGAAGATTTTATTTAACCTTAAAAGAAGCTGGAACCGATGATATTGATTTGGCAAAAGAAATAGCTCAAGATTTTATTGAAATCAGCCCTTTACAAACCAAAACATTTCCATATGCACATGAAACGCTTCAGTATCTGAAAGAGAAAAATTATGAATTACATATTATTACGAATGGATTTAATGAGGTTCAGGGGAAAAAATTAAAAAATAGTAAACTCGATTCATTTTTTACTCAAGTAATCACATCGGAAGATGCCGGAGCCAACAAACCTTCACCAAAAATCTTTGAGCACGCATTAAAAATAGCCAATGCTACACCTGAAAATAGTCTAATGATTGGTGATGATTTAAAAACGGATATAGCTGGGGCAAAAAATAGCAAAATCAACCAAATTTACTTCAACAACCATAAAGTAAAACATGACAAAAAGCCAACTTTCGAAATTTTCAGCTTAAAAGAATTACAAGACATTCTATAAGTTTCAACTTGTAATCAACATTGGATGTTTTGCAGCATTTAGTAACATCTTTTAACATTTGAAATAAGATCTGTAAGTTTTCTTGTATTACATTTGTAGCGGTAATAGTTACGATATGGTTCGCAAAGCCTGTCGTACAATCAACACCTTTAAGCTTGTATTAACTTTCATAAAATTCTAAAGGGTTAGTGAAGTTACTAGGTAAAGATCAACAAATGGTTAATAAAATATTGAGTTAGACCATACAAGTGGTGTTGATATAAAGGCTGTGTTTAGGGGACACAGCCTTTTCTTTTTTACAACAAAAAAGGAATTGAATACTATTCAACTCCTTTAGGTTTTTCTTTTTTTCTTCTTTGCTGCAGGGAATAATACATTATTCAATATTAATCGATATCCCGCAGAGGTTTTCTTTAAATCAAGATCGGTTGGTGGATCACCTACCAAATGCTGATAATCTTCCGGATCGTGTCCTCCGTAAAATGTCCAGGTACCTTTTCCATGCTTTCCATGTATGTATCTTGCTTCTCCTGCCGATTTATTCTCACCCATGATAAGAATTCCAGGTTTTATCAATTTTTTATTGAAGGCTGTTGTCTGCCCCATGAAACCTTTAATTAGATTTTTATGATTTTGACAAAGCATTGTTGGTACAGGATCCCATTTTGCCGAAAATTCGAAGAGACTGAAATAATCCTCATCTCTATTCAGTTTTCGTGTTAAAGTAACGTCGATATCTGAGAATTCATAAACGAAAGGGTTTGTTTCTAAGGTGAAATCCGTAAAAGCAAAAGTGTTTGAATAATCCAATTTCTCCTGAGCATGCGCATCAATAGGATCACCATCAAAAACATGATTACAGATATCTGTATCACCAGCAGCCAATGAAATATCGAAGGTATCGGTAGCGGAGCACATGGCAAACAAGAAACCACCTGCCTCAACAAAATCTCTTATTCGTTGCGAAACAGCTTTTTTAAGATCTGAGGATTTTGAAAAACCGAATTGTTTAGCTCTTTCTAAATTTGTTCTTACCTCATCTTTATACCATTGCATATTGCGATAGGAGGCATAAAATTTACCGTGCTGCCCAGTAAAATCTTCATGATGCAGATGCAACCAATCGTAGGATTTCAATTTCCCTGTCATCACTTCCTCATCATAAACAATGTCGTAAGGAATTTCTGCATACGTTAGGGCTAGAGTAACGGCATCATCCCAGGGCTTTTTACCTTTTGGAGTGTAAACTGCAATGGATGGAGCTTTTTCCAATTTCATAATATCCATATTTACTTCTGCACTGGATATCTCATTTGCTATTTTAGCAACCGAAGCATCAGAAAGAACTGTAAAACTAACACCTCTTATTTGACACTCATCTTGTATGCTTTTATTTAATGGCAATAAAAATGATCCGCCACGGTAATTTAAAAGCCAATGAATTTCATACTCTTTCTCAAGAGTCCAGTAAGCAATTCCATAAGCCTTAAGATGATTTTTTTGGGTTTCATCCATTTGAATTAGTAAGCTTGCTGAAAAACCTGAACATGCATAAATCAGCAAGCAAAAACTAAGTGCGAATTTCAAAAGGAATTTCATAGATACAAATATCAGTGATGAAAAAAATTTTAAGGATTATAAATTTTCATACAACTCAGTTAAAATGGAGGTGCATCTTCAAAATCACTTCCTCCAACCAAGCCAGCATTCAAGTCATCGAAACCTCCCTGCTCCTGATTCATTCTTGAACTAAAGGTTTTTACATCTTCCGGACTCTCATCGCCGAATGGATCCATACTTTCACCTTCCAAATCCATAAATCGAGCCAATTGATTACGGAATCGCAACTGAATTTCACCAACGGCACCATTACGGTGTTTGGCTATAATAATATCGGCAATACCAATTAATGAATTTCCTTCGGCATCTTCTGTGATTCCATAACGTTCCGGACGGTGAATAAACAACACCATATCGGCATCCTGCTCAATCGCTCCAGATTCACGAAGGTCAGAAAGCATCGGTTTTTTCGCATCTCCAGTACGTTGCTCAACACCACGATTCAACTGCGATAGTGCGATAACCGGAATATTTAACTCTTTTGCAATAATCTTTAACTGACGCGAGATTAAACTTACCTCCTGCTCACGATTACCACGCATATCAGAACCAGCTGTCATCAGCTGCAAGTAGTCAATAATAACACAACCAATATCGTATTTGGCTTTTAATCGACGACATTTCGATCGCAACTCATAAATTGATAAACCTGGCGTATCATCCACATAAATCGGAGCTTCAACCAAATCTTTAATTTTTACGTGCAATTGTTCCCACTCAAAATCCTCCAAGCGACCATTTCTAAGTTTCTCCGATCCCAATTCTGTTTCACTGGAAATCATACGTTTTACCAGCTGGTCGCCCCCCATCTCCAGAGAGAAAATAGCAATTGGTGATTTATGAGTAACTGCCATATTTCTTGTCATAGACAAAACAAAAGCCGTTTTACCCATAGAAGGACGTGCCGCAATAATTACAAGGTCAGATTTCTGCCAGCCAGAAGTAATTCTATCAAGTGCCATAAATCCAGAAGGTACACCACTTAATCCATCAGGTCGTTTTCCTGCCTCAACAATTTGGTTGATTACCTCATCTGCCAATGGTCTAATATGAGCAGATTCCTTTTTTATATTCCCTTCTGCAATGTCAAAAACATCCTGCTGGGCTTTATCCAGCAAATCTGCAACATCAACACTTTCATCGAAGGCTTGATTCTGAATCTCGGAAGAAACACGTATCAATTCTCTTTGAATGTGCTTTTGAGCAATAATTCTCGCATGAAATTCAATATGAGCAGCCGAAGCTACACGGTTGGTAAGCTGAGTAATGTAGAATGGTCCTCCAACATCGTCAAGCGTTCCTTCTCTTTTCAATTCTTCTGTAACAGTCAAAATATCTATAGGCTCTTCCTTTGTAGAAAGATTCATAATTGCCTTATAAATTTTCTGATGAGCATCTTTATAAAATGTCTCTGCATTTAGCAAATCACCAACTGAAATGATAGCATCTTTCTCAAGCATAATTGCTCCCAACACTGCCTCCTCAAGCTCTACTGCCTGAGGTGGAACCTTCCCGTAATCAAGATCTACCTTATTCTTCGATTGATTTTTGTAATTATTTGCTCCAGCCATAAATTCAATTTATTGAATCCTTCAGAACCACGATTCGAAGGAGAAAAAATAATTCAGGATTCCATATTGCCTGAAATTTTAGAATGCAAAGATAAAGATAGAAAATAAAAATGCCATCCATAGATTTTTTTAGTTTGACAAATGATCTATTTTTACTCAATAAATTTTATCAACTCAAATAGTAGAACAGTGCTAAATTTCCCAAATGCAAAAATCAATTTAGGTTTAAATGTTGTTGAAAAGCGATCTGATGGATTTCATAATATTGAAACAATTTTTTATCCTATTCCTTTAACTGATGCCTTAGAAATTACAAAATCAGATAATACTGATCCATACACCTTCAGTTCTTCAGGAATTCCTATTAACATTTCAGATAGAGAAAACATTGTTGTAAAAGCATTTGAATTAATTCATAAAAATTTTAACATTCCATCTACAAACATTCATCTTCACAAAAATATTCCGTTTGGTGCTGGTTTAGGCGGAGGATCTGCTGATGCAGCATTTATGATTAAAATGCTAAACGAATATTACAATTTAAACATCGGCATCAATAAAATGGAAGAATTGGCTTGTGAATTGGGTAGCGATTGTCCTTTTTTTATTTCTAACCAACCTGTTTTTGCCGAAGGAAAAGGAGAGATTTTCTCTTCAGTTAAAGTTGATCTTTCAGGCTACCATATCGTAATGATAAAACCAGACATTCATATCAGTACTCCTGAAGCCTATGCTGGTGTTAGACCAAAACAAAGCAAAACATCACTTCAAAAGTTAATCGAACTCCCAATCCAGGATTGGAAAGAAAATATTTTTAATGATTTTGAAGAAAGTATATTTCCAAATCATCCATTATTGGCACAATTAAAAAATGAATTGTACAGCAACGGAGCTATCTATGCTGCAATGTCGGGAAGTGGATCAACTATCTTTGGACTATTTAAAGAAGAACCTTCTATACAACAAAATTGGAAAAAACATTTCAACTGGGTAGGAAAACTATAACAAACAAAAAGGGATTGTCATTAAAACAATCCCTTTATATTTTTCATCAAAGAAAGATTACTCAATTTCTAACATCAATAATCTGTTAGGAACTTTTATTCCTTCTTCTACATGAATTTTTTTAATTACACCGTCAAAAGGCATTTTGATCTGATTCTTCATCTTCATAGCTTCAAGAATCATTAGACTTTCGCCTTCTTTCACTTCCTGCCCTTCTTTAACGAAAATTTCAACAATTGTTCCAGGAATAAATGAGTTGATATGCTTTGGATTAGGCTTAACCCAAGGCTTTCTATTTTCAAATTTCTTGGTTAGTTCTGTTTTGTAAACAGTACCATCAACGTTGAATTCTTTTAAATTTTCCATAACGAATAATTTTTAGAATGGAGGAATACCGTGTTTTTTAGCTGGTCTTCTATCAACCTTGTTATTAGATACCTCAATAGAATGTAACAACATATTACGCGTCTCTTCAGGTTCGATAACAGTATCGATATAACCTTTAGCTGCTGCAACGTAAGGATTTGCGAATTTCTCTCTGTATTCTGCAACCTTCTCTTTTCTCATTGCTTCAGGATCTTCTGCTGCCATAATTTCTTTTCGGAAGATAATATTTGCAGCTCCATCAGGACCCATAACAGCAATTTCAGCATTTGGCCATGCAAACATGAAATCTGCCTTCATATGACGAGAGTTCATTGCAATATAACCTCCACCGTAAGCTTTACGGATAATAACAGTAATTTTTGGTACTGTCGCCTCAGAGTAAGCATAAAGAATCTTCGCACCATGGCGAATAACTCCCATGTGTTCCTGATCAACACCTGGTAGGTAACCTGGCATATCCTCAAGAGTAACAATAGGAATGTTAAATGAATCGCAGTAACGGATAAAACGCGCTGCCTTATCAGATGAATCACAATCCAATACACCAGCTAAAACAAGTGGTTGATTCGCAACGAATCCTACTGTTTCACCATTCATTCTACCAAAACCAATTACTATATTTCTTGCGAAATTTTCCATAATCTCAAAGAAATCTGAATCATCAGAAATAGATTTGATTACATTACGGATGTCGTAAGGCTGAGTAGGATCAGCAGGAACAATTTCCTCAATTTTGTATTCTGGCTTAGGAGGCTTTGGTGGGAAAGCTTTGGCTTTCTTCGCGTTGTGCCAAGGAATAAAGGTAAGTAGCTTCTTAATTTGTTCGAAGCATTCGTACTCGCTTTGAGCATAGAAATGAGCATTACCTGTGATTTCGCTATGAACTTTAGCTCCACCCAGTTCTTCCATACTAATTTCTTCACCCAATACGGTTTTAATTACCTCTGGGCCGGTAATAAACATTTTCGAAATGTTTTCTACCACAAACACGAAGTCGGTAAGCGCAGGAGAATAAACAGCACCACCAGCACAAGGACCAAGAATAACTGACAATTGAGGGATTACACCTGATGCTAATGTATTACGGAAAAAGATTTCTCCATATCCGGCAAGTGAATTTACACCTTCCTGAATACGAGCTCCACCCGAATCATTAATACCAATCAATGGCACACGCATTTTCAATGCATGATCCATGATCTTTGTAATTTTACGTGCATGCATAAGACCTAAAGAACCTCCAGCTACTGTAAAATCCTGTGCGAAAATACACACTGGTTCACCGTAGATTGTTCCTGTTCCTATAATAACACCATCACCATGAAGTTGTTTCTTTTCCATACCGAAGTCGCGAGCCTCATGCTCAACAAACATATCGTATTCATGAAAAGAATCTTCATCTAAAATAGATGTTACCCTTTCTCTAGCAGTCAACTTTCCCATCGCAACTTGCTTCTGGATAGCTTTTTCACCGCCACCTTGAAGCACTTTTTCTTTTCTCTTTCTAAGATCAAGAATGTTTCGTTTCAATGACATAATCTGTACATTTAGTTAGAAAATATATATCTCTATATATGTTGAATTTCAATAGCTCATGAAATTCCAAGCTACAACGTTAGTAATTTTTGAGCTAGAAAAAAATTCTAGCCTAAACTACCTTAATGTTCCAGCTATATAAAATAAGCTCTTTATCCTGATAATCAAAACAATTCGCAAAAAACTATTTAGAATTATTCTATTTAGGTGCAATTCTATACAAATACAATGCTATTATAGTAAACACAATATTAGGTAACCAAACTGCCAACATAGGATTCATATTGCCGTTTGTCGCGAAAACAACTGATATTTGCATAAATAGTATAAATGAGAAACTTAACAAAAGACCTATTCCAAGGTGTAATCCCATTCCTCCTCTAACTTTTCTTGATGCTAAAGAAGCTCCAATAAGAGTCAATATAAACGTTGAGAATGGATTTGCCATTCTTTTGTACTTCTCAATTTTATATGCATTAATATTACTGTCACCTCTCATAGTTTGCTGATCAATATAATTATTCAGCTCACTATAATTCATTGCTTCAACAAGATATTTTTTTCGCCCAAACTCCTTAGGTCCAAAATTTAAAGTTGTATCAATTTTTCTTCCCGATTCAAAAATTTCTTTTTCTCCATCATAATGTCGAATAAAGTAATCATTAATAGTCCATCGCTTGTTTTCTTTATTCCAACGAATATATTTTGAGGTTAGTTTAGAAACCAATTCTTTTCCTTCAAATTTCTCTAATGCAAATCGATACCCCGTATTACTAGAGGTTTCCCAATTTTGCATATAAATAAAAACACCTGGTTCTATTTGTCGGTGGATATTTCTTTCCTTATTTCGATATTGCTTTTTGATATAAGTTTCGGTAAAATCTATTCTCTTCTGATTTGCAGGTGGAATAATATAATTACTCAGCATAAAAGAAAAAACACCAATAACCAATGCCGATAAAAAATAGGGAAACATCATCCTTCGGAAACTTATTCCACTACTTAAAATGGCAATAATCTCAGTATCGTACGCCATCTTTGAAGTAAAAAAGATTACCGCAATAAATGTGAACAGTGCACTAAAGAGATTGGCAAAATAAGGTATAAAGTTCAGGTAGTAATCAAATAGAACAGCTTTAAGTGGAGCTTCCTTGTCAATAAATTCATCAATATGTTCGGAAAAATCAAATATCACCGAAATACTGATAATTAACACAATAGCAAAAAAGAAAGTACCTAAAAACTTACGAATAATATATAAATCTAATTTTCTCAAAACCTGTTATTTAATTTCTAATATTTTCGAAAATCCTCGAAAATAAACTTACCGGAATAAAAGTAAAACTTATTCTTCAAATAGCAATTAGCCTTTCTCTAATGTAAGATTTTTTAACACTTACAAGCGAGTTGCTAACTTTTTAACCATGATATCTTTCCAAGCAGAAAATGTTCCAGCATTAATATGCTCACGAGCCTCTCTAACTAACCATAAGTAAAATGCCAAATTGTGAATACTACAAATTTGAGATCCTAATAGTTCACCAGAATGAATCAAGTGTCGAACATAAGATTTTGAATAAGCTTGATCCACAAATGAAGTTCCATTTGGATCAAGCTTTGAAAAATCGTCAGCCCATTTCTTATTTTTAATATTGATGATACCTTCACTCGTAAAAATCATACCATTTCGTCCATTACGAGTTGGCATAACACAGTCGAACATATCAACACCTCTGGAAATAGCTTCCAAAATATTTACTGGTGTTCCTACGCCCATTAAATATCGTGGCTTATCTTCTGGTAGAACCTCATTCACAACTTCAATCATAGAGTACATTTCTTCTACAGGTTCACCTACCGCTAAACCTCCAATTGCATATCCTTCCCTATCAAGAGATGCTGCATGTTCCGCGGCTTTAACTCTTAAATCATTGTATACACACCCTTGAACAATAGGAAATAAGGTTTGAGAATATCCATATTTAGCTTCGGTTTCATCAAATCTTTTCACACAACGCTCCAACCAACGCTGAGTCAACCCTAATGAATTTTTAGCATATTCATAGGTCGATGTTCCCGGAGGACACTCATCAAAAGCCATTATGATATCTGCACCAATTGTTCTCTGAATATCCATCACATTTTCAGGAGTAAAAAAATGCTTCGATCCATCAATATGAGATCTAAACATAGCTCCTTCCTCAGTCAACTTACGATTATCAGCTAATGAAAATACTTGAAATCCTCCACTATCGGTCAGTATAGGACGTTCCCATCCATTAAACTTATGCAAACCTCCTGCTTTCTCAAGAACATCCAAACCAGGACGCAAATACAAATGGTAAGTATTTCCTAGTATTATTTCAGCATTAACATCATCTCTCAACTCACGTTGGTGCACTCCCTTAACAGAACCCAGAGTTCCAACTGGCATAAATATAGGAGTTTGTATTTTTCCATGATCGGTTGTAATCTCTCCTGTTCTTGCAGAAGATTTTGGATCTGTATTTTGTAATTTAAAATCCATATTGACTGTTTTAATGGTATGTAAAACTCTAGTTTTACAAAAATCGGCAACAAAGATACTAATTAATCTTAGTTCTTTATCGAGATGTATAATTCTAGATGATTTGAGCAGATTGTAGCGATTACTTGCATCTTTCATTCTATGAATAAAAACAGACAATTCATCTTTAAAATCCTAAAGATTCTCTTATTTTTGGGAATCATAAAAACTAAAACTTAAAACAATTGCCTACTTATTCTCTCACACCGTTTCAATTATTTATTACTATTGGATTTTCAATATCATTCCTTATCTACTTTTCATTTCAACTTTTTTATTTCATAAGATATAAGCGCTATAAATCACTTAAAACTACCCAACAAAACAAAAGTGTTTCCATTATCATTTGCGCTAAAAATCAAGCAGAACAACTAAAGGAAAACCTTCCATTCTTTTTAAACCAAAATCACCCTAATTTCGAAATCATTGTGGTGAATGATTGTAGCACTGATAATACAGAAGAGACCGTTCGCTCCCTCCAGAGTAAACATTCAAATTTAAAAACTACAAACATTCCTGTTGATGAAAAATTTAATCACAATAAAAAACTAGCCTTAACTATTGGAATAAAAGCAGCCAAAAACGAACAACTTATTTTTTCCAACCCCAACTGCAAACCCGTAAATGAAAATTGGCTTACAAATACAATAAACACCATTTGTGAAAACAACTATTCGGGCTATTCTAATTTTGAGAACAAAAAAGGCTTCTTTTATAATTTCATGAAATACGATTTGCTAATGCAGAGTTTAAAAGTATCTGCATTCTCATCGATAAGAAAAACCTATGCTGCAAATGGAGATAATATGGGATACTCAAAAACTAACTTTTTCAATAAAAAAGCATTCGCTGGTCATTCCCACTTCGAAGCTGGTTACGACCATCTAGCACTTCGTAAAATTAGCTCAGATTCAAAAGTTTCCTCTACACTTTCTTACGATACTAAAACTCTTATCAGTTCCACTCAAGCACAAGTTGACTGGAAAAAGGTCAACCTAAACTACTATATAAGTAGAAAATTTATCCCAAAAGGGATTAGGCTTTTAATCAATTTAGATTTTGTGAGTAAAGTTTGTTTGTATTTGTTTCTACTCGCTGGACTACTATTTACAAATCATTACATATTTTTTACCGCCATAAGTGTAGTTGGATTATTTATTTCCGGATACTGTTTTAAAATAATGACAAGGGATTTGAAGGAAGCGAATTTATTTTTATCTTCGTATGTATACGGTCTTATCAGACCGTTTTCGAAATTGCTATTTTATATCAAAAGTCTCATTCTCAGTAAACGATTATAATGGAAATAAATCCGAATCTCTCCGAAAAAGCTCAGTACGATTACAGGCTTGTTTTAGCCTCGGTTAATGGTGATCAAAAAGCTTACGAGGAACTTTTCAAAAGGTATAAGGACGCAATCTTTTTCATGTTATTAAAAATGGTTAATAACAAAAATGATGCTGAAGATTTAACTTTTGAAGCATTCGGAAAAGCCTTTCGTAATATAAAGCAATATTCTCCTAAATATGCTTTTAGCACATGGCTATTTAAAATCGCCTCTAACAACTGTATCGATTTTTTAAGAAAGAAAAAAGGAAATACGATATCAATCGATGGTAAGGATGATAAAGAGAATGAAAGATCTATCACGCTTGAGTCGGGAGGTTTAAACCCAGAACAGGAATTTGTAAAAAAGCAGAAGGCAAAAATAATGCGTAACGAAGTTAGTCGATTAAAAGAAAGGTATCGTCGATTGATCGAACTTCGTTATTTTGAGGAATTCTCTTACGATGAAATCGCTCAAGAGCTTAAATTGCCAATCGGGACCGTTAAAGCTCAACTTTTTAGAGCACGCGAATTACTCTTCAACAACCTTAAAGATTCAGAAGTGAAAATCGAAAAGAAAAAGAAGTAATTTCTTTTTTGCCTTGAGTTAAACTCATAGCTTCCAAATTAGTTTTTATCTTTGCCAACTCAAATTACAATTGGCATGGAAATCATTGAAAAATATTTTACAGACTTAACTGAGGATCAAAAAGACAAATTTTCTCAGCTGCAATCTCTATACACTCATTGGAACGATCAAATCAATGTTATTTCTCGAAAAGATATTGATTCATTGTATCTACATCATGTGTTGCATTCTCTTTCAATAGCAAAGGTGATTCAATTTGAACCAGGAACCAAAATTATGGATGTTGGTTGTGGTGGCGGATTTCCAGGAATTCCTTTAGCTATCATGTTTCCAGAAACTGATTTTTTCCTGGTAGATTCGATCGGAAAAAAAATAAAAGTGGTAAATGAAGTTGCAACAGCATTAGGATTAAAAAACTTACGAGCAGAACACACTAGAGTTCAACAAGTAAAAGACAAATTTGATTTTATTGTCAGCCGAGCCGTGACCGCTTTTCCGAAATTTGTGAACATGGTTCGTAAAAATAGTGAGCAAAAAGATAAAAATAGTTTAGCCAACGGAATCCTCTATATTAAGGGTGGAGATTTTCAGGAAGAAATCGCTGGATACGGTGATAAAGTAATGCTTTTCGACTGTACCGATTTTTTTAAAGAGGAGTTCTTTGAAACTAAAAAAGTTGTACATCTTGAGCTTTAATGAATTTTTTTTCGAACATCCTTTTGTCAGATTAAAAAAAACCCTATTTTTGCAGTCCAAAATCAACGCATATAATAACTTTATTAGATAAAAATTTTTCGCGATGAAAAGAACATTTCAACCATCAAATAGAAAGAGAAGAAATAAACACGGTTTCAGAGAAAGAATGTCTTCTGTAAGCGGAAGAGCCGTATTATCTCGTAGAAGAGCTAAAGGCAGAAAGAAAGTTTCTGTATCTAGCGAACGCAGACACAAAGCTTAATTTTAAATTAAGTAACCGATATACAGAAAGTAAGGAATATCTATTCTTTACTTTTTTGTATTTTACAGAGTTTGCAAAAAATGATGGGAGTTCCGGAGGAACTCTTTTTTTTTGCCTTAAAATCTACACTTTAATAATCAATGCAAGTATTAAATCATTTACAAGCTCGATAAAATATAGGCTCAAATTTCATTTTTAGGTTTCTTAAATCTAAAAATCTCTGTTATTTTTGTAAGATGTGAAAAGATTGAAAAAATAATTTCTTTCGAATCAACACAATTACATAGCTCTGTAAGCAGTTATTTAAAATATCTGCCAATCAAAAATCAAAAACGGATGAAATCAGGAAATTTCTTTAAAAGTAAACTATTCCTCTTCCAAATAGGACTTGCTTTACTAGTTACAATTGTTTTGGTATGGATTACGCTATCCGGATTAAAATGGTATACACATCATGGTGAAAAATTGAGTGTCCCTGATCTTTATGGATCAAGTCTGGAAGATGCAGCCAACAAAATAGAATCAGAAAATTTAAGATACTCTGTTTACGATTCTATTTATGATCCAAAGTTAGAGCCTGGAACCGTTTTAGACCAAAGACCTATTGCCGGAGCTATTGTTAAAAGAAACAGAAATCTATTTTTAACCATCAATGCTCATAAACCAGAACAGGTTCGTTTTCCAAATTTGGTTGACAATTCCTTCCGTCAGGCGTATGAATTACTAATGACCAATGGATTTAAAATTGGACGTCTGGAATATAACGAAAGCCAATTCTTTAACTTGGTACTTTATCCAAAATACAAGGGAGACTCAATTAACACTGGAAGCATGATCAACAAAGGTGCTACTATTGATTTGGTTTTGGGTAGAGGAAAAACCTATGGAATTATAGCTCCAAACCTTATAGGGAAAAGCCAAATCCAGGCAAAAGAAAAAATTATATTATCGAATCTTAATTTAGGTTCAATTCGTTACGATGAATCAGTTTTAAATCACATGGACTCTTTGAAAGCTAAGGTTTTCAAGCAATATCCTACCTATAATGAGGATAGAAAAATAAGACCTGGGAGCAATATTGATGTTTGGCTTACAACCGATACAATAAAACTGCATCAAGCTGATTCAATTTTACAAAAAAGATTAAGCAAATTGCTTTACTAATATACAACTAGAAAAATGACAGAACAGGAACCAAAAGAAAATTTCAACACAGAGGAGGAATTTGATAGCAATCAGGAGGTGTTTGAACATTTTCGATTTGAAGTGGATCCAGGACAGAGCTTGCTTCGTATCGACAAATATTTAGTTGATAGAATGCAAAATGCGTCGAGAAATAAAATTCAGGATGCTGCCAATGCAGGCTGTATTCATGTAAATGATATTCCTGTAAAAAGGAACTATAAGGTTAAACCAAACGATGTAATTACTATTGTATTGAGTTATCCTCCACGCGAAATTGAAATCATTGCTCAGGATATTCCATTGAATATTGTTTATGAAGATGATTCCTTTTTAATTGTGAATAAAAATCCAGGAATGGTTGTTCATCCATCCTACGGACACTATTCTGGTACTTTGGTTAATGCTTTGGCATATCACCTTAAAGATCTTCCTCTATTCAATTCGGAAGATCCTCGACCAGGTTTGGTCCATCGAATTGACAAGGACACTTCTGGAATTTTGGTTATTGCTAAAACCGAAGAGGCAAAAACAAAATTGGGACTTCAATTTTTTAATAAAACCAGCGACAGAAAATACCGCGCTTTGGTATGGGGTAATTTAGAGAACGACGAAGGAACCATTACTGGACATGTTGGCCGAAACTTAAAAAACCGAAAGGTCATGGATGTTTTCCCTGATGGAGAATATGGAAAACATGCAGTTACTCATTATAGAGTATTGGAAAGATTGGGCTATGTTAATTTGGTAGAATGTATTTTGGAAACAGGAAGAACTCATCAAATTCGTGCGCATTTTAAGCATATTGGTCACCCTCTTTTCAATGATGCTGATTATGGTGGAGATCAAATCTTAAAAGGAACCACCTTTACCAAGTACAAACAGTTTGTTCAGAACTGCTTTAAAATCTGTCCAAGACAAGCTCTTCATGCTAAAACATTAGGTTTCGATCATCCGGCAACAGGAGAATATATTTCTTTTGATTCGGAGATTCCTGATGACATGAGTACAGTTATTCAAAAATGGAGAGATTATACATCTTTTAGAGAAGAATAAAATAGTAAGATATCAATGAAAAGAACAATTGCAGTTATTGCCGGAGGCGATTCAGCTGAAATAGTTATATCGCGCCAAACAGCAGATCATATTTTTAATACTTTAGATAGGGATCTTTACGATCCATATTTACTTGAGATGATCGGTTTAGAATGGAATGTTAAAATAAATGAGCAATCCTATCCTATCGATAAAAATGATTTCAGCTTTACCAAAGATGGTAAAAAGATAAAATTTGATTTTGCCTATATAGCCATACATGGAACTCCGGGTGAAAATGGGGTTTTACAAGGATATCTGCAATTGCTACAAATACCGCACTCAACTTGCGGTGTTTTAAGTAGTTCTTTAAGCTTTAACAAACACGCTTGCAATTCTTATCTTCAGAATTTAGGTTTTAAAATTGCCAAATCGGTTCTATTAAAAAAGAACGAAGAGTATTCAATTGATGATATTCATACAAAATTAGGTATGCCTTGCTTTGTGAAACCAAATGCCGATGGATCTAGTTTTGGTATCTCTAAAGTGAAAAAAGTTGCCGATTTAGAAGAAGCAATTCAAAAAGCATTTAATGAAGGAAACGAAGTTATAATCGAAGAATTTATTGATGGTTTGGAATTCACCTGTGGTTTGGTAAAAACGAAGAAAGAAAGTTTACTTTTTCCGGTAACAGAAGTACTTCCTAAAAAGGAGTTTTTTGATTTTGAAGCTAAATACGATCCAAATATGGCTGAAGAAATTACTCCTGCCAGAATTTCTGAAGATCTTACAAAACAAATTCAAAATCTATCATCAAATATTTACGATGCGTTAAAATGCAAAGGCATTGTGCGTGTTGATTATATGATTAGAGGTGAAGAAATAATTGTTCTGGAAGCAAACACCGTTCCTGGTATGACGGCAAACAGTTTTATACCAAAACAAGTTGCAGCAATGAATCGAGATTTAAAAGATATCCTAAGTTTAGTTATAGAAAATGAATTTTAATCTCTAAAGATAAAATTCATTTAAGGAAGCTTAAACTATTGATAAATTGATATTTACAAATACAGAAAAACGAAAAAAAAGCACTTTTTTTTCGTTTTTTTTTATCCTCTTGAAAGGCTTATAAAAAAAGGATAATTCTCATTTTTATGAAAATAACATGCTTAAAACTAAGTGGAAAAGAATAAAACACACCTAACTTTTTTACAACTCCCACGTAATAGTATGTAGATTTTAATGGATTATTTAATTCATTATTTCATAGTTAAATTTTAGGGTTAGTAATAGAACATGAAAAGGAGGCAGGGGCAGCCTCCTTTTTTATGCGCTAAAATATGATCAAATAAAAAATCCGATGAGTCATAAACTCACCGGATTTAATTTTATCTAAATGATCTGATTAAAAATTAATCAGCATCAATGAATTCTTCATTGTAAACCTCAAGAGGTGCACAAGTACACATTAAGTTACGATCACCGTAAGCATCATCAACTCGACCAACCGTTGGCCAGAATTTATTATCAGCAACCCATTTTAATGGATAAACTGCTTTCTTACGAGAATACGTATGATTCCACTCGTCATCAGTCATTACAAGATGTGTATGTGGAGCATTTTTCAACACATTATCAACCGTATCAGCTACACCATCTTCAATCTCTTTCATCTCTCCATTGATTTTAGCCAATGCTTCGATAAAACGATCTAACTCTTCCAATGGCTCACTTTCGGTTGGTTCAACCATTAAGGTTCCATGAACTGGGAAAGATAAAGTTGGAGCATGAAAACCGTAGTCCATCAATCGCTTCGCAATATCTGTATCCGTAATTCCAACAGATTTATTAAACTCACGACAATCGAAAATCATCTCGTGACCAACTCGTCCGTTTTCACCTTTATATAAAATCTTAAAACCTAATTTTTCGAATGAAGAAGCCAAATAGTTAGCATTTAAAATTGCCATTTCGGTAACTTCTTTCAATCCATCAGCTCCAAGCATTGCAATGTAACCGTAGGTAATTGGCAATACACTTGCCGATCCGAAAGGTGCAGCAGCTACCGCTGTAATTGCATTTTCGCCGCCAGTTTTTACATATTTATGAGAAGGTAAGAATTGTACCAAGTGTTCAGCCACTCCAATTGGACCAACTCCAGGACCACCACCACCATGAGGAATCGCGAATGTTTTGTGCAAGTTCAAGTGACAAACATCAGCACCAATGATTCCAGGATGTGTTAAACCTACCTGTGCATTCATATTCGCACCATCCATGTATACCTGACCACCATTATCATGAATCAGATCCATCATTTCTTTGATACCTGATTCGAATACCCCGTGAGTAGAAGGATAAGTAATCATGTAAGCACATAAATCATCCTTATGCTTTTCAGCTTTCGCTTTCAAGTCATCAAACTTCACATTTCCATTCTCATCACAAGCAACGATTACCACTTTCATACCAGCTACTGTTACCGAAGCAGGATTTGTTCCATGAGCCGATGAAGGAATCAAAACAATATTTCTGTGACCTTCACCACGAGAAATATGATACTCTCGAATCACCATCAAACCAGTATATTCGCCAGCAGCACCAGAATTAGGCTGTAAAGTACATCCTGCAAATCCAGTAATAACTGATAACCACTGTTCCAATTCTGTGATGATTTGAGTATAACCATCAACCTGATTCATTGGTACAAAAGGGTGAATTCCACCAAACTCAGGCCAACTAATAGGTAACATTTCAACAGCAGCATTCAACTTCATTGTACATGATCCCAAAGAAATCATAGAAGTATTCAACCCAATGTCTTTTTTCTCAAGACTTTTGATGTAACGCATCATTGCCGTTTCGGAACGATAACGATTAAATACATCAAGAGTTAAGAAATCACTTGTTCTTGTGAATTTTGAATCGAAATAGAATTTCTCTTCTAATTCCTTATATGCAACTTCTGCTTTACCAGCAGCTTTTGCAAAAATATTTAAGATGGTATTAATTTCTTCCTTACTAATTTTTTCATCAGTAGAAATACCAATTGTTGTATCGTTAATGTAACGGAAGTTCAATTCTGCTTTTAATGCAGCTTCACGAATTTCTTCAACAGAAACTCCAGCAGGAACTACAACCTCTAATGTATCAAAGTAATTTTCTACATTTTGCTGATATCCTAATGCTTTTAATCCATCAGAAAGTTGACCTGCAGCAGAATGAATATGTGTAGCAATTCTCTTTAATCCTTCAGCACCATGATAAACACCATAGAAACCTGCCATTGTTGCCAATAAAGCCTGTGCTGTACAAATATTCGAAGTTGCTTTTTCACGCTTAATGTGTTGCTCACGAGTCTGCAATGCCATTCTAACCGCGTGATTTCCCTGAGCATCTTTGGTTACACCAATAATACGACCTGGAACATTACGTTTGTACGATTCACGGCAAGCAAGATAAGCTGCATGTGGTCCACCATAACCCATTGGAATACCAAAACGTTGAGTAGTACCTACAACAATATCAGCACCCCATTCTCCTGGAGGAGTTAACAATGTCAAACTCATTAAATCAGCAGCTACAGAAACCAATGATTCAACGGCATGAGCACGTTCCACAAAATCAGTATAATCTTCAATACTACCATTTGATGCAGGATATTGAACCACAGCGCCGAATACCTTATCAGTAAATTCAAAAGTCTTATAATCACCAATAACCAACTCAATTCCAAGAGGAGTTGCTCTGGTCATTAAAACATCCAAAGTTTGAGTATAAATTTTCTCATCAACAAAAAGTTGATTCGCTCCAGCCTTCTTCTTAGCACGAGAACGAAGTCCCTGCATCATGTACATGGTTTCACCCACTGCTGTTGCTTCATCAAGAAGAGAACAGTTTGCCAATTCCATTTTGGTTAAATCCAAAACCATAGTCTGAAAGTTCAACAAAGCTTCTAATCTACCTTGTGAAACTTCTGCCTGATACGGAGTATAAGGTGTATACCATCCTGGATTTTCCAGCACATTTCTTTGAATTACCGCAGGTGTAATGGTATCGTAGTAACCTTGTCCAATAAAAGTACGGAACAATTTATTCTTAGCAGCAATTCCTTTAATCTTCGAAAAATATTCGTATTCCGATAACGCTTGAGGTAAATCTAACGCTTTATCTAATCTAATATCCGAAGGGATTGTTTCTTCAATCAGGGCATCAATTGATGATGCGCCAACAGTTTCCAACATGGTTTTGATATCGCCATTGCGAGGACCAATGTGACGGGAAACAAACTTTTCGCTTGCCATATTGTTGTTAAAATTAGTTGTTGTTATAAAATATTTGTGAGTGTAAATGTAAGAAAAGAATTAAGATTTAGAAGTCTAAGTTATCGATTTCGGACTCTGTTTTTTAACATTCTACCACAATCTACACAAAGCTCTTAACAAATTGTTTTATAGACGAATACAAACCTGATATTTGTCATATTTTCTATGGTAAATTTGGTCGTTCTCCATTCTTTAAAAATCTTATTAAATCCTTCTCGAAATCTATAATAAAAAAAACCTCTTCTAAGTGAAGAGGTTTTTTCTAAAAATATTTTTATAAGCCTTTCAGAAACACATTGTTATTTCTTTCGTGCCCTATACTGGTTGCAGGTCCATGTCCGGGGTAAACACTCACTTCATCATCTAAAACAAGAAGTTTGGTTTTGATTCCTTCAATTAGCTGTTCGTAATTACCGTATGGCAAATCTGTGCGTCCAATACTTTCTCTAAACAAAACATCGCCAACAATGGCAAACTTTTGATCTTCATTGTAAAAAACGACATGACCTGGTGAATGACCTGGCACATGCAATACTTTCAATTCAGAATTTCCAAATTTAATAATATCACCATCAACAATTGCAGTTCCCATTTTTGGAGGCTCAACTACATTTTCCAAGCCCAAACGAACACCATAATTTGGAGCTTCAGCTAAAAGAAATTCATCATCTTTATGAGCATGAGTAAGCAATCCGAACTGATCCTTCATGAACTGATTTCCCAAAACATGATCGATATGCAAGTGAGTGTTCAATTGTTTTACCAATTTCAATCCTTTTTTCTCAACAAAATCGATTAGTTTTTTGCCTTCATCTTCGAAAAAAACACCACAGTCTATCAAAACTGCTTCTCCTGTTTCATCGTGTAGAATATATGTATTTTCTTGCCAGTGATTAACCACCAAAGTTTCAATCGTAATCATATCATTATTTTTTAAGTAGCCCAAATTTACATCTTATTACATTAGTAGAAAAATCAAAGTGTTTAAAATTTCAATTCAAATTTATCCAATACTTTATATACAGGTCCTGATTGATTTAAAATACTCTCCATTAAAACAATCTCTTCAACAGCAAACGACTCATCCTCCCAATTTGCATAAGAATCTAAAATGGAGTTAACCCAGTCAGGATTTTTAACGCCCATTTTAATTCTGCCTAATGTTACATGAGGTGAAAAGCGCACATCTCCTATTTCCACAATATATTTTAATTGCTTTACTATTTCTGCATGAAGATTGTAAATTATTTCATCGCTGTTAACGCCCAACCACAATACTCTTGGTTTAGAATTGCTAGGGAAAGCCCCTAGTGATTCTAGTTGAATATGAAACTGAGGAATATTTTTAACCAATTCTCTCAGCCTGTTTTTTATCAAAGGAATTTTTCGAATATCAGTAGTACCTAGAAAGCAAAGAGTGATATGTAATCCTTTAATATCAACCCATTTTATCCATTCATCTTTTAATTCGACTTGTACTTGTCGAAAAATCTTACGAATTTGATTGGTATTGGCTATCTTTATTGCTATAAATATTCGCTTTGTTTCCATGAGCTTGTTTCGGTTTCTATTTCTGATCAATTTCTAAAGTTAAAAGTGATTCATAAATCAAGTATCTTAAAACTAAATCATATCAAAATGAATTCAAAGAAAAAATTTGCTGTTGTTCTTGCTGGTTCGGGTGTATACGATGGATCTGAAATTCATGAGGCAACTTTGGCTCTTTATGCGATCTCGAAAAATGGAGGTGAATATCAAATATTTGCTCCCGACAACGATCAGTTTCACGTAATCAATCACATTACAGGTGAAGAAATGCCAGAGAAAAGAAACGTGTTGGTGGAAGCTGCTCGAATTGCTCGTGGTAATATTAAAAACCTGAAGGAATTTAAAGCCGATGAATTTGATGCAATTCTTTTTCCAGGAGGATTTGGTGTAGCAAAAAACTTATGTACATTTGCTTTTCATGGTCCAGATTGCCAGGTGAATACAGATGTTGAAACAGCATTAAAAGCTATGCACACAGCCAGTAAGCCTATTGGTGCACTTTGCATTGCTCCAGCTCTTATAGCAAAAATTTTGGGTAAAGTAGAAGTTACAATTGGTCAGGATACAGGCACTGCTGAAGCTATTACTTCACTTGGTGCAACGCATGTAAATACCAATCACGGTGAAATCGTTTTTGATAAAGAAAATAAAATCGTAACCACACCTTGTTATATGCTTGATGCAACAATTGCTCAAATTGGCGAAGGAGCCGAAAATGTGGTAAAAACAATTATGGCATTATAAACGAAAACCTAATTGTTGGCTTAATGTTATTTTACTTTAAGCCGACAAAACCTTATTTCATCTATGAAAAATCGCAATACAAAAGATGTTGGTGAAAATCACATCTATGCTTTTATCCTTTCCAATTTATTTTTATTTGTCGGAATTTTCTTCTCTTTAAATTCAGTATCAGAAGTTGCCATTCTTTTTTATTCCCTATCCTTAAACCTATTTTCGATATGGGTTATTTTTTATTCTTCATTAAAAAAGAAACTTGCACATTACACAGAGTATTTTAACAATTTGAAAATTGGTATTTTATGTGTTGCTGCAATTTTACCTGTATTTTTAATGCTTATCCCCCTATTGGTACAACCCGATTTAAGTAAAACATTATTGTTGGGTTTAAGCTGGATTGTATGTTTAATAAGTAAAGCTCTCCTTTCTAATTATTACTCGTGGGAATTAAATGCCGAACAATTAATGAATAATTATAGAATGAATATTGGTGATACCAGAGATGCAAAATTCGAAGAATTAAAGAGTTTTATTGAGATCAATCCTGATAAGTTTGCTCGTTATGTTGAAAAATCTGAATTGTATGATGATAGGATTGAGGATTTTATTACATCCAAAACTCATTAAGAATTTAAACATCTCCTCCTGTTAAATTATTCCAATTATCTGAGAATCCATTTTTATTATCTCTTTGTTTCAATTTTACCTTAATATCTGATTTATCATCTTTTAAAATATTATAAACAATAAATCCCCAAATAAAAGGAACTAAAAATGTTAAAATAATATTATAATTCTTTTGCTTTTCACTTAAGGAATTAGAATTACTAATTTGTCTAAAAACAAAGTATAAATACACCAAATAAATAATTATTCCACAAATTAAGATGAGCTCATAATTTTTAAAAGAAAGTTATAACTCTTTCTATAAATATCAGATATTTAATTAATCCTTTTCATTGGTAATTTTCGTGGAGGTCTTAATTCCTGATTTTTCATTCTGTCTAATATTTCTTCTACCATCCAATCATCACCTAAAGGATCGTATTCAGCTTTTAAGGATGTGCCAAACATTACAGCTATCGATTGCCAAAAAATGGCAGTAAACGATCCTTTCAATTCTTTTAAATGATGATAACTGCTATTTCCTGTTTCTCTATCAATCAATTTCATTAAAAGTTTACCTTGAGAGATTTTCAATTTCATTAAAGGCTTCTTATACTCCTTCATTAAACCTTTGTATTCCTTTCGAATTAACTTTCTTCTGGCTTTTTTACTATCAAGAGATTTAAGTTGAATATTTAATTGCTCAATGGTTTTATTGGCAGCTTCAGCATACGGATAGACAACTCGAATATTTCGAACTGTCCTCCAATATTTACGAGTTGACCGATAATGTTTTCTCCTCTTTCTCTTGTAGTGCTTAATTTTAACTTCGTCGAGATTGACATGCAAATTGGTATCAAGAAAAACAACTGTATCCATCTTATTATGAACAAATAGTAAATTAATTGATTTTGCTTCTACAACACTGGTAAAAACAAAAACGAATATCAAAACCAGACCTATTTTAAAATATCGAATATCCACAATTCAAATTTAAACTTTCTATCTTTAAACGAACTTCCTAAATCCTATTAACATGAAAAAATTTACTCCTCTATTTTTTTTACTGATTCTATCCATATTT
>Ga0193950_1000067_pt1 | contig 31301 bp, 31 predicted proteins | sample BB_1_MG_FD_144485 | JGI IMG/M metagenome (GOLD analysis project Ga0193950, IMG submission 144485) | Microbial mat bacterial communities from the Broadkill River, Lewes, Delaware, United States - BB_1_MG | ecosystem: Environmental > Aquatic > Freshwater > River > Microbial mats | place: USA...
TGCGCTGATCGATCTGGGCAAGGCGGGCGAGGCTGCATTTTTTGAACAGGGCCAGAACCTGCTGTGTACCCTGGTGCGAAATTACCCGGACCTGGTGCCGCTGGTGGCACGGGACCTGTTCTGGTATCTGGGCGGTGACTGTCTGCACCATATGCCGGATGAAGAGATTGAAAAATTCCAGCGGCTGGAAGAGATGCGCTACGACGCGGAAAGCGAAGGGCGTGAGTTTAACTATGAGAAAGAGCGGGCGCTGATACTGGGGTATCATTGAATTCAGTGATACAAAAACAATAACGCCGGGCATAGCCCGGCGTTATTGTGTCTGATGTTTAAAAGGTTAAGTGACAGCCTTAGAGCTTGAACCGGCCGACCAGATTACGCAGATCACCGGAGAGCTGCTGTAGCTGTTCGGCTGCTCGGGCATTCTCATCGGCCTGGCCTGCAACCTCTTTGGCTGCTTCATCCATGGCCACCACATTACGGTTAATGTCTTCAGAGACAGAGCTTTGCTCCTCTGCTGAGGCGGCAATCTGGCTGTTCATATCGCTGATATCAATAACATGCTGGCCGATCTGTTCAAGCGCTTCGCTGGAGCGGTTTACCTGGTTTACGCTCTGCTCGGCCTGTTCCCGGCTGTTGTTCATCACCGTAACGGCGGTGCTGGTGCCTTTCTGCAGATTCTCGATCATTGCCTGGATTTCAGCGGTGGCGTCCTGAGTACTCTGTGCCAGGCCGCGTACTTCATCGGCAACCACGGCAAAGCCGCGACCATGATCACCGGCACGGGCTGCCTCAATCGCGGCGTTCAGGGCCAGCAGGTTGGTCTGGTCGGCAACGCCACCAATGGTGACCAGAATGTCGCTGATCTTGTTGCTATGGCCTTCCAGCTCCTGAATAACTTCAGTACCTCGTGCCACCTCGTCTGACAGGGCCGTTATGCTGCTGACGGTGTTTTCAACCACTCGCTGACTGTCATCAGCTACCTGGCGGGTGCGGGCGGTGGCCTCAGCGGCATTACCTGCACTGCTGGCGACTTCGCCAGAGCTGGCGCTCATCTCATGGACCGCTGTGGCAGCCATGGATATCTGTTCGCGTTGATGTTCCAGTCGCTGGCGGCTGGAGCTGGCGATCTGTGCTGAGCTGTCTGCTGCCTGGCCGATATGCTGGCTGGTCTGGGCGACCTGTTCGATCAGTTTGTGCAGGTTATCCAGGAACAGGTTAAACCAGTTTGCCAGTTCGCCCAGTTCATCATGGCTTTTAATTGTCAGGCGACGGGTGAGGTCCCCTTCGCCCTGGGCGATATCTTTCAGCATATGCACCAGCTGGCCAACAGGTTTAAGAAGCATGGCAACCATGGCAAACATCAGGGCGATGCCCAGTCCGCCAACAACCACGCTCAGCAACAGGCCGATCATGGTTGACTCACTGCTGACCTCGTCAAAAATCTGTGCCAGAGTATCAAGCTGGCTGGTTACTGCGCTGGCAGGAAGCTGGATAAGAATGCGCCAGCCTGTATCACTGCCACGTAAAAATAATGGGGCAACGGCGGACAGCTGGCCATTATTCTGACTGATTGTCAGCTGGTTGCCTGCATTATTGATGCGGCTTTGCCAGTCTGACAGTGCTGTGTTTCGGTAGTTTTTCCCCAGCAGACTGCTATCCATGCTGGCCGCAGCAACAATACCATGGGGGCTGACGACAGCCATCTGGCCGCTGCCGTTATAAAGGGCGTTATTGGCGGTGGTGATCCCCTGTTGTACGAAGTCCAGTGCGACGTCTACGCCGGCGATGCCGATAAACTGGTTATATTGAACAATGGGGGAGGTGGCACTGACCAGCAGGGTGTCTTTGCCATTAACCGGGTAGATATACGGATCGGTAACACAGCTTTTGCGGTTGTCTTTGGGGCACAGGTAGTACTCACCGGCGCGGATGCCGTTGGCATCTTTGGTCGCATCGTCCATGCCGATCAGTACATCCAGTGCTCCTTCTCCAGCGCTATTGCGAGACACGTATGGCAGAAACCTGCCTGCGTCATTACTACCCATATCCGCTTGGCCTTTGAACTGGGCGTCACTCTGATCATACTGATCGGCTTCATAGCCAACGTAAACCCCGAGCAGGTCAGGGTTACGCTCCAGTATATTGCCGAGAATCGAGAGTGTGATCTCGCGCTCCTGGCCACTGAGCATAATGCCGCCGCGGGTCTGAATATCGGATTCCTGGGTCAGCGCCAGAGTGTTTGCATTGGCCTGGGCGTACTCAAGAAATGCATTGATTTTAAGCGCTTCGGCTCGAGCTATACTCCCCAGTTGCTGTTCAACTGCGGAGGTAAGGATTGTACCGGTACGGGTTTGTACTTTTTCAGCAGAGCGTTGGCTTTGAATGGTATTGAGCACGATCAGGGCAGTACTGATCAGAATAATACAAAAGGCGGAAAGCAGGCCAATTTTACTACGTAAGCTCAGGCCTTTAGCAGGTTGTGAATAGCTATCCATTCCATGACTCCGAATGTTCGATCCATAAACTGTGCGCGAAAACGTGTTGCTTGTATTGTAGTTATGTGGGGACGAACCCTGTCTGTTATTTTTATTTTCTAATGACAGTACTTAGGCCAGGGATTAATTGCAAAGGGTTTTAGTCTGAGTAACTAAGACTCTGGTAGGGGGGGAGGGTAGAGCTTGAAGAGGCGCTTACAGGGGCAGCACCTGGGAGGTGCTGCTATTTATAGCTGAGCGATCAGCTCAGCTCTGGCTCAAACCAGTTGGTGTTTTTCAGAAACTTGTTAGCAGGGTAAAACTTGTTGTCGCTACCTGTCTGGTCTTTACTGGACTTTACCCAGCCTTGTGGCAGGTCGCCACCGGCATAAACGTCCAGCCCTTTTTCATCGCGGTAAAACGCCAGTGTTGCTTCAATTTCAGCCTCGGTTTTACACAGTTTGGACATGTTGCTGGCCTGTACGGCTGCCATATCCGCGTCGGCATCGATGCCCAGAATATGCGCCATGCCGTAAGTGGTGACCAGCACATCGGCAATGGCATCACGTACTTCAGCGGTGTTCTTTGTCTCAATCCCTTCGACCAGCTCTGCCATCTCTTCCTGGATCAGCTGTAGCTGTTTGGCGGCTTTCTGCCAGTCAGGGCTGCTCAGGTCGCCTTTGAGGTTGCCAAAAACGGTGTTCAGCAGGGCTACGTCAGTAAAATTACTCATGGGCCGGTGGGTCCTGTTTCTTGTGGTCTGGGGTTAAATTCGGTGTTGCTCGCGATCTGTTGAATACGCTCAACAATTGCGCGCAGGCCGTTGCCCCGTGAGGGGCTCAGATGGCGTTCAAGGTCCAGTGCGGTGAAGTAGGCGTGGATATCAAACTGACAGATCTGTTCGGCGCTTTTGTGGTTCAGGGCTGCCAGTACAATGGCAATCAGGCCGCGGATGATACGCGCATCTGCGTCGGCGATAAATGCAAGGCTGCCATCGGGGTTCTGGCGATGCAGCAACCAGGCTTGAGTTTCACAGCCATGCAGGCGGTGTTGTTCTGTTTTGAGCGAGTCGGGCAGGGCGGGCAGGTCACGGCCAAGCAGCATGATCTGTCGATAGCGGCTGTTCCAGTCGCGCAGGGCCAGTAACTGTTCACTTACCTGTTCATGGCTCAGGCTACGGCCATGAGCCAGGGCCTCGAAGGGGTCTTGCGCGTTGTTGATGCTGGTCGTTACCGGGTGGGGCTCGCTGCGGCTGATCAGCTCCAGTGCCTGGGCAAACCGTTCGACTTCATCGTGGCTGTTATAAAAAGCAAACGAGGCGCGCAACGTACCGTCCAGCCTCAGCTGCTCCATCAATGGCATGGCACAGTGATGGCCAGTGCGGATGGCGATACCCTGCTGATCCAGCAACAGGCCGACATCCTGGTTCGCCTGGCCTGCCAGCAAAAACGACACCAGGCTGACTTTATGAGCTGCAGTGCCAATCGGCTGGAAGCCTTTGATGGTGCTACAGCAATCCAGGGTGTGTTGCAGCAGGCTGGCTTCGTGAGCTTCCAGTGCGGCACGGTCCTGCGCCATCAGCCACTCCAGCGCAGCGGCCAGGCCAATTGCACCGGCGATATTGGGTGTGCCTGCTTCAAATTTGAAGGGCAGCTGGTTAAAGGTTGTGCCGGAAAAGCTGACCCGCTCGATCATTTCACCGCCCGCCTGCCAGGGGGGCATCGCTTCCAGCAGTTCCCTGCGGCCCCAGAGGGCACCGATGGCTGTGGGCCCGAACACCTTATGGCCAGAAAAGGCATAGAAGTCACAGCCAATGGCCTGAACATCGACGGCCATATGCGGGGTGCTCTGGGCCCCATCAATCAGCACCACCGCGCCAGCAGCTTTGGCGGCGGTGGTCAGTGCATGTACAGGGTTGATGCTGCCAAGGGCGTTGGAGGCGTGGCTCAGGGCGACCAGTTTTGTCCGTTCATTGAGCAGGCCATAGAACTGGTCGCAATTCAGGCTGCCATCGGGCTGAATGCCTGCTACTTTGATCACCGCGCCGGTCTGTTGTGCCAGCAACTGCCAGGGCACGATATTGGCGTGGTGCTCAAGGGTGGTCAGCAGAATCTCGTCACCTGGCTGCAGTACGCTGCGGCCATAGCTCTGAGCAACCAGATTGATCGCCTCCGTGGTGCCGCGGGTCCAGATGACGCCGTGGCTGGCCGGGGCGTTGATAAAGCGGGCAACACTCTGACGTGCCTGTTCAAACAGCCCGGTAGCATCATTGCTCAGCCGGTGTGAGCCGCGATGGACGTTGGCGTTTTGCTGGCGGTAATAGCGATTAATAGCGTCAATGACAGCGCGTGGCTTCTGGGCGGTTGCGGCGTTATCCAGGTAGGTCAGCCGCTGACCGTTGACTCGACGAGAGAGCAGGGGGAACTCCGCCCGCAGGCGGTTAACATCCAGCATCACTGACCTGCCAGAGCCTTGTTCAGGCGCGCGCGCCAGCGAGTGTAATACATGGCAGAGGTAAACAGGGTGCCGGTCAGGGCGCAGTACGCCAGGCCAATAAGCTGTGAGGCAGGGTTAGCGGCGACCAGTACTGCATGGGAGAAGTAGAGCAGGATAACAAAGCATAACCAGGCGTGGCCGCGTGGGCGACCGGAGATCATCGTAGGTAGAAATGCCAGCAGCAGTGAACTCTGTACGCCGATAATCACCCAGGGGTTAGCGCCGGGGACGGGGGCCAGCACCAGATACCAGGCGATAAACAGGGCCAGCAGGCCGAAGTAGCTGAGCAAAGAGAGGGAGCGGGTCAGGCGAACTTTGGTTTCAAGGGTCATCAGCGTGGGCTGTCCATCAGTTTCAGAGCCAGTTGGCCAAGGCGTTTGCCCTGGGCCTGACAAAGTTGGGTTTCATCTGCATCCAGTGCGCGGTCATTATCGCGCCCGGCAAGGTGGGTGGCCCCGTAGGGGGTACCGCCGGTGCTGGTTTTCAGCAAGGCTGATTCGGAGTAGGGTAGGCCCGCCAGCACCATCCCGTGGTGCAGCAGGGGTAGCATCATGGTCAGCAGTGTTGTTTCCTGACCGCCGTGCAGGCTGGCGCTGGAGCTGAACACGCAGGCCGGTTTGTTGATCAGCCCGCCGGAGAGCCACAGGGCACTGGTGCTATCGATAAAGTATTTCATCGGTGCGGCCATATTGCCAAAACGGGTGGGGCTACCCAGGGCCAGCCCGGCGCAGTTGGCCAGATCGGCTTCTGTGCAGTACAGCGCACCCGACGCCGGAATGCTGGGCTCAGTGGCTTCGCAGTTACTTGAAATTGGTGCGACGGTACGGATGCGCGCTTCCATGCCTGCCTGCTCAACACCGCGCGCAATCTGTTTTGCCATCGCCTGCGTTGCGCCGTGGCGGCTGTAGTACAGCACCAGAACGTAGGGTGCGCTCATATCAGATGATTTCCAGTACAGATTCTGGTGGGCGACCGATACGGGCGGCATCACCTTTGATCACAATCGGGCGCTCAATCAGCTTTGGAAATTCAACCATTTTGGCGATAACGTCATCTTCGCTCAGGTCCATATTGTCCAGCCCGGCTTCGGCGTACTCTGCTTCCTTGGTGCGCAGCAGATCGCGGGCATTGATGCCCAGGCTGCTGAGAACCGTTTTCAGCTGTTCAGCACTTGGCGGCGTTTCCAGATATTTGACGATGGTTGGCTCAACACCGTTCTCTTCCAGCAGGGCCAGAGTCTGGCGGGATTTGGAACAGCGAGGGTTGTGGAAGATGGTGACATTGCTCATGGTGTAGTTCCCGTTGGGTTAGCCGGTATCCGGTGCTGGCTGTGCTGGCGCAACAGGCATGCCCGTATACCTTTATCATTCTGTTTCAGGGGCGCTATTGTATACCCCCCTGCCAGTGCTTCAAAATAGCCATTCACTTTCATTTCAGGGAGCTGTTATGCAGCCTGTGCTTTCCAGTCAGCCCGTGCAGTTTTTGCTGTATCTGATGCGCCAGTTTGTCGCTAATCAGGGTATTCTCAATGCCTCGGCGCTGACCTATACAACGCTGTTTGCCGTTGTGCCACTGATGACCGTAAGTTATGCGATGCTGGCAGCAATCCCCAACTTTTCCGGGGTAGGTGAGGAGCTGCAGCACTGGATTTTCACCAACTTTGTGCCAGCGACGGGCGAGGTGGTACAGAACTATCTGGCGGATTTTGCTGGTCAGGCACGGAGCCTGACGGTGGTAGGTATCGTGTTTCTGGTGATCACTTCGATCATGATGATGCGTAATATCGAGTCGGCATTTAACCGTATCTGGCGGGTCAGTGAGGCGCGCAAGGGGTTGTCCAGTTTCCTGATCTATTGGGCCATTCTGAGCCTGGGGCCGATTCTGATCGGTATTGGCCTGGGTCTGACGTCCTATATAGCGTCGTTGTCGCTGGTCAGCAGTGCCACCGAGCTGGTGGGTAAAACCCGTGTGCTGGCGTTGTTACCGATGGTGTTATCGGCGGTGGCGTTCAGTCTGCTGTATATGGCAGTGCCTAACTGTCGGGTGCCGTTTCGCAGTGCGGTGATTGGTGGCCTGGTGGTGGCGCTGATGTTCGAAACCGCCAAGCGCAGCTTCGCCATGTTTGTGACCCAGTTTCCTTCCTATGAACTGATCTACGGTGCTTTTGCCGCGGTGCCGCTGTTTCTGCTGTGGATTTTTATCAGCTGGGTGATCATTCTGCTGGGTGCTGAGCTGACCCGTGCGCTGACGGTGTTCCAGCACAATAATATGGAGCAGAAAGGGGAAGATCTGCAGATCGTACTGGGTGTATTACATCGGCTCTGGCAGGGGCAACGTAACAGTGAGACGGTTGCCGACAGTGTGTTGTTACAGGAAGTGGATGGTCTGGATCAGGGCCGCTGGGATCAGTATGTACAATTGCTTATGAGCGCTCGGCTGATCCGCCGCAGTGATCAGGGGGATTACCTGCTGTGCTGCGATCTGAGTCAGCTGAGTCTGGCTGACTTCTGTCGCCTGCTACCCTGGCCATTGCCTGCGGGCAGTGATGTCACCGCATTAAAAGGCTGGCAGCGCAGGCTGGATGAATGTCTGCAGGCGGTGGAAGGTCAGCGAAAACAGCAGATGGCGCTAAGCCTGCTGGGGTTATTTGAGGAGCCGTCCGCTGCCGGTAGCCATATTTCGCGTGTAGATGAGCAGCGGGCTTAAAGACTGCTCAGGCGTAGCAGCAGGCTGTTAATTATTTGAACTTGCAACAGGAATAGAGATGCAGTTGAACTGGAATGAAAATACCCTGACAACCCCGCCTGAAGGGGCTTTTGGTGAAACGGGTGAATACACTGTTTATAAAGTCACACCTGATTTTACGGATGATGCTTTGGTGCAAAGCGCGATTAACTACAGTGCGGAAAAAGCAGCCAGTATGCAGCGCAAGAATATTCAGGATGACTCCATGTACCTGTTATTCAACTGGAATGCAGTGAAGCGTGAGTTGATGGTCTGTGTAACGGATGCGAAAAAGCAGCAGGACTCGCCTCTGATTGTTGTCTGCCAGTTTCCGGCGCTGATCGAGGTTGAGAATGCAGCCTCTGATGACTACGCCGATGAGGTGAAATACTGGATATCGAACTACCTGACAACCAGCCAGGCGTTTTTACAATATTCACTGGTCGCTGGTTTTTGTCGTGGTGATCGCAAGCGGGTAGAGCTGCTGTAAGTGATTTCTGGCAGGATAATGCTGGCCGACAGGTGTGGTTTTTACACCGGCTGTGTACAGGCTTATCCTGTCAGATCTACATATCAGACTCAGGGAGTGAGTTATGGACAGGTTACAGGCACTGATAGATATTCTGGATGATACGCATCAGGTGTATAAGCGGGAAAATGATAAGATCAGAGTTGATCTTGGCTCTATGCTGTCGATAGTGATTTATTATGATTACACAGCGAAGCAGTTTATATTTAGCTATAACCTTATTGCACAGATGGTGGGTGTTTTTGGGGCGATTACCACCTCGGTATATTCAATCGGGTCGGGCGCTTATAGCTGGGGTTCTTTATCTGTATCAACCAGCGTCTGTATTTTGCTTTCAATAATTGTGACAGAAATTCGGATGCAGTCGCTTAAAAGTCTGGTTCTTAGTCGGCTGGAAACTTCTATTTAAAGTAGTGTTCTTTCTTCAGCCAGGGAAGGTGGCTTTTATACAATGAATGTCAGTCGAAATGAACTTGAGTCCAGTATTAAAAAACATGCTCAGCTGTATACTTTTACCCTCTGCTCAGTGATGGGCTTCCTGCTGGTTATGAGTCACTTTGCGAGTTTGAATTGGGAATTCGTACTGTTTTTAGCAACACTGATAACGTTTTGGGCCTGTGCTGATTTCAGGCTACCGCCTGGTAGCAACCGTTCCACGGGCGCAGGCCGAAACCGGACGCCCATGGAATACGCCGCTACCAGATGGGAGCTGATCAGCAGACCTTGTGCCAGTACATATCCAGCAGGTACTGGGTCTGTTCGCTGATCAATCGGCTGGCTTGAGCCTGTTCGCCGGCAGGGTTCTGGCAGAGCAGGGTAAAGTGGTTAATCATATGCACCTCCTGCGCCAGATCGCTACCTGCCTCGACATATTCGAATTGAGTCGGTGTCTGCATTTCACTGCGTCTGGTGTAGCCCACTTTGTGCTCAGGGTTACTGAAGGCAAAGCCCTGTTGCCAGTCCAGCACAAAATCATCCATACGGAACATGCCGCGCTCAGCCAGGATATCCAGGTCCATCAGGCAGACACCGGCGTTATAGCCGAAATCAAAGGTTGAGGTTTTTCCATCGGCAAACGTCATAATACCGGCCCCCCGGATAACGGCATTGGTTTGCTCATCACGGGTGATACTGCCTTCGACTTTGCACAGCGTGGTAGTGGGCTGTAGAAATTCGGTAATAGCGCGCATGCAGTACCAGGCCATATCGCCCACGGCTCCGGTGGGCTCCTTTTCAGTGTCGAAGCGGATATTGTCACGTTCCATTAATGGGAAGAAGAAGGTAGAACGTACGGCCTGGCTTTCGCCAATCTGCTCAGCCTGGGTTTGCTGTATCTGTTGCGTACGTGGGTGGTGGGCAAAGTGGGTGGCATCCATAAAGGCGATGCCGTTGTCTTTTGCTGCCTGGGTGATGCGCAGCAGAGAGCTATGACTGGCGAAGGGCTTTTCGGCCAGTACATGTTTCTTGCACTGCGCTGCAGTCAGCGCAATCTCTTCACGTGCTGAGGTTGGGGTGGCCACATAAACAGCATCAGCAATCTCTGAGCTGATCAGTTGCTGCCATGTGTCGAATACTGTTGCAATGTTGTGTTCTGCTGCAAAGGCGCGCGCATTCGCGGGGGTGCGACTGGCGACTGCAACTACTTCTGCGTTATTACTGCTCTTAATAGCGTTTGTTACCACGGCGGCAATCATTCCTGAGCCGATAATACCAATACGTAATTTAGACATGACGCATCCTTAGTTTAAAGCAGCGTACTGAAGCTACTGGGTGAGTGAAATGGTCGTGATGATATATCCTTCTTGCTGTAAAAATAACTCATTCAAGAATTGAGTTGTGATTCTTGAAATTTGCTTCGCAGTGCTTGTGTTATTTAACTACATAATTGTTAACGTTTGTGGTATACAACGACAATATTGTCGCTGTTTTTGCCGGTATCTGAGTGTAGGTATTGTCTGATACAAGCTGAAGGTTGTGCGTTTTAATCAGGAGAGTATTTTGCTCAGTTACCGACATTCGTTTCACGCTGGAAATTTTGCCGATATCATCAAGCATATTATCGTTGTTGAAATCCTTGAACATCTGACAAAAAAGGAAAAACCTTTCACCTATATTGATACTCATTCCGGTGCAGGACTGTTCAATCTGACCTCTGAACATGCGCGCAAGCTGGAAGAGCATATGGGAGGCATCGGTAAGCTGGAGCCGCAGGAGTGGCCGGAGTTGGTGCGCTACTTTGAGGTGATAGCGGCCCAGAATGATGGCGATGCTGCTGGTGCTTACTATCCTGGCTCGCCGCTGATTGCACAGGATTTTCTGCGTGGCCTGGATAAAGCCTGGCTGTATGAGTTGCATCCTGAAGATGTTCAACGGCTACGGCACAATATTGGCCGTGACCGCCGGGTACAGGTGAAGCATGAAGATGGGTTTAAGGGCCTGCTGGGATTGGTCCCACCACCGGCACGCCGTGGTCTGATACTGATAGACCCCTCTTATGAGATCAAGGCGGATTACGACCAGGTGTTCAAGGTTGTGAATACGGCCTATAAGAAATTTTCCACGGGCACCTATGCGATCTGGTACCCGGTGGTAGATCGTCGCCAGATTGATGATCTGGAGCGCAGTTTTATTCACAGCGGCATCAAAGACATTCAGCGTTTTGAGCTGGGCCTGACCGCTGACACCCGCTCTCGTGGTATGACGGCAACCGGAATGATCGTGATTAACCCGCCATGGGGTCTTATGGATAAGATGTCGGCAGTGCTGCCGAAGCTTGTTGAAGCGCTGGGTGAGAGTGATGATGCGTTTTATAAGGCGGATGTGCTGGTTGAAGAGTAAGCATCTGGTATAGCCTGCTCCCGGTCTGTCGTATAAAAAGGGCGATACGCTATGTATCGCCCCAGCTTTCAGGATAGAAGGAGATCAGTCAGGGGTCAGATAACGCCGCGGCGTTGCTGGTCACGCTCGATTGATTCAAACAGTGCCTGGAAGTTACCTTCGCCAAAGCCCAGGTTCTCTTTGCGCTGAATCAGTTCGATAAAGATCGGGCCGAACAGGTTTTTGGTAAAAATCTGTAGCAGGTAGCCCTTCTCATCCCCATCGACCAGAACCTGATGATCCTGAATTCGCTTTGGGTCTTCAGTGACGCCAGGTACCCGGTCAAAGACTTCCTGGTAGTAGTTATCGTGTATATCCAGGGTATCAATAATACTGCGGTCAAGCTTATCCAGCGAAGCCAGCAGGTCGTCACTGCGAAACGCAATATGCTGCACGCCCGGGCCGTTGTACTGGTTCAGGTACTCATCGATCTGGTTGTTGTTATCATCTTTGCCTTCGTTAATCGGAATGCAGAAGCTGCCGTCCGGTGAGCGCAATGCATAGGAGATCAATGCGGTTTTCTGACCTTTGATATCAAAGTAGCGCACTTCTTCAAAGCCAAATACATTTTTATAGAAGTCAGCCCATTGGTGCATGGTGCCTTTAAACACGTTATTGGTCAGGTGGTCGATCTCGATAAAGCCCAGGTCCGGCACAACGACGGCATCGTCCAGGGCAACAAAATCCGTGTCATAGATAGAGCCTTTATCGCCGAAGGTGTCGATCAGGTAGATCAGGCTGTCGCCAATGCCATAAATGGCTGGGTAAGGCAGATCTTTACCGACATCGGCTACGGCGCGGGCACCGCGCTTAACCGCTTCTGCCTGTGCCTGGCTGGCATTGTCCACCCGCCAGCCCATGGAGCAGATCGCCGGGCCATGGGATTTGGCGAAATCTGCTGAGAAGCCGTCACGTTCATGGTTCAGCAGGAAGTGGATGCCGTTCTGGTTGTAGTAGCTGATATTACGTTCGGCATGGCGCTTGAGTTTGGAGAAGCCGAACGCAGTGAACACGTCATGCATAAAATCCGTATCCGGGCTGGCAAATTCAGTGAATTCGATACCGCGCAGATTCAGTGGATTGTTGCTCATGAGTCGCTCCTGATATTTGTTTTTATTCGTTCGAAGACTGGCCATTACCGGGCTATATCGCCGGTGTGAGTGGGTGCTCTGGCTGCGTCTGGGGTGATTTAACTATAGAAATTTTGATGATCAGTAAAAAGCGGAATATTATGCTCAACATGATCGATTAATTTGATGGAGCTGGCAGAGCGATGGCGGTTGATCTGGAAAGTTTGCGGGTGCTTAGTGCCGTGGTGCGTGAAGGGAGTTTTGCGCGGGCAGCGCAGGCGCTGAGTAAAACCCAGTCAGCGGTGAGTTATCAGGTACAGAAGCTGGAACAGCAGCTGGGGGCGGCGGTGTTTGATCGCTCTGCGTACCGTGCACAGCTGACGCCCGTCGGTGAACGTATTCTGGTGGAGGGGCAGCGACTACTGGATCAGGCGCAGTATGTTTCCAGCCTGGTGGAACAGTTTTCGGCCGGCTGGGAGCCGCGGCTGGAGCTGGTGGTGGATGGCATGTTGCCCAGTATGCGGTTACTGGCGGTGCTTAAAGAGATGGCCGAGCTGAATATTCCGACCCATATCCAGCTGCGGGTGGAGTTTCTGGGTGGGGTTGCGCAGCGTTTTGATCAGGGAGCGGATCTGATGCTGACCCTGGTGCCGCCCTCGGATACCCGGTTATCCGTGCAGGCGCTGGCGGATATTGAAACGGTGCTGGTGGTTGCACCTGCGCATCCGCTGGCAGCTATGCGTAGCATTGAACTGGCTATTCTGCAGCAGCATGTTGAGCTGACGGTGCACGACTCCAGTTACAGCAAGGCTCACGGTGGTACGCAAACATTTGGCGGTGAGCGGGTGTTCTATCTCAGTGATTTTCGGGCCAAGCAGGAAGCGCTGTTGATGGCGCTGGGCTATGGCTGGATGCCGTATGATCAGGTGGCACAGGCGTTGGTGTGTGGTGAGCTGGTGGAGCTTGATTACCTGGGTGGTTCGCGCCATCGGTATACGCCGATGCTGGTGCACCGGCTGGACCAGCCGCCAGGGCAGGCCGGGCAGCTGCTGAGTGAGAAACTTCAGCAGCAGTTCGGGCCGGTGTGATCTCAGGGCGTTTTGGCTGGGCTTAGAGGTCGCCGAGTACCCGCATATAGGCATTGATATTGTCAGATGTGCGGCTGGTGGGGTTCAGTTTGTCAGCCACTGTCAGTGCAGTGTGCAGGTCTTTCAGCGATTTGGTCTCGCTGTCAGTCAGGCTGCTGGCATCACTGCTGCGCAGGTAATCTGCCAGCGCGGCGGCTGTTTCCGGGATATCGGCTTCAAAGGTTTTTGATTTTGAGCCGTCGAGGTTCTGCAGGATAGATTTTGAGTTCTGCAGGATTTCCATTAACCCGCCTGGTGCATCTTCCTGCTTTTCCAGTTTGGCGCTGAAGGTATCGATAAACGTAGTTAGTTCGCCGACTGTATCGGCTTCACTGGTGTCACTGTCAGCTGTCAGTGGCAGGTCAGTATTCAGGCCTTCAGCTTCGCTGGCTGTTATCAGCTCCAGCTCGGCCATACGGTTGACAAACTCCTGACTCAGGCGGAAGCCCTGGCTGACAATATTAAACTCGCTATTTAGCGTGGCCAGCTTCTCGGCGCGGTTGGAGAACGTCGCTTCAGGTTTCTGACTGCTGTTCTCATCGGCGCTGGTTTCAGCCCCGGTTGTTGTTGTGGTATTGGTTGGGGTTGTGTTGTTGGCCGGTGTGGTTGATGGTGTGCTGTTGATGGTGTTCATTCTCGGCTTCCCTGTAACGGCATAAACATCTGTTTGATTAGCATTAAGCAAAAACTGTGCCTTGCTGATTTCCACCGCACATGGGGGCCGACCTTGCAAATGGGCAACGTTTTGCCGTTTCGTCGCTGTTCTTAGATATGGTTGCCGGAAACGCGGGCATAGGCATTCAATTGGTCGCTGTTGTGGCTTACCGGGTTGAGCTTGTAGGCAACCACCATTGCAGTGCGAATGTCTTCCAGGGTCTGTTCATGGTGCGCAGGAATAACCGGTGCTTTGTCGCTGCTAAAATGCAGCCCCAATGCGGCCAGGGTGGTGCCTATTTCGGCATCGTGGGCGCGGGATTGAGAGACTTCCATATGCTCGAGTATGGTGCGGGTATCGCGCAGTACTTTGACCAGTGCAGCGCGCTCTGGCTGGGTGCTCAATACATTGGCCAGTTGTTCCAGAAATGCTTCCATAATAGATAGTGACTCTGTTCTGGGTTCTGCATCACTGGGTTGTGGCAGGCGGCCTATCAGCACCCTGGCTTCGTCCTGGCGTAATAGTGCCAGCTGAGACATGCGGGTGAGGAAGCTTTCGCTGATGTGAAATTCCGGGTCGGCCAGGTCAAACTCCTGGTTCAGTCTTGCAAGACGGGCTGCGCGGGAGGAAAAGCGAGTGGTTACGGCTTTGTCTGGAGTATCCTGAGTTTTGCTCTGAATCGCGCTTGCATTTGCGGCCCCGGTGGTGGCAGCGGTGCTGGTGTTGCGGGGCTGGGTGGGCAGGTTGTTACTGTAAGCGCCAATGCCGTTGCTTTGCATGGTGGATTCATCCGTTGAACAGGGTGACTTTATATAGCCGGGCTATTTCAGTCTGTTGTCGGAATATGCCCGCTGAACAGCATCACAGCGGGCATCTGTTAGCGCAGAGTCTTTTAATCTGGCAGGGTAACGTTGACTTCAAGGACTGAGCAATCGTCGTTGCTGTCCAATTGTACGCTGACCTGGTCCTGATCAATGGCAATGTACTTCTTGATCACCGCAATGATCTCTTGCTGCATCTGGGGTAGGTAGTCCGGGTTGGTCCGGGCGCCGCGTTCATGGGCGACGATAATTTGCAGCCGCTCCTTGGCCAGTTCCGCAGAGGTCGGTTGCGCCTTACTTCGGAAGTAGTCGAAGAAGCTCATTATTTACCTCCCAGAAACCGTTGGAAGAAACCTTTCTTGGGGGTATGCAGGAAACGGTGCTCAAGCTCTTTGCCCAGCAGACGCTGCACGGCATCGTCGTAGGCCTGGCCTGCATCAGAGTCTTTATCCAGAATAACCGGCGTGCCGGAGTTGGATGCTTTGAGCACGGCCTCAGACTCTGGAATAACACCCAGCAGAGGGATTGCAAGAATATCTTCAACATCGGACACGCTGAGCATTTCGCCGGCGTCAACCCGTGCAGGGTTGTAACGTGTCAGTAACAGGTGCTCCTGTACTGGCTCGTCACCTTTTTCAGCCCGGCGAGATTTGCTCTGCAGGATGCCAAGAATTCGATCGGAATCGCGTACAGAGGAGACTTCCGGGTTGGTGGTAACAATGGCGATATCGGCAAAGTACAGTGCCATCTGTGCGCCTTTCTCGATACCAGCAGGGGAGTCACAGATGATGTAATCAAATGTTTCGGCCAACTCGTCCAGCACAACGCCAACGCCATCCTGTGTCAGGGCGTCTTTGTCGCGTGTTTGCGAAGCGGGCAGTACGAACAGATTGTCGGTGCGTTTATCTTTAATCAGCGCCTGGTTCAGGGTGGCTTCCTGTTTGATAACGTTGACGAAGTCGTATACGACACGACGTTCGCAACCCATGATCAGATCAAGGTTTCGCAGGCCCACATCAAAGTCGATGACGACGGTTTTGAAGCCGCTCAGCGCCAGTCCTGTCCCTATAGCTGCGCTGGTTGTGGTTTTTCCGACACCGCCTTTTCCGGATGTCACGACAATAATTTTGGCCAATTTCCTCTCCTGGTTGCCTGTTTCAAGCAATCGTTTAACTGCGGCGAGTATTTATTAAAGCGCAGCGACTTGCAAGCTGTCGCCGTCAAGATGAATATGGGCAGACTGCTGCCATCTCTGCTTCTGTAGGGCATCACTAAGAATGAAATTACCAGCGATAGCGACCAGCTCAGCGCTTAGAGTATGACAGAATATATTTGCCTGGGTGTCTCCCTTGACCCCTGCCAGTGCCCTGCCTCGTAGTGTACCGTAGATGTGAATGTCACCATCGGCCAAAACCTCGGCACCTTCACTGACCTGTGACAATACAATCAGATCTCCCCCTTCGGCATAGACCTGCTGGCCGGAGCGTACGGGTCGGGTAATCACTTTACTGGCTTTACGTACCAGCTTTTCTTCCACTACTTTTTTAACCACGACCTCGGTCTGATTACCTTCGCGTTCGGTCTCAAGTGGGGTGCTATTGCGGCCGTTGGCCGGAATGATTGCCAGCCCGGTAGTGCGTGCAGCGTCAAGCAGGTGTTCTGGCACAGCGCGCAATGCCAGTGGTTGCAGATGGGCGCGGCGGCAGACTTCCAGCATTGTTGCAAAGTCCGGGGTATGATCAGCAGGCATTTTTTCAAGGCTGATAACAACCGGGGAGTGCTCAAAGAACTGTGGGGCCTGCTGAACCTTCTCTTGTAGCTGTTCGGTAAAAGATGGGTCCGAAAACTGATAGAGCTCAAGCACAATAATGCTGACCGCGCTACCTTTTAGCTGGAAGCAGGCATCATTCATAGGGTCATCCTTACACGGGTACTGGCTGGAAGATACAGCCGCAGAGGCTATATGTTACGGCTAAGCATTAAACCGCAGACGGGCTGATTTCGCAAAGCTCAATCGGCCAAAACCAGTCTGAATACTGGTTATCATCCAGGACTATTCAAAAGGTCGTTCAGGTTGGGGGGCATTCTATCGCGGGCTGTTCCAGCAGGTCTGGTTGCAGCGGCTGGCAGCCTTGCAGGGTTTGCTGGTGAAATGCTGTCCATGCTCGTTCTATCTCAGTGAAAGCATTCGTGATCCAGCGGCTGAAGGCAATGGTCTTTGGTCGATGTCTGTAGTTGTGAGGTGTCACCAGGTAGTAGCGCAGTGGAAACTTCAGATAGCAGGGTAGTGGACAGATCAGCAGTCCTCGCTCAATCAGCTCGTACACCAGACTGAAACGCAACAGGCTGTAGCCTTGTCCGGCCAGTACGGCTTCAACCAGCATATTGGAGTCGGTCAGACGCAGGCGAGTGGCTGTTTCGTCCTGGGTGGGGGCCAGCCCTGCATGTTGACGAAATAGCTGGTAGCTGGTGGTCAGGTCGGGTGAGTCATCTTCCAGCATGGGGCTGTGAGCAAGTTGCTCGATAACAGGGCGGTCAGGGTTCAACAGGTGCGGGCTGCACAGGGGGACCAGGTAATCAGCCCCCAGTAGCTGTTCATGGTAGCCCTCATAGCCTCCTCGACCAAAGCGCAGAGCCAGATCTGTTTGGCCATCGCCGAAGTTGGCCAATGCTGTAGTGGGAGAGAGGTTGACGCTGAACTCTGGCTCCACCTGCTGGAATTGACCCAGCCTGGGGACCAGCCAGCGGGCTGAAAATGAGGGCAGGGCGCTGATAGTCAGCTGCTGTGGATGTGGGTCGTCCTGAAGGCTGTTAACCCCCTGAGTGAGCAGGTTCAGCCCCTGTTGAACGAAGCCAAGCAGTTGATGGCCCGCATCTGTTAGCGCCACTTCACGGTTCAGGCGCAGGAACAGGGGTTGCTCAACATACTGTTCAAGCGTCCGGATTTGCTGGCTGACAGCGGCCTGTGAGACAAACAGCTGCCCGGCGGCAGCTTTAAAGCTGCCTGCCTCGGCAGCAATTCTGAATACACGCAGTGCATTCAGTGGTAAAGGTCGGTTCATGGGGCTGGCTTCGCATAAGTTTAACTTAATTGTCTATTGTATAACTCGTTTGTCAGATTTTGCTTATCCATTGAAAAATAACAGGGTGGACTGCTTATTCTTGGAGGTTAAAGTGACAAACATTAGTTCTGCTAACTCGTCCAGACGAAAAAAATCACTCGTTACCCGCTTTATAGCCTCGGTTCGACGGTTGCCCTTGCGTATTGCCAGGCTATTGAATCGCTGGGAGCAGCGTAACCATAACCGGCAGGCAATGGCGCAGATGGGTGATCACCTGCGTAAGGATATCGGCCTGAATAGATATGACTGGAAGCGCGAAATTGCTAAGCCTTTCTGGCGTGACTGAGGGGCGGGTTAGTAGCTTGGTGATAAATCAAAACATGATATTGATGGCTCGCAAAAAACTGGCCCTGTTCGAGTGGTGGATTGTAGATTAAGTGGAGCCTGAACCCAGGCAGGGCCTGTAGCCTGGGTAGAGGGTAGGGCTATTGATCAGATATTGTTCGGAATTGGAAATCCGGTCGCAATCAAAACTTGATTTTGATTTTCGAGCGGTATTGATCTGTCTGTCGTGTTTGTGGGGCCTGGAGGCGGTGCGGTGCTTTTGCCGAACGAGACTGATAGAATTGCGCGCTTATTTTCATATGCTGAATTTTCTTCCTTGCTAAAGTCTGGAGCTGACTGTCGATGGGCCTGCCGAACGTGCAACCTGAGCGCTATCAAGCGTTGTTGAATGAAAAACTGGATTGGGTAAAAACAGAATTTGCCGAGTTCGATCTGCCCCAGGTCGAGGTGTTTGAGTCTGAGCCCAGTCATTATCGGTTGCGCGCCGAGTTCCGGGTCTGGCATGAGGACGATGATCTTTACTATGTGATGTTTGATGGCGATAAACACACGCCTGTGCGTATTGATAGCTGCCCGATGGTATCAACCCGTATCCATGACATGATGTTTGAGCTGCTGGATGTAATCCGTCCGAATGAACAGCTGCGTCGCCGTCTGTTTCAGGTAGATTTTCTCAGCACTCTGACCGGTGAGCTGACGGTAACCCTGCTTTACCATCGAAAAATCGATGAGCAGTGGGCGGAAGAAGCGCGTCAGTTACGTGAGCGTTTCAATATCGACATTATTGGCCGTTCCCGCAAAACCAAGATTCTGCTGGACCGTGATTATGTGATCGAGACACTGAATATCAATGACGCGGCGTTCAAAATCAAACAGGTTGAAAACAGCTTCAGCCAGCCGAATGGTCATGTCTGTGAGCAGATGATTCAGTGGGGGCTGGATGCCACCGCCAATACCGGCGGCGACCTGGTGGAGTACTACTGTGGTGCGGGCACCTTTACCATGCCGCTGGCACAGAACTTCCGCCGGGTGGTTGCCACGGAGCTGGCCAAGGTTTCAGTGCATGCCGCTAAAGATAATATCGAACTCAACGGTATTAAGAATGTGGATGTGGTGCGAATCAGTGCAGAGGACTTCTCTCTGGTGTTGCAGGGCAAGCTGCAAACCCGCCGGGTGGCTGGTTTAAACCTGGAAGAGTGTGATTTCACTACTGTGCTGGTCGACCCGCCCCGTGCCGGGCTGGATGATGATACGGTTCAGCAGGTGCAGCAGTACGATAATATCCTGTATGTATCCTGTAATCCGGTGACGTTGAAGGCTAACCTGCAGGAAATCTGTAAAAACTACAAGATCGAGCGCTTTGCGCTATTTGATCAGTTCCCGTATACCCACCATATGGAGTGCGGTGTCTTCCTGACTCGCCGTTAAGTCGCTCTGTCGACAGCCGTCAGTGGTCATGGGGTGTCTGCCCAATGGCCACTAGCGGTGACTGCTTTTTCGTTTCCCTCAGTTCTTCAATCAGCGCGGCCATCAACTGGCTGGCGCTTAGCTGTCGTGCCTGCTCCAGGCCCTGACCTGCCCAGAGTGAGAGATAGTTAGCATTGTCTGCCTGTGCGCCAGCGCTGCGCAGGGGGCGGGTCAGATTGTTTTGCCAGGGAAAAGGCAGTATGGCGTCGGGCTGAGCATCCAGTATATCCATCACCCTGTTGGTAATTCCGCGGGCATAGCGGCCGGAAAATGCGCGAGTCAGGCGGGTCTGCTCTGCTTTGCTGCTCAGGATAGCCTGCTTATAACTATCGGGGATGGTCGCCTCGGGGCAGGTTAGAAACGCTGTGCCCAGCTGGGCGGCGCAAGCACCCAGCTGCAGCGCGGCGCGAACTCCCTGGCCATTCATGATGCCGCCTGCAGCAATAACCGGTACCTTAACGGCGGCGCTTGCCTGCGATACCAGTGCCAGGGTTCCGATCATTGGTGTGTTGTTGCTAAACCCGCCACGGTGCCCGCCGGCCTCACTACCTTGCACGACAATCGCATCGACCCCGCTGTGTTCAAGCAGGCGGGCTTCTTCTGTGGAGGTTGCGGTGCCGATCAGAGTTATACCTGCTTTGCGTATTGTCTGCATGGCTGCATCGGGTAATCGGCCAAAGGTGAAGCTTAATACGCTGGCCTCGCTGTTCAGTACGGTCTCTAATTGCTGTTCAAAGCTATGACCCTGGTGACCCTCCAGGTGTGGAGGTGGGATATCCATAGCGGTATGAAAAGGGGACAGTGCCTGAATGGCGGTGTCTGTATAGGTGGGGCGCTCTGGTACGAGCTCGGGAGCAAACAGGTTAACGCCAAAGGGTTTGCGCGTCAGGGCGCGAACAGCTGCGCAGTCCGCTGCCAGCTGTTGCGGGTTGAGGTAAGCGCCGCCAATGAAACCCATACCGCCGGCTTCGCTGGCGGCGGCGACCAGTGCAGGGCTGTCAGCACCACCGGCCATGGGTGCTTTGATAATGGGGTGATCAATGGCCAGTAACTGGCAGAATTCGATCGGGGTCATGTGCTGGTCCATCGCTAAAGGTACACAGGGGCAGCATAGGGGTTGATGGCTGTTGTGTAGAATAGTTTTTAGCGAAACCGGCATTCTGTCTGACAGATAGATGGGTTAGCTGTATAGCGGCCCTGTGGTTTCCAGCTGAATCAGGTAAAGCCGCAGGTCCAGTTCCAGCTGATGGTAATCCGGCTCCATATGGCAGCACAGCTGGTAGAAGGCTTTGTTGTGTTCTTTCTCTTTGAAATGGGCCAGCTCATGGACCAGAATCATCCGCAGCAGGGCTTCCGGGCCTTCTTTGAAAATCGCATCGACCCGGATCTCATGTTTGGCTTTTAGCTTGCCACCCTGAACCCGGCTGATAAACGTATGCAGCCCCAGGGCATCTTTGACGGCGTTGATCTTGCGATCCCAGAGCACTTTGCTCAGCGGGGGAGATTTTCGCATGTACTGGTTTTTCAGAGTCATGCAGTAGTCATACAGGGCCTTTTCGCTGCGGATATTGTGAGGTTGCGGGTACTTCTGTTGCAGGTATGTGGCCAGTTTCTGGCTGTCGATCAGCTGCTGAACCTGTTGTTTTATGGTGTCAGGGTAGCCGTTAAGGTAGGTCAGGTGTGGCATAGGGAGTCACTGTACGCGGTTGGGTGTTCGTGTTGAGTATTGTAAGGGCTGCTATTGGTCAGGTACAGCCGGTGACTAATCACCTACTGTTGGTCTGTCTTAATCGTCAGGTCCGGGCCGTATAATCACCGCTCAATATTTGAATATAAGCTCCGGTTTTACGTTCCGGTTCGCTGAGGAGAAACGATGTCCCAGATTGTTGTGTGTGCCCTGTATAAATTCGTCACCCTGGATAACTACGAAGCATTGCGTGAACCGCTGCGTCAGGTGATGGAAGAGAATGGCGTGCGCGGTACGTTATTGCTGGCACAGGAAGGCGTGAATGGCACGGTGGCAGGCACGCGAACAGCTATCGATACTTTACTGGCATGGTTGCAGGCAGATAAGCGGCTGGCGGGGATTGTGTATAAAGAGTCCTTTGATGATCATAACCCATTCTACCGGACCAAGGTGAAACTCAAGAAAGAGATTGTCACCATGGGTGTGGAAGGGATTGATCCGAAAAAGGTGGTGGGTACGTACGTTAAGCCTGCGGACTGGAATGCGCTGATTTCTGATCCAGATGTGGTGCTGGTGGATACCCGTAACGACTACGAAGTACAGGTGGGTACCTTCAAAGGTGCGGTGAATCCGGTCACGGATACCTTCCGTGAATTTCCGGCCTACGTTAAAGAGAACATGGATCCGGGTAAGCAAAAGAAGGTGGCAATGTTCTGTACCGGTGGTATCCGTTGTGAGAAATCTACGGCCTACATGAAGGAACAGGGCTTTGATGAGGTGTACCATCTGGAGGGCGGTATTCTGAAGTACCTCGAAGAGGTGCCGCAGGAGGAGACGTTGTGGGAAGGTGAGTGTTTTGTGTTTGATAACCGGGTTACGGTGAACCACCAGCTGGAAAAGGGGCAGTATGATCAGTGTCATGCCTGTCGAATGCCGATTACCGAGGCCGATAAGCAGCATGCTCATTATGTGCAGGGGGTGAGCTGTCATCACTGTTATGAGAAGTTTGATGATGCCCAGCGAGAGCGGTTTGTGCAGCGCCAGAAGCAGATGGAGCTGGCGCGCCAGCGCGGTGATGCGCACATGGGGGCGGATGCAGTGGAAACTATTAGCAAGCGTCGTACACAGAAGGCTGTACGTCGTGAGCAGCAGCAAAAGCTGAACGAAGGTTTGTCCTGATCAGTATCAGGGCACTACCACGGTGCCCTGATCTCTTCTTGGTCTTTTACAGCCCTTCGTAGGCCAGCAGGGTAAATACCGGGATCTCGGCTTCAGATATACGGGTGGAGCCGTTCAGGTCGGGCAGGTCGATCAGGGCGGCGGCTTCGTATACCTGAGCACCAAGTTTACGGATCAGTGTTGCCGCAGCCAGAACGGTACCGCCGGTGGCGATCAGATCGTCAAAAATCAGTACGTTGTCGCCTTCGCTGACAGCATCAATCTGCATTTCAACGGTTGAGGTACCGTATTCCAGACTGTAATCCTGGCTGATCGTTTCGCCTGGCAGTTTGCCCTTTTTGCGTACCAGTACCAGTGGCAGGTTGAGTGCGTAGGCCATGATGGAGCCAAGCAGGAAACCGCGTGCATCAATACAGGCAATATGAGTGATGCCAGCGTCGATATACCGTGTGGTCAGGGCATCAGACACCATGCGCAAGGCTTTAGGGTCTTTGAAGATCGGGGTGACGTCACGAAAAGCGATGCCTGGCTCAGGCCAGTCGTGGATGGTACGTACGACTGACTTTACATAGCACTCATCGTAAGACATGCAGTTTTCCTCAAGATATAGGTAGTTATATATAATTGATATGGCTCAATGACCTGAGGTAAGGGAGAAGGTCTAATGAACGCGTTGGGTTACACATTGAGATGGCTACTTCATTGTGCAACGATTAACGCCCACAGCAAGGCTGCGGGCGTTTTTTTATGGTGTGGCGAGTGTGAAGTGCTTAGCCGGTCTGGATCTGGTCGGCACAGCCTGCAGTTTTGCTACAGGTTTTTTCGCTCTCACTTTCGCTCGGGCACTCGCCTGATACTTCGTATAGCTCATCCTGAAGCAGGATTTCTACCTCTTTGCCATCAACGCGGATCAGGCCGTTTTTCTGAAAACGGGTGAAAATTCGGCTGACGGTTTCGACGGCCAGTCCCAGATAATTACCAATCTCGTTGCGGGACATCGAGAGGCGGAAGGCGGCCGCAGAGTATCCACGCAGTTTGAAACGATTGGATAGCTTAACCAGGAAGGTGGCGACACGTTCCTCTGCATTCTTCTTCGACAGCAATAACATCATTTGCTGTTCGTCGCGAATCTCCTTGCTCATTGTGCGTAAAATTTGCCGCCGGAGTTCTGGCATCTGGCCAGAGAGGTCATCAAGACGCTCGAATGGAATCTCGCAGACGGTAGTTGTTTCTAGTACTTTGGCGGAGACCGGATAGGTGGCTTCGTCGAAGCCGCTTAAACCGATCAGTTCACCCGGGAAGTAGAAGCCGGTTATCTGTTCTTCACCCTCGTTTGTGATGGTATAGCTCTTGATCGTACCAGCACGCACAGCATAGACGGATGAGAATGGTTCCCCCTGATGGAACAGGTGCTCACCTTTTTTCAATGGACGACTTTTCTCGATAATATTATCCAGTCGTTCCATTTCGGTCATGTTCAATGACACGGGTAAGCATAAGGAACTGAGGCTACAGGTGCTGCAATGCGCCTGTTGCAGGCTACGCAGCTTCCCTTCTGTCGCTTTAATGTCACTCATTGGACAGGCCCTGCTTTATTATGTTTTGTTTACACAAATTGAGTAGCTACGCGGATGATTATGAATCATTTCCGCGTGGCCGGAAAGGGGGGGGTGTTTAAATGATGCGGGAGAAGCCCGTTGTTGGTTGCTGCTTTGGTATATAGCTGTCAAACGCCATGCAGATTCGGCGAATCAGCAGCCTGCCGCGATTGGTCACCCGGATGCCCTGATCGTCCAGAGTGATCAGGCCGTCGGCGGCGAAATGCTCAAGCTCTACCTGCTCCTGGGCAAAGTACTGTTTGAATTGCAGGCCAAACAGTTGCTCAACGGGGGTGTAGTCCAGTTCGAAGTGGCAGATCAGCTGGGTAATCACATGGCGGCGAATCCGATCATCGGCACTCAGGCAGACGCCACGGCGGATGGCCATACTGTGTTCGTCGACAGCCTTGCCATAGGCGGCCATATCATGTTCATTCTGGTAATAGACATCGCCAATCTGGCTGATCGCAGAAACACCCATGGCTACCAGGTCGCAATCAGCGTGGGTGGTGTAGCCCTGGAAATTACGGTGTAACTGGCCGTTACGCTGGGCGATGGCCAGCTCGTCATCGGGTTTAGCGAAATGGTCCATACCAATGTAAACATAACCGGCACCGGTCAGTTTCTGGATTGTGTGCTGCAGGATTGCCAGCTTGGTTTCGGCAGATGGCAGGGTGTCGCCATCGATATGCTTCTGCGAGCGGAAGCGGTCTGGCATATGGGCGTAGTTAAATACAGACAGCCGATCAGGTGACATTTCGATGACGACATCCAGCGTCTCGCTGAAGCTTTCCAGAGTCTGGTAGGGCAGGCCGTAGATCAGGTCCATGTTGAGGGAGCGGAAGCCTTCACTGCGGGCTTTTTCCAGGATGGCGCGTGTCTCTTCTGTGCTCTGGACCCGGTTCACCGCTTCCTGCACTTTGTGGTTTACATCCTGAACGCCGAGGCTGATGCGGTTGAAGCCGATTTCACGCAATACGGACAAGGTGTCCATACTGGCTTCACGTGGGTCGATCTCAATGGAGTAATCGCCAGTGTCATCGGATTTGAGATTAAAGTGCTGCCCCATGTGCTGCATCAGTTCACGCATCTGATCGTCGCTGATAAAGGTGGGGGTGCCGCCGCCCCAGTGCAGCTGATTAACGATACGGTCTTTGCTGTACCACTGGCTGAGCTGCGCCATCTCACGGTACACCTGATCCAGATACGGTTGGGCGCGCTTGCGGTTACGGGTGATGACTTTATTGCAGGCACAGTAGTAACAGACGTGTGCGCAGAACGGGATGTGGACGTAGAGTGACAGCGGAGCATCGGTGTCGGTGGATGTCTGGCCGGTCTCGACCAGTTGCTGCGCGGTCAGTTCAGGGTCGAACTGCAGGGCCGTTGGATAGGATGTGTAGCGTGGTCCGGCCAGATCGTAGCGTTTGATAAGGTCAAGATCCCACTGGATCAGATTATTGTTGTCCACACGAATACCTCAGGTTGGGTTGCCCGGCAAGTTTAGGGGCCGGACGATTGGTCGGCCTTGATATCGATCAATGACTTAGCAAACCGTCCCAGGGAATTGTGTATAGACCGAATGCGATGATCAGGCAGCCAAACAGCCCCTTAGTGAATTGTTTTTGCAGCAGATTCTTAAACTGCTGTGCCAGCAGGCCTGTCAGTAGGAGCGTGGGTAATGTGCCCAGCCCAAACCCTGTCATTAACAGTGCACTTTGTTGCCAGCTGGCTGCCGCAGAGGCCCAGATCAGGGTGCTGTACACCAGTCCGCAGGGGAGCCAGCCCCAGAGTGTACCCAGGGTAAAGGCCTGGGGCAGGGTTCTGGCGGGGATAAAGCGTCCGGCCAGAGGCTGGATAAAGCGCCAGATCAGTTTACCGCCAGCTTCCAGTCGGGTGATGCCTGCCCACCATTGTGCGACGTAAAGGCCCATTGCAATCAGCATCAGGCCAGCTCCTGTGCGCAGAGCCAGCATGATGGGCTGGTCTCGCAGCAGCCAGCTGAGGCTGCCAATAAGAGCGCCTGCCACGGCATAGCTCAGAATACGGCCCAGGTTATAGCCTAAGAGTAGCAGTGGGCGCTGCGTGCCGTCGGTGCCCATGCCGATGGTGGCGGCAATACCGCCACACATGCCAATGCAGTGGCTGCCACCGAGCAGGCCCAGCAGTATGGCGGTGGTAACCGAGAGGGCGTCAGTGCTCATCTTTTTTCTTACGGGCTTCTTCGGGGATCAGCTGTTCGTCATCGTCATAGAGGATGCTGTGAGCGGGGCTTTCAAGATCATCAAATTGACCGGTATTGACGCTCCAGAAGAACGCCCAGGTGGCGAAGGATACCAGGATGATCGCAATGGGGATCAGCAGGTAGATAATGTCCATGGTGCGGTCCTTATGGGTGTGTAGTACTTTGGGGGGCGCGGCGGCGCAGGCGTGACAGGCGCAAGGCGTTGCCAACCACAACCAGCGAGCTTGCAGACATGCCGATGGCAGCCATCCAGGGGGCAACAAAGCCAAGTGCAGCCAGTGGCAAGGCGAGCAGGTTGTAACACAGGGCCCAGCTCAGGTTCTGGCGGATGACCTGGCGACTACGCCGTGATAGCTGGATGGCATCCACCAGACGTTGCAGGTCGCTGCTGATCAGCACGGCGTCGGCATTGGTTTTAGCCAGATCGGTGGCGCTGCCCATGGCGATGGAGGTTTGTGCGCCTGCCAGCACGGGAATGTCGTTAATGCCGTCGCCGACCATGATCACTTCGGCACCCTCAGCTTGCAGCTGGGCGACGTGGGCCAGTTTTTGTTCGGGTGAAACGCCACGGGTGATAGCGGTAATACCCAGCTGCTCAGCGGTTTCTTCTACAGCGTGTGAGTTATCGCCGGTCAGCATCTCGCACCGTAAGCCCAGTGCATGGAGCTGGGCAATGGTGTCCCGTGCCTCTCTGCGTAGCTGGTCATTAATGCGGAACCAGGCCAGCGGTTGTACTGAGTCACATAGGAGTAACCACTTACCTTCCTGGGCTGGTTGCTGGATATCATTGGCAGTGCATAGTGCAGCAGCAAACTCAGGGGTACCAATGCGGTAGCGCTGATTGTTTATCAGTCCTTCAATACCCTGACCGACGGTAACGTTAATCTGTTCGGCCTGGGTGCTTGTGGCGAAGGGGTGGAAGGCTTTGGCGATTGGGTGCTCGGAATGTGCTTCAAGGGCAGCGGCCAGCTCCAGGCATTGCTCCTCGTCCAGCGTTGCCACTGTCTGCGTGGACTGCAGGCTGAGATTACCTTCTGTCAGGGTGCCTGTTTTATCAAAGATAATATGTGTGGCGCGGGCCAGACTTTCCAGTACATGACCGCGGGTGATCAGGAAGCCATGCTGTCGCAGGGTTCCGGTGGCTGCGGTGAGTGCTGTTGGTGTTGCCAGCGACAGGGCGCAGGGGCAGGTTACAACGAGAACTGAGAGCGTGATCCACAGTGCGTTTGCCGGTTCCAGCATATACCAGCTGCCGCCAACAATGGTGGCGGTAACCAGTACAGCAGAGACAAAATAGCTGGATACCCGGTCGGCCAGGCGTGCAACCTGAGGTTTTTCTTCTGCGGCACGGTCCAGTAGCCGGACAATGGCGGACAGGCGGGATTCTGCACCAACTTCGCTGATGCGAATCAGGATCGGGTTCTCCACATTAATGGTGCCGCCTACGACGGCTTCACCTTCAAGCTTCTGGATCGGCAGGTACTCGCCGGTCAGGGCGGACTCATCAATGGAGCTGTGGCCCTGTTCTATGATGCCATCGGCGGGAACTGTCTGGCCGGGGCGCACCCGTACGAGATCGCCTGCGTTCAGCTCGTTGGCGGGCACCAGTTGCTCCACACCATCGGCCAGACGCAGGGCGCTGGTGGGAAGCAGGTTAAGCATGGCGTTGCCTGCCTTGCCACTGCGGTGACGTGCTTTCATTTCCAGGAAGCGGCCAATCAGCAGGAAGAAGGTGAACATGGTCACCGAGTCGTAGTAAATCTCGCCGGTATTGGAGATCGTCGCCCAGACACTGGCCAGATAGGCACCGCCAATGGCCAGTGATACCGGCACATCCATGCTGAGCTGGCGAGTGCGAAGATCACGCAGTGCAGCGGTAAAAAACGGGCGGGCGGAGTAGAACACCACCGGGGTAGCGATCAGCCAGCTGGTCCAGCGGATAAACGCCTGATATTCAGTTTCCAGCCCCTGGATGGCTCCGGCATACAATGCCGTGGCCATCATCATCACCTGCATCATGCCGATACCGGCGATGCCGAGCCGTCGCATAGCACGCTTTTGTTCAGCTGCGAGCAGTTCTTCCTCTTTATTTGGGTGCCAGGGGTGAGCCTGATAGCCGATTCTGTAAATCTCGGTAAGGATAGTGCTGAGTGCGATCTCAGCCGGATTCCATTGAATTCTGGCGCGGTGGCTGGTGAGGTTGACAGAGGCTTTTTCAATGCCTGTCAGCCCCTGCAAGTGGTGTTCCAGCAGCCAGACACAGGCTGCACAGGTTATCCCCTCGATAACAAGGCTGGCCTCTAGCAGGTTTTCCTGAGTGGTGACAAAGTCACGCTGCACAGAACTCTGGTCATAGAGTGCTAGTTCCTGTGCCAGGGAGGCGGGTAGCTTACGTCCTGTAATTTCAGGTGAACTGGCCGTTTCCGTTCGGTGTCGATAGTAGGTGTCTAGCCCGCTGCCGACGATCGTCTGTGCAACGGCCTGGCAGCCCGGACAGCACATCTGCCGGGCTTCACCATCGATTACGGTAGTAAAATCGCTGTCCGGGGGGACAGGCAGGCCGCAATGGAAGCAGCCTTCGTTTGCCTGTGTGTCTACTGCCATGATGGATCAGTTACCTTCAGCGTCCAGGGTGAACCGGGTCTGGTCGTAGGGAGGGGTGATCTCGGCCTGAATCTGCCAGCCGTTTTCACCTGCGCCGAGCATGGCGTAGCGCTTGCCTTTAATCGGGCCTGGCAGGTTGCCACGGTAAACCTGAGTGCCTGCGATGGATTGCAGGGTGATCGTGGTGTCGTATTTCTGGTGGGTGGGGTGGATCAGTTCCAGGGCCAGTGAATCATGACGTTGTTCAACTTTGCCCTGCAGTTTGAGAATCAGATCCCCAGTCAGGTTATCGACGGTCAGCTCTGCAGTAATTCCCTGCTTGCGAGCCTGCTCGAAGCGGGTGGAGTCCTTATAGTAGCCACGGGCTACTTTGTAATGGTCTTCTTTGACAACGCCATCATGGGTGACGATAGACAGGGCCAGGTAGGAGGTGCCGTAGATAAATACAGCGATCAGTGGTGACAGAATAAACCACAGCCAGGGCTGCTTGTACCATGGAGCAATTGCTTCGTTACTGTTACTCATAATACGCCTATGCAAAAAAATAGCTGCTTGCCAGAGCAAAGCAGCTATTTTACTTGTTTAACAGCTCAGGTGCGACTAGCGACGCGGTGCCGGGCCGATAAATCGGTTTTCCTGAATAATTGAAATGCTCTCGTCACTGGTGGATTGAAGCTTGAACTCCAGGGTGTAGTTCGCTTTGTCCAGGTAGCGAGGGTCCATCTGCAGTCGAATAGGGTAATCTTCCAGTGCGCCCATAGCGACCTTGATTTCAGGGTTACCCATCAGAGTGATGCCTTCCAGCCCTTCAACAGACAGCAGGTAGGTCTGATCTTTCTGGCTCTTATTGGCGATTTTCAGCAGGTAGCTGTTCTCAATTTTGCCGTTGGAGGCTTCAACAAACAGTTGGCCACGATCACGCAGGATATCCAGTTCGACCGGTACACGGCTGTAGATTGTGTACATAAAGGCCAGAGACATCAGCACAAGGGCGGTGAAGTAACCGATCAGGCGTGGCCGCATCAGATGGGTTTTTTTACCGTTGAGTGAGTGCTCGGTGGTGTAGCGGATCAGGCCCTTCTCATAGCCAGTGCGCTCCATTATGTCATCACAGGCATCAATACAGGCACCACAGGCGACACATTCGTACTGCAGGCCGTCACGGATGTCTATGCCGACCGGGCAGACGTGGACACAGTTCTTGCAGTCTATGCAGTCACCCAGCCCCATGGCTTTGTAGTCAGCGCTCTTCTTGCGTTTACCACGGTTCTCACCGCGTGCTGCGTCGTAGGAGATGATCAGGGTGTCCTGGTCAAACATAACGCTCTGGAAACGAGCGTAAGGGCACATGTAAATGCAGACCTGCTCACGCAGCCAGCCAGCATTTGCGTAAGTTGCCACGCTGATAAAGCCGATCCACCAGGTTTCCCATGGCCCCAGCTCCCAGCTCAGTACATTGGGAACCAGCTCGCGGATTGGTGAGAAGTACCCCATAAAGGCGATAGCGGAGGTGATAGCGATAAACAGCCAGAGCGCGTGCTTGGCCGTTTTGCGCAGGATTTTGTTTTTGTTCCACGGGGATTTGTCCAGCCGCATGCGCTTGTTGCGATCGCCTTCGGTCCACTTCTCGGCGTAGATGAACAGCCAGGTCCAGACGAATTGCGGGCAGGAGTAGCCACACCACAGGCGGCCAGCAAACACGGTAACAAAAAACAGGGTGAAGGCCAGGATAATCAACAACCAGGACAGCAACATAAAGTCCTGTGGCCAGAAAGTGTAGCCAAATACATGGAACTGGCGTTCCGGGAGGTCAAATAATACCGCTTGACGACCATCCCACTGCAGCCAGGAGAAGGTGTAAAACATCACTAACATGATGGCGCTGGAAAGGGTACGCAGCTTTTTGAAAACACCGCGTGCGTCTTTTACGTAAATGTGTTCCCGCTCGGCATACAGGCTCTGTGAATCGCCTGATTTTTTTTTGTCGGGGGTCACATCCTGAACAGGTATCTGGTTCATACCACTGCTCTACTCAAGATTGAAGGATCGTAACGCTAATTAGAGCTGATATCCTCTATTAGCAATTCCGAATATTATAATATGTTTCTATAAAAAAAGGCGATATGACCTGCATCATATCGCCTTTGATCGAATCGCTTAGAGGCTGTTATTTATTAGACAGGCTGTAAACGTAAGCTGAGATCAGGTGGATCTTGTCTTCACTCAGGATATTTTTGTGAGCAGGCATCACACCGTTACGACCAGTACGGATTGTGTGGGCTACTTTCTCGAAAGAGCCGCCGTACAGCCAGATGTCGTCTGTCAGGTTTGGTGCACCCAG
>Ga0193950_1000069_pt1 | contig 29675 bp, 21 predicted proteins | sample BB_1_MG_FD_144485 | JGI IMG/M metagenome (GOLD analysis project Ga0193950, IMG submission 144485) | Microbial mat bacterial communities from the Broadkill River, Lewes, Delaware, United States - BB_1_MG | ecosystem: Environmental > Aquatic > Freshwater > River > Microbial mats | place: USA...
GCAGGTCAGGCATTCCCACGTGGAACGTGGGAACGAGAGCAAAGCAGAGCTTCCCGGTGAAGACACCGGTCCCACAGGTGTGCCAATTTTCATCATCATTTCGCGTCGCGCACTCAGAGCCTGCAGGTCAGGCATTCCCACGTGGAACGTGGGAACGAGAGCAAAGCAGAGCTTCCCTGTGGAGACACCGGTCCCACAGGTGCAGCCAGCTAACTTGCTAGCCGAAATAACAAGGGCTTAGCCGCCACCAAACCTACTACCAACGAACTAACTTTTGGCCGCCAAAGTACGATTTCGGCCACTGCGGGCTCTGCCTATTATCGTTACATGTGCTGCAGAGCATGACGGGTATGTGCTGTTACCCGCAACAAGGGCTGTAGTAAGCAATAGATCTGAATAACAAGAACGGGTGCTTCCTGATGGTAAATAAAAAGAATCTAGCAGGCCTGTCGGCCGCGACGTTACTGGGTGTAGTGCTGGCCGGTCAGGCCTGGGCACATGGTGATGTAACGCCGCAAGCAGTGGCAACCGAAGGATTGACAGCCCTGGGTGAAGAGTGGGTGGATGAAAACCCGTATCGCAAACCGTCAGCGGAAAATGCGAAGGCGGTCGAAATTGGTGAATCTGCTTACACGCAGAACTGTGCGCGCTGCCACGGCCTGGAGGCGATCTCCGGTGGCATTGCACCGGACCTGCGTGAGCTGGAGTCGGATTTTGATGGTGATGAATGGTTCCAGTATCGGGTGCGTAACGGTGCCGTGCGTGATGGTGCGGTGTACATGCCGAAAATGGCTGATTACCTGAGCCAGGAAGCGCTCTGGGCGATCCGTACTTACGTTGAGTCCCGTCGTGAAGAGATGTAAGCGCCATCTCGCGCTGGCGACATTCTGCCTGGCTTCGGCCGGGCAGGTGGATGCACGTTATTACGATGATGTGATCGACTCCGGTTATATCCGCATCGGCACCTACCGTGATTTTCCGCCGTACTCCTTTGAGCAGAATAACCAGCCCGCCGGGGTTGATATTGAAGTCGGCAAACGCATCGCCGATGCACTTGGGGTTGAACTTCAGGTGCACTGGATTACCCCGGATGAAAATCTGGGTGATGATCTGCGTAACCATGTCTGGAAAGGCCACTACCTGGATAAAGACCCGGACGTGCCGCTGGCGCAGAAAACCCTCGCTGATGTGATGATGCGGGTGCCCTATGACCGTGATTACGCCTATATGCGCGAGTCAACCGGGGAGCTGACCAATGAGCAGGTGGTGCTGTTTGGCCCCTATCAGCGGGAAAGCTGGCGCATCGCCTTTGATAGCCAGAAAATCGACGAAGTCAGTACCGTCGCGGTATTTCAGTATCACCCCATCGGTACCGAAGTCGATAGCCTGCCCGCGTTTTACCTGACCTCCGCGTTTGCCGGTCGGCTGCGTAAAAATACCCACCACTACCCCTCTATGCCCGCTGCGTTCACGGCGATGACAAACGGTAAGGTTGATGCCGTGATGGGAATGCGTGCTGAGGTGGATTGGCAGCTGCACCAGCGCGGTGACAGTCGCTACAAAGTGGGTGAAAACGGCTTCCCGATGATGGGTAAGCAGAAGTGGGACCTGGGTATGGCGGTTAAGCATACCTATCGTCAGCTGGGCTACGCAGTCGAAGAGGTGGTGGACACGCTGGTCCGCAGTGGCGAGATGGCACAGATCTATCAGCAATATGGGCTGACCTACGAAAAACCGGGGTTGTACCAGGCGGTCGACTAGCGTCTCAGCCTGCTCACCAGACCTCGATAACCAGGAGAGGGATATGGCTAAATGGATGACAGGCACTTTACTTGCTGCCATGTTGCTGGCGGCATCATTGCTCAGCGGCGGGGCTGTTGGCGCGGCGACGGCGACAGAGCAGGCGGACCCGCTGCAATCACCGATGTGGGGTTACACCCGGCAGATTTTTCTTGGTCAGATGCCCTGGCAGTTCGATGCGCGGGTAAAGGTGAGCGCGCCGCCGTTTGCTGAAGACCCGACTCAGGTGCCGATTACCGTGGATGCCAGTGCGCTCGGTGGTGAGATAGATAAAGTGATCGCCTGGGCAGACCTTAACCCGATTCAGCATATCTTTACCTGGTTTCCCGGCGACAAAGTTAAACCACGGGTGTCACTGCGGATTAAAGTGCAGCAGGCCACGCCAGTACGGGCAGCGGTATTGACCCGCGATGGCGTCTGGCATGTGGGCGGTGTTCAGCTGGAAGCGGCTGGGGGCGGTTGTACTGCACCGAGCACCGGCAATGCTGATCCTTACTGGGAAAGCCATCTGGGTGAAATTGCCAGCCGCCGGTTCGGCAGTGAACAGAACAGCCGCTACCGGTTTAAAGTGATCCATCCAATGGATACCGGGCTGGTGAACAATATCCCGGAATTCTTTCTTGAGCAGCTGGAGCTGCGTGACAGTGCTGGGGCAGCTTTAGTGAAGATGCAGCTGTACCCGCCGGTCAGTGAAAACCCGGTATTTACCTTTGATCTGAGTAACAGCACGGGGCAGCACCAGTTATGGCTGCGTGATAACAGCGGCAACGAATTCGAGCAGACCCTGTAAGGAGGCGCTGATGTTGAGCTATAAATCACGGGCATGGACAGTGCTGATGGCCGGCCTGATGGCCTCACTGGTCAGCCTGTCAGCTCAGGCACAGGCGTTTGACTACCAGCTGGCACCGCAACAGATCGCGCCTGATACCTGGGTGTTGCAGGGCAAAATGCAGGATTTCAGCCGCAGAAATGGCGGCAATATTGTGAATACCGGCTTCGTGGTGACAGAGCAGGGGGTGGTGGTGTTTGATACCGGACCTTCTCACCGTTATGGCAAAGCACTGCGAACGGCGATTGCGAAGATTACCGATCAGCCGATTGTGCATGTGCTGAACAGCCACCATCACCCGGATCACTTTCTGGGTAACCAGGCGTTTGCCGATACCACCATCTGGGCGTTGCCCGGTACGGGCCAGAAGATTGCTCAGCAGGGTGGGGCCTTTGCCGACAATATGTACCGGCTGGTTGGCGACTGGATGCGCGATACGGATGTGCAGCTACCCCATAAGCCGCTGGAGATGGAGACCCTGGCTCTGGGCAGCCATCGTTTTCGGTTTTATTCGATGACCGGCCACAGCGGTGCTGATCTGCTGATGCTGGATGAAACCACCGGCGTGCTGTTCGCATCCGATATGGTGTTTTACCAGCGTGCTCTGACCACCCCGCATACCCCCGGGCTGGATGTCTGGCAGCAGGATATGGCCCGGATCGACGAAATACCCTACCGCCAGCTGGTGCCCGGCCACGGTCCCATTGTGCAGGACCGTGCGGCCACGGCCCAGATGCGGGACTACCTGGCCTGGTTAGATACAACGTTTAAGAATGCCGCTGAGCAGGGCCTGAGTATGACCGAACTGATGGCCACGCCATTGCCTGAGCGGTTTGCGACTGTCCGGCTGAGCCGCGCTGAATTTGCCCGTTCCGTGGTGCATTTATATCCACGTTACGAGGACGCCGCGTTTTAACGCGCCGGGGCTGACAGGTCCCCGGCAACATGCTCGTTGCCCCGCCTCTGTGCGGGGCTTTTTTTCGTCTTATGCAGTACCGGTCGTACTACCAAGGGAGGAAAAAATTGCCCCCGCTGATCAATGTTGCCCGCTGCATTTATTGACAAGAATTAGATACAGGTTGGGCATTCGCCCGATAACAATAAAAATTCGTCGAGGAGACAGTGATGAGTAAATTTGGCCGTGGTACGGGCTTCGCCATCACCGCGTTGGTCGCCGGTATGTCAGTGGCAGGAATGTCCTGGGCAGGGGTGACTGATAAAGATATTCTGAACGACCAGATGACTACCGATGATGTGGTCTCGAATGGTCTGGGCCCAAAAGGTCAGCGCTTCAGCCCGCTGAAACGGGTGAATACGGATACGGTAAAAGATCTGCGTCCAGTCTGGTCCTTCTCCTTCGGCGGTGAGAAACAGCGTGGGCAGGAATCCCAGCCGATGGTGAAAGATGGCGTTATGTACGTCACTGGCTCCTACTCCCGCGTGTTTGCGATTGATGTTAAAACTGGCGACGAGCTGTGGCAGTACGATGCCCGCCTGCCAGACGGCATCATGCCGTGCTGTGATGTTATCAACCGTGGTGTGGCGCTGTTTGGTGATCTGGTTATCTTCGGTAGCCTGGATGCCAAGCTGATCGCACTGAATGCCAAAACCGGTAAAGTGGTCTGGAAGAAAAAAGTTGCTGACTACAAAGCCGGTTACTCACTGACAGCAGCACCGCTGCTGGTGAACGGAAAAGTGATCACCGGTGTTTCCGGTGGTGAGTTCGGTGTGGTGGGCAAAGTTGAAGCCTATGATGCCAAAACCGGTAAGCTGGTCTGGACCCGTCCTACGGTTGAAGGCCACATGGGTTACATCTGGAAAGATGGTAAGAAAACGGAAAACGGTATCTCCGGGGGCGCACCAGGTAAAACATGGCCGGGCGATCTGTGGAAAACCGGTGGCGCAGCGCCCTGGCTGGGCGGCACCTATGACCCTGACGTAAATCTGCTGTTCTTCGGCACCGGTAACCCGGCACCCTGGAACTCACATATGCGTCCGGGTGATAACCTGTTCTCCTCCTCCCGTCTGGCAATCAGCCCGGATACTGGCAAGATCGTCTGGCACTTCCAGACCACACCGAATGATGGCTGGGATTACGATGGCGTAAACGAAGTGGTGTCCTTTGACTACAAAGACAAAGGTAAAACCATCAAAGCGGCAGGCACCGCCGACCGTAATGGTTACTTCTATGTATTGAACCGTGAAAACGGTGAGTTTATCCGTGGTTTCCCATTCGTGGATGAGATCACCTGGGCCAAAGGGCTGGATAAAAACGGTCGCCCGATCTATAGCGAAGAACACCGTCCGGGTAACCCTGCGGCCTCTGCCGATGGCAAAAAGGGTAAACCGATCCGTGCCGTACCGTCCTTCCTGGGTGGTAAAAACTGGATGCCAGTTTCCTACAGCAAAGATAGCGGTCTGTTCTATGTACCGTCTAATGAGTGGGCGATGGATATCTGGAACGAGCCGGTATCCTACAAAAAAGGTGCGGCGTACCTGGGGGCTGGCTTCACGATAAAATCACTGCATGATGATTACATCGGTGTGCTGCGTGCGATTGACCCGAAAACAGGTGAAGAGAAGTGGCGCTACAAAAACTATGCTCCCCTGTGGGGCGGCGTACTGTCTACTGCCGGTAACCTGGTGTTCATGGGTAACCCTGAAGGCTACCTGATGGCGTTTGACGCCAAAACCGGTGAGATGAAATACAAGTTCAACACCGGCTCCGGTATTGTCGGCTCGCCAATCACCTGGGAGATGGATGGTGAGCAGTACATCTCCGTTGTGTCTGGCTGGGGTGGTGCGGTACCGCTGTGGGGTGGCGAAGTTGCCAAACGTGTTAAGCACCTGAACCAGGGTGGCAGTGTCTGGACCTTTAAGCTGCCAGAGTCCTGAGGCAGCAGGTTCTCAAGTGCACTCCTGATATAAGATCGTTTGACCGGGCCTTTGAGCCCGGTTTTTTTGTATGGCTGTCAGGGGGTGGTCAGAGGTGGTTGTTCAGGGCTGTGACTCGCGGCAGCGTGGGCCTGGTCAAGCCAGAACTCGAAAGGCTGATTGAAGTTGTTGATCAACTGACAGCTGTAGCTGAGCCAGCAGCGTTCATCACAGCTGCTGTGGGCAATGATATCCGGCAGGCTGCTGGTAATGCGCTGGCCGATCTGATCCAGCGCTTGCGGGTTTTTGAGCCGGGTGAGAATAGCAAAGGCATTGTCATCCACCCGTGCGGCCAGGTCATTATCACGGATATGCAGTTGCAGGGTCTGGGCAACGCCTTTAAGCACCGTAGCCGCCAGCGCTGTCCCTTGCTGTTCACGCAGGCGATTCAGGCCATTAAGTTGCAGGTAGACCAGCCCCAGCGCTTCACGGTTGCGGCGCGCCAGGCTGACTCGCTGTCCGGCCATGGTGAGGAAGCCGGGCAGGTTGGTGAGACCTGTCTGTTCATCGCAGGCCGCCAGCTGGCGGGTCTGATCGTATTGCTGCACCAGTAACAGGTCGGTTTCGATGCTCTCTTTTTGCTGCTCGGCTAATCCGAGCAGCGCCGCACTGTAATGGGTGGGGGCGAAATCGAGCAGGCACAGTGTGCCAAAGTCTTTGCCATCGGGCCAGCAGGCCGGAATGGCCAGCAGCGAGGCAAAACTGGGGGCTGTCTGCTTTGCGTCCTGCAGCCAGTGAGGGTGCTGGCTGCTGTTGGCAAAATACAGCATTGCGCCATTGCTCAGTGCCCGCTGGCTCAGTGCAGCCGTGCAGGCTGACAGCAGGGCGCCCGCGCTGTAGGGGTTGGCTGGATGTCGGGAGGCGACGGCAATCTGATGGCCCTGACTGCGTCGTTGCACAATCAGGCAGACGGGGGTGTTGAATAGCTGGGCGGTCAGATCGACAGATTTCTGCCAGCGTGCCAGTGGAGTAATCTGCTGCTCGGTATCAAGCAGCCATTGATCTGCATGGGGCATATGACTCTCCCTGCGCGCTGATGGGCTTGGAATAAGTAAAACTAACGTTGTAGGTGTGGCCTTATGCCAGTATAGACAGTGGTTGCTGTGCGGGCAGGCCAGCGCTGCTGAAAACAGGTAGAATGGGCGCTTAATCTGATTTTCGGAGTTTTACCTTGTCGTTTGATAGCCTGGGCCTTGATAGCCGCCTGCTGAAAAGCATCTCCCATCTGGATCTGACGGAACCGACAGAAATTCAGCAACGTGCCATTCCGGTCGCGCTGCTGGGTCAGGATCTGATTGCATCATCGCGTACCGGCTCAGGCAAGACGCTGGCGTTCCTGCTGCCTGCGCTGCATCGGATGCTGCGCAACAAGGCGCTGAACCGTAACGACCCACGGGTGCTGGTGCTGACACCAACCCGTGAACTGGCCAATCAGGTGTATGCACAGCTGCGCACGGTGGTGTTGGGTACCCGTTACACCACGGCTCGGATTGTGGGGGGCGAGAATTTCAACGATCAGGTGAAGCAGCTCAGCCGTAACCCGGATGTGATTATTGCGACTCCAGGCCGTCTGGCAAACCATCTGGATGAGCGCAGCCTGTATCTGAACGGGCTGGAGATGCTGGTGATGGATGAGGCTGACCGGATGCTGGATCTGGGCTTTGCCGATCAGTTGCGCCAGATAAACGCGGCGGCTGATCACCGTCGCCGCCAGACGCTGATGTTCTCTGCTACCCTGGACCACGCAGATATGAATGTGCTGGCCCAGGAGTTGCTCAAATCACCCACCCGCGTTGCTGTGGGCGCAGCCAATGATCAGCATGCGGATATCAGCCAGCGCTTCTACCTGAGTGATCATCTTGATCATAAGCAGGCCCAGTTACTGGCGATGCTGAAACAGGCTGAGCCGCGTCAGGCGATTGTGTTTACCGCAACCCGTGCCGATACCGACCGGCTGGCAGAGCTGCTCAAAGGGGAGGGCTACAGCACGGTGGCACTCAGTGGTGAGATGAACCAGACCGAACGTAACCGGATTATGGATGAGTTCAGCCGTGGCCGTAAGCAGCTGCTGATCACCACCGATGTGGCATCCCGTGGTCTGGACCTGCTGCATGTCAGCCATGTATTCAACTTTGATATGCCCAAGCATACTGAAGAGTACGTACACCGTATTGGTCGTACCGGCCGTGCAGGCTCCAAGGGTGATGCGATTTCACTGGTGGGCCCTAAAGACTGGCAGAGCTTTAAGCGGATTGAAGCGTTTCTACAGCAGAAGCTGAGCTTCAGCGTGCTGGAAGGGTTTGAAGGCAAGTTTAAGGGACTGAAGCCGAAGAAACCGGTACGTCCGGCGGCTAAAACAGGCCCAGCCAGGGGCAAGGCTGCGGCTAAATCCGGGAAGCCAAAAGGCGCGCCAGGTAATAAAGCTGCTAACCGTCAGCGCAAGAAACCGGCAGATGCCGCTGAGCAGGGCTTTGCACCGCTGCGTAAGAAAAAACCTTCCTGATCGTTCCTTTGCATGTGCCTGTACGTTTTGTGCAGGCCTGCCTTCCATCGCGAGCAAGCTCGCTCCTACGTCAGTAAAGAGATCCCACACGGCCTGATTGCCCGTAGGGGTCAGCTTGCTGGCGATAGTACATCGACCACAAGATGTTTTTTACTGAATGGCAGGCACAAAAAAAGGAGCGCTTATGCGCTCCTTTTTTGTAACAGCGGGTCAGTCAGGCTTAGCCTTTCTGGTTAGCCATCTGTGCTTTGATCAGGTCACCGATAGTTGTTGGACCTTTAGTCTCAACTTCCTGGTTGCGAACAGCGCTCATAGCCGCTTTCTCTTCAGCCTGGTCCTTCGCACGGATGGACAGGTTGATAGAACGGTTACGGCGGTCAACGCCCATGATCTTAGCTTCTACTTCGTCACCAACACTCAGGACAGTAGTAGCGTCTTCTGTACGCTCTGCAGCGATTTCAGATGCTTTCAGTGTCGCTTCGATGCCTTCAGCCAGCTCGACAGTTGCAGCACGTGCGTCAACGGCGATTACTTTACCGTTTACGATTGCGCCTTTCTCGTTAGCAGTTACGTACTCTGCAAACGGGTCGCTTTCCAGCTGTTTGATGCCCAGAGAGATACGCTCTTTCTCTGCATCGATAGACAGGATAACGGCTTCAACTTCTTCGCCTTTCTTGAACTGACGCAGGGCAGCTTCAGCATCCGCTTCCCATGTGATGTCAGACATGTGTACCAGGCCGTCCAGATCATTTTCCAGACCAACGAAGATACCGAAGTCAGTGATGGTTTTGATAGTACCAACAACTTTGTCGTTCGCTGCGAATTTCTCAGCGAAAGTAACCCAAGGATTGCCAGTGCACTGCTTGATACCCAGGGAGATACGACGACGCTCTTCGTCAACATCCAGGATCATAACTTCCACTTCATCACCGATCTGAACGACTTTGGATGGGTGGATGTTTTTGTTAGTCCAGGACATTTCAGAAACGTGTACCAGACCTTCAACGCCGTCTTCGATAGAAGCGAAGCAACCGTAGTCAGTCAGGTTAGTTACACGCGCCTGTACCTTGGTACCGGATGGGTAACGCTGTTTGATAGCAGCCCATGGATCTTCAGACAGCTGTTTCAGACCCAGAGAGATACGACCAGTTTCTTTGTCGAACTTGATGATCTTGACAGAGATCTCGTCGCCAGGGTTCAGCATCTCGGATGGGTGGGAGATACGCTTCCACGCCATGTCGGTGATGTGCAGCAGGCCGTCTACGCCGCCCAGGTCGATGAATGCACCGTAGTTGGTCAGGTTCTTAACGTAACCCTTAACAACCTGGCCTTCTTCCAGAGAGCCCAGCAGTTCTTCACGCTGTGCGCTGTTCGCTTCTTGCAGAACGGCACGACGGGAAACAACAACGTTGTTGCGCTTAGGATCCAGCTTGATCAGCTTGAATTCCAGCTCTTTGCCTTCCAGGTGATCAACGTCACGTACTGGACGCACGTCAACCAGAGAACCCGGCAGGAAGCCCTGGATGTTGTTGATGCTAACAGTGAAGCCGCCTTTGACTTTACCGCTGATGAAGCCTTTAACAACTTCTTCGTCATCGAATTTCTGCTTCAGAACTTCCCATGCTTCAGCGCGCTTAGCTTTTTCGCGAGACAGACGAGTTTCACCGAAACCATCTTCTACTGCTTCCAGCGCAACTTTAACCTGGTCGCCTACCTGGATTTCCAGCTCATTCGCATCGTTCAGGAACTGAGCGCGCGGGATAACAGCTTCGGATTTCAGGCCAGCGTTAACAGTAACCCAGTCGCTGTCGATATCAACAACTTCACCCATTACCAGGGTGCCAGGGGTCATGTCTAGATTCTGAAGGGATTCTTCAAACAGTTCAGCAAAGCTTTCGCTCATGTAAATGTCCTATAGCTACGGCCAAGGTTTCTGACCGCGTAACCTGCAGTGTCGGTCCGCAGGGTCTGTTAAGTTAAGTGCGCTCAGGCCACCGATGCCGACAAAGCACCTGAGTACAAAAAATTCAGAGTGCGCGGATTATACGTAAGAGTGTAGGAAAAAGACAGGCTTTCGTTGGGTCGATTAGCAATAACGCTAGTAGAGACAGCTATTTAACCAGTTTCTGGAGTGCAGATAGCATTGAACAAAGGAAAGAGCGAGCACAGGGCAGACTGTGCTCGCTGGATATTTAGTGCTCTGTCAGGGTCATGCTCAGTGCTGCGAACAGCTCTGTACGGCATGGCTTGAGTACTGCTTTCAGGTCGCTGAGCAGAATCGGGGTGATTCGGCTCGGGTCTTCGGAGCGCATAAAATATGAAACAGCGCGTAGCTCCCGGTTGTTGTTAGCGGCAACATCAACGCCATCGCCAATACAGAAGGCAAATGGTGTCAGGTGTTCTTCCACCATTTTAGCGCGCTCCTCATCGGTCAGAATCAGCCGGTTACGGCCAACGAACTGGCTGTACTCCTTTGCAGCTGAGGCGGCCATAATTTCAATCTGCATATTGCTAAAGCGGACAGCGTCTTCGCTATCGATGAGGAAGCGTTTGACCATGGTTTCAATCACGGCTTTTTCTTCCGCTGCATTAAGCGGGGCAAAGCGCTCATTGGTATCGCGGTAGTGCTCCAGTGAAGCGATCTCAGACTTTAGCTCATCGATTTTACGCTCCAGCTTCTTGTTACCCTGAATTAGTACTTCACGGTCATCCATCAGGCCACGAATAACCTTTTGTGATGGGCTGAGCAGATCATCGGCAAAGGTGGCTGGCTTCTGCTGGGCTCCCAGTACACCTTCGGTGTCTTCATAAAAGTCTTTTGCGCCTAATGCTTTGCCAGCATCGGCAAATTCACTGGCATTTTCTGCTGCCTGCTGTTTCATCATCGGGTAGACAAAAAAGTAGCCTCCACCAACCAGCAGGCCGACTAAAAGCAGTACACCCAGTACCGACATTACCTTGCGCACGAGCACATCATCCTTTGTTTATTCATATTTCTGCAGATAATAAGTTACTTTTTCGCAGCTGCATACTTCAGTGTCAGCTGTACCATATCCATCAGGATATAGCCGGTTTCCGCTACGATTGCTTCAGACTCGGGGCTGATCGCCCGGCCCTGAGTATCCTTTTTGCGCTCATCGTCCAGCTGAGCCAGTTTCTTTATTGCTGGTTGTTCTTTGGCCTGGCGGCGGCGGTTTTCCGCGGCCAGTTGCCATGCTTCTGCTTCGTCACGCTCCCGCTTCAGGGTCTCTTCATTCAGAGACAGGTCAGTATCCCCGCGCATCTCTTCAAGCCGGGCAACCTGTTCACGCATAAACCTGAAATCAGGGTCATTGGCGGTGCGTTTGTTGTGCCGTTCCTCCAGTGTGTCGAGGAAAGGCTTGAAGCCGATAAAACGACCATGGCGTACTGGCCGTACCTTATCCCAGGGCAGAGCGCCGTCCAGGGCGCTCTCTCCAATCTCTTTGGTATCGTAAAGGGTCGGGAAGCTGATGTCGGGGACAACGCCTTTATGCTGAGTGCTTTCCCCGGAGATACGGTAGAACTTGGCGTGGGTCAGTTTCAGCTGGCCATGATCCAGTGGCTGTAAAGCCTGAACGGTACCCTTGCCGAAGGTCTGGCCGCCTACGATGATGCCGCGTTGATAGTCCTGCATGGCACCGGCAAAGATTTCAGAGGCGGAGGCCGACAGACGGTTTACCAGTACGGCGACGGGGCCGTCATACGCGACGTTCTTGTCTCGGTCGCCCAGAATATCAATGCGGCCATTGGCATCCTGAATCTGGACGGTTGGGCCGCGGTTGATAAACAGGCCAACCATCTCATTGGCTTCGCGCAGTGAGCCGCCACCATTGTTGCGCAGGTCGATAACCAGCCCCTGTATATTCTCATCCTTCAGCTCTTTGATCAGCTGGGCAACGTCACGGGTGGTGCTTTTGTAGTTTTTGTCGCCATTTTGCAGGGCGGCAAAGTCGATATAGAAAGTTGGGATCTCGATGACACCCAGTTTCAGATCCTGGCCGTGATAGTTGAGATCAATGATCTTCTTCTGAGCGGCCTGCTCTTCCAGTTTTACCTGATTACGGACAATTTCGATTATCTTACGCGGGCTGCCTTCATCGGCATCTGCTGGAATAATCTCCAGCCGCACAGTGCTGCCTTTGGGGCCGCGGATCAGTTGGACGACCTCATCCAGCCGCCAGCCAACAACATCTTCGATATCGCCACTGTCATCCTGGCCAACGCCAACAATCATATCGCCCGCTTTCAGCTTGCCAGTTTTGTCGGCAGGGCCTGCAGGCACCAGGCGGACGATTTTGGTGTGTTCGTTTTCACGTTGTAAAACAGCGCCGATGCCTTCAAGTGACAGGCTCATGTTGATCTGGAAGTTCTCAGATCGACGTGGCGAGAAGTACTGGGTGTGCGGATCGTACAGTTCAGTCAGGGCATTGGTGTAGCGCTGGAATACATCTTCACTGTTGGTCTGTGACAGACGTTCAAGCTGACTGCGGTAGCGCTTGAGCAGCGTGTCCCGTGCTTCTTCGACGGTTTTATCTGACAGCTTGAGGTTGAGCAGGGCGCTTTTCAGCCGCTTGCGCCATAGCTGTGTGCGCTCTGCTTCGTTAGCTGGCCATGCGTCATCACTGCGATCAGTGTCGATTGATTCATCAATATCGAAGCGGAAGCTCTGCAGCTCGTTTTCCAGCTGGCTGATATTGTAATTGATATGCTGTTCGGTCAGCGCCAGGTAGTGGTTGTAGATTTCATAGGCGCGTTTGACATCGCCGCGTTTGAAATCATCATCCAGGTCAGTGCGAAAGGCGTTGTAACGAGCCAGGTCTGGTTGCACAAAGTAGATGCGGCCTGGGTCGAGGTCATCCAGGTAAGCGGCAAGCAGGTCGCTGGCAAGCTGATCATTAAGCACCTTGCGGGCATAATGGCCACCCTGCAGGCCGGCAACAATATCCAGTGCCGTCTGTTTGTGTACTGGCTCCGATTCAAGGGTCAGCGCTGCTGACGCCACAGGAGAAAGGCCGGTTAACAGGCCGGTGAGTGCAATAGCGTGCAGGCGTGGTTTGAATAATCTCAGCATAAGTATCAGCGACAGCTCGAATAAGTAGATAAAGTCCGTGTCAGGTCAGCGTACATTGGTACCCTTACAGCACAAATACATGGGTACAATGCTACCTGCTTTCCTTTCGACCCCTGATTCCATGGGCAGTTCCAGCGGATCAGATTCAGTCGAGTGTAGACATGCGGGCGGCTGATGTAAAATCAACCGGAAAGGTTGTAAGGCAATGGTAATGAATTTTTAGTGAGCATCTGCCGGGTTCGAGTAAGCTGACTGAGGGTTTTATATGTTCAGAAATAACGAGGCGAGGGTGCAGGCCATTAATATATTGAAGCAGGTAGCCGGGGCATGTGTGCTGGCCGGAATGCTGGCTGGGTGCAGTGATAATACCGAGCTGGAATTGCGCCACCAGGCGTCGCTGGCCAAAGCGTTGCAGGATGAAAACCGGTTGGTGGGTGAGCGTTTTTTGCAGGAGAATCGTACCCGGCCTGGTATTAAAGAGTTGCCCGGTGGGCTGCAATATAAAGTGCTTAATGAAGGGCATGGAGCCTCACCTGGCCCACTTGACCGCGTTGAGGTTGATTATGAAGGGGCGCTTGTTGATGGCACGGTTTTCGATAGCACCTGGCAGCGAGGTAAGCCTGCTTCATTTCAGGTGAATCAGGTGATCCGGGGCTGGACCCGTGCCCTGATGCAGATGCAGGAAGGTGATGAGTGGATGTTATATATCCCGGCGGATCTGGCCTATGGAGCGCGCAGCCCCAGTGATACTATCCCTCCAAATTCCACGCTTATTTTCAAAGTGAAACTTTTAGCGGTTAGCGCAGCCAAGGAGTAAGCCTCAATGCAGCAACAGAATTTTAATAATGGCCTGCTTGATTTTCTGCAGGCATCGGTCACGCCGTTCCATGCTGTACAGGTCATGGTGCACAGTCTTGAGCTGGCTGGTTTTACCCAGCTTAATGAGGCGGATCACTGGGCTCTACAGCCGGGTGGGCGTTACTTTACCCTGCGCAACGGCTCGTCAATCATTGCCTGGACCATGCCGGTGAATGAGCCGCTGGAAGAGAGTGGCTTTCGGATGGTGGGGGCGCATACTGACTCGCCTTGTCTGAAGGTAAAGCCTAACCCGGAAATCCTGAAGAAAGGTTACTTTCAGCTGGGTGTCGAGGTGTACGGCGGAGCGTTGTTGAACCCCTGGTTCGACCGTGATCTGTCGCTGGCAGGGCGGGTGAACTACACCAATTGGGATGGCACCCTTACATCAGCGCTGCTGGATTTTGAAAAGCCGGTGGCGTTTATTCCCAGCCTGGCAATTCACCTGGACCGTGAAGCCAATAAGAACCGCAGCATTAATGCCCAGACCTGTCTGCCGCCGGTGCTGGGGCAGGCGGAGCAGAAGCCTGATTTCCGCCAGCTGCTGGCACAGCAGCTGACCCGGCAGGGCATTGCTGATGTCGATGAAGTGCTCGATTACGAGCTGTGTTTCTACGATACCCAGCCGCCGTCCATGGTTGGGTTGCATGATGAGTTTATCGCCTCGGCCCGGCTGGATAACCTGCTCAGCTGTTATATCGGTTTACAGGCAATGCTACATGCAGATTCAGATCAGGGCACAATGCTGGTGTGTAATGACCACGAAGAGGTGGGTAGCATGAGTGCTGAGGGTGCCCAGGGGCCAATGCTGAAGCACCTGCTTGAGCGTCTGCTGCCGTACCCGGAAAAACGTCACCGTGCGCTGGCGCGCTCTATGATGATTTCGGCAGATAATGCCCATGGTGTCCATCCTAACTTCAGTGACAAGCATGATGAAAACCATGGTCCGCTGATCAATGCCGGGCCGGTGATCAAGATCAATGCCAATCAACGCTACGCCACCAACAGTGATACCAGTTCACTGTATCGGCGGATGGCGCAGGAAGAAGGGGTGGCCGTGCAGGCGTTTGTTGTGCGCACGGATATGGGCTGTGGGAGTACCATCGGGCCGATCACGGCGGCTGAGATCGGGGTGAAAACGCTGGATATCGGGGTGCCGCAGTTTGGTATGCACTCTATTCGGGAGCTGGCCGGGGCGGCGGATGCCTGCGGTCTGAGCCGGGTGCTGGCACGTTTCTACGGTCAGAAAAACGTTTAACGCGGATTGCCACCGCCCCACTCAGCAGAGTGGGGCGGTGGCCGGTTTCAGGCGTGTTGCTGCTTGGCCTTGTGCAGCCGCTGATAGGCTTTGAGCAGTGCGCAATGACTGCCAAACTGCTCTAGCGAGCCATCATCATCAGGGAACTCATTAAATACGTTTTCGCCACTGAGCATAGTGATACAGCGCGCCAGGCGCTCTTCGCCGTGTAACTCAGCCAATACGTGCTGGTACTGGTCCAGTGGGCGATCGCTGTCCAGCGCGAAGTTGATGCATTGGTTGAGGCAACGCAGCAGTTTTGTTCGCACTGGGTGTAACTGGCCAAAGTGCAGGGTCCACTCACTCCATTCCAGTGCGCTTTCCAGGTCATTCAGCGCCAGCGCCAGTAAGCCTTTCAGTTCACCTACGCGCAACGTTTCAAATGCACTGCCAGCATCGGCAGCGATGCCAATCAGTTCTGCGACCCGTTGTTGATCATCCAGCCCCTGTTCCTCCAGTAGTTCGAGCAGCAGCTCGCACTCGTGCTGGCTCAGATTACCCAGGCGCAGACAATAGTCACGCATTGGGATGCCCGCATTATTGTTGTGCCAGATAAGGTCGTCTACCGGGTAGATCTCAGACATGCCCGGCACAATGATACGACAGCTGTAAAAATCCAGGTGCTCATAGTCAGCGATATAGATATCCATATCGACCGAGTGAATGCGACGGCACAGGTGGTCAAACTCGGCTTTGGAGTCGCCTTCTACATTCCATTCGGTAAAGCTGTAGTCGGGGGTGTTGCTGAGCAGGTCCCAGGCGATGACGCCGCTGGAGTCAATAAAGTGGGTTTCCAGATTCAGTGGGTCGGCGACTTCGGCAATATCAAAGCTCGGTGCGGGGAAATCATTCAGCTGATCCAGGGCGCGGCCCTGCAGTAATTCGGTGACGGTACGCTCCAGTGCCACTTCGAATTTGGGGTGCGCGCCAAAGGCTGCATAGCAGCCACCATCTTCCGGGTTCATCAGAGTGACGTTGACCAGCGGAAACTTCCCGCCCAGAGAGGCGTCGTTAACAATGACTACAAACCCCTGATTACGCAGTGCCTGAATGGCATTGGCGCTGGTGGGGTGGCGATTAACGATGGCATCCGGGATGCGGGGCAGGGTGATGCCTGCGCTGAGGATGGTGTTCTTTATATGGCGCTCGAATATTTCGGATAGCGCCTGTACCCGTGCTTCCCAGCGAGTGTTGCCTGCCGACATGCCATTGCTGACATAGAGGTTGCCAATAATGTTGACCGGAAACCAGACGGTCTCGCCATTTGCCTGCCGCTCAAACGGCAATGCGCAGATGCCGCGGGCCGGGTTGCCTGCGTTGATATCGGCCAGCAGGCGTGGGTCCAGTTCACCATTAATGCTGTAGTGCTGCAGAGATGGGCCATCAAGCAGGCCATCGGGCAGCTGATTACCCTCCACCGGGAACCAGCGCTCCTGAGGGTAGTGAACAAAGCGCTCATGGGCGAATTGCTGGCCCAGATAATAGTCGGCAAAGAAGTAGTTGCAGTTTAAACGTTCGAAAAATTCACCCAGTGCACTGGCCAGTGCAGCATCGCGAGTAGCCCCTTTACCGTTGGTAAACAGACGTGGGCAGTGGCGGTCATGGATATGGACCGACCATACATCAGGCACAGGATTTAGCCAGTGTGCCTCTTCTATCTCAAAACCCAGCTGGATCAGACCTGCGCGCATACGGCTGATGGACTCTTCCAGGGGGGCGTCTTTTCCGATCAGGGTGGTCATGTCGGTTCTCTTATTCGGCGGCTTTAAAACCATGAGGGGTACCGGTACGCAGGGAAGGATCACTTTCCTGCGGTAACAGGCCGTCATGCTCACCGGCATTTTTTATTGGCGTCGTTTTAAGGAGGCGCAGTATAGCCCAAAGCACAGGGGCGCTGAACTGCACCTTCTGTGTGGGTATATAGCCGGGGTGGCTGCCAATGCGGTGGGATTATGTGCGATCACGCCTGCCTGATGTCTGGGCATCAGCGGCTGGCGGGCGGTTCTGGTGATCATAATGCGGCTATTTGTATGATATTGAACGCTTTTTGAGCAAGCGGGGCGGGTTGATTGGCTGTTCTGTGTTCGATTTATGAAAAAGACGCTAACTATCTATATTTATTTAAAAAAGCGCTTGACGATCCGAGGGCTCGTCCTTAATATTCGCGTCCTCGGTTGAGAGATGTTCCTCGATAGCTCAGTTGGTAGAGCAGTAGACTGTTAATCTATTGGTCGCTGGTTCGAGTCCAGCTCGAGGAGCCAACCGCTGTAAAGCGGCTGGTTCTGCATATTTCAGTTCCTTGATAGCTCAGTTGGTAGAGCAGTAGACTGTTAATCTATTGGTCGCTGGTTCGAGTCCAGCTCAAGGAGCCAAACCGGGATAAGTTAAGATGTTCCTCGATAGCTCAGTTGGTAGAGCAGTAGACTGTTAATCTATTGGTCGCTGGTTCGAGTCCAGCTCGAGGAGCCATTCTTAACGTGGATTTTTGCGATTCCTCGATAGCTCAGTTGGTAGAGCAGTAGACTGTTAATCTATTGGTCGCTGGTTCGAGTCCAGCTCGAGGAGCCACGCAAAACATCCGCAAATCTGAGTTCCTCGATAGCTCAGTTGGTAGAGCAGTAGACTGTTAATCTATTGGTCGCTGGTTCGAGTCCAGCTCGAGGAGCCAACACTACGTAAGTCATCTGACAGTAGTGGCACTTTTTTGATCGGAGTATAGCGCAGCCTGGTAGCGCATCTGGTTTGGGACCAGAGGGTCGCAGGTTCGAATCCTGCTACTCCGACCATCTAATACAGTGTTCATATTGCTCAGTTCTGTTCGGAGTATAGCGCAGCCTGGTAGCGCATCTGGTTTGGGACCAGAGGGTCGCAGGTTCGAATCCTGCTACTCCGACCATTCATGACAACGTAGCTATACTGGATACAGTTCTCTCGGAGTATAGCGCAGCCTGGTAGCGCATCTGGTTTGGGACCAGAGGGTCGCAGGTTCGAATCCTGCTACTCCGACCACTTATTCAGCGTGATGTAGATAGACTGGCAACAGTACAGTCGGAGTATAGCGCAGCCTGGTAGCGCATCTGGTTTGGGACCAGAGGGTCGCAGGTTCGAATCCTGCTACTCCGACCATTTATCTACATGTGATGTAAAGAGACTGGCAACAGCACAGTCGGAGTATAGCGCAGCCTGGTAGCGCATCTGGTTTGGGACCAGAGGGTCGCAGGTTCGAATCCTGCTACTCCGACCACTTTACAGACACACCACCGCACCACCGCAAGATCAGTATCGGAGTATAGCGCAGCCTGGTAGCGCATCTGGTTTGGGACCAGAGGGTCGCAGGTTCGAATCCTGCTACTCCGACCACTTATCTTCATCTCCAGTACTGGAAACAGTATGTTGTCGGAGTATAGCGCAGCCTGGTAGCGCATCTGGTTTGGGACCAGAGGGTCGCAGGTTCGAATCCTGCTACTCCGACCATCTTATCGTTTTACCTCAATCTACCTCTCTTTACTGACACTTCTTCTATACGCTATCTATCTGTTTTTCCTGACATTGACTGTGCTCTGAATTTTTCTCATTCTGTGATGAAGCGCATCCGTTCGTGTATCTGAACAGGGTATTCTAGAATGCGCGCTCAACACGAGCGGTCCGCTCGTAATCAGGAGCGAGAACCGATGGATGAGCAACGCAAAGCCCAGGACCCGACTCTGGTCTGCACCTGTAATGATCTCTATATAACGGACATACAGCAGGCGCTGGCTGAGGGCGAAACCGCCTATAAAGACATCTTTGCCGTGCATGATATGGCACCACGCTGTTGCGGCTGTGTTGATGATGTACAGCAGCTGGCGGCACAGTGGCAGCGTAGCGACGGGTCTGACATAAGGAATTGAATGTTGAATGAGCTGTGGACTGTTATTGGTCTGACGCTGATGGCCGGGCTGGCCATGCCGCTGGGTGCATTGATCGCCAGCATGGAGCATATCCACAATGACTGGCTGGAGCAGGAGTTTCGTCACGGTGTCATGGCGTTTGGCGCGGGGGCACTGCTGTCGGCTGTTGCGCTGGTGCTGGTGCCCGAGGGGCGTGAAGTCCTGTCTATACCGGCGGTGGCAGCCAGTTTTCTGGCCGGTGGGCTGCTGTTTATGTGGCTGGATCGCTGGCTGGCATCGCGACAGGGGGAAAGTGCCCAGCTGGTGGCGATGCTGGCGGATTTTATTCCGGAAGCGCTGGCGCTGGGGGCCGCGCTGGCACTGGGTAGCTCGGCAGCGCTTTTGTTGGCGTTGCTTATGATGGCGCAGAATATTCCGGAAGGTTTTAATGCCTACCGTGAGCTTACCGTTCAGGCCGGGATGGCTCGAAGTAAGGTGTTGCTGGCGTTTATTGCGCTGGCATTGCTGGGGCCGCTGGCTGGGCTGGCCGGGTATCTCTGGCTGGTGAAATGGCCGGCACTGGTCGGGGGAGTCATGCTGTTTGCCTCGGGTGGCATCCTCTATCTGGTTTTTCAGGATATCGCCCCCCAGGTGCCGCTGAAAAAACACTGGGGCCCTCCGCTGGGGGCGGTTGCTGGCTTTCTGCTGGGCCTGATTGGTCAGATGCTGATTGGCTGACCTGAACCCGGTTCTATAAAAACTATGTTTAGTTTTATCGACGTGAATATTGTTTGTGCCAGGGAGGCTGGTGAGTATGAAGGATTCAGTGGTTAGCGCAGTATCGTATCAGCAAGACCCGGAGGCCGCCGCCGCAGAGCTGGCTCAGCAGCTTAACCGGCCCGACATCGGCTACGTGCTGTTCTTCTGTGCTGCCAGTTATCCACTGTCTGCGTTAGGCCGGGCACTGCAGGTTGAGTTTGGTGATATGCCGATGGCTGGCTGCACCAGTGGCGGCGAGATTACCGCGCAGGGCTATCGGGCACATAGCCTTACGGCGATTGGCTTCAGGCGTGATGGCTTCCATATCGACGGGGGCTTACTTGACGGCCTGGCGGCCGTTGACCTGGACATGGCGCAACAGCAGATCGCTGAACTGACCCGGCGCGGTGAGGGTAAGCGTGTAGCGCCGTTAAGTGGTCATAGTTTTGTTATCACCCTGGTTGATGGTCTGTCCGTACTGGAAGAGCAGGTGCTGGCTGCACTCAATGCCTCGCTGGGCAGCCTGCCACAGGTTGGTGCCTCTGCGGCTGACTACGGCTGTGAGGCACGTGAAACCTGGGTGTATTTTGATGGAGAATTCCGGGCTGATGCTGCCGTCGTGTTGCTGGTTAACACCTGTTTCGACTTCAAAGTGTTCAGCTGTCACCATCTGCTGCCAGCGACTGAAAAGCTGGTGGTCACCCAGGCTTGCGAAGATATGCGCTGTGTGACTGAGCTCAATGGCTATCCCGCAGCCCTTGAGTATGCCCGTATTACCGGCCTTGAGCTGGACCAGCTAAATATCGAGACACTGGCACTCAACCCGATCGCCGTTAAGCTCGGGGATCAGTACTATGTGCGTGCCGTCAAACAGTGTAATCCTGATCTGAGCCTGACCTTCTACTCGGCCATCGAAGCCGGCGTGGTGCTGACGCGCATGATACGCAGTGATATGCGCCAGCATCTGCTGCAAACTCTGCAGGAGGTTGAGCAGGAGATCGGTGCTGCACAGCTTGTGCTTGGCTTCGACTGCCTGGCCCGGCGGCTGGAAACACAGGTGCTGGCACTGGAAGAGGATATGTCCAGTGTGCTCAGGCGCTTCCGGGTGATCGGCTTTAATACCTACGGTGAACACTACTCAGGCATGGTGTTCAACCAGACATTTACCGGCGTGGCCATTGGACAGATATCCCATGAGTGAAGCGAGCACGGAGCAGCAGTTGCTGGCCCTGAAAACGGAAAATGACCGGTTGCAGCGGATCAACAGCGTATTAATTGAGCGGATAGAGTCGGGGCGGGTGACCGGGCCTTATGCGGCGTTTGAGCACTCTGTGGTGCTGGCAGAACAGGTCTGGGAGCGCACGGGGGCGTTAAACCAGGCGCTATCGGATCTGAAAATCAGCCATCAGGCGCTAAAACAGGCCAATGCCCAGACGGCGATGTTTCAGCAGCTGTTGATGGATGCCATCGACAGTATTTCAGATGCCTTTGTGCTGTTTGATGAGCGCAGTCGTATTATGTTGTTCAACCAGCCGTTTGCTGATCTCTGGCAATGCACCCCGGTGGATATCAGCGTCGGGGTTGAGATCAGTAATCTGGAGCAGCTGGCCCACGACAGTGGCCTGGTACAGGAGTGTTATCTGGATGATAACAATACCCAGGTCTACCACCTTTGTAATGGGCAGTGGGTTCAGGCCAGTGAACGGCCCACGAGTAATGGCGGTCGGGTGGTGTTGTACACCGACATCAGCCGACTGAAAGCCACTGAAAATCAGCGCCGGGAGCAGGCGCTGGCGCAGAAGATGCGCCTGTTGCAGGCCACCATGGATAACCTGGCGCAGGGTGTTGTATTAGTGGGGCCAGATGCCCGTGTCGCCCTGTGGAACCAGCGTTTTACTGAGCTGACCTGTGCCAGCGAGGCGCGGTTGACCTGCCATCCTCATGTTAGCGAGGTGTTCAGTGATGACAGCTGTGACCGGTTGCTGCTGTCAGAGCAGGCGGACGCCCCGGTATTCACCGCCCCCTGTCGTGGTCGTATGCTTGAAGTGCAGAGCCATCCCACCCCGGATGGTGGTTTTGTTGCCACCTACCTTGATATTACCGAACGGCATCAGCATGCGGAGAAACTGCGTGAGAGTGCCCGCTGGATACGGATGATTACCGACCAGGTGCCTGCGCTGATTGCTTATGTGAATAACCGGTTGCGTTACAGCTTTACCAATCAGCAATATAACCGCTGGTATGGCTGGGACAAAGGCGAAGCCAAAGGAAAAACCATCAGCCAGGTGATGGGGGAGGCGCAGCTGGCGCGCCTGCTACCCTGGGTTGATCGGGCGCTGGCTGGCGAGGCGGTTACTTTTGAGGTTGAAGAGACTGATCGAGATGGCGAGTTGCGTTATATGCAGCGCTCCTATGTGCCCGATCTGGATAGCCGAGGTCAGGCGGTCGGTATCTTTGTGCTGGCACGGGATATTACTGAACGCCGTCGCAGTGCTGAAGCTTTGAACGAAGCCTACCAGACAATGGAACAGCGGGTGCATGAGCGTACTTCAGAGCTGGTAGCGCTCAATAACCAGCTGCGCCAGGAGGTGGTTGACCGTACCCGGGCGGAAGCGGCAGCCGGTGAGGCGCGCCGTGAGGCAGAGCGAGCCAACCTGTCGAAAACCAAATTCCTCGCGGCTGTCAGTCATGACCTGTTACAGCCGCTAAATGCGGCAAGGCTGTTTATCAGTGCGCTGGCGGATCGCGAGCTGGCGGGCGAAAGCACCATGCTGGTGGAGTCGGCAGGTACAGCGATGGAGGATGTTGAATCGCTGATCAGCACCCTGATTGATATCTCCAAACTGGATGCGGGCACCGTTAAACCGGATAAAGCCAGCTTCCGCCTGCCTGGGCTGCTGAATAATATTGCCAATGAATTCAGCCATATTGCTGAGTCAGAAGGGGTGCGCTTCCGCTTTCGCGGCCTTAATCAGGTGGTGCACTCGGATTCCCAGTTACTGGCCCGTATTGTGCGAAACCTGCTCTCCAATGCCATTCGTTATGCACCCGGTGGCGAGGTTCTGCTGGCCTGTCGGGCGCGGACCGAAGGGGTGGAAATTCAGATCTGGGATACCGGGGTGGGGATTCCGCAGACCCAGCTGCAGGCGATTTTCCAGGAGTTCAAGCGCCTGCCAAATCAGCGCCGCCGTGATAGCAGTCTTGGTCTGGGGCTGGCGATCGTCGATAAGATGGCGGCGGTGCTGGGTCATCGTATCCTGGTGCGCTCACAGGAGGGGCGTGGTTCGATGTTTTCGGTGCTGGTGCCCTGTGGGGTGATTCGACAGGTGCCATTGCCAGCGTTAGCTGTGCAGATGCCCGGGCTGGAGCGGCTCAAGGGCGCAGTGATCTGGGTGATTGATAATGATCAGGCGATCTGTGACGGTATGTCGACCCTGCTCAGTGGCTGGGGTTGCCAGGTGCTGGCAGCGCGCTCGCGCGAGCACCTGCAGCTGCAGGTTGATGTAGCCGGTGCCCATGTCGGGTTGGTGATTGCGGATTACCACCTGGACAACGATGCCAGTGGGCTGGATCTGGTCAGCTGGCTGAATAATCAGCGGGCGCACCCTGCGCCGGTGCTGATGATTACTGCCAACCATAGCCCGGCGCTTAAGCACAGTATCCGCGAGCGGGGTTATGAACTGATGCATAAACCGATCAAACCGCTGAAGTTGAAGACCGCGGTGCTGCATCTGTTGAGCAGTGCTTGAATCCCGGTGCTGGCTGAGTCACCATGGCGCGCTTTACCATTCAAGGGTGCCCGATGTACCGCATCGTAGAAGCCAACGACAGCTTTGTGCTGATCGACAAATCGCCGGGTGTATCCGTGCATAAAGATCAGGCCGACACCGGCCTGGTGATGCAGGTGCAGCAGGATCTGGCCAATCCGCAGTTATCGCCGGTACACCGGCTGGATAAAGTCACCTCCGGACTGATGTTGCTGGCCTGCAACCCGCAGGTTGCTGCAGAGCTGTCGGCGGCATTTCGTGAGCGCCAGGTCGAGAAATATTACCTGGCACTTTCTGACCGCAAGCCGCGCAAGAAGCAGGGGCTGATCCGCGGTGATATGGAAAAAGCCCGCCGTGGTGCCTGGAAGCTGGCCAAGTCGCAAAACAACCCTGCCGTTACCCAGTTCTTCAGCTACAGCGTAGTGGCCGGGCAGCGGCTGTTTGTGCTGCGCCCGCGTACCGGGAAAACCCATCAGCTGCGAGTGGCGCTGAAGAGCATCGGTGCGCCGATCATCGGTGATGAGCTTTACCATGAGCAGACAGGTGCCAGCCCGGACCGGGCCTACCTTCATGCCTGGGCGCTGGCCTTTACCCTGGCCGGTAAAGAGTACCGCTATGTTTGCCCGCCACGTTGTGGCGATCTGTTTACCAGCCCTGAGTTCACCACCACCCTGGCGACCCTGGCCGATGACCCTTTTAGCCTGAACTGGCCGACGATCTGATTAATAGAGAGAGAGTATGAGCGAACGTACAGAACGTGATTTTTTCAGCCACAGTGAAGAAGATCAGCAGGCATTTCTGGAGCAGACCTGGTGCAACAATTGCCAGGAAGTGAACCTGGGGATGACTGACCCGCAAGAGTATGAGCTGAAGGGCATTATTTACATTGAGGGCAAGTGTAAGAAGTGCGGTGAGGTGATTCTGACCGAGCTGACTGACGAGGATTTCTGAAGGTCTGGGCCTGAGCCGGGTTCTATCGCCAGCAAGCATTTTCCTGCGCTGACATTGCTGCTTTGTAGCGCCATGTCGGCCTAACCCGGTGCCAGATAAAGCGCCGGTCTTGCCTGCTGGCGCGTCAAGGGGGTGGCGCACCCCCTTAACAATCCCCGCATGCCTCCGGCTGAACGGCTGCTTCCGAAAATCCAGAACAGCTGGCGCTGGGAAAAAGAACTCGCTTCGCTCAGACAGCTTTTTCCCTGACCGCGCCATCTGCACTGTATTTTCGGGCCGTTCAGAGTCGGCCGAGATAGTGGTGCCAACGGCGAGTGAGCCACTTCGTTACCAGAGCGCTGTGTAAGTTGTGTGGGACAGCAGCACCCTTCGGGCATAGATCCTCAGCTGGAAGCTTTTGCTCTGTTTGTTTAGCGAACGTCAGGATTTGAGCTGGGCACTATCGCCAGCAAGCTGGCTCCTGAAAGATGGCAGGCAAAAAAATACCCGCGGTGGACAGGGGAAGTATCCATCGCGGGTATAGCGGGTGCCAGGAGTGCGCCTGGTACCCTCGCTCAGGGTGAGCGCTTTTCTCAGTGCATTTCTGTGTAGAACTTCACTACGTATCCAGCCGTCTTCACCGGTTTACCAGCTCAGCACAGCGCCGATGGCTACAGTATCGGTTTCCCGGGTCGGGGTTTCTGTGCGATCGAACTCAGCCACCAGTTTCAGATTGTCGTTTACGCTGTGGAACCAGGCCAGCGCGGTATTCTCTGCGTCCAGGTCATTCGCGCCAGCGGTGGTACCGCCGTCGTTCTCTCCATAGGACAGCACAAATCGCTCCTTGTTCAGGGTGTAAGACGCCTGCAGCAGATAACCGCTGACATCGCCGGTATCTGAAGAGACGAAGTTAGCCAGCCCGGCGGTGCCCACGCCCTCAGCATCAAAGCCCGACGCCGTGAGTGACAGCCCGCCGAAACCGATGTTGGCACCGTAAGACAAACCGTTAGCGTTCACATCACCGGCGGCATTGCTGGATTCCTGGGTCATACCGCCCAGCCAGGCGCGCATGGTGGTTTTATCGAAGCTGCCCTGCCAGGTCAGCTCGGCTTCCAGGCGGGGGCTGTCTTCTTCGGAGCCCACCGCGGATTTGTTCGGGTCCATGATACCAACGGCCAGCTGCAGGCCGTTTTTGGTCGGGCTGCGCCAGGTGATCTGTGAGTTCGGGAATGGGTACAGATAACCGGTGCCGATGTTGCCGAATGATACGTTAGCGCCATCGACCAGCCCGTCAGAGCCCGCCTGGCCATAGCCTTTGAGCAGTTCATCGCCAAAGATATTGGCCCGGCCAAACAGTGAGAAATCCTTACCGATCAGCAGCTGACCCCAGGTGCCATCCACGGTGCCGTAGAACTGGCGAACATCAATGCCGGTGTCGGTGACACCGTGGCCTGCGCTACCGGCGCGGACCGGGTCGCTGTCATTGATAGACACCCAGAATGAAGAGCGTGCGCCCAGTTTCAGATCCCCGGCCTGCTTGGTCATATTGAAGCCGATCCAGTTGGGCAGGAAGCCCATCTTCACGCGGGCCTGCTGGCGGTCCAGGCTGTCGTCCACATCATCAATATCACTGCTGACATAAAAAGTATTGATCAGGCCATCGGCACTGAAGGTGGTGCCACCTTCGTCATACAGGGTAATTTCTGCCAGTGCGCTGGTGCAGCTGCCTGCGCCAAGTGCCAGGGAGAGAGCGATGGCCAGTTTTGTGTGGGGCTGTTTTTTATTGTTCATTACTGCCTCGATACAGATCCGGGTTAGCTGAAAGGTCTGCGCTGCTCGAACGATCAGAACAGCCGCAGGTCTCAAACCATGGTCAGGGATCTGGCGCGGGGGCGAAATTGGCGCGCAGGGGGATATTTGCAGGCTTCAGGAACCGCACCGAAAGGCCCTCGCCATAAGAGGGGGTAAGGGGTCACCGGGCGTTCGTCCGGTGGCGTGGGCTGGAAGTAGCAGGGTGAAAGCCGGACTACTACCTGAGGCGTGCGACTGTGGTTACAATACGCTCGCCCAGGCTGGGCATCCCATCGGGCCATACAACATTGATAGACTGCGCTGCAGGGTTGTACCGGTGAGGATAAAACCGCGGGATCGCGGTATATTTAGCCGCTGCCTGTTGATGTCAGGTACGCTCAGGCTGGCCGGTGAACGTCTGCAACGCACCGGCTAAACGCCCTTGATAATAACAATGAAACTGCATGGGTCGGGTACAGCGCCTTAACGCGCTGGCTGACAGTCCCATGCACCCAGGGACATATAACAATGACTACAGATGTCTCAAGTCTGCGAAAATTTGTATCACCGGAGATTATCTTTGGGGCGGGTGCGCGTCACGCTGTGGCAAATTACGCGCGTAATTTTGGTGCCCGCAAAGTCTTGCTGGTCTCCGACCCTGGCGTCGTTGCTGCGGGCTGGGTGACGGATATCCAGCAACACCTGGAAGAAGAGGGGATTCCCTGCGTCACCTTCACGGAGGTCTCCCCCAACCCCCGCGCCGAAGAAGTCGCGGCGGGCGCAGAGCTGTACGCTGAGCAACAATGCAATGTGATTGTGGCGGTGGGCGGCGGCAGCCCGATGGACTGCGCCAAAGGGATCGGCATTGTCAGTGTTCACGGTGGCAGTATTCTGGATTTTGAAGGGGTGGATACCATTCGTGTATCTATCCCGCCGCTGGTGTTTATCCCCACCACAGCAGGCACCTCAGCGGATGTGTCTCAGTTCGCGATCATCACCGATAAACAGGCGATGATGAAAATCTCCATCGTCTCCAAGGCGGTGGTGCCGGATGTGGCGCTGATCGACCCTGAAACCACCGCCACCATGGACCCTTTCCTGACCGCCTGCACCGGGGTGGATGCGCTGGTGCATGCTATTGAAGCGTTTGTTTCCACCGGAGCCGGGCCGCTGACCGATATGCACGCACTGGATGCGATCCGGTTGCTGAACAGCAACCTGGTGGCGCTGGTGAATAACCCGCTGGATATCCAGTTGCGTGAGCAGGTGATGCTGGGTTCCATGAAAGCGGGGCTGGCTTTCTCCAATGCGATTCTGGGCGCGGTACATGCGATGTCCCACAGCCTGGGCGGTTTCCTCGACCTGCCCCATGGCCTGTGTAATGCCATGTTGCTGGAGCATGTGATCGACTTTAATTATCGCCACGCTGAAGATCGCTTCAAAGTGGTCGCCGATGCCATGGGGCTGGACCTGCGCGGGCTGAACAGCGCTGAAATTCGCCAGCGGTTGATGGCACGGGTGATCGGCCTTAAAAGCGATGTCGGTCTGACCCAGGGGCTGGCTCAGTCCGGTGTGAGCCTGAGTGATATTCCGGTGCTATCACGTAAAGCGTTAAGCGACCCCTGTATCGTGACCAACCCGCGCAAATCCAATCAGCGCGATGTTGAGGTGGTCTATGAAGAGGCGTTCTGAAGATGAGGTGGCAGCAGCCAGCTTTGAAGACCTGATCGGACTGGGAAACCAGTCCGCCCGCAAAACCTATCACGCTGAACTGGCCACCACCATTGAGCAGCTGGAAGCTGAGCGCAACCACTATAAATGGCTGTTCGATAACGCCCTGCACGGCATCTTTCAGGCCAGCCTGGTGGGTGAGCTGATTGATGCCAACCCGGCCATGGCGCACCTGTGTGGTTATGCTGACCAGACCCAGTTGCAGCAACAGCTGCCGGACCTGCGCCAGCTGTTTGAGACCCCGGCAAGTTATGCATTGCTGGTGTCACTGCTGCGTGACTGTGGCCTGGTGCGTGGCTATGAAACCCGGATTCGCCGTGCTGATGGTGAATTGCGCGATGTGGCGCTGAATGTGCTGCTCAAAGAGGAAAATGGCATCTCGCTGGTGGAAGCCTGTATTCAGGATGTGACCGAGCGGGTGCAGGCCCAGCGTAACCTGCAACAGGTGAATGAGATTCTGGAAAGCCGGGTGGCGGCGCGTACTACCGAGCTGACCCGGCTGAATGAACAGCTGCGCCAGGAGATTACCGAGCGCGAGCAGATTGAGCAGCAGCTGCATGTGGCAGTACAGGCTGCAGAGCAGGCAAATCAGAGCAAAGACAAATACCTGGCCGCCGCCAGCCATGATTTGTTGCAGCCGATGAATGCAGCGCGGCTGCTGGTGGCTGCGCTGCTGGAGCGGGATATAGGCCCCCAGGAAAACCACCTGGTTGAGCGGGTGCACAGGGCGCTGGAGGGTGCTGAGCAGCTGCTGACAGACCTGCTGGATATTGCCCGGCTGGACCAGAACGGCGTGCAGCCGGACCCCACTGATTTCAGCCTTAACTGCCTGTTTGAGACTTTGCAGGCCGAGTTTCAACCACTGGCGGCACAGGCTGGATTACAGTTCAGAGTGCGCAGTGCTGATCTGGTGATTCATTCCGATATGCGGCTGTTGCTGCGGATTTTGCGCAACCTGCTGACCAACGCCATTCGTTACACCGGCGAGGGGCGGGTGCTGCTGGGCTATCGACGCGAAGGGGACCAGCTCAGTCTGCAGGTGTGGGACAGTGGTGATGGCATCCCGGCCAACCGGCTGCAGGATATTTTTCAGGCGTTTCAGCAGCTTGAATGCCACAGCCAGGGTGAGCGAAAAGGCGTGGGGTTAGGGCTGGCGATTGTTGAGCGTATTGCCGGGGTGCTGCAGCATTCGATTAATGTCAGCTCCCGCCCCGGACGTGGCTCCATGTTCTCGGTTACGGTGCCACTGGTGGAAAATCCGCAGGCAGTGCTGCCCGCCGTTGAGCTGGCCCCGGTACTGGACAGCCTGGAAGGCTGCCAGTGTCTGGTGATTGATAATGATGAAAACATTCTGGTCAGCATGCACACATTGCTGACCCAGTGGGGCGCACAGGTGGTACTGGCTGAAGATCAGGCCCAGGCACTGGCGGCCTGTGAGGATGGTTTTATCCCGAATGTGATTCTGGCGGATTACCACCTGAATAATGATCAGGTCGGCACCGATGCCATCGCTGCGGT
>Ga0193950_1000070_pt1 | contig 28953 bp, 30 predicted proteins | sample BB_1_MG_FD_144485 | JGI IMG/M metagenome (GOLD analysis project Ga0193950, IMG submission 144485) | Microbial mat bacterial communities from the Broadkill River, Lewes, Delaware, United States - BB_1_MG | ecosystem: Environmental > Aquatic > Freshwater > River > Microbial mats | place: USA...
TAAAATATTTCGTATATTAAGTGAGCGTTATAGAAATAGACGTAAACGTTTTGCTCTTCGATTTAACCTTATTGCTGCTTTATATAATTTTCAAATTAGATAGCCATCTACTTTTGAAAGAGGTCTAATAGAGTTAAATGGATGTTTGATTAAAAAGGAAATAGGTAGAATGGGTACATACCGTTGCGCAACACGTGTGATACTGTCATAGGGAGAGGCTAAAATAACCCCTTGTAATGGACGATGTGCAGCAAGGTGTACAGCAATACCTGTTCCTAAACTACGCCCCATTGCAATAATACGCTGTTTATCAATATCTTCATGTTGGCTGATATAATCATAAATAGCGAGCGCATCATTAAATAAACCTTCTTGTGAAGGCTGCCCCTCACTTTCACCAAATCCCCGATAATTAATCAATAACAGAGCATGATCAGTAAATTTCTCAAAATGATAGGCTGTCCCAGAAACTTCTTCACCATTTCCCCCAAAATAGATAATTAAAGGCTGTTTTTCTGTTGAGGGTTTTTTAAGTAGCCACCCTTGTAATGTGATTCCTTCTGCTGTTGAAATATTGATGTCAGAATTAGGGTAAGTATCTGCAATCCATTGTTGAATCGGCTGTTGTAAAGGGGTTGGGTGAAATAATAGGCTTTCTTGCTTAAGATACAAAATAATGCAAGAAGTGATAAATCCAATACATAATATTATAAAAAATATAAACATAAATTTTAACTTACTTAATATATGAGAATAGGAGGTATATATTATATCTCATTGATAATCTCAATAATTTCTAATTCAGCTATTTTATGAGAGCCTCCAACAAAATAAGCTTTTGCTCCTACTTTCACCCTCTCTCTAATCATATTAAAATAGCCATTTCTATCATCATAGATAGGTTTACAGATCATAGCAGTTCCTTCATCTAATGCCTCCCATTCTGCCTCCCACTCATCTCCAACAATATTATCTTCAGAAAGTGTTTCAAAATCAGGATATAAAGCAAAAACCCATCTCTTGTCTGCATCACACTCAAACTTAAGATCACAACGAATAAGATTGCTAAGCTTACAATTAGTAGTCTCTAATTTTTTGTATTTCACACGAAAATAATAATCTTTTTCATTAAATCTACTCATTATTTTTTAACTCTTTTATTTAAAACCTGCCAAAAATTGATTAATTGTATTCCAATACATATCATCATTGGGAATGTCTAAATGATCAGCAGAATCAATCAACTGAATTTTATATGCTCCCCCCCATTGTTTAGCAAGGTTATAGCTATGCTGCGGAGGAATTAACGTATCTTGTTGTGCCACTAAACTTAGCATGGGGGTGTTAATTGAAGGGGCAAGTGAAATAGAATCAAAGGGATGTTTAATTAATAGAGAGACAGGGATAACAGGGAAGCGATTTTGGGCAACATGCGTAATACTGTCATAAGGTGATACTAAAATAACCCCTTGTAATGTACGATGTGCAGCAAGGTGTACCGCAACACCTGTTCCTAAGCTGCGCCCCATTACCATAATACGCTGTTTATCAATATCTTCACGTTGGCTAATATGATCATAAATGGCTAATGCATCATTAAATAGGTTATTTTGCGAAGGGTGTCCATCACTTTCACCAAATCCACGATAATTAATCAATAAAAATGCATAATCAGTAAATTTTTTAAAATCATGTGCCACACGAGAAACTTCTTCACTATTTCCACCAAAATAGATCACTAAAGGTTGTTTTTCTGTTGATGGTCTTTTAAGTAACCACCCTTTTAATGTTATCCCCTCTGCTGTTGAAATACTGATTTCAGAGTTAGGGTAATTATCAAAAATCCATTGTTGATTTGATTGTTTTAATGGTCTTGGGTGGAAAAGCATACTATCTTGTCTAAAATACAAAACAATACAAAAGCCAACAAAAGTCAGTACTAGTATTCTTAATAGTATAAATAGTGGTTTTAGTTTATTGAGTCTACGCATTTTCTAATTTTAACTCTTTTAATTATTTTAAATTTGTTCGCTTATTAGTGGTTCCTTTTTTAATAAAAAAACTATAGCACTCCTCTACTATTGGCATTTAAGAAAAGTTTAATATTTTCAGTATTTACACCATCATCAATCCCTATTAATAAAATACTGACATCAGCACTATGATTTCCAAATATTTTTTCTTTTACTGCATTGATAAAGTGTAAACTTTCCTCTAAAGAAACCACACCATCATGTAAAGTAACGCCAATAGAGTCATTATCTGTATAATAAAATCCCCATTCACACCCATTAATTAAAACTTGCCCTTCTCCTTGACCATAATTAATTTGTGTCCATGAGATACCATCAGGTATAAAGCAGCTTAATTCAGATCCCCGCTCTCCATACTCTAAATCAGGTATAAAGCCATTTTTTTCTTTTAAATAAAATTGCATATAAATTAACTCCTTTTTTAAACTTAATCATTAAATGTGAAATAGAAATGAACACCATAAAACTAAGAGCCGCAACACCTGATGATGCTGCCTGTATTCAAGCCATTTATGCTTATTATGTACTGAATTCTGTGGCAACATTTGAAGTAGAACCGCCTTCAATAGAAGAAATGAAAAATAGAATTAATATTATTTTAGCAGAAGCTTATCCTTTTATCGTGGCTATCTCTAATGATAAAATCGTCGGTTTTTCTTATGCCAAAATGTATTATGGGCGTGATGGTTTTAAGCCTACCGTTGAAAATTCCATTTATGTCGATAACACAATGAAAGGCTTAAAAATAGGTGATTTATTATTAACTGAATTGATTAGCCAGTGCAAAAAAATGGGGCTTAAACATATGATTGCTTATGTGGGAGGGGGAGAGGCTAATATGGCATCAATACATTTACATAAAAAACATGGCTTCCAACTAATTGGTGTTTATAAAAATATTGGTTATAAATTGGGAGGTTATCATGATATGGCGGGGCTTCAGCTTTCACTTACTCCTTAGTTTTATAAAGAGAAAATATACTTTTATCCCGCTTATATGCCCTTAGCCACAAGATAAAAGTATATGCGATATCCGTTATTTAAGCACGTAAATCACTGACTACTGTTGTCTCAATCTTAGGTAAATCTTTAATCATTTTTGCATAAGCTAATGACATATCCCCTTCTTCAATATCTGAAACTTTCCAGATACCGTCCTCAAGAGTCAGTGTCCAAATAGTTTCTACATCTTTATAAGATTTATCACCTTCAATCACTTTACCTGTTGTTCTATCTTCTAGGTAATCTTTCATTTTGGCATCAATTAGTATCACTACCATAGAATCTTCATGTTCAGTATCTTGATTGCGGTGTATGAATAATAAAGGTTTGATATTAGAAATTTTTTTAACATCACAAATATTAATCATTCCATCACGTTTCCATTTATCAAGGTGTACCATTTGTTGGTTTTGCCAATACCAATCAGTCATCCATTCTGATACTGCAGATAAATTTTCCTTTTCCCAACCTGAGTGGATCCGAAAAAAGCAGTCTTTTGCTCGTGCTTGGATTTTCAACCATTCAAATAAAGGGCTGTAAGCCGCCATAAAACGTAAATCTTTACGTGCTCTGTTTTCAGCTAATTTTTCTCTAATGAGAATATAAATAATTAAAGGGAGGAATATAAGCGTTAGTAGAGCTAAAGCTACTTTCCCCCAAAATGTATTAAATATAGCGGTGGCAATTTTTCCACCGGGCCCTGCCATGGCAGGCTCAACCATGACAAGCATCATCACAATACAGGTCAAGAGACCATAAAATAAGGTCTTGTTCATAGGAATACCTCAATCACTTTATTATTTACCTTACTAAATAAAAGTAAATAATTTTACTTGATATGTCAAGTTTTAATTGTGGTTATATGTGTGCATTATTAAAAGTATATAAATTGGCATGATATCAATCATTTTTATATTACTTGCTGTCGTTTAGTAGGAAGCTCTACACATTGGAATAATGGCAACGTATAATACATTTAGTATTGCACAGAATGTTATACCTTGCTTTTACCCCCCTTTCTTAGCCTTTTTACATGCTGTTTATTATTTATGAAAATAGATTTAATCTCCTTGGGAGATCTTTCACACGATACTTTTTTACGTGATTATTGGCAGAAACGCCCTTTATTAATTCGCCAAGCATTACCTGGTTTTGAAAGCCCGATTACTCCTGATGAATTAGCAGGTTTAGCCTGTGAAGAGGGGGTAGAATCCAGCTTAATTATGGAGCAAAAGGTGGGGGCAGAAAAACCGTGGGAAGTAAAACATGGTGTATTTACTGAGGATGATTTTGCGACATTACCTGAAACTCATTGGACATTATTAGTCCATGAAATGAATCGTCATGTACCTGAAATAGGTGATATTTTGGATAAGTTTCAATTTATCCCTCAATGGCGTATTGATGATTTAATGGTCAGTTACGCGCCATTAAATGGTTCAGTAGGGGCACACACAGATAATTATGATGTGTTTTTAATTCAAGCCTATGGGGTACGCCGCTGGCAAATCAGTCATGAACGTCAGCCTCTTATTCCTGATATTGATATTAAGGTAATGCAGTCTTTTACTGCTGAGGAGAGCTGGGATCTGCATCCGGGGGATATTCTCTATTTACCCCCTAATGTTGCGCATTACGGGGTGGCGCAAGGAGATTGTATGACTTTCTCTGTTGGCTTTCTTGCGCCCAGTCATACTGATTTATTAAATGATTATGTGCATCACTTTACTCAACATTTAGAAGATGAGCAGCGTTATGCCGATCCTGATTTGTGTTTGCAAGATCATGCAGGGCAAATCTCTCCTCAAGCTTTGGCAAAAATTCAAAACCTAGTGCAATCCATGCCCACTGATACAGCAAGTATTAATCAATGGTTTGGGCAATTTATTAGTGAAAGTAGAATTGGTACCCGTTACGAATGCCCAGAGCCTAGTTTTGAAGTTGAAACATGGTTGGCAGAGTTTGCTGAGCTGGGGAATTTGCGTCGTGAAGCACGTATGTTATTTATTGATGATGAATCAGGGGTCACATTATTTGTAGAAGGGCAAGCCATTGCAGTCTCTACTGAAAATGCGGAAACAATTGCTTTATTAACAGAACAGCGGGAATTTAGTTACACCGCTTTATCTGCTTATTTTAATGATGAGTTATTAGCTATATTACTTGATTTAACAAATAAAGGGTATTTTTACTTTTATGAAAGTGATGAGTTAGCCTGTTAAAAAATAGCTGCTATCAATACAAAGCAATACTTCCCTTATTATACGCTTGTACAGAGGTCTCTGTTCATTACGATAAAAATAGAGGCGATAATGTATAGGTATAATAGGAGGAGGATGCTTTGTATTAGCTAGATAGACTTAGCCTGCTAAATTTTGATTAGCAAAATCCCAGTTTACTAAATTCCAGAATGCAGCTAAGTATTGAGGGCGTGCATTACGATAATCAATGTAATAGGCATGTTCCCACACGTCACAGGTTAATAAAGGAGTTTGACCTGCTGTTAAAGGTGTTGCGGCATTACTTGTGCTGACTAACTCAAGGCTACCATCTGCATTTTTAACTAACCATGCCCAGCCTGAACCAAAAGTATTGATTGCTGTGTTAGTGAATGCTTCTTTGAAATCTTCAAATGATCCAAAGCTCATGTTAATTGCATCAGCAATTGCACCTGTAGGCTCACCACCGCCATTAGGGCTTAAACAGTGCCAGTAAAAAGTGTGGTTCCAAACTTGGGCAGCATTATTAAAAATGCCACCAGAAGATTTCATAATGATTTCTTCTAAAGAAAGATTAGCAAGCTCTGTACCTTCCACTAAACCATTTAATTTAGTGACATAAGTTTGGTGATGTTTACCATAGTGGTAATCTAATGTTTCTGCAGAAATATGTGGAGCTAAAGCATCCTGTCCATAAGGAAGAGCGGGTAATTCAAATGGCATTTGTACGTCCTTTTTATTTAACTAACAAAATTAATTGTTATATGCTGCTTATTGGGCTATGACCAAAAAACCTGTGCTATTCTGTCATATTTTTTAGAAACAGTCTAAAAAATATACAGGCTTCTGCTCAAGTATTTTGAGTATATCTTTAAAAGCAGGGGGGATATATTATACTAGTTATATAACAGTACAATAACAATTTCACATATCAGCGCAAGCCTTCTCTAATGTTAGTGTACTCCCCTCATTTTTCAAGCCTGAAGGATATGGCAATGCAACAAAATTTACCTAGCCTCATTTCATTGATCAGTGAATTAATTGCACTGCCTTCTATTAGCTGTGTCGATGATCAAATTGATCAAAGCAATCAGGCTGTTGTGGAAACACTGGCAACATGGTGCGAAAGTTTAGGATTTCATTGCGAAATTCAAACTGTGGATCTAAAGAAAAAAAAATATAATCTGATTGCTACTTTAGGTACAGGTGATAATGGTTTAGTTTTATCAGGACATACTGATACAGTACCTTATGATGCAGCTTATTGGCATCATAATCCATTTCGTTTAACTGAAACAGATAATCGTTTATATGGGTTAGGGACAGCAGATATGAAAGCTTTTTTTGCTTTTGCACTCCATGCTGCCAGCCAATTTGATAAAAAGGATTTAAAGCACCCTCTTATTTTATTAGCCACCTGTGATGAAGAAACAGGTATGGCTGGGGCAAAAGCCTTATTAACTAAAACACCGCGCCCTCGTGCGCGCCATGCCATTATTGGAGAGCCAACAAGCTTAAAACCCATTCGGATGCATAAAGGGATTTTTATGGAAAGTATCCGTATTATTGGGCAATCAGGGCATTCAAGTAATCCAAATTTAGGGCATAATGCACTTGAAGCAATGAACCAAGTAATTAGCACTTTATTACAATGGCGTGGAGAGTTAGAAAAAACATATCAGCATCAAGCCTTTATTATTCCTACTCCTACTCTGAATTTTGGACATATTCATGGGGGAGATAATCCTAATCGCATTTGTGGTGAGTGTGAATTGCATATTGATTTCCGTCCCTTACCTGATATGCCTTTAACTATATTACGTTACACATTACATGAACGTGTTCGACATTGTTTAGCAGATACTGCTTTTAAAGTAGAGTTTACTTCTCTTTTTGATGGTATTCCTGCAATGGAAACCCCCGCAGAAGCTGAAATTGTCCGCTGTGTAGAGCGATTAACTAACTATGAAGCAGGTTCTGTTGCATTTGGTACAGAAGCTCCTTATTTACAAGAACTAGGTATGCAACCTGTTATCCTTGGGCCGGGGAGTATAGACCAAGCTCACCAGCCTGATGAATTTATTGATTTATCATGTATGCAGCCTACAGTAGAACTTTTAACACAGATTATTCACTATTTCTGTGTTGCAAAACAATAAAAAATCATGACTAACAACGACATGGCTCTTAACCCAGCCTATTTTATTAAATGGTTTCGGGATGCGTCCCCTTATATTCATGCTCATCATGAGCGTACCTTTGTTTTTTATCTAAATAGCAAAACAAATAATAATCGCTCTTTTATGCGATTGATGCATGATATTGCCTTATTAAGCAGCTTAGAAATACGTATTGTGATTGTATATGATGCTTTAGCACAAGCCGCAGAATATTTAACCATGCGAGATGTTGAGGTAAAAGAGGTGAATTATTTACCTATCATTTCCTCTGATGCTTTAACTTGCTTAGAAGCTGCATGTGGACGAGTCTCTACCAGTATTTCGCGCTATTTATCAATGGGGCTCACTAACGCACCAAATCACGACCACCGTATTCGAGTTGTGTCAGGAAATTTTGTCACCGCCCAGCCTATTGGTGTACGCGAAGGGATTGATTTTCTCTATACGGGTAAAACACGGCGGGTTGATCATGAAATGATTGAATCCTTATTGGTGGATGATAGTATTGTATTAATCTCTCCTTTAGGGTATTCCCCCACAGGAGAAGCTTTTTATTTACCTCCTGATAGTTTATCAGCAGATATTGCAGTGGCACTTAATGCAGCAAAATGGGTATGTTTAGGTGATATTGAAGGGATTTATGACCAAGAAGGTGAATTATGTCACTACTTAAATCTGTATGATGCACAGCAATGGTTGATTAAAAATACACGCTCCCCCCACCGTCGCTTAATTGATAATGCTATTCGAGTGTGTAAAAACGGTGTACAACGTACCCACCTTACCTCCTTATCACAAGATGGTAATTTATTACTCGAACTTTTTACCCGTGATGGGGTGGGTACACTCATTAGTGGTGATTTATTTGAGCAAACACGTAAAGCCACATTACAAGATGTGGCAGGGCTGGCTCAACTAATTCGTCCCCTAGAAGAAAAAGGCGCGTTAATACGCCGCTCTAAAGAAAAATTAGAGCTAGAAGTAGAACATTTTACATTGCAAGAACGTGACGGGATGGTGGTTGCTTGTGCAGCATTATACCCCTATTTTCCTGAAAAAATGGCCGAGTTTGCCTGTTTTGCAGTACATGATCAGTACCGTGGTGAACATCGTGGTGATGCACTACTGAGCTTACTAGAAAAAGAGGCACGACATAGAAATATCACTCACGCCTTTGTCTTTACCACACATACTGCACACTGGTTCCGAGAACGAGGGTTTGTTGAAAGTACCTTGGAAGACATTCCCAAAGCGCGGCGTAAAACCTATACCCCTCAACGTAACTCTAAAGTGTTGATAAAAAACCTGGGAACTCATGTACGCTAAATAAATCATACCAACTTATATTTACGCGTAATACTAAGAAAAAATACCATAAAGCTATTGTGTCTGACTGCTGTCCTTTATATTATGAGTACAGTAGTGATAAAAAACCTGATGGCATGACACATACAGGTCAACTATATAATATAATAGTGAATTAACGTAATTTTAATGGATTAAGTGCACAGGGTGAACCTTACAAACATGACTGATTCAGAATTTGAGGAATGTGTTGATGATACATTGCTTGCTATTGAAGATGTACTCGACAATTGTCATATTGATATTGAGTATGAAAATACAGGCGGTATCTTAACACTGGAATTTGCCAACCAGTCAAAAATTATTATTAATCGCCAAATTGCTGTACATCAACTCTGGATTGCGGCAAAATCAGGCGGCTTTCATTTAGAATATGACAGCACATCTGATACGTGGAAAACGAATAAGCAAGGAGAAGAACTGTTTGATTTACTAGGTCGCTTATGTTCAGAGCAAGCAGGTGAATCAATTAGTTTTAATGAACTGTGAGTGATTTTAAATTTAATGCGGTTGTTTTAGAGCCGAAACAAAAAGCAACGGCTACGGTTATTTGGCTGCATGGCTTAGGTGCAAATGGGCACGATTTTGAGCCGATTGTACCCATGTTCCCTGAAGAGGTAAAAAACCACGTACGGTTTGTTTTTCCTCATGCCCCTGAACGCCCTGTTAGTATCAACATGAATATGGTGATGCCTGCATGGTATGATATTTCTGATCCTAATTTAGGGGTTAAGCAAGATGAAGAAGGTATCCGTGCCTCTGAAAAACTGCTACATCACTATATAGCTCATGAGGTAGCCCAAGGGATTCCTGAATCTCGTATTATTCTTGCTGGGTTCTCTCAAGGGGGAGCTATTGCACTACAAACAGGGCTACGTTACCCTAAAGCCTTAGCAGGCATTATGGCACTTTCAACCTATGTTCCTTTAATGGCAACTGTTGAAGCAGAACGTGAGCAAGCCAATGCTGAAACAGAAATTTTTATGGGGCATGGACAACATGATCCTGTAGTTGCCTATAGTTTAGGGCAACAAAGCCAACATATTTTGGAAGCTTTAAATTATAAAGTAGTATGGCATGGTTACATGATGGAACACAATGTGATTCCAAATGAAATTAATGATATAGGTCGCTGGTTACGTAAAAAATTACCAGCTTTACAAGTTGATGAATGTGAATAGTCACTAGTTTGCCTATTATTCAATAAGCAATAAAGGAGTTATGTATTAAAGCATAACTCCTATATTTATCAATTATTACTTGAGTAAGTTATCCCAAATTTTTCCCGCCCATGAGCGTTCGCTCCATGTTTTTTGTAAACCATGCTGGACAAAAAAAGGCTCATATTTTTTGTCATCAACTAGAATGTGGTGTGTTAACCAATGACGTAAAAACATGAGTACTTCAATACTGATTGATAATTTCTCTTTTCTTATCTTTTCTTTCAGCTCAACCACCTGTAATGTTAATTCTTTATGATGCTGTTTATGTTCCTCATAATCAGGGTAATTAAAAATCCGCATCAAACTTTCTTCAACAGAGAAATGAATGACCGTATATTGTGCTAATTCATCTAATATCTCTTCTAAAACTTCCGTATCATTACGTTGAATAATGGCTGCATGTAAGCGGTTTAATAAATTCACCAGCACTTTATGTTGCTCATCAATTTCTTCAATCCCAATACTCAGTTTATCTGTCCACTCAATTAAATTACGTACTTTGATCATATTTTCTCCTAGAGGCAAGTTCTAATACCCTTATAGTTAATCTATGTACAGTAATGTATTTATATTATTTTCTCTATGATTTCTTTATTATTTTTTTAATTTAGAAAAGAAAAATCATTACACATGCATTATTTTTCTATAACGGTTGAAAAATTTTACTTATTTTAATAAGTCTATAGTAAATTATGCTATGTTATCTTGTGATACAAGGCAATGCCTACATAATAGGATAAGTTATTTTATCCTATATTTTTTTACCTTTGCTTATCTTTTCCTAGTGATACCATGAATTTTGATGTATTAAAAGTAAAACGAGAGGGAAATCCTCGACGACGTTATGCCCATGTTTTGCCTTTTATTGGTAAATTAAGTGCATTAGAACCCCATGCACTTAATAGTTTTTCAACTAGTATTCTTCAGCAACTCCCCACTTTAAAAGGCAATATACTTATTATTGGTATTGCAGAATCTGCATTAGTTTTAGCATGGTGGCTAAAACAAAAATATACGCATGACTCAGTTGATTTATGTTATACCAGTCGTGAACCTCAAACAGGGAATACTACCTATCAATTTATTGAGCCACACTCTCATGCCCCAGATCACTATATCAGCCTTCCTAAAGAAAAGTATCAACATATCATTATTGTTGAAGATGAAATTACGACAGGAGAAACCTTAAAAAATATTGTGATGACTTTACGTGAAAGCTGCCAAAACTTTCATGTATTTGTAGTGGCTGATTTACGCTGCCCAGATAAAACCACTTACTTGCAACAGTATTTTGCACAGCAGCAAATAAAGGTAAGCATACAAACAGTACAAGCTACACATAAAATTTCTCATAAACAAATAAGTGAAAACCCTGATGCAATTTATATGTTGGGCGAATGTATTAATGAAGGTTTAGAACTTTGGCATGCTGCTGCGCAACGTCCAATATTACGTCATATAACACGTAGTCCATGGGAGGTTGATAAAAAAATTATTTATAACCGTATCCATTTAAGCTCTGAACATTATACAACCCCCCATTATTTATATAATTGGGATAAACCTATAAAACCTAAAAATGTGCTTATTACCACTTATTTAAATACTGTTTCATTAGCAGAAAAATTACAACTTACCTTAAAAAAATATAATATTGAAACCGCCATTAAAATTGTTAAAAATTAGCGTTTAATTTCTTCTAGTTACAAAAAAGTAACATACTGTAAATAGAATGAAATACTCTATAGCTATACTATAAACAAGGTATTCCACTAGTGCCCTTAGATTAAAAATGCTATACAATGCTGGATATTTATAGCCTTTTTAACTCTACATCATTCACTAAATATTAGGTAACACTATGAAAATTAAACACCTTGTTATATTAACCTCATTATTATGCAGTGCACAAATTACAGCTGTTTCTGCTAATGATACAAGCAATTTACCTGCCTATGGTGCAGATTTGACTCAAACCTCTGTCTCAGGTTTATCCTCTGGGGCATTCATGACATCACAAATCCATGTCGCTTACTCTAATGACTTTATAGGTGCAGGTGTTATTGCTGGAGGTCCTTATTATTGCTCAGGTTCTTATAGCTGGCAAAGTCATTTACAAAATGCAATGACTACTTGCATGAGCCCTTTAACTGCCTCTGTTGCCCCTGATGGTAAAAAGCTTTTTGATAAAGCAGAAACATTTGCAGCTAATGGTTTTATTGATGATCTCAATAACTTAAAAGATGATAAAGTCTATTTATTTAGTGGTCAAAATGACAAAACGGTCAAAACATTAGTTGTTGATCAAACAAAAGTATTTTATGAAGCAGCTGACATAGCTGGAGAGCAAATTTTTTATAATGATACAGTTAATGCGGGTCATGCCATTATTACTAGTGATGACGATGACGTAGCATGTTCAGAAACACATGCTCCTTACATCAATGATTGTGATTTTATTCAGTCACATAACATTTTAAAACACATTTATGGTGAAGATCTAAGAGCACCTGCTGAGACAGGTAAATTAAGCGGTCAAATTATTGAATTTAACCAAGCTGAATTTATTCCACCTTCAGGTAAACACAGTAGCATGAGCGAAAAAGCCTATGCTTATGTACCTCAATCATGTGAAACAGGTGCATGTCGTGTACACGTTGCTTTTCATGGATGTGAACAAGGTGCTAACTTCCAAGTTAAGTACAATGAAAAATATGGTGACCAATACTATACTACAACAGGCTATAATGAATTAGCAGATACTAATAATATCATTGTGTTATATCCTCAAGCAGAAGGTTCCAACGTAACGCCATTTAATCCAAAAGGTTGTTGGGATTTCTGGGGTTACTCTTCAAATGATTTCTACAAGAAAACAGCCCCTCAAATGGTTGCTGTCATGGGGATGGTTGAACGTTTAGGGAAACAACGTCAAACAGTCACAGCAGAACTCACTCAAGCAGAAAAGTAAAATAATTGCTATTTACGCTTGAGTTATTTGGTAGAGTTTGATATTGTGCACTGCAATATAAGCGGGTTTTTATTTTTCGACTTAGGAAGACATGATGATGCAAAATGATTTCACAAAACAATGGACTGAGTTAAGTAAAGCGTCTATGGAATCTTTACAAAAGATGAACCAGACAAACATTGATAACTTTAACAACATGTTAAAAGGTCAGCTTCCTCAAATGGGTGATCTAAACCTAGGTCAAGCTCCTTTTGGTTCTTTAAAAGAGTTACAAGACTTCAATTCTGCAACATTAAACAACTTCTTTCAAGGTCAGTTTAATGCATTAAACATGACATTTATGGCAAGCTCTATGAAAGAGTTAATGGAAATCAACATCAGCACAATGAACACATTAATTCAACGTCAAGTTGAAACAACAAATGTGTTAACTGAGTGCACAACGCATTGTGTCGAAAACTTAAAAGATGCTAAAACACCTGAAGATGTTGTACGTGCCAGCAATGAGAACATTGCTGAACTACAAGAAAAATTACGTGATGATGCAGAAAAAACAGCTGCAGCATTCAACCAAATTAAAGCAGCAATGACTATATGGACAGAGAAAACTCTTGAGGGTGCTATGTCTGAAGTCAAAAAAGGTTAAGCACAACTTAGTGTTACTTTTTTGATTGCTATTATATTTGCATGCTTATACTTTTTAAGTTGGGTATGCAAATATCCCTCACTCCCCTTCTATCCTCTATCTACTTTATTCCTTCACCTCAATAAAATATAGCCCCGCGCAATCCGTATATACTATGTATAGACTTAAAATAATATTATTTGGATTGAGAAAATTATATGTTTGCGTTAGATCAGGCTATAAACCCCTTACGTTTTGATTATGAAGAACAATTATACCAACGCTTATTAACTTATGAGGAAGTGAAAGCATGGCATAATGATGAAAAACGTCAGCAATATTTTACGCTGCATCAACGCCACTTATTAGGTACGGCGGTTAAAATTACTTCAACATTAAAGCCTACTATTTATAAAATCTATCAGCAATGCTTGCAACGTTTAGGGGAAAATTTCACAGGGGATTTATATGTACGGCAGTCTAGTGATTATAATGCCCAAGTCTACGCACATGAGCAGCATTTTGATATTTTACTGACCTCTTCCTTGGTTAATGCTTTTACGGAGAATGAATTATCTTTTGTCATTGGGCATGAGCTTGGACATGTGCTATTTCAACATGCCGAAGTACCAAGTAATTATCTGCTTTTTAATGAAGAACGCCCAAAAATTTCTACACAGCTTGCGCAACGCTTATTCCAATGGTCACGTGCAGCAGAAATCTCAGCGGATAGAGTGGGATTTTTAATGTGTGGTGATTTATCTACCGCAGCGACGGCATTTTTTAAAGTGGCGGGGGGCTTAGCTGTAGAAAATGAATTACATGTTGTACAAAGCTTACGCACACAGTTTGCAGATATTCAACATTTAGCCAAAAAAACCGTTGGCTTCACTGCAACCACCCACCCATTAATTCCAATTAGATTTAAAAGCTTAGAATTGATGTCATTAGATTTATTACAGTTACGCAATAATCATACATTACCTCAAGCGGATATGCTTAGAAAGATTAATCAACAAGTACAAACTGTGTTAATGCAAACAGATCCTGTCAATTTACTTTTATAGGTTTATCACAACTAGACAATGAATTAGGTGTTACAGTACTGTATACATAACACCCTTAGACATTAAAAAATACGTTATAAGCTGTAGGCGTTTAGGGCAGCTTGAAATTCATCTAATGAAACATGATAACAACTGTCATCTACCTCATCTTCCATAATGACTTTTTCAGCTGAAAAACTCAGGTGATATGCATTACCAATACGTTCCCATGAAGAAAGCTGCCCTGTTTGTAATGCTGTGGTTTTTTCCTGTAATTCAGCAATCCATTCTGCATTATGTTGAATATCAAGAACAAAAAATGCGACCAGCATATCATGTGCAGGATTATCTTTTTCACGCCCTTGCCATGTTAATTCTGTTGTCATAATTTCCCTTACTGTGAATAAGTGCAGTTTACTTAAACAATTATTTTTATAACTAAAGTTGTATCGTATATAAGACCTTAGGGCTAAATTTGATTATTCCATTATTGGAAATGCAGTATTGATTTTACCATTACGTAAGGTGGCATAAGCAATGGTAAAAAGACTTTCATCATCGGCATGACAATAGTCTGTATTAGTCGTAGAAGTATGTGAGCGAGGTTTATTATCACCACATTTTGTCCATGAAGGAGAGCCTGTAGGGCATGATTTAGGATGCTGTACAGCATATTCTATAGAGGTAATAATTTGTGTATAGCTACAGCTATCAGGAAATAAACTGGAAAATTTACTACGCTGACTTTGTCCTTCATATTTCCAACGGACACCATAAAGCCCTTGGGCATTTGGGCGTTGTGTTACTTTAAGAGATTCAACTGTACTGGGGTTTTTACCATGAGGGCGAGCATGAAAACCTTTTGGTTTATCTCTGCGCCATTCACCACAAAAGACATGTACTTGGTTAATAGGAATAGCCGTATTATCTGTCCAATGGGGTAAATTTGTGCAATCAACTGCTTCAGCGTGTACAGTTGCTGTATAAAAGCTAAAACAAACAATACTTGTTAAGCTAGCTAAAAATAAGGCTCTCATATTTAACATTATCCTTAATCAAAAATGAATATTGCTTTACGGAGATGATGCAGTAGAGCAAATTATGCCAGAGTGGAAAATATTAGGCTGCATTACTCAGCACCAGATTTTCCTACAATACACTATATTTTAAACACAGTATAACATGACCAAATAAAGGCATAATCTAAAATTAGTTCCCTCTTTATTTTTATGATACTTAGTTTAACCTTACTTATAATAGAGATATCTTGATATTGTATATAAAAAAATAGTGAACACCATGATATTTCTAAAATGACCTCTTTATACACGTTTTTTCTTCAGTGACAAGTACTATTAAATTGAACTATAGTTAAATTAGGCTAGGGAGATAATTTGGATATTCGCTATGACACATTATTTTCAATACTTAAAAGTTTTTGATACCCATACTCATCAGCATATAGGGCAACTGAGTGATATCAGTCGGCAAGGTATGATGCTACTGGTTAAAGAACCTTTAGCCCTGCACCAAACTTATGATATATTTATTCAATTAAGTGAAGAAGAATATGATGATGTGGATGAAAAAAGTCATATTAATATTCAAATTGAAACGGTATGGATACGTCCTGATATGGAAAACCCTAATCATTATTGTGTAGGCTGTCATTTCACAGAAATTTCAATGGAAGATATTGCATGGTTTTTACGTCATAAAAATAAAGCATCAACCCTTGCAACCCACCGCCCAATACGAAAAAATTTGCTTTTTTACCTTGATGTTATTGATGCGCGCACCCATAAGTTAATTGGGCATGTTGGGGATATTTCTAATGATGGAATGATGATACTTGCTGAGCACCCACTTTTTATCAGTGATATTAAGCATGTCATCATAAAATTACCTGATTTAGAAGAATTTAACCAAGATTCCATTGATGCGATGATTGAAGTGCGTTGGACAAATAAAGACACTAATCCACAGTTACATTGTATTGGTTGTCATTTTCTAAAATTATCTAATGCAGACAATGCCATTATCTCTGAAGTGGCTCAACTACTTGGTTTTGATGATGAAGTATTATAAATGACATTTTCGTATATTGATGTGATTGGCTCTATCGGTACATTATTAATTGTGCTAACTTATTTATTACTGCAAATAAATAAAATTCAATCACACTCTTTTCTTTATTCCTTTTTAAATTTATTAGGTGCATTACTGCTTGCCTATTCCCTCTTATATAACTGGAACTTTGCCTCTTTTATGATTGAAGTATTTTGGATCATCATTAGTTTGATTGGTCTGGTAAAATACTTTATGCGTACTCACAAAGCCCAGCAGCCATCACAAACATCTTAATGCTTTGTGATACATCACACTCACTGTCTTTGGTCATTTAGTTTCTCCTTATGAATAAAACACCACCTCCAACAGAAAAATTACAAAAAGTCTTAGCACGCGCGGGCTTAGGTTCCCGTCGTACTATAGAAACATGGATTAAAGAAGGGAAAATTAAAGTTAACCGTGAGCTGGCGACCTTAGGTGATAGAGTCAGTATTTATGATGATATTTGGGTTGAAGGGCGCAAAGTTCAGCTTGCCCGCCTTGTTAAGCCACAACGCAAAGTTATTTGTTATAACAAACGTTTAGGTGAGCTTTGTACACGTAGTGATCCTGAAGGTCGTCCTACTGTATTTGATCACCTGCCTGAGTTAGCCCAAGGACGTTGGTTAAACATTGGACGTTTAGATATTAATACCACAGGGCTTTTATTATTAACCAATGATGGTGAATTGGCTAACCGTTTAACCCACCCAAGCTATCAAATCGAGCGAGAATACCTTGTACGTGTACGTGGGGAGATGACCAAAGAGATTGTACAAAAATTACGCAAAGGGGTGGAGCTAGAGGATGGGATGGCAAAATTTGAAGATATTATTCCCATTAATAAAGAAGCTGAAGTATTACAAGAGGGTGAAAGTGAGCCGTTAAATTTATGGTATCGGGTTATTTTAACCGAAGGGCGACAACGTGAAGTAAGACGTTTGTTTGAATCTCAAGGTTTATTAGTTAGTCGCTTAAAACGGATTCGCTTTGGACATGCAGAACTTCCTCGCTTTTTACGTGAAGGACAGTTTGAAGATTTAGATAAAGTCAGTTTAAATGCACTATTACAATCTGTACAAATTTCTCCAGCAAAAGAGCCAAAAGAAAGTATTGCAGAGATTATGGCAACCAAAAAGGAAGCGGAGAAAAAAGCCCGTAAGCCAGCTAAAAGACCAATCCGCCGTGAAGTACGTTCACGTAGACGTAAAAAATAAACATGACTTTTTCAGATTAAGTCTGATGTATCCCAAACCTACTAAGAATGTATTTTTTAGTGGGTTTTTCTTTTTCCAGATCTAAATATATTATTTTTAGTGTTTTAATAGCAGGTAGATATTTTCTGCAGAGTAGGGCTGATGTAGGAAGCTCAACATTAACCTGAAATAGCATTAGTCTATAATAGAAAATAGTATTTGCCCTAGGTGAGTTTAATTAGATTGAATCATGTGATCTATCGCATTTAGCTTTATTATATTGTTTTAGTTATTTTATAGGGATGTATTTTATTTATGCATTATTTTTTTATATTCCTGCTTCCCATCATCATGACACTGTATAGCAGTCAGAGCTATGCCGAACAAAATTGGTTATTAGAACACCCTAACTATTGGGTAAAAAAAGGCAAGTGTCATGTGTCTAAAATTTCACCTTTATTATTAGTAGAAAAAAATGGGGTGTTACGTGGGGAATTTTTATGGACATGGAATAATAAAAAAGGCAAAGCTATCATTACAGGAAAACGTTCAGGATCACAGTTATTACTCTCTATGCCTGTTCCTAAAATAGGGGGGATGGCACGTGATTATGTAGGAAAAAAACAGAGCAAAACACGATTTACAGGTCAGGTCAGCGTTCAAAAATATAATTGCCCTAGCCAGCCTTTTACACTCACTGCTGTTCCTAAAGCAGCCTATTACCCCAAAATAAAAGCTAAACAGCTTAAAAATAAAGATATCCGTTATGTAAACGGTGTCCCTGTTATGAGTCAGCATAAACGCTTTACAAATTTTGATAAAACCATGACACGGTTTATGCATAAACACCATATTTATGCCGCAACCTTAGCCGTTTCCCATCATGGTCATCCTTGGTTAGCACGGGGTTATGGTTATAGTAATCCACAGCATACAAAACCACTGCCTCCTGATACATTAATGCGTATTGCCAGTATCACTAAACCATTCACCGCTGCAGCTATTCATCACTTAATTAGAGAAAAGAAGCTTGATTTAGATGATCCTATGTTATCACGGCTAAGCTTGCGCCCCTTTAAAAATAAATGGGGGGATAAACGTTTGAAAAAAATTACTATCAATCATTTATTGCATCATAAAGGGGGCTGGGATCGAGATACTGCTTTTGATCCTGCTTTTACCCAAATACAACTTGCCAAAGAAATGGGGGTAACTCAGCCATTAAGCAGTGCTGATATTTTGCACTATATGCTCAATAAACCACTACAATTTTCACCTAATAAAAAGAAATCCTACTCTAATATTGGCTACTTATTCTTAGGGGAAGTTATTCAGCAGGTGACACAAAAAGATTATTATGCAAATATTAAAGACTATATACTTGATCCGATTGGTATCAAGCATATTTACCCTGCACAAACATTAATTAAGCATCGTCACCCTAAAGAAATAAAATGGTATACCGATTTAGGCTATAGTAAATCTATTTATAATCATAAAAAATTTGTGCGTACACCAAATGGTAACTTCCATTTACCTGCATTAGGGGCAGCCGCAGGACTTATTGCCTCCGCGCCTGATTTAGTGAAGTTTGCCCAGCATTATTGGGTAAATGGTTTACCTCGCAAACAAGGTAAGTATCAAAATAAATGGATGTTTGGTAGTTTAGCGGGGACGCGTGCTTTATTACGTTGGCGTACAGATGGTGTAGACTATGCGGTACTTTTTAATCAACGTCGAGACCCACTGCATCTTTCACAGAAATTATATAAAAATATTCGCCAACAACTTGATAAAGTCGCCAATGCATACAGCACGACCACACGTTATGCTGCCATTAGCTACTCCCCTAAAACAGGGGCATATGGATTTAGCTATGATTATCAAAGTAAGTACCTAGCCGATCAACGCGCCTTAAAATACTGTGATGAAAGAGCGGAAGATTGTCGTTTGGTATACAGTTTTTATAATAGCTGTGCTGCCTTTGCAACCGCTACAAAAGATAAAAAGATTTATGCTTATGGATTAGGAAATAGTGAAAAAAAGGCAAAAAAACGTGCCTTAGCCTATTGTCATAAAAAAGCAGATTCATGCAAAGCTCGTGTAAGTCTTTGTAGTAACAAAAAATAAAAGCAAGCACTGTTTTTAACTTTTTGATTTTCAATATATCATAGGACAAGTATTTAATGATTGAGCCTTATGATTATACGCCAAGATGAGAAGTATGGCGTACTCATTGCAGGACTGACTAAACAAGCATTGCTACAATAAAACATTGCTACAATAAAACCGTTAAAATAGGTACAATACAATGCTATAACACCGCTTTTACATGCATAATAGCATTACACCTTTTATGCCTACACTATACTTATTGCCAATAATTTAAATACACTCATGTTTCATATTAGCTATCAGCAGCGATTTTTTAACGAGGATTCATTGTGAGTCAGGCGCGCCGAACCAATCGCAAAGCATCACCCCAACAAAAAGTATTCCGTGATACCTTTAAAGAATTTGCCTTTTTTGGGCTGTCTTTTTTATCATTATATTTATTTGCATCACTTTTAACCTATTACCCACTTGATCCCAGTTTATCCTACAGTGGTGGGCAAATTGGTGAAATTCGTAACTATGGCGGAACAGTCGGGGCGTGGCTGGCAGATATTTTATTAAATTTATTTGGTTACCTTGCTTATGTTTTTGCAGCCATTGTGCCTTATGTAGGCTGGTTAATTTCTCAAAACCGTCACCATGACATTTTTCGTGAACCCCGTGATCTGATTATCCCTGGTATTGGTTTTATTTTAATTATTAGTGCAGGCTGTGGTTTAGCCATTGTACATTTTGCTGCAGAAGGGACACTGCTACCCAGCCATGCAGGGGGTGTACTGGGCATGACAATAGGAAAAAGTTTGCAAAGTGTCTTTAACCCGTTGGGTGCAACACTGGTATTACTTATTTTATTCTTTGTAGGGATGACTTTATTAACAGGGGTATCATGGCTGAATGTGATGGATGTATTAGGTTATCATACCTTACGTTTATTACCGATTGCCAAAGAAAAAATTGCTACTTATGCCGTGCCAAAACTTCATTATATTTTAGCTAAAATATGGGATTATACCAAAACAGCCAGCCATAAAAGTGCTTCTTTAACAAAAGAAGGCAGTCGAAAAGCATGGGATTCTTGGCAAAACTACCGCGAAGACTGGCAAGCGCGCCGTGATCATTATGATGATGAATATTACGATGATGAGGAAGCTCATTATGATGATGAAGTCATAGAGAAAAAGCAGCCCGCAAAAAAATTCACGCCTAGTACAGTGAAAACAGGAACACAAAAAACAGCCCCTCGTGCCGCATATCATGCTGTCACAGCAGTTAATGATGAGTTAATTGAAGAGGAGCTTGATCCAAATACACAATCAGCTTATACAATTGATTACAGTGTTTTTGATTCTACAGCAGCGGCTTATGTCGCTGATGATGAAGAAGCCTTAAGTCTCTGGATTACACAAGCTTGCCAACAATTAAAAGTAGATATTACAGTACAAGCTGTCAATACAGGACCTGTTTTAACAGGGTTTGAAATTCTCTCTAATACAGAGTTAGATACAGCACATTTAGATGAGCTTGCCAAAGCCTTACAACAAGTGCTTGATGTGCCTTATGTACGTGTCATTGAGAGTATGCCGAATGTATTTATGATTGATGTGACCAATACCACACGTCAGGCTACTTATTTACAGCATTTATTAAAAAATTCAGCTTATCAAAATAATCCTGCATCATTAATTATTGCACTGGGTGCTGATGTGAATGCAAACCCTGTACTGGTTGATTTAACACGTGTACCCCATATGCTGATAGCAGGGAGTGACAACGCTGAAAAACAAATGGTACTACAAAGTATTATTGTTAGCTTGATTTGTAAATCTTCTCCAGATTATATCCGTTTCGCATTAATAGATAGTCATAATCAAGGCTTTTCTACTTACGATCACTTACCCCATTTACTCACCCCTATCATTGAAGATATTGATGCAGTACCTGCCTTACTACAATGGTGTTTAGAGGAAATGGAACGTCGCTATCGTTTAATGGCACAAATGAAAGTAAGAAACATTGAAAACTACAATCATGCAGTCAATAATAGAACAAATGATATTGATCAGGAAATTGAAGCCTTTGATGCCACACCTCTACCTTATTTAGTCATTATGGTACAGGAAATGGCGGATTTACTTGTGCCTGAGTGTGGCAAGCAAATAGAAGAGTTATTAATTTTATTAGTACAAAAAGCCCGTGCAGCAGGTATACATATTATTCTTGCTACACAATATCCTTCTATTAATGTGGTAACAGGCTTATTAAAAACCCATATTCCCACACGTATTGCATTGCAAGTGAATACAAAGAGTGAATCACGAACTATCTTAGGTCAAATGGGCGCAGAAACGCTGCTTGGACAAGGTGATATGTTATATATGACCGCAGGGACAGGGATGCCTGTACGTGTACATGGTAGTGAAACATCAGAGACTGAGGTCAAACGATTAGTCCATTACCTTGATAAAACTTACCCCAGCCACTTTACTTACCCCATGAGTGAAGTATAAATCTGTCATTTCTTCCCCTTTCCTAATATTGACTAAATAAGGAAAGGGGAAGCGTGAATCATTTATTGGTAGCTTTTCACTAATTTTTGCACTTTCTTATATAGTTCTGGTGCATTTTTTATCCCTTTTGCTTGCATCTTTTTCAAAGTAATTGCAATCATTGGCTCTAATTGTTTTTTCCATTCCTCACGTTGTGGGTCAGTTAAAGTAATAATTGTATTCCCTTTCTGCTCTACATAACTGCGCCCTTTTGCATCCCATTTATCCCACCACTCTCCAAACTGGCTGATTAATGCATCACCTGAAAGTTCATCAATAGCACGACGTATGTTTTGAGGTAAACGATCATATTTTTTCTTATTCATTAAGAAGTAAAAAGTACTGGTATAAGCATAAGCTTCAGTGTGATGATCAAGCACCTCGTAGAGTTTAAACGCCCCCACAGCATCCCAAGTAAAAATAGTTCCTTTTAAAACCCCTTTATCTAAATTGTTATAGACTACATTAGGGGGCATAAATAAAGAGTGGGCTTTAAAATATTTTAACATTGATGATGTAATAGGGCTGGGGGCACGTAAGCGTAACCCTTTTAAATCCTCTGGCGTTTGAACTTTAAACTCACGGGTATGAATATGTCCGCCATTATGCGCATGTAATGCTAACACTTTAAAGTCATCATATTCAGAACCTAAATCCCCTTGTTGGTATAAATTCCACATAACTTTTGTTGCCACATCAGCGCGTTTAACTAAAAAAGGCATGTGCATCATTGCCGTTCTAGGAAAGACATGACTGGGTACACTATGTAAACCATGTGCCATATCAACAATACCTGAGCGTACCTGCTCTACTTGTTTATTAATTCGCCCCAAATGTGTACCCGCTGTATAAATATGTACTTTCACTTCTCCGTGGGTTTTTTCTTCTAGTGCACGTGCCCAAGGTTCTAAGAAATCAGTATGTATGCCATGTGAAGATGGCAAAAAATGACTAATAGAAAGCTCCAAGGCAGTAAGATGTGTATAAAAAAAACTGCAAACCACAAAAAATATAAGTTGAAAATTTTTCATAGTATTCAACAACGCTCCTTACTATTTATGTTACATAAGTATTCATTTTTAATAATACATTATCAACAATGATTATTACAGTGCACTACTTTTAAAATAAAAAATACCACATATAAATATTTGATATATTTAATTTTTTGTGTGCATAAGAAAATCATGAAGAAAAAGCCTATCGTTTATTGAAAATTATTTTCAATACATTTTATAATTGTATGGTAATATAAGATAATGCCTCTTTTATTTAATTTACCAATAAAAAATAATAATGGGTAATTTTTTCTATTTGTCTCCCCTAGCTGAGATAAATAATAAATATCATTTTTATTTTTATTGATCCCCCCTCTATTTGATAATATTTATAACGTATTAAATAAAAAATTATCATAAGCTAAAGAAATCTATTTTTCATATTATTTACAAAAAGTTACACACATAACTTTAGAGCTTCCTTATAGCAATTGATACATATCAAGGCTAGCAAATAGGCTTTTTTTGCACAATATGCGCGTACTGTTAACAAAACCATAATCATGGGGGTGCCTGATGAGTGAAGTGTTCACTAAATCGATGGCTCGAAATATTTACTACGGGGGATCTGCGTTTTTTATCCTCCTATTCCTTGCCTTAACATTTGACACAATGAGTGTCTTACCTGAGCGTGATCACCGTGAAAACATCACTGAAGAAGTGGCACACGGTAAATTACTTTGGGAAGAAAATAACTGTATTGGTTGTCATACCTTGCTTGGAGAAGGGGCTTATTTCGCACCTGAACTAGGTAACGTGTATGCACGTCGTGGACCTGCTTTTATTAAAGCATGGATTCAAGCACAGCCAACCAACGCACCGGGTCGTCGCCAAATGCCTAACTTTAACTTAGATGATAAAGAATTAGATGCATTAGTTGCCTTCCTAAAATGGACAGGTGAAGTCGATACGGCTAACTGGCCACCAAATATTGAAGGGTAAGGGGGAGAATATTTAAATGCAATATTCATCACAATCTGTTGCGAAGCCTTATTTTATCGTCGCAATCGCCTTATTTTTAGGGCAAATTTTATTCGGTTTAATCATGGGGCTACAGTATGTCGTTGGTGACTTCCTGTTTCCTTATATCCCATTTAACGTTGCCCGTATGGTGCACACCAACTTATTAATTGTTTGGATTTTATTCGGTTTCATGGGTGCCGCTTACTACCTCGTTCCTGAAGAATCAGAACGTGAATTACACAGTCCATTATTGGCTAAATTATTATTTTGGATTTTCCTAGGTGCAGGGGTTGCTACAATTCTTGGTTACCTATTAGTGCCTTATGCAGAGCTTGCTAAATTAACAGGTAATAGTGTCTTGCCGACGATGGGACGAGAATTCCTAGAGCAACCCACTATTGTGAAAGTTGGTATTGTTATTGTTGCACTGGGTTTTGTTTACAATATCGGAATGACGATGCTCAAAGGGCGTAAAACCGTTATTAACCTTGTGCTTATTACAGGTCTTATTGGTTTGGCGGTCTTCTTCCTCTTCTCCTTCTACAACCCAGAAAACTTAATTTTAGATAAATACTTCTGGTGGTGGGTTGTTCATTTATGGGTTGAAGGTGTTTGGGAATTAATCCTTGGTGCCATTCTCGCATTCGTATTAGTAAAAGTGACAGGGGTTGACCGTGAGGTGATTGAAAAATGGTTATATATCATTATCGCCATGACTCTTATCACAGGTATTATCGGAACAGGACATCACTATTTCTGGATTGGTGCCCCTGAATACTGGCAATGGTGGGGGTCTATCTTCTCAGCATTAGAACCAATTCCATTCTTCATGATGACTGTTTTTGCATTTAACACTGTGAACCGCCGTCGCCGCCAACATCCTAATAAAGCTGCAACTTTATGGGCGTTGGGTACAGCGGTGATGGCATTTTTAGGTGCAGGAGTCTGGGGATTCTTACACACATTAGCCCCTGTCAACTACTTCACACATGGTACACAAATCACTGCTGCACATGGTCACATGGCATTCTTCGGTGCTTACGCCATGATCGTGATGACAATGATTTCCTACGCCATGCCATTATTACGTGGACGTGCTGCAGCAAATAGCGAGCGTGCACAGGTTGTTGAAATGTGGGCATTTTGGTTAATGGTTGTGTCTATGGTCTTCATTACCTTGTTCTTAACCGCTGCTGGTATCTTACAAGTCTATCTACAACGTGCAACAGATGTTCCATTAGGGTTTATGGTTGTACAAGATAAACTTGCTTTATTCTACTGGTTACGTGAGATCTCAGGGGTTATCTTCTTAATTGGGCTTATCCTCTACATCTACAGTTTCTTCGTCAAAGGAGAAGAAGCCAGTGAAACAATTCAAGCAGCTAAAACTGAAAGTGCTTAAATTGTAAAATAAGGACTACCTACCCTTGGTAAGTAGTCTATATAGGTGGGAATAGAGCTATCTATTCTCACCTATTTTTTTCCGCATAACTTAGTATAAAAAATACACCTATTTCTCCTTATCCATCCTACCTACACATATATATTTTATACTTTTTCATTAAATAAATTAGATAGATAAAACTTTTTAAAATATTTACAGCCAATACCTTAGTTATTTTGTATACTATACATTCCACTCTTTATATATTTGGATTTTATGACTACTGATACCTATGTTATCAATGAAACAGAGACTGCTGTGATTAATACAACAGAGACTGAACATGAAACCGATGAGCAAACTTTGCCTGGTGATGTTGCCATCTGGATTTTTATTTTGGCAGAATTACTTGTTTTTGGGATTTTTTTCCTTGCTTATGCCATTACGCGTCTATCAAACATTGAGTTATTTAATGAAAGCCAGCTAAACCTGACACGTGAATATGGTGCGATTAATACTGCAGTGTTAATTACAGGGAGTTATTTTGTTGTTTTAGCCGTGAATGCAATAAAACAAAATAAAACCCAACAATGTGGGCGATGGTTATTGGCAGCATTGGCAACAGGTACAATTTTTACGGTAATAAAATGCATTGAATTTTATGAAAAATTTTCAGAAGGTATTAACTTAAGTACTAATGTTTTTTACATGTTTTATTTATCGCTGACTTTTTTTCATTTTATGCATGTTTTATTAGGCATGGTTATTTTAGCCGCTGTGTATGTTAAAAATAGACAAGGGGCGTATACTGCCAAACAGCATATGGGCGTAGAAACAGGCGCAGCCTATTGGCACATGGTGGATCTGGTTTGGATCATCCTTTTCCCCCTTGTTTACCTCTTACACTAATAGGTGCTAACCATGTCACAAGCCCAGCGTACACATATTTTTTACTTTATTTTATTAGTACTCACCCTTGCCGCTTTTATCATTGCCGAGCGTCAAACTGCCGAGCCGTGGCTGATGGGGGGAGTACTGGTTACTGCATGGATTAAAGGACAAATAGTTGTTGATTATTTTATGCGTTTACGTCGTGTTCGTCGGCGTTTATGGCGTAATGTCGTCAGTGGATGGCTATTTCTAATCCTTGCCGTTATTGCCTATACCTATTGGTTAAGCCTAACGCCGCCTTTAAATTAGGAGAATATTATGGAATCTGGCACTATTGTTGTAAAAGAAGTGGTAACTGACGACCTCCCATTTTACAAACCCTCTTCCAATGAAGTGACTTTATTTGAACATGCCTACAAGCATAAACTACCTGTACTTATCAAAGGGCCGACAGGATGTGGTAAAACCCGTTTTATCGCCTATATGGCAGCCAAATTAGGACGACCTTTATATACAGTTGCTTGTCATGATGATTTAACTGCAGCAGATTTAGTTGGACGACATTTAATTGGTGCTAATGAAACCTACTGGCAAGATGGTCCTTTAACTCGTGCAGTAAGAGAAGGGGCAATTTGTTATTTAGATGAAGTAGTAGAGGCACGTAAAGATACCACGGTTGTGTTACATCCCTTAACAGATGATCGCCGCATTCTACCTATTGAGCGTACCAACGAACGTTTGATTGCCCCGCCTGAATTTATGTTGGTTGTCTCGTATAATCCAGGGTATCAAAATTTATTAAAAGGCATGAAACCTAGTACCCGTCAGCGGTTTGTTTCTTTACGTTTTAATTACCCTACAGCACAGCTAGAGCAAGATGTATTGATAGGGGAAACAGATATTGATAAACAAATGGCAACCCGTTTAGTGAATGTTGTGAATGCTATTCGTCATTTAAAAGATCATGATATTGAAGAAGCGGCTTCTACCCGTTTATTAGTTTATGCAGCCACTTTAATTAAAAGTGGTTTATCTCCTGTAGAATCCTGTCGTGCTGCCTTAGTTGAGCCATTAACTGATGATGTGGAAACAGTAGAAGCCTTAATGGAAGTTATTAGTGCAAGTTTTGGAGAATAAAGCATACTATTTGTACATTAAAAATTAAAATTGTAGGTCAGGCTTTCGTTATCTACCTGACCTACAACTAAATTTTCCTATAAGATATTTATCATATAATGTATTCCATTCTTCCCAATATACATTCATCTAAAAGTATAAAAATTAATTTATATGTGAATTAAGAGCTAATTCTTAAAAAGCTCCAAAAAAATATAGCTGCTGCAAGCCGTCCAAAAATATGAACCATAAGACCAGCAGTAGAGCGGACTTTACTTGCTAATTCTATACCTGAAACTCTATCTAGCCATGCAAATAATGATTCTATTGGTTGACGAATCTTTGATACAGCAGTGGAGTAGAGCTTTTCAGCCGCATCTAAACATTTTTGTCCCTTTTTCTTTTTTATAGGGGTAAATATTCTAAGGTGTTGTTTATAATATAACTCTTGTTCTGTTTTGTTAGAGAGTTTAAATGCTTTATCACCATAAAAATCATTATCAAAAAGCTCAGGGCTAATTTGCTCAAAAGCTTTTGCATCATGCATATTTGCACCGATTACACCAATGTACTCTGGGTAAGGCAATGTTCTAGGTTGAGAACGTCCAACAATATGCACACGAACACCATAAAAATATAAATTCTTTGATGAGCAATAACCTGTACTTGCAATATCAGGGGCAACTTTAAAACGGTGACCTTGTTTAGCTAGTGCAACAGGAAAAGAGTCCATTATCCAAGCCGTGTCATTTTTAAAAGTCCCTTGTTTCAAGCTTTGTGAAACGATCATTTCTAATAAAGGAGCAAAGACTTCTGAAACCTTATTTAGCCTTTGAACATAAGCTTCATAACTGGGTAATTTAGGAAACCAAGCTCGTAAATGGCGGTCAGTGTACTTGTAAATCTTGGAA
>Ga0193950_1000071_pt1 | contig 28606 bp, 21 predicted proteins | sample BB_1_MG_FD_144485 | JGI IMG/M metagenome (GOLD analysis project Ga0193950, IMG submission 144485) | Microbial mat bacterial communities from the Broadkill River, Lewes, Delaware, United States - BB_1_MG | ecosystem: Environmental > Aquatic > Freshwater > River > Microbial mats | place: USA...
AGGTTCCGGCTCCGGTGCAGGTTCCGGCTCCGGTGCAGGTTCCGGCTCGGGCGCAGGTTCTGGCTCCGGCGCAGGTTCCGGCGCAGGTTCCGGCGCAGGTTCCGGCGCAGGTTCCGGCGCAGGTTCCGGCTCTGGAGCAGGTTCTGGCTCCGGTGCAGGTTCCGGCTCTGGCGCAGGTTCTGGCTCGGGCGCAGGTTCCGGCTCGGGCGCAGGTTCTGGTTCCGGTGCAGGTTCTGGAGCAGGCTCTGGCCCTGGCTCCGGTGCAGGTTCCGGCTCGGGCACAGGTTCTGGCTCCGATGCAGGTTCTGATTCCTGCTCTGGCTCTGGTGCAGGCTCGGGTGCAGGTTGCGACCCGGCATTCACAGTATTACCTGAATCACTACCTGTTCCGGTGTTGCGTGTTTGTACAGCATTATCATCTGGCCCGGTATCAAACCCGGAATCGGCCAGATTTTCATCGCCTTCACGGCTTAGAAAAGTCGTTCCGCCTTCGCCAAGCTCTGCCGCTGTTGGTGTACCTGCTGCCGTTGCTGCAAACGCCTGGGTCGGGTCAATACCATCAAGTATTGCCTGCTGCAGATCTGCCAGCTCGGCATCTTCAGGTTCAGCAAGTTCCCCCCCTTCCTCATTCAGCAGGTCCAGCAGATCGGTAAAAGAAAACTCTCCCGCTTCTACCACACTGATAACCGCACCCTGATCTGTTGTCAGCTGTACGCTACCGCCTTCAGCAATTATCAGTTCATCCGTTTCCCGAACAAAGTCTCCCTGCTTCACAGGCACCGAAATACCATCTTGCGAGCGAAGAAAAACTTCCGGGGTAAACGATGTAATAACCATTCCTTGAGACATATAGACAGAACCTCTGGGCACGCGAAAGGGCAGCGGATATTGCAGATAACGTCAGATTGGCAAGCTGATCGCTTTAAACACACAGCCAGGCCATGGGTATAGTTTTATAAACCCGGTAGATAGCTAATAACGACTACTGGGTACAGGTTACTTTAAATAGTTCATCGTTTTTTAGTTATTCCTCAATATACAGAGTAAATAAAACCTACCGCCGCGTTAACAATAGTCTGCCTTCCTGTTCGAAGGGCAAGTACAGGCTGGTGCGATGCAAAACAGACCAGCTGATTATGCAACAAACAAGCTGTTCAAAAAACAACCCGCCGTAAACAGCGAGTAATCAGAGATTTTTGTAAAAACTCCGGCGTTTTATGCAAGACCGCCCACCGTTTCGTCACTAAAGTGCCATCCTCTATTACAACAAGACTCCAGACCGGCCAGCCAGGCTGGCCACCGGATGCTGAGGACTGAGTGCTATGTTCAACGCGATTGATGTGCTGAAGCCGGAATTTACCGCGCGCAAGTGTGCCGAAATCTGGCCGCTGATTTCACCGCTGTATGCGGTAGATGAATCCCAATGGCTGCAGCAGCTGCTGCCGCTGGCGCAACCTGGCGTCGATGAGCTGGCGAACACCACGCGCAGCGCCACCGACCTGATTGAACAGGTACGGGCCGACGATAATGCCATCCAGATGATCGACTCTCTGCTGCTGGAATACAGCCTGGATACCCACGAAGGTATTCTGCTGATGTGCCTGGCCGAAGCGTTGATGCGTGTGCCCGATGCTGACACAGCCGATGCACTGATCCGCGATAAGCTGAGCGTTGCTGACTGGAAATCGCATCTGAAAAACTCTGACTCCCTGTTCGTCAATGCCTCCACCTGGGGCCTGATGCTGACCGGTAAAGTGGTCACGCTGGACAGCAAGGAAGATGGCAGCCCGTCGAATGTGATCAACCGCCTGGTGAACAAATGTTCCGAGCCGGTAATCCGTAAAGCGATGCACCAGGCGATGAAGATCATGGGCTTCCAGTTTGTACTGGGCCGCGATATGGGTGAAGCCCTCAAGCGTGGTAAAAGCTACCGTGATAAAGGCTACACCTACTCATTCGATATGCTCGGTGAAGCGGCGCTGACCGCCAGCGATGCGCAGAAATATTTCGACGATTACAGCCGTGCGATCACCTCGATCGGTAAAGACAGCTACACCGGTAGCAGCCCACGTCCGACGATCTCGATCAAACTGTCGGCACTGCACCCACGCTACGAAGTGGGCCAGCAGGCACGGGTGATGGACGAGCTGTTCAACCGCGTACTGCAGCTGATCGGCCAGGCACGGGCACTGGATGTTGGTATCACCATTGATGCTGAAGAAGCTGACCGTCTGGAGATGTCGCTGGAACTGTTTGAAAAACTGTACCGCGACCCGGCCAGCCAGGGCTGGGGCAATTTTGGTCTGGTTATCCAGGCCTACTCCAAGCGTGCCCTGCCGGTACTGAGCTGGCTGACGGCGCTGGCCGGTGAACAGGGTGATCGTATTCCGGTTCGTCTGGTTAAAGGCGCTTACTGGGACTCTGAAATCAAGGAGTGTCAGCAGCGCGGCCTGTCCGGTTACCCGGTATTTACCCGCAAAGAAGCCACCGATGTGTCTTACCTGGCCTGCGCCCGTTTCCTGCTGAGCGCGCCGGTACGCGGCAAAATCTACCCGCAGTTTGCCAGCCACAACGCTCACACCGTGGCAGCGATTGTAAACATCGCTGAGCACAAGGATTTTGAATTCCAGCGCCTGCACGGCATGGGCGATGCCCTGTATAACACCGTGCTGGCAAAATTCGATGCCAATGTCCGCATCTACGCCCCGGTCGGCAGCCATAAAGACCTGCTGCCTTACCTGGTCCGTCGTCTGCTGGAAAATGGTGCTAACAGCTCCTTTGTTCACCGTCTGGTGGATGCGCGCTGCCCGGTCGCCGATCTGGTACACCATCCCGTCGATACCCTGAACAGCCGCAAGGAACTGGCTAACCCGTATATCCCGCAGCCGCGTAACCTGTTTGACGACCGCCTCAACTCACGCGGCCCGAACATCGAGATCGATTGTCAGTGGCAGCCATACAAAGCGGCGGTTGAGACCTTTATGGAGCAGCAGTGGACCGGCGGCCCGCTGATTAATGGTCAGCTGCGTAAAACCGCACAGATCAACACCGTCACCACACCATACGACCGCCGTCAGACCGTCGGCCAGAACTACTGGGCCGGTGCTGATGAAGTGAACGAAGCACTGGATTTTGCCGCCGCTCAGCTGCCGAGCTGGCAGGCGACCCCGGCTGCGCAACGTGCAGGTTACCTGGACAAGCTGGCCGATCTGCTGGAGCAGAACGAAGCCGAGCTGGTTGCCCTGTGCCACCGTGAAGCCGGTAAAACCATTCAGGACAGCATCGACGAGATCCGCGAAGCGGTGGATTTCTGTCGTTACTACGCCAATGAAGCACGCGGCAAGCTGCAGCCACAGACGATCAACCGTTTTGATGGCCAGACCCAGCAGGTTGAACTGCGCGGTCGCGGCATCTTCCTGTGCATCAGCCCATGGAACTTCCCGCTGGCGATCTTCCTCGGTCAGATCAGCGCGGCGCTGGTTGCCGGTAACTGTGTTATCGCCAAGCCTGCCGAGCAGACCAGCCTGATTGCCGTACGTGCGATCCAGCTGCTGCTGGAAACCGGCATTCCTGCTGGTGCCATCGCCCTGCTGCCAGGTGACGGTGCCACCGTGGGCGCACCACTGACCCGTGACCCACGGATCGCCGGGGTGGCCTTCACCGGTTCCACCGAAACCGCTCAGCTGATCAACCGTTCACTGGCCCAGCGTGATTGCGCACCGGCACCCCTGATCGCCGAAACCGGCGGTCAGAACGCCATGATCATCGACTCCACTTCGCTACCAGAACAGGTGGTACGTGATGTGGTCGGTTCCGCCTTTGCCTCTGCCGGTCAGCGCTGTTCAGCACTGCGGGTGCTGTTTGTGCAGGCTGATATCGCCGATCGAGTGATTCCGATGATCAAAGGTGCCATGGCTGAGCAGGTAGTTGGTCTGCCGTACAAGCACAGCACAGATGTTGGCCCGGTTATCGATGAAGATGCACGGGCGGGTCTGCAGGCACATATCGACAGCATGAAACAGCAGGCGACGCTGATCGGTGAAACACCGCTGTCGGACGACTGTGCTCACGGCACCTTTGTTGCGCCAACAGCTTTTGAAATCGACGGTATCCACCAGCTGCACAAAGAGCAGTTTGGCCCGATCCTGCACGTGGTCCGCTACAAAGCCAGCGAGCTGGATCAGGTGATCGACAGCATCAATGCCACCGGCTTTGGTCTGACCCTGGGGGTTCACACCCGCAACGCCGGTACAGCGGACCGTATCGCCCGTCGTACCCGTGTCGGCAACACCTACATCAACCGTGACCAGATCGGTGCGGTGGTTGGCGTACAGCCATTCGGCGGCCAGGGCCTGTCCGGCACCGGCCCTAAAGCAGGCGGCCCTCGCTATCTGCTGCGCTTTACTCAAGAACAGATCAGCACTGGAGGTAATGCCTGATGAGCACTTCAATTCAGACCCTTGTCGATGCCGCACTGGAGCAGTGGGAAAGCTGGGATGCACTGGGCGTTACCACCCGTGGCCAGATTCTCGACCGTTTTGCTGATGCGCTGGATGCCGAGCGGGCCGCCATGGTGCGCTGGCAGATCGACAATGCCATGCAGCAGATCGGCCAGCAGCTTGAGCTGCCAGGCCCCACCGGTGAAGCCAACGTGCTGTTCACGGCAGGCCGCGGCCTGTTCGTGCTCAGCGCTGACGAAAACGCTCATAGCTGCGCCATGGTCGGCCAGCTGACGGCGGCACTGATGGCTGGCAATGTGGTGATTGTGCTGGGTCACAATAACCTGATTCAGCTGCTGACAGCAGCGGGCTGCCCGCAAGGTGTTGCCCAGACGCTGGATGCACCGACACTGCCAGAGAGCCTGATCAGCCAGCCACAGCTGGCCGGTGTTGCCATCACGGCCGACGACGCCAGCATTGCACAACTGAACACGCAACTGGCTGCTCGCAACGGAAACCTGGCACAACTGATCAGCGAAACAGACCTGTCCGGCCTGGCTCAGATTGCCAGCCCGTACTACCTGCTGCGCTTTATCACCGAGCGTACCCGCACCGACAACACCACGGCGGTGGGCGGTAATGCAACTTTGCTTGAGCTGGGTGCTAAAGAAGAGTAAATTCGCGCGCTTTCCAACGCCTGCTACTTTAGCAGGAGAGGAATTACCGGTGTTCCAGCGCCGGTAATTCCGTCCGTTTTACGTGCAATACCTGAAATAGCCGACGTCAGTTTCAGGCCCGCCATGGGATGCAACATGGCTCAGAAAACGGATCCAACACGATAAGAATAGAGGTTACAAAACCCCATGATTGAAAACAGCGGTGCCATTATTGGCACATTCCTCGTGTACCTGGCCATGATGCTGGGTATTGGTGTCTATGCCTATAAACGTACGGCCAGCTCGTCTGACTACTTCCTCGGCGGTCGCTCGCTGGGGCCATGGCCTGCAGCCCTGTCTGCTGGCGCATCCGATATGAGCGGCTGGTTGCTGCTGGGCCTGCCCGGCTACGCCTTCGCCTCCGGCATGGAAGCTTTGTGGCTGGCAGCGGGCCTGCTGATCGGCACCTGGCTGAACTGGCTGCTGGTTGCCAAACGCCTGCGCACTTACTCCATTGTGGCCAGCGACTCGCTGACCCTGCCGGAGTTCTTCGCCAACCGCTTCAAAGACAACTCCAAAGCCCTGCAGGTTATCTCTGCGTTCTTCATTCTGCTGTTCTTCCTGTTCTACACCAGCTCCGGTCTGGTTGCAGGCGGCAAGCTGTTTGAAACCGTATTCGGCCTGGATTACACCACCGCGCTGGTAATCGGCACGGTCTGTGTTGTGTCTTACACCCTGTTTGGTGGTTTCCTGGCAGTCTCCTGGACCGATCTGGTACAGGGCCTGCTGATGGCGGCAGCACTGGTGATGGTACCGGTGATTGCGCTGCAGTCTAACGGCGGTGCGGGCGAGCTGTTCGCAACCCTGGAAGCGAAAAACCCTGAGTTACTGACGATCTGGAACGACGCCAAAGGTGAGCCTCTGTCCTGGATCGCGATTGTCTCCCTGATGGCCTGGGGCCTGGGTTACTTTGGTCAGCCACATATCCTGGCGCGTTTCAAAGGCATCCGTTCTAACGAAGATGTTCCAACAGCACGTCGCATCGCCGTCGGCTGGACTGCACTGTCCATGGCAGGCGCACTGCTGGTTGGCCTGGTTGGCATCCTGTATGTGGACAACCAGCTGGCGGGCGATCTGGCCGATGGCGAGAAGATCTTCATGGTACTGGTCAATGCCATGTTTAACCCGGTGGTTGCCGGTATCCTGCTGGCGGCGATTCTGGCAGCAATCATGTCCACAGCGGACTCCCAGCTGCTGGTAAGCTCCTCTGCACTGGCAGAAGATTTCTACAAGCAGATCATCCGCAAAGATGCCTCTCAGGCTGAAGTGGTGATGGTTGGCCGTGTGGCTGTTGTTGGCCTGTCGCTGGTTGCGATGATGCTGGCACTGAACCCTGACAGCACTGTACTGGGCCTGGTGTCTTACGCCTGGGCTGGTTTTGGCGCGGCCTTCGGTCCGGCTCTGCTGCTGGCGCTGTACTGGAAAGGTATGAACCGCAACGGCGCACTGGCCGGTGTGATCATCGGTGGTATCACCGTGGTGGCCTGGAAACAGATCTCCGGCGGTATCTTCGATATCTACGAAATCGTACCGGGCATCATCTTTGCCACGATTGCGATCATCGCCGTCAGCAAAGCGACCGGCGCGCCAGAACAGTCCGTACAGGACGAGTTCGACAAATACAAAAGCCAGCTGTAAACAGCGGCTGATAAGGCAGCCCGTAGAGCTGCCTCTCCCCTGACCAGAGCACCCACTGGTTCACAATGCCCGGCAGTCATCGACTGACCGGGCATTTTTTATGCGGATTTCAGCAGACCGCCTCAGGCAGACGGCGAGGTTTCCAGCTCCAGCACAGTTATACGTTGTAGCGCTTGATCCCGATTATCACCGCACACTTCCAGCTCAGCCTGGAACTCACCACAGGCCTCAGGCCGCTCCGGCTGGCCAAATAGCGCACACAGATTCTCCACCGTCAGATGCAGACAACGCTCACCGGCAGGTTTGTTCAGGCTGGTAATACTGGGTGCAATACAACAGGCACCACAACCGGTTCGACATTGCATGGAGCTGTACCGTGAGAGCTAACAGGAAGGTCAGTCATTGTGCAGGAACAACAACGCACATACCAGCAGTTAGCTAAGCCTGGCCTGAGTCATGTGTAGCCAGTAAAACTACGGAAAACCCCGAGCCGACAGCAACGATCTCCGCCACACTCCCCTGCATGGCCTGACATACTTTGTATAGCCACTCGGGAATGCACTCAGCGATGAACAACAGAACACCAGCCAGCTGGAGCCTTGATCACATCAATGCTCGCACCCTCTGGGCCTCGGGTCTGACAGGCAACGGGGTTCTGGTCGCCATGATCGACACAGGCGTAAACTATCACCATCCCGATCTGAAAGGGCAGCTGTGGTCCGGTGGTGAGACATATCCACGCCATGGCTATAATTTCATCGATCATAATATTGAGACTTTCGACACCCTGGGTCATGGGACATCTGTCGCAAGCCAGATTGTCGGTAACGGCCGCTGCGGAACGCTAACCGGCGTTGCACCCGGTGCGACATTAATGTGTCTTAAAGTAGACAATGATCCATCTCAGGTATGGCAAGCCTTCGAGTTTGCACTGGCGCACAACGCACACGTTATCAGCATGTCAAAAACGTTCAAACAGCAACCGGCGAGCAAATATTGGCGTCAGCTCTGTCAGCGCGTGTTAAAACACGGCGTGCTCCATGCCAACAGTGCGGGTAACCAGGGCAACAATATCTGCAATGCCCCTGTACCTGAAAACATTGGTGCGCCGGCAAACTGCCCGCCGCCCACCCGTTGCGCAGGCGCAACCTCGGTCATCAGCTGTGGGGTCACTAATCAGCAGGATGAGTTGATGTCGGTCTCAGGAACAGGTCCGGTGGACTGGAGCCAGCCTCCTTTCGATGATTACCCATATAGCCAGGGCAAAGGATTGATCAAACCTGACCTCTGCGTACCAGGGTCAGCAACGATGGCCTGTAATGTCCGCTATCCCGCGCGCTCTGACAGGCCTTACCGCCAGTTTCTGGGCACCTCTTCGGCAGCCGCCCATCTGGGGGGGTGCCTGGCACTGCTTGCTCAGGCCTCTTTACGTAGCGGACAGCCGATCAGCCCGGTACGGGTTTATGAAGCGCTGACAGCCAGTGCCATCAAGATAAAAGGCCAGTGTCAGGTACCCGAGAATCGATATGGTGCAGGCCGGATTGATGTGTACGCGGCGTATATCTACGGTTTGCAGCGCGACTGGTGGTATTGATCAGAACCCGTTCGCCGTCAGATGCTGCTCAATCAGCTGAGCCGCACTGTCCGGGTCTTCCAGCAGGCAGAGATGGCCTGCATTATTCATATAGGATCGCTGACAATCAGGTACGGCACGCTGAATAAGCTGCCCACAGCGTTTGAACACCGCCATATCCTGTTCACCAATTAATAACCGTGTGGCCGCCGTAATCCGCGCAAGATCTGCTGCCGGTTGTGGGTGAAAACACAGATTTTGCATCACATTGCCAGACAGCTCCTGCCAGCGATGCTGGTCAACCACTTGCGCCAGTGCTGCGTATAACGTGGGGATACGCGCTGCACCGGCAAAAATATCCGGCGGTGCCTGCATCCATCGTTGTGTCATCCATGGCCCAGCCCCACGTTGCTGATACAGCGCCCTGAGATCCATATTGCACTGGCTGGCATCCGGATCCAGTGGCCCTCCCCCCAGGCCGGACGCGGCGAGGGTCAGCGTCGAAAACTGATCAGGAAATTCGATGGCTACCTGTAATGCGATCATTCCACCGAACGACAACCCGATCAGGTGCCAGGCACCACACTCTACAGCAATATTTCCAACCCGCTGGGCCAGAGCAGGTAAACGTTCAGTCGGCTCCAGCGGGTCCGACACACCATGCCCAGGCAGATCAATGCCAACATGCCGCCATTCCGGCAGCTTTTGCCAGAGTATCTGCCAGATACTGGCATTCAGTGTATAGCCGTGAACCCAGAAAAGGGTGCCACGGGCTGCTATCGGAGGCGTCCAGATGGTAACAGCGATACCATCCATACTGGTTCTTGCCACTCCGGGCACATCAAGCCAGTCCATCATCATGTGTCCTCATCCAGGGCTACTCTGCATCAAAGTTCGCACAAAAGGACTGGAAGCCCAGTACCGATGCATCCTGGGCCAGGTATACCGGCATAAAATCATGGTTCATGTTTTCCCAGATCTGCTTATCCTGCTGTAAGCCGGCATAGCTTTTTTCCAGCAGGTAACGACACATATCAGCCTCCGGTGGCTGCCCTTCAGGACATTGCGGAATAGCCAGGGACAGCCGAACCAGACAACGCTCGGCCGTCAGTGGCGTCGCACAGGTCACTACCTTGTACGGGTCATCACCCTGCATTGCACCGATTACTATGCCGGGGCTATAAGCTGTAGCACTAAACGGTACAGTCAGGTCACCTTCAGCTGGTGAATTCACATGCCAACAGGAACGTGGCACAACAAACTCGCCATCAACTCGATACTCGCCCGCAATACTGCCACCAATGGAGAACTCTGGATGGTTGAGTATGCGATGCACCGAGTGAAAGTGGCTACTGTCGAAAGCATTTTCTGCAATCAGCTGGAAGGGAGCTTTTACTTCGAGTTCAAATCCGGCCACGAAGCAGTGGTCCATGACCAGAGCATTCAACCGATCACTAAAACCCGCATCATACTGATCAGAAAGGCGCACAAAGAGAAGCCCCCCGACCTCCCGTGTCAGATAGCTTTTAAGCTGAAACCGACTACGTTTTTCTGCGCCCAGGCCAATCAGGTAATCATGGAACTTGCACCGGATATGGCTACCCTCACGACAACCACTATGCCCCAGGTGCGCTCCCCGGTGGGGGCAGAATGCGTCGTAAGTGGTATAAGCACTCTCTGTTCTGATGATGATCAGTTCACGCTGGCCAAGGCTGACCGGCGTAACCTCCTGCGTGATATCCCGTGTAAAAGCGACCTGAAACCAGCCATGTTCTGGCATCATTTTATCCAAGCTCCATGTGTAGTAAGCGGTCACGTTCCATCTGCCGTGCCAGGTGATAGAGGGAGGGCGTCTGTTCAGGCAAACTGGCGAAGACATCGACGTCTGTGAACCTTACAGGCTGATCAAGTTGCCGGAGCAACTGGTACTGTAATGCGCTCAGCATCAAAGGGGCACGGTAGCGCTTGAAGTGCACCCGATAACGTCCATCACTGTGCTCAATTGAGTCAATCGCAACCCCCTTCCTGAGCACCAGCCGCTGTCCTGGCGCTGCCAGTTCCTGTGGGCTAAGCACGACGTTCTCTTGCTGGTACTGATAATGTCTCACGCCCAGCCGAAGGCAGTTCGCCTGTAAGCTCAAGCGGTTTTCAGCCATCTCCTGGCCAAAGTTATGATCAATCAGTAATGCCGTTGCTTCTGCGAGTGCTATGCAGGGTACTTGCTGTCTGAGTATTTCCCATAACAGACGCCGTAATGTTGGCGCTAACTGCTGCTGGCTCAGCGCAGGTTGATAACCTTTTAAAAGAAAAGCACTCACCCCCGGAAACCCGACGGCCATCACCGGCTGCACATGCTCATCATCTGGCGCACAGAAGACCGGAGCCTGCAGCTCTGGCTCATCCTGACAACGTTGCAGTGCAATTTTGAAGGCGGGCTGAGATGAGTACGTAATATTGCGAACGATACATTCTTCCAGCGCACTGGCGAGCCGGGCCGTCAGCTGTTCAGGTGTCAGTGCTTCCGGTTCACAGACAACAACCTTAACGGCCCTGAATCCAATCGCTTCCGGGCAGGGGCTTGCCAGCCAGTGCAACGCCGCCCTGAGCCAATACACCAACGCCTGATCTGGGCATTGTCGATCCTCAGCCAGCCGGGCAAACGATGCGTTAACAAAGAACAGATCAGTGGGTGAACGTAGCCCTGTCGTTGTTGAAAAGGCCTGATTATAGAACCGGGCCGCCTGACCATAGTCACCTCGCCAGCGATGCAGACGTGCGGTGTTCAGCGCATTCACATACCCCAGCATATGATCCACCGATGGCAATCGCTGGCGCTTTTCAGCAATCTCCTGCTCCAGTGCCAGTGCAGTATCGGTGTTACCCGTGCGTGCTGCAGCCAGCGCCGTTATATTCAGAAAATAGAGATACTCCACCAGGTTGCTCTGGCTGATATTCTCACCCGCCTGTGCGAACAGCCGCACAGCATCCGGGCCCTGTCCAGTAAAAACCAGCCCCCAGCCCCGTGTTGTCAGCAAAAAGCTACGTAAAACCTCAGGCACACTGACTGGTGGTTCAGCGCACTGCCCCGCTTCTGCGAACTTATGCAGTGCAATGCGCATTCCCTGGCTCTGGCATTGCAGTACTGCACGCTCCGTGGCGTTTGCACCGCAAGGGGTCAGCCGATCCATAATCTTCAACGCCAGCCGGCCAGCCCCTTCGCTAAAGTGCTGCCAGGCAATACGTGCAGTCTCGGTGCATTGCAGGTAGTGATTATTGCCATGGTAGCGCGCAAAAGCCGCTAACCAGGCAAAAGGGGTCGCCTGAGCCGCTAACCGATCATGCTCAAACGGACTAAGCTGGGATGGGTCTTCCCGGCATTCGGGGGGAACCAGCAGGAAGCCCTCAGCACAGCACACGTTCGGAGCAGAGTCAGCATCACCCTGAGCGGAGAAATGCTCAGCAAACGCAGGGGAGATCAATGCCGGTATCTGATGTAGCAGTGTGTTCTGCAGTCCGGCATTTTCTGAACGCAATTTACCTGACAAAGAATCATCGCTATTCAGCCACTGAATCTCACTGTCAAATGGCAGGTTGGCCTGTCCCGGATCAGAAAACACCAGTATCAGTTCGACTCTGGTTCCTGCCAGCATACGCTGCAAATACCGTACAAATTGACCATCTTCATAGGCCCAGCCAAGCCCAAAACGGGGGGCGAACAGCAACAGTCGATAATCGATTTCCAGGGCCGTGAGCACCCGAGTCAACGCTGCCGCCAGCTGATGAGCAATGATCAGCGGCAGATTGCCCCGTGCTTCAGCATCAATCCCCTTACCGATAATATCGGCATAACTGAAGCCGGCCTTCATATCCCGATGGGATGCCTGTGCCAACTCTCCAACAGGAAAAGACTGCTCTGTCTGACTGAAGAGTTCCCGGGCAATATGAAAGCTCCGCCAGCTCCCCAGGCTACAGTCTGAGATCAACCACTGTGTTTCAGCGTAGTGTGGCAATGCCTGAAACCGTTGCAAGCTGGCAATATCAGGTATCCGGATGGCCTGTAACATAGGTTGAAAGTCCCTTTCAGTTAACACGCACGCGCTTCTCAGCCCGCAGGCTTGTAACCCACAGCCATCATGTAAATCGTCGAACTGCGCACGCCATCCAGGTTCAGTAAACGGTCGATATCGCGGTCTTTGTACCCCCCAATATTCAGGCAGCTCAGCCCTAGCCCGTTACTGGCCAGATTGACATTTTGCGCAACATGGCCCGCCTCGATACAGGCAAAACGGTAACCTCGCGCACCGTATTTGAATGTGGAGCGCTCAAATACACCAGTCACCATAATCATTGCCGTACTGTTCAGAGCGACCTCTGGCTGCATCAGTGCACGACTGATGTCGCGGGAAGCATCTCCTTTGTGCAGAAACGCCAGCAGGTTTTCAGACGGGTTGTAATGGTAAATTCCCGTTTCCAGCTCAGGACAGCGGGTAATGTGAATGTACAGCTCCAGCGGGTACAGGCCACCCCCGGATGGAACGGTCCGAAACGGCCGTGGGAACCCCGTGTCCTGATTATCTCGCGTCACCCCATAAGCACAAAACAACAGTGTCGATAAGGTTTGCAATGACAGCGGGCCACGTTCCATTTCCCGTCCCGACACACGGGTTTTAATCGCCTCACCCAGCGAGCAGTCAAATGCCAGATCCGGCTCAGGCAGGCGGGTCACCGGTCGGTTCTGGTAGGGTAGTGATGGCCACAGGCTTTCCATGTGCTTGCGGATATATTCCTGGGGCGGAAACTGATCATAGGGGTTCAGCTTGGTGTTCTCATGAAAAAACTCCCACAGCGCATCGTCTTCACTTGTCGAGAGCTTGGCAGCATTCCAGGTGTTTTCAGTGGTCATACGGGGATCTCTTTAATCGGTATCGTCATGTTGCCGAGTCCATCCCGAGGTAACAGGGCCGTTCGATCTGGCACAGCAACATTGCATACATTGATATAGCCGGTGCTGACAGCACGCCGGGCTCAGGGGTACGGGTGCGGCCAGGGGTTGTCCCCCACCTGCGTGTTAACACCGGCATACCCCAGTTTTTGTGGCGTGTTCCAGAGCCGCTCAGACCTCAGGGCACGGATACGGTGGCCCATATACAGCGGGTTAAAGCCCGGTACGATGGCACGTACAACTTCAAGCCCCAGCTCCGCAACATCTGGCGTCGTCAATCGAGAGACAATCACCTTATGCCCAAGTGCTCCGATCATATTCACCAGTAACTCCACATCCTTGCGCGCATCGCCAGTAGACAGGTTCTCGAGCTCATCAAAATCCTGCCGTTCGCGACTGGAGAAAATAAACTCCGCCAGGTGCGCGTTGGCCTGATCTGCCCAGAAATTAAGGTGGTCCGCCTGGGAGACGATGTTCTCGTGCCCCTCTTCGATAACTACAGGCTTCATCACCTCTTTCACCTGTTGACTGTAACGTCGGGTATGGCCCAGCTCTTCCAGACTTTTCAACACAGCCACTTCCGGGTTCAGGTCCGCCGATGCAGCAAAGACCAGTGCTGGCGCATCTGGATGTGAATTACTCAAGACCGAGAGGAAACAGGGCACACCTGCATCCGTGGTGATATTGAAAATAGTGATCTTGTCACCGGTTTTTTCAAATCGACTCACGATGTCATAGTTGGTATCGCTCAGGGTTTCGATTCTCAGCTGAGGCATTCCCAGCATGGCCTGCCACATCAGGGTAAAAGAGTCGCGCTCAACCACTTCACAAATACCACCATAAGCGGCTTCAGCCAGGCTGCAGTGACATGCGAGTCCGGTTGAAATAGGCTGTGCGATGGGCGCATCGCCGGTCCCCTGATAATAGATATAAGGCACATACACGAAAGCCGCAGGAACGTGAATGACTTCACCACTCACCAGTTCAAGGCCAGGCACCCAGCGTACCGGGGTATCCTCATTGAAAGGCACCCAGGGAAACCCTGGCACCGCACATTGATCAGCAGAGTGCAGCGCAAACTCCTGTGGTGCCACACATGAGAAATCAGCGTCTTTGTAGCTAGAGGCGACCAGCTCATCGACATCATAGATCGCGCTGCAATAGCGCTCGACCGCTTCCCCTAGCGCCTTGGCAACGGCCGTTTCACGGTGAATAGATGCACCACCGGTATTGCGAAAATTCGGCTCACGGGTAAATGCTGAGGTGTCACAGGCATTACCGCTGAAATGAAAAAAATCAGGCCCCCCTGGCGCACGCGGGATCTCTTTTATCTGATGAACAATGCCAACAGCATCGTCTACCAGAATGTCGTACAGATCAGCCAGCCGTCGATATTTCTGATCAGTTCCTATCATGATTCTTCATTTCCTGGCATGTAGAAATCTTTTTGCACAACCATGGAAGATTGCTGATTCATAGGGCTACAGGCTGAGCAGCGTGGGGCCTTCAACACCTTCCGATGGGTAATGGCTGGCGTCATCAGGTGAACTTGCGTTAACTGACCAATAGACGCTGGACTGGACCAGCCACCATAGAATTTGCCCAGTTCAATCGCAGCCAGATCCGCCAGAACCGATGCCATTGATGGGTGAAAGCCGGTGACAGCCTGATCTTCATACGCCGTCAGCTCTGTCGCTCGCTGCCCTTCAGGATCCTCCAGGTTGGCATTCTGCCTCGCCCTCAGGCACTCAAAGCATGGCGTATCGCCTGGCACCACCAATGGCCCCAGATAACCGACCAGGTTCTGAAGCACCACCGGCAGGAAGTGAATACCGCGTGTAATACAGAAGCGGTTCCACTCCCGCATGGCATACAGCCCACCCATATCAGCGGTCGCGATCAGGCAGTCAAACGCGGAATCCAGTTGCTGGCGTCCCTGTTCTTCAGCCAGCGGTGCCATGGTTCCCCACGCATCAACATTCAGAACACCGTCCTCGTTGTACAAATCAAGATTGCGCAGCGTGGGAATATCAACAATGTCAAAATGGTGACAACCAGACCGCAGCAGGCTCATCGACAGCTGCCTGGAGATATGGTTTACCCCAAGAATCACCAGTTTTTTACTGTTTAGACTTTCAGTGACCTGCTTTTCCGTGCGGTCAAAATTCCAGTAAAAGACATCCTGACAGGACTCCTCAGCCTCGGTTTCCGAGCGATGACCATGCGAGCTATAAAGAGGCACCAGGATACTTCTTTGCTCCAGCTGGCCAACCAGTTCAGCAACCGCAGGCCGGTCAGGGGCTGCAAAGCTATCGATTAAAACCTGCTTTTTGATGCCACCGTGTACAGAAGCTTCACGGATAATGAACTGCAGAACTTCCAGGGCACCCTGCCCACCGACGTGGAATTCAACACAGCTTCGTTTGAGAATAACACCACCATCAAATTCAATAAATCTGACAGGAAGCGCCTTTATTTCATCAGTTTTGGTTTCGGTATTCACAATTAAACTCTGTTAATTTTAGTTATTTTATTACGCTATGGAAAAAGAAAAGACACACAGCGCCCGGAAAGCAAACATAAATAAAAAACCTGAAGATCAACCGCCATTAACAGCGCGGTCTCTGTATTCCTGATAAATTGAACGGTACTCTTTAAACAACCCTCTGTACTCCTGATTAAAAATTTCTCTTGGAAGTCGGGTTTCAGTGACGACATGCGCCGTATCAAACAGATCCCAATCAGGGCGGCCATTTTCCTGCAGTTCGACTACACAGCTGAAATCTTTTAGCAGTTCTGTCCCCGGCAAAGGTGTTAATACAGTGAAGGTTGGATAGTCAATATCATGGTGTGATATAAACCGTTTAAGCTTTGCGAAGTCCTGTCGGGTATAATCGGTATTGACAACAAATTGTGCAAATATTTCTATCCCTACTTCTTTTGCAACTTTAAGCCCTTCTTCTATCTGACTAAGGTTAATACGCTTATTATATTCTGAAAGGTCTTTTCCTGAGATCGCATCAATACCCACAAATAACCGTTCCAGACCAATTTCTTTCCATGCTTGCAGTGCTTCTTTTTGACGTATGAGTGAGTCAATCCGGCAGTAGCTAAAGTAGCGTTTTTTCAATCCAGCTTCATTTAATGCTTCAGCTAATGCTTTCATGCGTTTGCCATTGATAAAAGCCTCGTCATCAACAAGAAATATAAAATCTTCTTTAATTGTGGCGATTTCATTTACAACCCGCTCAATATCCCGGATCAGATATTTTCCGTCTGTCAGTTGCCAGAGGGAGCAAAAGGTACAACGAAATGGACAACCCACTGAGGTGCGCAACAATGCTATCGGGCGCATCCAGTCAATGAAATACTTCTGCCGGTCTTCACCCGTGATCTCACGGTCCGGTGCGGGCAAGTCATCAACATCAAATTTTTCCTGGGCAGCTCCCAGTTCAAAGGTGCCGTTAACTCTGTGCCATAAGCCCGCTATATCCGTGACACACTGCTTATCCTGTAGCCGCTGAACCACCGTATTAAGCGGTTTTACTCCCTCACCACTCACAACAAAGTCGAGGGCATCAACAAAAAAATCTTCCGGGTGGAATGTCGCATGGTGCCCCCCCGCAATCGTCCAGCAAGAAGAGGATATAGCCTTTACCGTCTTACACACATCAAGGGCCGCTTTCACATGCATGGAAAATGCGGTAACGCCGACCATGTCAGGCTGGTATTCCCTGAGTGTTGAAATAAGATCATTCGGGTGCAGCCGTAAATCCAGTACACGCACATCATGATGGTTCTGTTTAAGGCCTGCGGCCAGATACTCCAGCGCTAGAGGCTCAGCAATTGCACCCAGGTCACTCCCCCAGTCAGCCTCATATTGTGCTCTTGGCCATATCAACAGAACTTTCAAACCTTTCTCCTGGTTTATATTTACGTATAACAAAAATGGAAAACACCAGCAAAGCTGGCATTTCCCATCTACCTGATTATCAGGCAACCTTACTTACAGGTTTTACAACCGCGGTTGCACAACAGCAGGGGGTGCAGCAACATGACGTATCATCACTGGAGCCAAATTTCTGTTCTTCCATTACATGGCGGTCATGAGAGAAAGCACGCTTAATCGAGTTAACATCTTTTGATGTTAAATTAATCGTCATTGGCGTCTGCATATCAGACGCCATGAACATGACATCAGTCTTTGTCAGGTTTCGTGCGCTATCCGTAAGCGAGTTAATATCAACAGGCCGCGTCAGCATTTCTTCAATGGGTGTATCAGGTGTATATGACATGGGAATATCCTCAGTTATCAGTGGATCATCACAGTTAAATTAATTATGGCTAGATCATGTAGTAGTATGGAGTGACAGATACCATCAAGACTTCCATCTACGACACAGATAAAGCCAACAATTAATGAGCTATCAAAAGGTTGATCTTATTATTGGAAACCTCAACCTCTGACTGCCACCTAGATAGTAACCAGCTAATTAAAAACACACTCGGACAGACATACTTAATTAGTTTTTCTTTCTCTATAAGACTGTAGACATACTTTATACGCTGCCGGATCGTAGATAGTCAGGGGGAATCATTACCTCAATATTTATGGCTGTCGATCCATATCAGCACCAACACAGCTGCACGACTGTCAGAGTAAAACCCTGTTATCGCTATCCTCTAAGATCGGGTAGGAGACGGGGTTACCCCCGCCGTCCTCCCACACCACCGGGCACCTCGCTGATTGGTCGCACTGCGCCATGCTCTGCTTTCTGACAGACCCAGTCGCTGCAACATCTTCGCCCGCGTGAACGGCCGCTTCCATTGCCGCCACAGGATCTTGCGCAGATACCGCCGTACCCAGCCATCCAGCTGCTCGAACACGCCTTTGACATCGGCGTGACGGAAGTAGCTGATCCACCCTCGCAGTTTCGGAGCCAGCTCCTTTACCGTCCGGTAGATACGCCAGCCCCACAGCGCCTGCACGGTCATGCCATCCACGCCCGGTGCGCCCTTGTATGGCCTCTGCTGACGTCTGCAGCCCCATCCCGACACCTTGCGATGCCGGTAGCCAGTGGCAGGATTGCAGACCTCCCAGGGTAAGACGCGTGACCTTCACACTTATACCTGCCGCATCTACGTCCGCAGCGTCTGTGCAAATACCGGGCTTTGAAGATAATGGCCTTCTCACCCACTGCGACCGCCTCGTATGCGATTTCTGTTCGTCAGGCCAGTGTTTTGCCTGCAGCTTCCTTCAGATTCCACCTCGCGATGGACACCCTTGCTGTTCGGCTAATCGTTCCCCTTGCCGGGCCGATAGTGGACTTTCACCACCAAGTCATCCAGCCACCACCATGTGTACCGGAACAGCGCCAGTCACGGCGCTACGCGCCATGCCTGGCGCACTACAAAAAAGCCGTACCGGGCTGCCCGGTACGGCTTCAGGAGCGTGCTCAGAGATCGAACAGTATTTCTTAAGGGGATTTCTCTATTGCGCCTGCGCAGGTGGTCAACAGGGCCAGAAAACAACGTACTCGCCAGCACACGACTGCCTGTCTCGGATGTAAGCTTTACTCCGCCACCGCCAGTCGCAGCCCCAGCGCCATCAGTACCGTGCCGGTCATACCGTCAAACACCTTGCTGACGCGTGGTCTGGCCAGCCAGTCGCGGGCGCGATCCACCAGCAGCACGATGCCACCCTGCCACAGCATGGCGATAACAAAGTGAATACCAGCCAGCATAAAGGACTGGGTAATGGCGTTGCCTGCCGGGTCAATAAACTGTGGCAGAAATGCCATATAGAAAACGACGGTTTTGGGGTTCAGCACATTGGACAGAAAGCCTTCTTTGACCGAGCGGCCAAAGCGGAAATCGCTACCCTGAGTAAATTCACCCAGCTGAAAGCCGCCCTGGTTACCCAGTGCAGACCGCCAGCTGGTGAAGCCCAGCCAGATCAGGTACGCCGCACCCACCAGTTTGAGGGCATTAAACGCCCAGGCGGTCTGCGCCAGAATCACCGCAATGCCCACCGCTGACACCGTAGCATGGACAAACAGACCACTACAGATTGCGGTGCTGGTGACCAGCCCATCACGCCAGCCACCACGGGCGCTGTTACGAATCACCACCATGGTATCGACGCCTGGCGAGAGGGTCAGGACGGTAATCGCTGCCAGAAAAGTCAGAAACAGTTCAAGTTCCATCGGGGTACCCGCAGTTACATCAAAAAAAGCTGACTATACGCCGCTACCTGAACACTGGAAAGCCTCGACCAGGTCTGCTCAGGAAAGAGCCGTGCCTGATGGCGCTTCTTCAGCAGGCAAAGCCTGGACAGGCCCTGGCAACAGTTTATCCATCTCTTTCGACCAGACTTCCACCCGGTTTCGCCCCCCCCGCTTTGCCTGGTACAACGCGATATCCGCCTGACTGAGCATACGGGCGTAACTGCTGGCCCCTCGATTGTCTGCCAGACCGATACTCAGCGTTAACTGCAATCCAGGCACTGACGTAATCTGAGGATGTTGAGCAATGCTCAGCCTGAGTGTCTCGCACTGTTCCAGGGCTGCTGCCAGGTTAATCTCAGGAATGAGTAGTGTGAACTCCTCCCCACCCCAGCGAGCCAGCAGCCAGCCCGGCTGCAACTGACTGCGTAGCAGATCCGCCACGACACAGATAGCTTCATCCCCGACCAGGTGTGACCAGCGATCGTTGATCCGTTTAAAGTGGTCAATATCCAGCACTGCCAGCACAAGCGTACTGTGTTGCTGAACGGCATAACGAAAGTGTGCTGCAAAGGCTTCATCAAAAGCCCGCCGATTGGGCAGGCCTGTCAGAGCATCTTCCCTGGCCTGACGCTCAAACGCAGCCGCCTGGCAGCGCAACGCTTCTGTTTGCTGCTCCACCCGTTCATTGAGCCTGCGTTCAACCTGTTGTAACCGGTGCACTCGCCATTTGCTGGCTAACGCAAACAGTACAAGAGCCAGCAACAGCCCCCCTGCCCTGAACCAGGCTTGTTGCCAGATAAAAGGTTGCTTGATAATAACCATAGACGCTTCATTAAGGCCCAGAGGTAGCGACAGGTAACCCGCCTGCACACGCAGCCGATAACGCCCTGGTGGCAGGTTGGTATAATCAACACTGTGCTGTTGACCACGCTCCACCCAATGGGAGTCAAAGCCTTCGAGCAAGGTACGGTAGGTAATATGGCTGGGATCAGTGTAGTTGAGTCCGGCATAACGAACAGTGAGACGTCCGGTACCAGGTGCCAGGGTAAGAGAGGTGGCTAGCGGTTGAGGCTGATCATCAACGCTCACCCCCTCGATCAGTACCGGAAAATCCGTGATTCCCAGACCCAACTTACGCTCAGGCTGAGTCCGGGCGACTCCCATCGCGGTAGCAAGCCAGACCCAGCCCTGCTGATCCAGCACTGCCGATGGACTCGAAGCACCATTAATCTGCGCGGAACCCAGACCATCACTTTTATCAAATACGGTCACAGACAGGTCCGACGTCACGCCATCCAGATAGTGGTTAAGTTCTGCACGATTCAGGTATGTCACCCCGCGGCTGCCGGTCAGCCAGAAGCCCCCTTTGTGGTCAGCAATGGTATGGAAAACCGTATCACTGGGTAAGCCGTCATTGCGGCTGAGCAAGCGCTGCTGTCCATCGCGAAAACGATACCGGACCAGCCCCCGCTCCGTACTCAACCAGAGGTAGCCAGGCTGAAACAGCAAACCAAACACCTTCTCGATATTACCCAGCCCCGACAGATTCAGCTGATGAAAGCGGCCTTCATCAAACCAGTAGGCCGTGCTATTGGCACCCGCCCATATACGCCCTTGCTGGTCATGTGTTAAAACCCGGACAAACTCATCTTCCAGACCATCTTTACTATCCAGATGTTGCAGCTGACCATCAGCCTGTCGCAAGGTAACCCCGAATGGGTTACCCATCCACAATGTCCCCCTCTCATCAAATAACAGCGCCCTGATTTCATTACTGCTTAAACCACTGGCAGCAGTTTCAATCTGTGTGAGCGTTCCGGCTTTCCATTGAAACAGGCCCTGCTTGTCCGTGCCAATCCAGACGCTACCATCCGGACCTTCCGCCAGGCTGAGCACATATAACGCAGTCAGCGAAGCCGGCAGCGAAAACGGTTGCGCCTGGCCATTTTCAATGCGTGACAGACCATGACTGGTACCCACCCAGATACTTCCATCTGAATGGCTGAGCACAGTACGAGCATAGTTCCCTTTGAGCCCACGCTGCGTTGTCCAGTTACTGAACAACGCATCTTTCATCTGAATCAGACCGTTATAGGTTCCCACCCAGATATTTTTCTCCCGCCCCTGCAGTAATGCTAATACCCGAACCTCCGGCACCCCCTGTTCAGCCCCCAGATGCTCCAGCCCAAGTTTGCTCAGACGATAAAGCCCCGATTTGATCGTACCGAACCATAGGTTCCCTTGCTCATCCTGCAGCAAACTACTGACCGCCACTTCCGTCAGCGCCGGTAAAAAAGGCACAAAACGCCCCTGCTCGCGTACCCAGACCCCCTGTGCTGTTGCAACCAGTAACTGTCCATCCTGCTTCTGTAGCAGATCATAAACCGACCCTTCAGGCAGCCCATGCCCCTGGCCAAAGCGTTGTACAGTATCCTCATCAAACTGAAACAGTCCCTGGTCAGCTGCCAGCCAGATGTGCCCCTGTGCATCTTCAGTCAGTTTATGCCCGAGCATATCCGGTAGAACCCATTGATCAACCTCAGGCTGCGCCGCTGAACGCCGATAAATACCCTTTCCCTCCACCAGCAACCAGAGGTCACCGTTTCGGGCGCGCAACATGTGTTTAACGGGACCAACGGCTGGCGTTAATGCCTGCCAGCGCCCCTGGTGGTACCGCGAAAGCCCGCCCTGGGCAGAGCTCACCAGCATAGCGCCATCAACATCAGCCACAGCGGAGCGAATCCCGGATGATGGCAGCCCGGTCACCTCGCCACGGCCAAACAGCTCAAAGCTGACTCCATTGTGCCGGGCCAGCCCCTCTCAGGTTGCCAGCCACAGGTAGCCATCCCCGGTCTGCACCAGGCCATTAATGCTATTCTGGGGCAGACCGTTACTGCTATCCCAGCGCTCAAGGGTATAGTCCAGTAGCGGTGTCGTCAGCTCCGTGGCGTAACTGATACCTGAATACAGGTACACTAGAAATAGTAGATATCTCAGGTTTCTCACAATCTCTTATCCTTTTGCACAAGCCGGTATCCATACCTTCAGACTGTCGGCACAACAGCTTGCCCACAGCCGCATGACCTATTCATATGAGCGATGGCAGGGTATCTCTGCTGTCATGACGAGTCTGACGCCAGTATCATCAGCTCCTGATCCCCCTCCAAAGCAACAGACTCAATCTCTTCCGACCAGGTTTCCACCCGGTTCCGGCCACTGCGTTTCGCCTGATACAAAGCAATATCTGCCTGACTCAGCATTCGGGCATAACTGCTGGCTTGATCGCTGAACGCCAGGCCGATGCTCACCGTCAGTTTCAACCCTGACACAGAGGCTATTAGCGATTGCTCTGCGATCAGCTGCCTGAGCTGGTCACACTGGTGAAATGCATCGCCCGGACTGGCTGTCGGAAAGACCAGGGTAAACTCTTCCCCCCCCCAGCGCGCCACCTGCCAGCCACTGCGCAACTGGTCCTGCAGCAAACCGGCAACGGCACAGATTGCTTCATCCCCAACCAGATGCGACCAGCGATCATTGATCCTCTTAAAATGATCAATATCGATCACTGCCAGTGCCAGCAGTGTCCGCTGCTGAACCGCTGTACCAAAGCCAGTAGCCAGGCGCTCATCAAAAGCACGCCGGTTTGGCAACCCGGTCAGCGGGTCTTCCCGAGCCTGGCGCTCCAGTTCAGCCGCCTGCTGACGTAGCGCCTGCGTCTGTTGTGACACCCGCCGGTTCAACTCCACCTCAATCCGCTGCAGGCGATATACCCGCCATTTGCTCACCAGTGCTACCAGAACAGCGACCAGCAACACCAGCAGGCTTTTAAACCAGGTCTGCTGCCAGTAAAAGGGCCGCTGGATAACTTCCACCGATGTTTCATTCAACCCCCAGAGTAACGGCGGATAGCCAGCCTGAATTCTTAGCCGATACCGCCCGGGCGGCAGGTTGGTATACTCAGCGTTACGTTGGTGGCCTCGTTCAACCCAATGGGCATCAAACCCCTCCAGCAAAGTCCGGTAGCGGATATGGCCAGGGTCGCGGTAGTTCAGGCCTGCATACTGGACGCTAAGCCGTCCGGTTCCTGGTGCCAGATTAACAACAGCAGCCAGTGACCTGGGTTTGCCATCTACCTGCAATTTTTCAATCTGCACCGGGAAATACGTATCGCCAGATCTGAATTTGCGTTCCGGCTGGGCACGCCCGACCCCCATCGCCGTTGCTACCCAGATCTGCCCCCGCTGGTCGATAGTCGCCGAAGGGCTGGAAGCTCCATTTGCCTGCACGGTGGCCAGGCCATCACTTTCATCATAGATATCCACTGGCAGGGCAGATAACTGTCCGGCCAGATAGTCATCAATATCAGCCATCCTGACTTTCATAACTCCGCGGCTACTGGTCAGCCAGAGCCCGCCAAGGCGGTCAGGTACCGCCTGAAATACCGTATCACTCGCCAGCCCTTCATCCCGGGTGATCAGCTCTGCTGTCTGGTCAGCAAAGCGGTAGCGCACCAACCCAAGTTCAGTACTCAGCCAGAGTTCTTCCCTTACAAAGGTCAGCCCAAAAATCCGCTCCACCTCCTCCAGCCCGGATAGCGTCAAGCGATGGAACTGGCCATTCTCAAACCAGGATGCTGCCCTGTTACTCCCTGCCCAGACCCTGCCCTGGGTGTCCTGTGCCAGCACCCAGATAAACTCATCAGGCAAACCATCGGCGATCCCCAGCCTGCGCAGCCTGCCATCGGGCTGCCGAAGTACAACGCCCTGTGGCGTACCCACCCATACAGCACCTTGATTATCGACAGCCAGTGCCCGCACCTCATTACTGTTCAGCCCGCCAACGGTGATCTCAACCGGTGTCAGACGGCCCTGCTTCCAGTTAAACAGCCCCTGACTGTACGTCCCCACCCAGATGCTCCCATCAACCCCCTCTGCCAGGCTGAGGACTGACAACGTAGAATAGGCCTCAGGCAATACAACTGCCGTTGCCTTGCCATCTACAATCCTGGATAACCCCCGGCTACTCCCCACCCAGAGGCTGCCATCAGAGTGACTAAGTACCGTGCGAACATAGTTACCGTTAAGCCCCCGCCGCTCAGTCCAGTTACTGAACAGCGCATTACTGAGGCGAATCAGCCCTGCATTGGTACCAACCCACAGGTTCAACTCTCGATCCTGCAACAGACCCATTACCCGGTTCTGCGGCATCCCCTGTGCATCTCCCAGATGCTCCAGGCCGTGTTCACTCAGGCGATAAAGCCCCGAGTTAATTGTTCCCACCCACAGATCACCCTGGTGATCTATCAGCATACGGCTGACTGACACATCCATCAGAGCCGGGTGTAACGGTGAAAAGTGCCCCTTCTCCCGCTTCCAGACACCCTGAGTCGTAGCCACCAGCAACTGCCCATCAGGTCGCAGTAGCAGGTCATATACAATCCCGGACGGCAGCCCGTGCTCAGTCCCCATGCGTTCGAAGACATCATTATCAAGCAGAAACAGGCCCTGATCAGCCGCCAGCCAGAGCTGTCCTAATTTATCCTCGATCAGTTTATGGCCCAGCACATCAGGTAACACCAGCTGATCTGCATCAGACGTCTCCAGCTGGCCTGCCGGGCGGCGATACAGCCCACGCCCCTCCGTTCCCAGCCACAGATCGCCATTACGCGTTCGTAATATCGAGCGAACCAGGCCAGCGGCAGGCGCTAACGCCTGCCACTTGCCCCGCTTGTAATATGAAAGCCCGCCTTTCACCGTGGTCACCAGCATACCGCCGTTGGTGTCACCGCTAACCGTCCGGATTGCCGAGGATGGCAGCCCCGTTACATCGCCACGACCAAAGATTTCAAACTCGACCCCGTTATAGCGTGCCAGCCCTTCCCAGGTCGCCAGCCAGAGGTAACCATCTCCAGTCTGCACCAGTTCATTAATACTGTTATGCGGTAAGCCATCACTGCTATCCCAGCGTTTGAGAGTGTAATCAGACAACGGACGGGGTTGCTCAGCCGCACTGAGGCTCAGAGAAAGGAAAAGAACAACGAGCAGGGCAACCAGCACTTGCATCGGTACATATCCATTTGCACACATGACAATCGAAAGACCTGCGGCTCACCGGGTAGTGGAAACCGCAACAACAGGTCACAAAAATACCCCCACACAATACTGGGATATCCCGATTACGAACAGTAGCAACTAATTGGAAGATGACCCTGAGCAGCGCCGGGACGCCCTGCCGCTTTGGTGTGATATCGGGCAGACTGGCCGGTCGTTATACTGCCTGCCTCAACCGTCACCGGAGCTCGACTATGGACCTGCTACCCGCTTCCATCAGCCTGATTGATGCCACTGTGCTGATCATAACCGCAGGGGGCACTTCACTGATTACCGCAGCCATGGGCATCGGTGGAGGCGTGTTACTGCTGGCGGTGATGGCGACGATTGTACCTGCCGCCGCGCTGATCCCGCTGCATGGGCTGGTGCAGCTGGGCTCTAACGGTAATCGCGCCTGGCTGACCCGCCAGCATACCCACTGGCCGGTTGTGCGGCGCTTCCTGCTGGGAGCCCTGGCAGGCGCTGTGCTAGCTTCATTCATTGTGGTACAGCTACCGCTGCAGTGGATTCAGCTCAGTGTGGCGGGGTTTATTCTCTATCTGGTGTGGGGGCCGAAACCAGGCAAGCATCAACTAAGCCATGGCGGCCAGCTGGCCGCCGGAGCGCTGACTACTCTGGTTTCCATGTTTGTTGGCGCGACCGGGCCACTGGTAGCCGGATTTATTCACCGTCACGAACTGGATAAACTGGCCACCACCGCCACCTTTGCCAGCTGTATGAGTGGCCAGCACCTGCTGAAAATGCTGGTGTTCAGCGGCGTTGGCTTTGCCTTCTGGCAGTGGTTGCCATTACTGACGCTGATGATCCTGGCGGGCACCCTGGGCTCATGGCTGGGACTAAAGCTGCTGAATAAAATACCAGCCAGCCTGTTTCGCACCCTGTTTCGCTGGAGCGTTACCCTGCTGGCACTGCGGCTGTTATGGCAGGCAATCCTCGGCTGAGCCGCTGACAGATACAGAAAACCCGAGACGTTACCGGCTCGGGTTCTGGGAATACGCAGATTCAACAGGCTGCATCCACTTAACGGGCACAGCAGCCACCACGGTCATCTTTCTGGTGGGAGCGCATTACCTGTTTCGCGGCACAGGCACACTTGCCACACTGCGATGCCACACTCAGCTCCCGGTTCAGATCACGCATGGTGCGTGCCCCCTGATCCATCGCGTCGCGGATCTGGCGATCAGTCACGTCTTTACAGATGCAGATGTACATGGCGAACTCTCTTGTTGAACTGCAATTGATAATACTTATCATTGTGTTCTGTAACAAGATCCATAACGTGAAGAATTTTCATTTAGATTTACGGAGGTCGCCACCGCCCTCTACCCACCCGCTGCCTTAAAGTGCCACAGCCAGATCAGACTGAACCGTGCTGCTACAGGCCAGTACATAACCGGCGGCGATTTCAGCCTCGGTCAGTGTTGCCTGGCTACTTGAATCAACGTCCCCCGCTGTCAGCTGACATTTGCAGGAACCGCACACCCCGGCACGGCAGGCACCCGTTACTGGTACACCCGCCGCTTCCAGCGCACTGAGCAAGGACTCACCGGCACTCACTGCCGCCGTGATACCTGACTGCAACGCCTTAAGCTGATACTGCGCAGCATCCTCTGCAACCTCAGCCACTATCTCTGCTGGCACAAAGCTTTCCTGGTGGAAGAAATTCATATCAAACTCACGGCCCTGTGCCAGCTCACGCAGCGCCGTCATATAACCTTCAGGGCCGCAGCTGAACAGGGTGCGGCCAGCCAGCTCAGGCACCAGCTGCGCAAACAGCTCAGCATTCAGCGGCCCCTGATAATCACCATCACGCGGGCCCTCGCACTGATCAAGCAGGCGCTGTAACTGGAAGTTATCATGCGCCACAGCCAGTCGATCCAGTTCCGCCGCCATAATCACATCGGCTTCACTGCGAGCACTGTAGATAAACTGAATGCTGACCTGCTGCTCGGTATCCAGCAACCAGCGGGCGATCGACAGACAGGGGGTAATACCACTACCCGCCGCCATCAACACCAGCTTCGGTGTCGCCCGGCACTGCTGCAGGGTGAATTCACCGGCCGGTGGTAACGCTTTAAGGGCATGGCCGGGTTGCAGATTATCCAGCAGAAAATTCGATACCCGTCCCTGATCTACCCGCTTCACGGTAATTGATACCGTCTGCGGTTGTGCCGGACTGGAGGAGATAGAGTAGGCACGGTGCAGCAGCTCGTCGGCAATATCTACCTCAAAGGTGATGAACTGTCCGGCCTGGTATTCAAATGGACGGGAGTCCAGATGACGAAATTCAAAAGTCGCGGTATCGGCGGTTTCTTCAGTCCGGCCGATACACAGCAGCGGGCTGAATAGCGCTGCCGATGGGGATGTCTGTTCCATGAGTGTTCCACACAGCAAAAAGGCGGCACTCAGGCCGCCTTGGGATAGCGATTATGCTGAGGCCAGCATCGTTTTCAGATCGTCTTCGGCGTTGTCGATCAGGGTCAGATTGAAGCTGTCCTGCAACACGTTAACCAGATTCTCGGTCAGGAAGCCCGGTACGGATGGCCCAACGCGGATGTTCTGCACACCCAGTGACAGCAGGGTCAGCAACACGACAATCGCTTTCTGCTCGAACCAGCTCAGCACCAGGTTCAGCGGCAGCTCATTGATATCGCACTCAAAAGCGTCCGACAGCGCCAGCGCCAGCTGGATCGCCGAGTAGGTGTCGTTGCACTGACCGATATCCAGCAGACGTGGGATGCCATTGATATCGCCGAACTGCTTCTTGTTGAAACGGAACTTGGCACAGCCCAGGGTCAGCACCACGCAATCATCTGGCACCGCTGCCGCCAGATCGCTGTAGTAGCTACGCTCTGCTTTATCACCATCACAGCCACCGACCAGGAAAAAGTGGCGGATATTACCCTGCTTCACCTGATCCACGACGGCCGGTGCAGCCCCTGCCAGCGCATTGCCACCGAA
>Ga0193950_1000072_pt1 | contig 28145 bp, 22 predicted proteins | sample BB_1_MG_FD_144485 | JGI IMG/M metagenome (GOLD analysis project Ga0193950, IMG submission 144485) | Microbial mat bacterial communities from the Broadkill River, Lewes, Delaware, United States - BB_1_MG | ecosystem: Environmental > Aquatic > Freshwater > River > Microbial mats | place: USA...
GGCTAATCGTTCCCCTTGCCGGGCCGATAGTGGACTTTCACCACCAAGTCATCCAGCCACCACCATGTGTACTGGAACAGCGCCAGTCACGGCGCTACGCGCCATGCCTGGCGCACCATAAAAAAAAGGAGCCCCAGTGGGGCTCCCAAACGACGTACCAGTCATTACCCGAAGGACACACGGGTATTGCGGTGATCAGTGATGGCCAGACTGTCTACACCCAGGCCATCACAGATTTGGTATCGGCCTGCTTACATCCGCAGGCCACCGTCCATCTCGATAACACGGCCGGTAAAGAACTCATTTTCAATAATGTACTGCAGGGTGTGGGCCATCTCGCTCACCTCACCCAGACGACGCAGCGGTACAGCAGACACCAGACGCTCAATCGCTTCCGGCTTCATCTGTGCCGTCATATCTGTTGCAATCACGCCCGGTGCGATCCCACCGGTACGAATACCGTGGCGCGCCAGTTCCCGACCCCAGGCAACAACCATAGTTGCAACAGCCGCTTTCGTCGCCGAATAGTTGGTCTGACCCATATTACCGGCACGGGCAACGGAAGAGATATTCACAATCACCCCGCCATTACCCTGCACAGCCATAATCGCAGCGGCTTCACGGCCACACAGGAAGGACCCCGTCTGGTTTACATCCACCACAGACTGCCACTGATCCAGCCCCATCTTGCCCACCAGCTCGCCATCTTTAACCTTGATCAACATGCCATCACGCATCAGGCCAGCATTGTTTACCAGTCCATTCAACTGACCAAAATCGGCTTTGATCTGAGCAAAGGTACTTTCTACTGCAGCTTCATCGGTGATATTGCACACATAAGCACGTGCTTCACCGCCCTGCTCGGCACAACCGCCCACGGCCTCTTCCAGTGCTGCCGCATCCAGATCAATAAGCGCCAGTTTCGCCCCCTGAGACGCCAGATGTTCAGCCATCGCACGGCCCAGACCACGACCGCCACCGGTCACCACAAATACACTGTCTTTAATCTGCATGGATTGCTCCCTGAAAACGGTAAAGCCGACAAGATGGCGGCACCAATCAATATTTAACATTTACGTTAACGTAAACTTTGATCGATATCCTAGCGTTATTTTTTTAATGAGTACAGGGTTTTCCCCTATCCAGCTTTCTCGACCAGCAAAGCAAGCCCGGCAACCACTTACATAGCCATGACAGGAACTGACATTTCCATACACAACCGGCACAGACCACACACCACCCTCCCTCTAAACTGCCGCATATTCACTGTGCAAACACCTGACAAGATGACGCTTAATAAGGACATACCACCATGCCTGCAACAATCACACTGCATAAAGTCACCAGCTTCACCTGCCTGTTCAGTGCCGCCGCTTTGCTAAGTGGCTGTGGTTCAACTGCCGCTCAGTACCAGCCTCTGGTTGATGGCCCCCGCAACCAGCAATACAGCAACGACCTGTCGGCCTGCAGCCAGCTGGCCGAACAACGCAAGTATATTAATGACGATGTCAAATCCGAAGCTCTGCTCGGTGCAGGTATTGGAGCAGTAGTCGGCGGACTGGAAGATGGCAGTTCAGGACTGCTGGCAGGTGCACTGGTTGGCGGTGCAACCGGTGCCGGAGGCCGTGCATGGGATACCCGTGAGGAACGTAAACAGATTGTAATCAGCTGTATGCGTGGTCGCGGCCACAAGGTTGTCGGCTAACAGCACCGCACACAGCACCCAGGTGCACATCACCATGTGATTTCGCACCTGCCCCCCTCTCCAGCCAGGCCTATGTTGACAGCCTCCCTGCTAAATTCTAAGATCACCAAAACAAGTACCGTACGGTACGGTACTTGTTTTGAAGCACAACAGCCCCAACACAAAATGCGATTCATAAGGGAGTATGTCATGAGAAAGTCTGTCATTCTGAACATCGCTGTCGCCACAATCGCTCTGGCCAGCGCTACTTTTTTCTATGCTCAATACCAGACATCACAGCACCTGATCAGCCTGCACCACCAGGCAACAGAAACAGGGCTGATAGCGAACCCCAGCTGGCAACCTCCGACAACACTGCCAGCCCCTGTGCTGCGTTACTTCAACTTTACCTTCCCCGATAAGATCCCCCGGGCCGCTGTTATCAAAGTAGAAATGAGCGGCGAATTTCGCCGCCCGCAACAAGATACGTTCAGCTTTACCACCGCCAGACAGACCCTGACACCCGCTACTCCCGCAATGGTTTTTGAAGCCAGAACCCCGGTATTCAGCAACATATGGGCCCTTGCCTATGACGCCTACCTGAACGGGCAGATGGAGATGAAAGCCAAAATCCTGTCTGCCCTGACAATCATGGAACAGCCTGCAACCCCCGAGCTTGACCGGATATCGTTACGGCGCTGGTTACTCGAAGCACCGCTTTACCCCCAGGCACTCCTGCCCAGCCGTTATGTCCGCTGGGAGGCCATTGATAATAACCATGCCCGCGTGATCGCCCGGTACAAAGGCCTCACCACCAGCCTGATTGCAGACATTGATGCTCAAGGTAAACTGAAGAGCCTGCGGGCTGAAAATGATGGCGACCTGACAACCCCTTACCATGGTTCAGGTGAGTATGCGGCTCGCTCAGACTACCGAATGATCAATGGTATGATGATCCCCCATAAATTCAGCATCGCCCGACATGCTAAGGGTACCGACTACCCATTCTGGCATGGTGAAATTAATGACTACCAGATCAGCTACTACCCATAGGATATAACGTGTCAAAAAGAGATCAGCTTATCTGCGCCGCAATGACGCTACTGGTTGAACAAGGCAGCATGGCGTTCAGCATGAACGCCCTCGCTCGCCACGCAAAAGCATCCAAGGAAACGCTATACCGCCACTTCGGCAATAAGCAGGGGCTGTTTGAAGCCATTATCAGTGAAAACGCCGTACAAGCCGGACTGTTGCAGGACTTCCTGGCAGATAATCCAGACAACCCGGAAGGCTTCCTGGCCCAGTTCGGCGAAACGCTACTGCAATTTCTGATGAGCCCGGGCTCTATCGTCATCAACCGTATCGTTATCGCAGAAGCAACCAGCACCCCCGAACTTGCTGCCATACTGGAAGAACATGGCCGCCAGAAAGTTGCCAGACACATCAACCAGCAATTCGAGCACTACCAGCAGAGCGGACTGATTAACCCACAGTCGGCACAGTCACTGACCATATTTCTGGGGCTGCTATTACAGGACTCGCAAATCAAAGTGCTGGACGGTTCAGCCCCGCCTTTAACGAGTGAAGAAGCCCGCAGCCGTGCAGCAGAAGCCGCCAGCCTGTATCTGAAACTGTTCAACAACTGACCCCGGCCACATATTCCATGCTCGCGACATACGCCAAACGTGCAAAGTTGTTCCGATTTGTAAACAGAATGTAAATTAAACTTCCCGTTTACCATAAATCGCGCTAGCGTAAGCGAAAATAAGAATAAACGCTCGGGAACACCCGACCTGCAGGATACAACCGAACGATGCACAGCGATGCAACAATACTGGTCATAGATGATGAGGCAATCACCCGCGAGTGCCTGAGCAGTTACTTCGAAACTGAAGGTTACCAGGTATTCTGCGCCGAAACCGCCGAACAGGGCGAAGGGATTCTCAGAAGTGAAGCGATCGATGTCGTACTGCTGGATATCCGCCTGCCCGGCAAAGATGGCCTGACGCTGACCCGCGAATTGCGAGTACACAGTGAAGTCGGGATCATTCTGGTAACGGGTCGACAGGATGAGGTTGACCGGCTGATCGGGCTGGAGTGTGGTGCTGATGACTACGTTACCAAACCTTTCAACCCCCGTGAAATTCTGGCCCGCAGCAAAAATCTGATCCGCCGGGTACGACACAGCAACAGCAAACCCACCGACGCCCTGCCACAAACCCTGAAACAGTTTGACCGCTGGAAGCTCAATATGGACCGCCGTCAGCTGCTGGATGAGCGCCAGCAGACCACCCAGCTGACAGAAGGCGAATTCAAGCTGCTTAACTGCCTGATGGACAACAACAGCCAGGTGATGAGCCGGGAACAGATTCTGGACCATATCCGTAACCGGGAATGGGTACCCACCGACCGCACCGTTGATGTTCTGATCGGCCGCCTGCGCCGCAAGCTCAACGATGACCCAGCCAACCCTCAGCTGATTCTGACCGTTCATGGTGCCGGTTACCTGTTTACTCCGGTCCCCTTTGAGCTGTGAAATCATCGGTCAGTGCCGCCCTGCTGAGCCTGCTACTAAGCACCAACAGCCAGGCTGAACGCCCCCTCAAAGCTTGCGGCCACCCTTTTTACCCACCGGTATCCTGGCACAGCCAGGGCGAACTGACCGGGCTGGCCCCGGCGGTCAGCCGCCAGCTGTTTGCTGAACTGGGCTACCAGGTACAACTCAGTGCTGACAGCAACTGGAAACGCTGCCTGCTGGAAGTAGAACAAGGCAACGCCGATATTGTAGTCGCGGCTTTTCGGACAGAGCAACGCCAGACCTGGCTGCACTTCAGCCAGGTTCCTATTATTACCGACCCAATCACCCTGTACGTTAACAACCAGACCCCCCTGCGCTATGAGCAGCTTGATGACCTGAAAGGCAAAACCGTCGGCCTGCTGCTTGGCGACAGCTTTGGCGATACCATTGATCGCTTTATCCAGCGTCATAACACCATCGAATATGTCTCACAGGGTAAACAGAACTTCGCCAAACTGGCGGTGGGCCGCATCGACTATATGCCACTGGGCCAGCTCAGCGGCAACCTGCAACGTACCCGATTGGGCTTCAGTGACCAGGTACGGGCACTGGATACCATTATCACCACCGAGTACTACTACCTGGCACTGGGCAAACACAGCCAGCTGCAGCGGCACCTGCCCTACCTCAACCAGCGCCTGCTTGAAATGCAGCAGGACGGCAGCCTGGCCCGGCTCACCCGCCAGTACAGCCTGCACTACCTGAATCAGGCCCAGCAATGAACCTGCCAGACTGGCTTCATACTCTCACCGGTTACGCCCGCCAGCACCCGCTGGGCTACCGCATGATGGCTTACATCAGTGCCTGCAGTTTTATCTTTATTCTGTTCTCAACCGCCGTGCAGCTCTCGCTCGATTATGGCCGGGAGCTCAGAGTAATCGATCAGCAAGTCGAACTGATCAACCGTAGCTATCTGGCCAGCCTGGCAAAAAGCCTGTGGGATCTGGACCAGGCTCAGGTGGAGCTGCAACTGCTGGGCATCCAGACCCTGCCCGATGTCACCCATGTTCAGTTACGCAATGTCCAGACCGGCAGCATACTCAAACTACCCAGCCAACCGCCACGGGACAGCCGCCAGCTCAGCGTGCATCAATTCGAACTGATTCATACCACCAGCAGCCAACAGAGCCGAAACCTGGGCCAGCTACAGGTCAGCTTTGATCTGCAGGCCGTCGTCGCACGGGTCTGGCAAACAGGCCTCAGCAGCCTGCTCAACCAGGCACTGCTGGTATTACTGATAGTGGCCGTCATCATGATCATTGTGCAGCGCCAGATCACCCGCCATCTGGAGGGCATGGCCAATTACAGCCGTGAGATTGCCGCAGGCAGGTTCGACAGCAGCCTGAAGCTGGACCGGACCAAACCCGAGCGGCCTGATGAACTGGACCAGCTGGCACAGGCTCTGAACGATATGCGTCAGGCAATCCGCCAGGATCGCGACCAGCTACAACTGATGGTAGAGCGACGCACCGCCAGCCTGCGCCAGGCCAAAGAAGCTGCCGAGCAGGCCGACAAGACCAAATCACAATTTCTCTCCACCATGAGCCATGAAATCCGCACCCCGATGAATGGCATGCTGGGGATGATACAACTGCTGGAAAGCAGCCCACTAAGCAGTGAGCAGCGCCAGCAGATGCATGTATTGCACGACGCCACCGACGCTCTGCTGGAAACCTTTGACCATATCCTGCAATACGGCCAGCTGGAAGAAGGAGGCTGGGTTGCCCGCGATACCCGCTTCGCACTGCCTGCGCTTCTGCAAAGCCTGATCAGCCTGCTCTCGCCAGGGGCAGAGCATAAACAGCTGACACTCAGACTGGAAACTGACCCCCTGCTGGCCGAACAGTATTTCGGGGCAGCCGGTAGCCTGCGTCAGATTCTGACCAACCTGCTCAGCAACGCGATCAAATTTACCGATAGTGGCCAGATCACCCTGCGTTGCCAGCAACAACCGAACGGCTGGTTACGCTTCGAAGTGCAAGACACCGGAATAGGAATCGCTCCCGCCCTGCAGCAACATATTTTCGACCGATTTACCCAGGCGGACGAAAGCATCACCCGCCGCTTTGGAGGGACCGGGCTGGGCCTGGCGATCTGTCGTCAACTGGCACAGGCGCTGGGTGGCCAGATAGGCCTGACCAGCAGCCCCGGCCAGGGCAGTTTATTCTGGCTGGAGCTACCTATGGCCGCCTCAGCCGACAGCACAACTTCAGCGGCAGAAACCAGTACAGGCAACCAGCAACAAACACCCGCATTGCAGATACTGCTGGTAGAAGATGTAGAAATTAACCAACAGGTGATCCTCGGTCTGTTAAGCCAGCAACCCCACCAGATCACCATCGCAACTGATGGTCACCAGGCGCTGCAACTCAGCCAGCAACACAGCTACGACCTGATTCTGATGGATATGCACCTGCCGGGTCTGAGCGGGCTGGAAGTCAGCCAGCATATACGTATCGATGCCAGCAACCCGAACCATAACAGCCCGATTATCGCCCTGACTGCCAGCGTCCGCCCCGATGAAGTGTCTCAATACCTGCAATCGGGATTGCAAAGCGTCATCGCCAAGCCTGTGCGTCAGACACAGCTTCTCCAGACAATCGCCCAGTACCACCCGGCCAATAACCACTGCGTGCCGCCGACACCGCAGCCCGACTCCGCCCTGTCCGCCGCACCACCACTAATAGACAGCAGTGTACTGGAACTTCATCGAGAGATGCTGGGAATACGCAAAGTCACCGAGCTGATGCGAAGCTTTCAGACCTTGATAAACACCGATTGGCCCGCGCTACAGCGTAGCCTGAGCGATGACGATCTGTATGAGGTCGCCCAGCTGGCACACAAAATGGCCGGAGCCTGTGATACCCTGGGGTTCAGCCTGGCCAGCCAGCAGTTACGTAAGATGGAAAATCAGGCCGATACAGGCACTGTGCACCATTGCCAGGCGCTGATACCGGTTCTGACACACACCCTGGATGCAACACTCAAACAGGCAGACAAGCAGGCACAGCCCTGAAACGGGGCTAAGCGACAGTACTCAGGCACTCTCTATGTTGCCACGCGCCTGCTCAATATCATGACGGGCCATAAAATCCAGTACTGACTTATGATCTTCAATAATGGCATGGTCGCAATCATTATAGATCTCCAGCGTCTGGCCCCACTGCGTCGCGAACACCCAGGGAAGCTGAGCATAAGTATGCAACATATAGAGCTTGCGGGTACCCGTTACATCCCTGACCAGCACCCCGGAGTGAATATACTTTTTGTCCTGTTTACGGCGCATAAATACTGCCGCAGCCTTATGGTTATCCTCACCAAAGGCGCTCTCGTACATCGCCAGCTTATCCCGCGTATACACAAAACAGCTTTCATGGAGATCGGTACGTGCCTCAGCCAGCACACTGTTCAACGACAAACGCTCAAGAATCTCATAAAGCCCCTTACCCTGAGTCAGGCCACACATAATCAGCGAATCACGAACATTATGGTGGCCTGCAGTGCAGGCAGATGTCAGCCACTGAGTAAAGTCAATGGAGCAACGCCACAACTCAGAGTTTGAAACAGCCAGATAGAAACCATCATTCAGGCAGGCACGGGCAAAAAGCTTGGCCTCGACAGTCTCCTCCTCTGAAGGTATCGAGCGGATCCACTCACTCAGAGCCGCTTCGGTTGCATGAATAATATTAGCCTCGCCAACACTGTTGAGGGTACGCATCTCTGGTGAAGACATCTGCTTACTCCATTAAAAATTAGAAAAAACACTATAGTTTTTTGCTCAATTTTTAACTCAGCCTAAACCGCCATATCCAGACAGCCCACACAAGCGCAGCCCTGCAATCTCATTTAACCAAACACAGCCTGCATCAACTGCTTCACCAGCCCATCCACCAGCATCATCACCTTATCCAGCAGCCGATCAACCAGGCTGCCTTCAGCCACAGATTGCGCAGCGATCAATGGCACCTCACGCACCACCGTATCACCATTGCGCCAGCGGGCTACACCTACCACTTCACCTTTACGCAGTGGCGCGCTTAGCACCGGCTTAAGCTGAAATTCGGGCACCAGCTGCACACCAACTGTACGCCGAACCGTAGCAAACACATCATCAGCCACCGTCACAGCAATCTGCTTACGGTCTCCCATCCAGACCCGTGCCGCCAGCAGGCTCCCGCCCTTCTTTGCCACCTGTTTCGTGGTATAAAACCGAAACCCGAAGTTCAGTAACTTCCGGGTTTCCTGGATTCTTGCATCAGCACTGCTCGTCCCCATCACAACACTAATCAGGCGCATCTCCTCATTACTGCCAGAGGCTGCCAGGCTATAGCCCGCCTGCGAGGTATAACCCGTTTTACCACCATCTACATTCAGTGACTTATCCCACAGCAGGCGGTTACGGTTGTTCTGTTCAATCCCGGCCCAGCTAAAGCTTTTCTCACTATAGATCTTATAAATATCCGGGGTATCAGCAATCAATCGCTGCAACAGTACCGCCATATCCAGCGGCGTGGTCGCAATCCCCTCACCATCCAGGCCATGGGCATTAACAAAGTTGGAATTCGCCATCCCGATCTGCTGAGCCCAGCTGTTCATCAGGCTGACAAACGCCTCCTCACTGCCTGCCACATGCTCGGCCATCGCCACGCAGGCATCATTGCCCGACTGAATCATAATTCCGCGTGCCAGATCAGCCACCGTCACCTTATCACCAGGCTTGATAAACATTTTCGAGGAGTCGGGAAATTTACGCGACCAGGCATTGGAGCTGACCATTACCTGGTCTGTAAACGTCAGACGTCCCGCCTCAATCTCCTGGCCAATCAGATAGGCCGTCATCATCTTTGTCAGACTCGCCGGGGCCATCTGAGCATCGGCATTTTTCGCCGCCAGAATCTCCCCCGATCGAAAGTCCATCAGTACATAGCCTTTGGCCGCAATCGCTGGTGGTGCAGGCACCACCAGCTGGGCAGATACAAACGGGCTGAGCGTCAGAAGCGCGCAGCCAACCAGAGCAGATTTAAAGTGTCGTTTTCTCAGCATGATGAGCTCACAGTTGTGCCAGCCGTGTAGCAGTTGAAATAATCGCCCACCCTACCCTGGCCTTGCGTACTACAAGCTGAACGACCGTTTAACTATCCTCACATAGGCGCAACCTGCCTGTGCGTGCTAGCACAGCTAAATGTTTAAAATAAAAACATACATTCATTTAAAAACTAAAATGCAAATCATGGATTAATTATCGAACAATAATTAAATTATTTTTTGATCAACACAAAACCTTCTCTTAAAAAAACAATATAAACTAATGAGTACATTATAATAACTAGTTCCTTGGAAGTAACAAGAAACATGGTATTGTTCGATAGAGAACTCATGAATATATTTCTCTCCGCCACAGAATTATGAGTGGTATCTATCGCTGTTTTATTTAAACAACAGTTTAGATCAGGACTATTTAATTACAGGAGTTGTAATGAAAAACGTATTTAAAGCTGCAGCAGTAATGGCAGTAGCAGGCACCATGTTCAGCACCAGCGTAATGGCTGAAACTGTAACTATTCCGGTAGAAGCTGAGATTGTAGAAGCACTGACACTGACAAAAACCCGTAATATGGATTTTGGTACAGCTACACGGCCTTCCGGTTCTACCGCCTCTGTCACCCTGAACCACGCTAACCTTGCTACCGGCGAAGGCACTACAACGTCCGGTTACTCCAGCTCTGGTGAGTTCACAGTGACAGGCACCTCCAACCCGATCACCATCACCTTCCCTGACTCCATCACCATGACCAACGGTACTCCAGCTCAGGACATGGTTGTTGATAGCTTCACCCACGACTACGACGGCACCAGTACCGTTGATACCCTGCAGCGCATCCGCGTCGGTGGCAAGCTGAACCTGGCTGATGGCCAGGAGTCCGGCTCCTACAGCGGCAACCTGGTTGTCACTGTAAACTACTAATCACTCCCTGTACGTGATTAAAAAGCCTGGTGCCTGCACCGCCAGGCTTTTACAAAAATACCAAGTCCGCATGAGACTGACTGTACAATTAACAACCACAACTGAAAAATTATTTTAAATAAATCATAAGCATTACATAGGGTATTTATGAAACATATAAAAACAAAATTAGTCACCATTATATTGATATCAATCAGTTTATTTTCTGGCTCATCATTTGCCCAAATTGAAGTATTTCCACACCGCATAGTATTCGAGCCGGGAATGCGCTCTGCCGAAGTTATACTTAAAAACACCGGAACCACACCTGCCAGTTACCGGATGGGCTGGAGTGATATTGTTTATGATGTAAACCTGAATGCACGGCAGATTAATGAAGATGAAGGCCTGCGTAAAACACCAGCAGCGCAAAAAATGATCCGCTTTGCCCCCCGCCAGGTTGTTATTGCGCCAGGGGAAAGTCAGTCAGTTCGAATGCGACTGCGTCGCCCCAAGGGTATCACTGCCGGTGAATATCGCTCACACTTCCTGTTTCGTGAAGAGTCCGACGCTCAACCCCGAAAAAAAGTCCAGTCTGGCAGCGCGGCTACCGTTTCACTCAGCGTGGGTATGACCATTCCACTGGTCGTTCGTATCGGTAAAGGCCAGCCAGAACTGACCCTCAAACATGCCCGGGTCCAGCCACCAACAAAACGCTACCCCCATGGCCTGCTGGAAATGAACCTGGAGCGCAGCGGCAGCTACGGTATCTATCTGGACACCCAACTGACGTTTAACACCAGCGCGGGCACCATCAACGCTCTGCACAGTAAGGGTCGCGGCCTCTATACCGATACCAGCCAGTACACTGTTCGCCAGGCATTGCGCCAGTCCCCGGCTTCCGGCCAACCATTGCAGTTGACGCTGAGCTACAAACAGCGCAATGGCGAGACCCACGAGTTTACCACCACAGTGACCATGCCCTGACCTGCCCGCTGACACATAAACCGGGCCTGCATCTGTGTGCAGGCTCTGTTGCCATGCTACGGACTCATCACTGTGCTTCCCCCTCTGCTGCTTCTGCGCTGGGTTGTCTGGCTTTTCGCCGCCACCCTTAATCTGCCTGCCCAGGCCACACAGGCCATTGCCGAAGTTCAGCATAACCTGAATGACCCCGCCAGCACTGAAGATCTGATATTGAAAGTAAAGGCCAGCGGAAAAATACTGAGCAACGATTTACTGGCCTTCTCCCGCAACCAGCAACTTTATATTCCACTGACCGAGCTAGCCCAGCTGATTGGTATGCCAGTGCAACTCAGTGGCCCCCCATTACAGCTCGAAGGGCTGGCTTCTCCGGTACAGCAGCCATTTCACTTAACTGCCGATACAACCAACAGGCTGGAGTACTCAGTACAAGGGGAACCCGTACAACGCTGGCCTGCAATCGACTGGTTAAGCGATATGCTCGAACTGGAGGGCGAGGTCTTTGTCAGCGTCAGCGTTGCCGAAGCACTATGGCCTATTCAGCTGCAATATCAGGCCAGCAGATTAATGTTGATTGTTATCCCCCAGCGTAGCCTGCCCGAGCTGGAGCAGCGTGAACGACAACGCTATCGTGAGTTGAAACTGCGCCCTCAACTACGCAAAGACAGCTTGCTGGCCAACGTAGAACCCTACGCCAGCTTTTCGCTACCACTGTTTGAGTGGCGTTATGTCTATAAACAGAGCAACAAGAGCAGCCAGCTCGACCTGACCGCTCGCCAGGATCTGTTCAATCTGGGCCATCTCTGGCAGGTCAGCCTCAGTGAGCCCTCCAGCAGTACAAAGCCTGCTATAAGCATCCAGCGCTGGCGAGCACACTACATCGCCGCGGGGAAACAGCTCCCACCGCTGGCTGGCGGAATTCGTGCGCTGGAACTAGGTGACCTCAACCTGCCCGGCTCACAGGCCATTGAGGGTGGCGAACAGGGTCGCGGGCTCTATCTGTCAACATTTCCAGAGCGTGATGACATCTTTGAAGCACAGCAGATCATAAACTCAGCCCCGCCCGGCTGGGAGGCTGATCTTTACATCAATGGTCAGCTGATCGCTCACAGTCAGGTGGATGAAAGTGGCCAATATCAATTTGATCTGTTCCTTACCCCAGGCGTTAACCGGGTGGATGTCCGCCTCTACGGCCCCTATGGCGAGAAAAAAATCGACCGATTCACCTACAACCTGGGCAATGATTATCTGCCCCGAGGCCAGTGGGGCGTCTCACTGGCCGCGATTCAACCCGGCCACTTCACATTCAGGCAGCAGCAGAGCGACCAGAAATCCACCGAATACAGAATGGTACTGGGCTATGGCGCAGGGCCTGCCGTGAACACCAAATTCTACTGGTACCACACCCAGCAGAGCCTGAGCAACACCAGTAGCCAGATGACAGATACCCTGGGCTGGAGTGCTGATGGTCTGTATCAGGGTATCTACTGGCGCTGGTTACAGCTGTTTGAAGGCAACAGTCACTATGCAGATTTTCAACTACGTAAAGCAATACCGGGCTGGAACTGGCAGGCAGGGTTATCCTACCACCCACGCTGGCAAGGTTTTCGGGAAAACCGGCAGAACAGTGCAGCAACAGCAAACCTGCTGGCAGAGCACCACTTACGCTTTAAAAAGATAAATTCCACCCTTGGTCTGAAATACCAGTTCCAGAAACAGGCAAGCGCCAATCAGCATACAGCCACCCTGTACCAGCGATTTCGCCTGCGGCACTGGAACCTGAACACCCGCCAGCAATGCCGCTTTCAGACCAGCTACAGCTGTCGCTTAAGCCACGTGCTACGCTATGAGCGAAATGGCACCATGCTCGGCATGGAGCACCATGGGCAGTTTAAAGCCGATTACAGCCAGCACCAGTTTCAGTTAAAGAGCTACCTGTCGCTCGACCGCCTTCTCCGCGCCGACCTGTTTGCCGAGCCTCGCCCCCTGAAAAAGCCAGGCCAGTCAGCACCCTGGCTATCCCAGCTACAGCTCAGCACCAGCTACACACGCACCCTTACCGAGCAGGCCCAGCACAGTGACTGGGGAGAAAGCACTGCCCTCAGCCTGATCTGGAGCCATAACTTTCAAGGCCTCAAGGCCAGCGCATCAGTGCAATGGAACAACAGCAGCGGCCTGAGCGGCTCGCTCTCACTTAGCGGTCAACTACTGCCTGCAGAACAAAGCTATACCGCCAGAGCAACAGCGCTGAACCACCCCGCCCGGATCAGAATGTTCAATGACAAAAACTACGACGGCCAGTTCAGCCCGACAGACAGCCCCCTGACCCGCAGCCGCATGCGGCAACGGGGCGGCGCAACGCCATTCACCGATGATCAGGGAGTTATCTGGACCAACCTGTCATCAAAAACACCACTGGAAGAGGATTTTCGCACACTGGATGACCCCTATCTGGTGGGCGTTAATGCCGCCACCTCCTACAGGGCCCGTGAAGAGAGGGTACTCAAAATCGACTGGCCACTGATCGAAACCGGCGCGGTTGAAGGCACCTTGAGTGATGCCCGACAACGGCCACTATCCTCATACAAACTGCTGCTGATCAGTACCGAAACAGGCAGCAAAGCAGGCGAAATCATCACCAGTTCAGACGGGTTCTTCGTATTCGAATTTGTTCGGCCAGGCCACTATCAGGTTCACCTTGATCTGGGCGAGAGCCAACAGTTGCTCAGCGAAGTCGAAGTACTGCAGGAGGACCCCTGGCCCATCCTGGAGCTGACGCTTACAGAGTGATCAGGTGCGCCTCCAGCGCCACTTTCACTTCTGGCAGCAGCAGGTTCTGCTGCGCCAGCAGTTCGCCCACCAGCTGGGCCACTGCAGCACGGGTAGCATCATCCGCACTGGCCAGCCACTGTGCTGCAGCCTGACAACAGTGGTCCGCACTCTCAGCCTGCTCCAGCGGCAAGCCCAGCGCTTTAAGGTGGTCAAACAGATCATCCTGGTCCACCAGGTCTGCAATCATCATGGTTATTATCTCCAAAAACAGAAAACCGGCGCAGTCACCTGCGCCGGTTGCTTAATATCAGATCAGGCGCGATTAAGGCAACTCGCTACGTAAACCTTTATAGACACTCACACACATCAGCAGCAGGATTACCGTAAACGGCAGGCCTGTTGTTACCGCACCGGCCTGCAGAGCAGACAGTGCCTCAGCGCCACCACCGAACAGCAGTACACCAGCGATCAGGCCCTGGATAGTGGCCCAGAACACACGCTGGCTCACTGGCGCATCAGTTTTACCACCGGAGGTGATACTGTCGATAACCAGAGAACCTGAATCAGATGAGGTAATGAAGAACACCAGCACCAGCAAAACCGCGATACCGGACGTCAGCTCTGCCAGTGGCAGGTTCGCCAGCATCTGGTACATCGCCAGGGAGACATCACCCACGCCCTTGGCCAGCTCACCGATACCCGCCTGCGCCTGATCCAGTGCAGAACCACCAAAGGTCGCCATCCAGATAGCAGACAGGAGCGTCGGGATAACCAGAACCGCAGTCATAAATTCACGTACGGTACGGCCACGTGATACACGCGCGATGAACATACCCACGAATGGGGACCAGGAGATCCACCAGGCCCAGTAGAACACTGTCCAGCCATGGAACCAGGTTTCATCTTCACGACCCACCCAGTTACTCAGCGGGATAATGTCACGGGCATAAGAACCCAGCACTTCACCCAGGTTACCGAAGAACGCCATGATAGAACCGGCGATGATCACGAAAACCATCAGTACCAGTGCAATCACCATGTTGATATTACTGAGCAGCTTAACACCGCCATCCAGGCCACGAACCACGGAGATCAATGCCACAGCGGTTACCAGGATGATCACCGCCACCTGAGTCGCAATGCCGTTCTCGATGCCGAACAGGTAGTTCAGGCCACCGGAGGCCTGCTGTGCGCCCAGGCCCAGCGATGTCGCCAGACCAAACATGGTCGCCAGTACCGCCATGATATCAATCACGTGACCGACAGGCCCCCAGACACGCTCACCAAACAGTGGGTAGAAGGCTGAACGCAGCGTCAGCGGCAGGCCTTTGTTGTAAGTAAAGAAACACAGTGCCAGACCCACAACGCCATAGATTGCCCAGGGGTGCAGACCCCAGTGGAACATGGTCGCGCCCAGTGCAGCGGAGGCACCTTCAGGGGTATTAGCTGCGGCATTAAGCGGAGTACCATACCAGTTGGTGTAGTAAGCCACCGGCTCAGCCACACTCCAGAACATCAGCCCAATGCCCATACCCGCTGCGAACAGCATGGAAAGCCAGGACAGGGTACTGAAATCAGGTGTTGCATCAGCGCCACCCAGACGAATTTTGCCAACCGGCAGAAGAATTACAGCGATACAGAATAGAACGAAGACATTACCACCGCCCATGATCAGCCAATCAAAGTTATTGATGGACCATGTACGCGCGCCTACCAGCATTTCCTTAGATTGCGAAGGAAAAAGCAACGTGGCAACAATGAACAACACAATGAGAACAGCACTGGTGCCAAACACTGGATTATGAACATCCATGCCCAGTATTTTTACATTGTCTTGCCCCACCTGGTAATCGGTATCATAAGCATTTGATACCTTCGTATGATCGGTCATACAGCGATTCCTCGGGACTTGTTTTTATTTTAGAGAGCCAGCCATCAAGTGATGGGGCCTCCCTAATACTACGAACTGACCAGGCGGCAATCTGCCTGTTAGCGACACTTACATTGCTATTGTAGACAACACTTGAAAATGCCCTCGTTTCAGCCACACCAATTACACATATGCAGTGCAGCATAGCCGTTCAGGGCGTTACCATACGGCTGCGATGGTTAGAACACAAAAGACTTTTCACGACCAAAGTCGCAGACAGCCACAACAAGCCCGCGATCGGTAAAGACCGCTGGATAAACGTCAGCAAAAAAAGGAAAAAAGGAGGGGATGGCGATCCCCTCTTATATAAAGGACAGATAACAGCTGACGACTCCTGTCAGCCGTTACATGTTGGGTGGGGTTAGAAAGAGCAAGAAGGCGATTCAAGCCCTTTCGTCGTGCCGTGAAGCATCTTCATCATAACCAGACTGCTTCCTCAGGGCTGCTTGTAACCGACAAGAGTTCCGCTGAATGCGACAGACTGTTCAGACTGTCGTATTCAGAACAGTCAGTGCGGTAACACCTCAGATTCGGGCACTGAATCTGCCACGGGCTCATAACAGACTCTGTTTTTGCCTGACCACTTAGCGATATAGAGCTGCCGATCAGCCAGCTGTAACAGCGCATCACTGCTCCGATCGGGCCCAGAATGCTCAACCAGGCCAATACTGACAGTCAGCCCGAAAACTCGACCATCAGCCAGTGACACCTCCCAGGCTGCAACATTACGACACAGCTGCTCCAGCACAATAACGGCCGTTTCCAGATCAGTGTCCGGTAACAGACAGGCAAACTCCTCACCACCGATCCGGCCAATACAGTCCTGCTCACGCAAGCTCTGCTGGCACCCCCAGGCAAACACCTGCAGTGCCTGATCCCCTCCGGGGTGACCGTAGCGATCATTGATCTGTTTGAAATCATCAATGTCCAAAATGGCCAGGACAAAGCGGCCTCTGCCTTCAACATGCTGGCCTAGCTGACGGTAAAACGCTGCCCGATTGGCCAGGCCGGTCAGATGGTCTGTTGCTGCCATCAGCTCTAACGCTTCGGTACGCTGAGCGACCCGCTGCTCCAGCAGGCCCTTGCTCTGCAGCAGCGCCGAAGAGTGACGCCGGTTTTGTACATAGAGCACCAGCATTACCAGAAATGCGAGCAACAGCACCAGCATAAAACTGAACAGGCTGACGGTCTCAACAAAATAGGTTTCATAGAATGGTACTCGCTCGAACAGTACCTCAGCCCCCGGTGGCAGCTGAGTTTTCGAAAGTCCGGCTTTTTCCAGCGCCTGGGCATCAAACACCACCCTGGAATACACACCCCGTGGCCGCAGTCGCACAGGCGCACCATTAGCAATAAGCTGTAAAGCCAGGTTCAACGTATCCCTGGCTGACTGTTCCGGGCTCACCATATTGCCGCCGATAACACCGGTTCCCAAATAGGTACGGTAGAGCCCAAACACCGGCCCGGGCGCATGAGGGATCAGTTCTTCCAGCACCTCTCTGGGAATATAGCGGCTATCATCAGGTGCCTGAAAATACACCGTGTACAGTACAATCGTATCTTCAGGTAATCGCGACACAGCCCGTTTCAACTCAGCCAGGGGGAGGTCCAGCAGCTGTCGAACCTCAAGCCCTGGGTAATACTCATCAAATGCCTGCATCAGGCTGGCAGTAAAAGACCTGGCGATCCTGGAGCTATCACCTGCCACGGCAATATTACGCGCATCAGGATACAGGTATTTCAACAGTGCCACATTACCTGGGAGCCAGTCCGGGTTTGTCACCTGAGCAGACACCGCCAGTTTTGATCGATCAGCCTTCAGGCTGGACACCAGAACATAAGGCACATCACCAAAGACATATTCACCCTGGCTTTCAATGAAACGCTGGGCAAAGCGGGATTCAATAATCACAGCATCAATCTTGCGTCCCGAGTATTTAGCCTTCAGATAATCGGCCCGCACTTTAAACGACACCCTCTGTCCCAGACGGCGGTGATCAACAAACTCAAAAAAGAAGTCGATCTGTTCATTCAGGCGCTTACGCTCTGTGGTCAGCCCGGCAATAAAACGCTGCGCATGGGGAAGCTCGGGGTCGTAAGACGACAGCACAACAATGGTTTTAGTAACCAGGCTGGACACGTCTTGCGTCCCGGCACTGACGGCTGAACAGCATAAGGTGATCAGACTGATGCAGATAAATCCGATAGCCCGTTGTGAGAATGATGTAATCACAAAGTTGCTCAATCCCTGATAAATACGACCATACCATTACTCCACAAAGGTGCAGTAACAGCACTCAGCTCCATAACTTCCAACATTCTGCCCCTCACACCGCAAAGCACTGCGACCCGTGGTTCAGCCGGGAAGCGTTGACGCTTCGTAACAGACCCTGTTTTTACCTGACCGCTTCGCCCGATACAGCTGCCGGTCGGCCTGTTGCAACAGCGCATCACCATCTCGGTACTGAGCACTGTTTTCAACCAGGCCAATACTGACGGTCTGCTGGATCTGCGTCCCATCACCCAGTGGTATTTTCCATGAAGCCACATCGCGGGGTGTGTACTGTGCCCCGTTGGGGGCACGAAAATAGAGGGTATACAGTACAACAGTACCTTCAGGTAACTGAGACAAGGCCAGCTTAAGTTCATCCAGCGGCATATTCGTCAGTTGCTGAATCGTCAACGCCGGAAAAGCCTCACCAAAGGCAGGCATCAGCTTACCAACAATGGACTTCGCTATGCCGGAACTGCCACTGACAATGACGATGTTTTTGGCATCCGGGTGCATATATTTCAACAGTGCTGCATTGCCCGGCAACCAGTCACCATTGGTTACCTGAGTTGAAACCGCGAGTTTGGAGCGGTTTCCCTTAACACTGGACATCAGTACATAGGGTACACTGCCGAACACATACTCACCCTGGTTCTCAACGAATTTCTGGGCATAGCGAGACTCAATGATAACTGCATCAATTTTCCTGTCTGAATATTTGGCTTTGAGGTAATCCGCCTGCATCTGCTCGGGCACTTTTTCACCCAGCCGACGTTGATCAATAAATTCAAAAAAGAAATCAATCTGCTCATTCAATCGCTTTCGCTCATCCGTAAGGCCCTTAATAAAGCTCTGTGTCCAGGGCAGAGCCTGATCAAATGATGCCAGCACAACAATGCTTTTCGGCGGAGCAGGCACCGGCGCTTCCGCCTGAACCGAAGTCCAGCCAGCACTCACACACAAGATCAGCAGAAAATGGGCCATAAACAGCCAGACACGGCGCATTGCCGCAGGGGAAGACGAGGTCATCACGGTATCAGTTTCATCCTTACTAACCGTAATCATGTAAATATTTCACAGCGGCCCCCTGTTGGGTATGACGCCGGTGAAAATTTTACAGGTGACGGTGTCCTGCCGCTGAATGGTCAGCGGAAATACGATTTATTCTTGGTTTTTCAGCGCGTATAAGACCAGAGAATAACCCTGGGTGCAATGAAGATCCGAGAAATCCAAAGTAAGACTTCATGCTAAAAACGAAAAAACCAGCGCTACATATTTGCGGCGCTGGTTATATATAACGCGTTGTATTTCAGCAACTTTAGCGCACGACACCCTCTTCGATCAGCAGATCCAGAACCGCCTGAGCCTGTTCTGCCGGGCTTTCTTTCTTCAGCACTTTGCCACCGCCGCCAGAGGCTTTCGCTGTGGCCGCTTTAAAGCGGTCCGCTGCGGTTTTAGCTTTCACAACTTTCAGACGCTTGGGCTTTTTACGGGCGGGAGATTCCTCCCAGCCACTGCGTACCGCATCCACATCACCCGCCACCGGCATATCGTTAATTCCGGCCCGCTGGCCTGGGCCGAAGGCACTCTGGCGGGGTTCAGCGGCAGCATTATCAACCGACGCCACAAAGGGCAAACGCACTTTAATCGCCCGACGCTGGCCCCGTGGCAATGCCTGCAGCACCTCCGCCACACCATCGTTCACATCACCAATTTCAGCAATGCGACTGACCAGCGGCCAGCCCAGCTTTTCTGCCAGCAGGAACGGCAGCATTCCCGAGGCTTCGCCACTTTCGGCCCGAACCCCGGTCAGCAGAATATCGGGGGCATGGCTAGCCAGGTAATCACAGAGCACCGGCACCGCATCCGCCGAATCATCCTGCTTAAGCAGGGTCATTTTTGGCAGGCCCATCCCCAGATAACTGCGCATGACCGCTTCATCACCGGCACCGACATGAAGCATTTCCAGCTGGTCACCGCTGAGGTTCAGCCCCAGTTCAACGGCACGGGCATCCTGTTCAGCCCGGCGCGCACGGCCTGACTTCGGGTGCTGACCGACGGAGATCAGGCTGGTGACGTTAAGATTTTTCGCACTCAGATCAGGCTGCATCTTCTGCCCCTCCCTGCTGACGGCTTTCGACCAGACGGATCAGCTCGGCCAGAATCTGCTGGCTATCGCCAATCACACTCAGGTCAGCCCGTTTCACCATGTCACAACCGGCATCGCTATTGATCGCAACCACCTTGTCACACTGGCCAATCCCCTGCATATGCTGGATCGCACCGGAGATACCCACCGCAACATACACACGGGCGGTTACCCAGGTACCGGTTGCACCCACCTGACGGTGACGTGGCATAAAGCCATCATCCACCGCCACACGGCTGGCACCTTCCGTGGCACGCAGTATTTCAGCGGCCTGATGGAACTGATCCCAATCATGGATACCGTTACCGGCAGACAGAATAAACTCAGCCTCACCCAGTGGTACCTGGCCTGGGTCCACATCCACAGAGCCACAGTCTTCAATCCGTGCCAGCGTGGCAGGGACGCCCGCCAGCTCGATAACCGCCGCTTCGTGACGGGTCTCATCAATCTGATCCGCACACTCTTCACCCAGCAACAGCATACGGGGTGTTTCACGGCTGATATCAATGCGCTGGCTACCACCACGGCACAGGCTGGTGAACGCATCCACCTGCCAGGCCTGAGTGGCCGGGCGTTCGCCCAGTCGGGCTGCCAGTCGGCAACCCAGCTCCTGACCACCGGCAATGCTGTCCGGGAACAGCCAGTATTCCGGCTCCAGCTCACGTTCAACCGCTTCCAGCGCCGTTACACGCTGTTCCGGGCTGTAACCATCGTACTGCTCACCGTGGAACTGAATCAGGCGGTCTGCACCGGCCTTATCAAAACCATCTTCTTTGCTGTCACCAAAGACAACGGCGACAACAGCACCCTTGCCTTCAGTGGCGGCTACCAGCTTATGGCCCTGGCCCAGTACATCTTTATCGTGGCCGGTCAGACGACCGCCCACCATATCCAGCACAGCAACCACGTAGAAGTCCGGGGACTCCACAGTTACCAGCGGCAACTGAACTTCAGCCGCGGCTTTGGCACCTCGGCGCTGACCACCCTGCGGGCCGCTTTCGCCCAGCTGGATCGCCAGACGGTCAATACGCTTGATCCCGTTGGGGCCGATAAAGCCAACCCCGTGCGGGTTCTTGCGCAGCAGCCCGCTTGGGCCGCGCACATCACCCACCGGGTGCCCGCTCGTAGAAAAAAGAGCCTCAGCATGGAGAGGATGCAGCCGGTTACGGGCGATCCACTCAGTACGCGGGTCTCTTCTGATCAAATCACTCATCAGTGCACCTCCTCGATCAGGCTATCGACCACAATCTCGGCGATATCCTTGATTTCAGGCCGGGGCTCAACCACCCCTTCGAGCATCGCTGTACATTGCTGACAGCCCACAGCAACCAGCTCGGCACCGGTGGCCACAGCGTCTTCCATCCGCATATCGGCAATACGGCGTTCACCTGGAATATCGGTGATCGGCGCGCCACCACCACCGCCACAGCAGCGGGAGCGGAAACCGGAGCGTTCCATTTCAGCCAGTTCAATACCCAGCTCAGCCAGCAGCTCACGGGGCGAGTCATACTCACCGTTGTAGCGACCCAGGTAACATGGGTCGTGGTATGTCACGGTGCCACCTTTGTACATGTCCAGTTTCAGCGCACTGGCCTTCACCAGCTCGTTGATAAAGGTGGTGTGGTGGAACACTTCGTACTCAGGAGCCTGACCGTCCGGGTAGAAATCCTTGTACTCGTTTTTCAGTACATGGAAGGCATGCGGGTCCGTCGTCACAATGCGGTTAAACTTGTACTTGCTCAGCGTTTCGATGTTGCGTTTCGCCAGGCTCTGGAAGGTTGCATCGTCACCCAGTCGACGGGCGACGTCGCCAGAGTCACGCTCTTCATCACCCAGTACGGCAAAATCGACGTTAGCGGCTTTGAGCAGCTTGACGAAGGCCCGCAGAATACGCTGGCTGCGCATATCAAAGGCACCATCGCTGACCCAGAACAGCACATCCACCTCTTTCACATCGGCCATCACCCGCAGGTTCTGATCCGCTGCCCAGTTCATCCGGCTACCTGGCGCAAACCCGTTCGGGTTATCGGTCGCGATCAGGTTTTCCAGTGTTTCAGCGCCCTTGTTCGGGGTACTGCCCTTCTCCAGGGTCAGGAAGCGACGCATATCAACGATCGCATCCACGTGCTCGATCATCATCGGACACTCTTCCACACAGGCACGACAGGTGGTGCAGGACCACAGGGTTTCCGGGTTAACCAGCCCCTCAGTGATCACCTCAGTGGGGCCACCTTTGGCGTTGCCGACATCTTTGCCAGGCTCTTTACCAGGATGGGGACTACCGGCGTATTTGGCATCGCTGCCACCGGCCAGACCAACCACCATATCCTGGATCAGTTTTTTCGGGTTCAGTGGCTGGCCCGCCGCAAAGGCCGGACACACCGCCTCACAACGGCCACACTGCACACAGGCGTCAAAGCCCAGCAGCTGGTTCCATTTGAAGTCCGAAGGTTTGGATACGCCAAGGATCTTCGCAGTCAGGTTGACCGGCTTCAGTCCCGTAGAGCGACCACCGCCAAAGCGCTCAGCGCGGCGGTGAAACGCCAGATGCAACGCGCCAGCGAAGGCGTGCTTCATCGGCCCGCCCCAGCCCATACCAAACAGCAGTTCGCCCAGGCCAAGCACGATGCCCGCCATCAACACCAGCGCCAGAATCCAGCCACCGAAATCAGCGGGTAGTACACCGGCTGCAGGCAGAGTGACGATAAAGAACGTTGCAGCGAAGCTCAGCAGGCTTTTTGGCAACCGCATCCAGGCGCCTTTCGACAACCGTGATGGCGGTGTCTGACGGCGCTTGTAGACGAACACGGCACCGATAAACATCAGCGCGGTGGAGGCCAGCAGCGCCCAGGCCAGCAGGCTGTTATCCAGCCCGACCAGGTGCACCAGAATAATCAGCACCATGGACAGGACAAAACCACCCGCCGTGGCAACGTGGGTGTTAGACATGTACTTGTCGCGCTCGACTACATGGTGAAGGTCCACCATATAACGACGCGGAACGGCCATCAGACCGGCAATAATATTAACCGACTCGGGCTGGCCAGCACGCCACAGGCTGATACGACGCAGCGCGCCGATCGCCAGCAGGGCCAGTGCCACAGAAATCAGAACAGGGAGTAATCCGTCGAGGATCATGGTCTGCCCTCTTGCAAAAGGCGGCGGCCGAAGCCGCCGGAATTAGATCGCGGGTAAAGGTCGCCATTGGGCACCTGGCAGGACGCCAGGTGCGGGTAGCGGGTCTTTACAGGTCTTTACACAGACGCAGGGCGTCGTACAGTGCGGCGTGAACGTTACGCTGAGACACACAGTCCCCCAGGCGCCACAGGATCATGCCGTCGCCCGTCTCTTCAGTAGAGAGGCTCAGCACAGGCTGAGGCTGCGCGGCGAACAGGGTTTCATTGTCAATCTGACCCTTGTTGCGTGATTCTGCTTTCAGTGCGTAGTACAGCTCGTCATTGGCACGGGTGCCGTTTTCAATCACGATCTGATCAACAACGCGCTCTTCCTGGGCGGCGGTGTACTCGTTTTCAAGTACTGCCACCAGCTTGTCGCCTTCACGGTAGACTTTTTCCAGCAGCAGATCAGAGGTCATGATCACCTCTTTCTCGTACAGGCTGCGGTAGTAGGTCGGGAAGGTGGTCCCGCCGATGCCAACACCAGGTTTGATATCGTCGGTAACCAGCTCAACCAGCGAGCCCTTAGAGGCCAGGTAGTCAGCGGCAGACATACCGGAGAATTCACAGATGGTGTCGTAGATCAGCACGTTTTTGCCTGGCTCTACAGTGCCATTGAGAATATCCCAGCTGGAGACAACCAGTCCTTCTTCCGCGCCCCACTCCGGGTTCTGCTCAACGAACGGACGACCACCGGTCGCCAGCACACAGACATCCGGCTTGAGTTCACGAATCAGATCTTCATCAGCAGCCGTGTTCAGACGCAGATCAACGCCCAGACGTTCCAGCTCCATCGCCAGCCAGCGGGTGATACCTGCCATCTGATCACGCTGTGGCGCTTTGGCCGCAATCGAGATCTGACCGCCCAGCTCGTCGCCTTTTTCAATCAGGGTTACTTTGTGGCCACGCTCAGCCGCCACACGGGCAGACTCCATACCACCAGGGCCACCACCGACCACAACCACGTTGCGGATCGGACCTTCGGTTTTCTCGATGGTGTGCGGCAAGCCCATGTACTCACGGGAGGTTGCAGCGTTCTGGATACACAGCACATCCAGACCCATGTACTGACGGTCGATACAGTAGTTGGCACCGACACACTGGCGGATCTGATCCACCTGGTTCATCTTGATCTTGGCGATCAGGTGCGGGTCAGCAATGTGCGCACGGGTCATACCGACAAAGTCCACGTAACCGGCTTCCAGAATACGCTGGGCCTGGTTCGGGTCTTTGATGTTCTGAGCATGGATAACCGGCACATCAACGACTTCTTTGATGCCCGCTGCCAGATGCAGGAACGGCTCTGGCGGGTAGCTCATATTCGGGATTACGTTGGCCAGGGTGTTATGGGTGTCACAACCGGAACCCACCACGCCAAAGTAATCGATCTCGCCGGTTGCGTTGTAGTACGCGGCGATCTCTTTCATATCGTCATGGTTCAGACCATCCGGGTGGAATTCATCCCCGGTGATACGCATGCCGACAACAAAATCAGGGCCGACTTCAGCACGCACCGCTTTGAGTACTTCCATACCAAAACGCATACGGTTCTCAAAGGTGCCGCCCCACTGGTCAGTACGCTTGTTTACACGTGGCGACCAGAACTGGTCGATCATGTGCTGGTGTACCGCAGACAGTTCAACACCATCCAGGCCACCTTCTTTGGCACGGCGCGCCGCCTGAGCGAAGTCACCGATAATGCGCCAGATCTCTTCTTCCTCGATCACTTTACAGGTGGCGCGGTGAACCGGCTCACGGATACCGGATGGCGACATCAGGTTCGGCCAGTTTTCACCATCCCAGCGGGAACGACGGCCCATGTGGGTAATCTGAATCATGATCTTGCCGCCATGCTTATGCACGGCATCAGCCAGATTCTGGAAGTGTTCGATGATACGATCGGTAGAGAGGTTCACCGAACTCCACCAGCTCTGTGGGCTGTCGATGGACACCACACTGGAGCCACCACAGATACACAGACCACAGCCACCTTTGGCTTTTTCTTCGTAGTACTTAACGTAACGGTCTGTGGTCATACCACCATCGGTGGCGTACACCTCGGCATGGGCAGTACTTACCACACGGTTACGGATCGTCAGCTTATTGATATTCAGCGGCTGAAACAGGGCATCGAACTGAGACATGGAGCAACCCACCTTCTCTTGTCAGGTATCGCTGGCTGTGATCAGATCTCACCCTTGAGCACAGCCAGCGATCGATTCTTGTTGTAAGTCACGGCCAGCGAGCTGGCCATGCAGTAGGGGTATCGCAGTGTTCAACGCAACCTTATAAAGGCGTTACGTCGAAGTAGCCCACTTCGCAACCGTCTTCGGCTGCACACTGGGTCTGTTCTGCTTTGGTACGTACCGCCAGGCCCTGGCTTTCGGCGATCTGATCCAGCGCACCGGCGAACCAGCCTGTGAACATGTAATCAACCTTGCGGTTTACTTTGCCGTACTGGTAAACGAAGGCAGAGTTTTCCAGACGTACACGGGCGGTGCCTTTTTCAATATCCAGCTCTTCAGTGATGAAGAAACCCCAGCCACGCTGGGACAGACGCTTGAGGTAGTGATGCCATACATCTGCACCGGAGATACCGTGCTCCTCAGCTTCTTTTTCACACCAGTAGTACGCTGATTTGTAGCCTGCTTTGTACAGCACTTCAGCGTAACGCTCGGCACCGAGCTCTTCTTCAATACCCATATGGTTATTAACGAAGAAATGACGCGGCACATACAACATCGGCAGCGCATCGGTGGTCCATACGCCGGTTTCGTTATCAACCTGGATCGGCATTTCCGGAGCGTGTGAAGAAGCTGTATTTAAAGACATGGGGTGTTTCCTCAAAAATATTTCTTATTGTTCAGATAATTTACGTATTCGTAATACCGGGATCGCCAGCAAGCTGGCTCCTACGTTTGACAATGCACCCTGTAGGAGCGAGCTTGCTCGCGATCAGATCAGGCCTGCTGATCAGTCGTTTTCGTTCCAGACATCCGCCAGCAGCGTTACCCAGTTCTCACCCATGATCTTGCGCACCTGAGTTTCAGAGAAACCACGACGCAGCAGAGCTTCAGTCAGGTTCGGGAACTCACCGACAGTACGGATACCTTCAGGGTTAACGATCTTGCCGAAACGGGTCAGACGACGGGCGTAGCCTTTGTCGTGAGTCAGGTATTCGAAGAAGTCCTGATCCTGGCCCTGGGTAAAGTCAGTACCGATACCGATCGCGTCTTCACCCACGATGTTGTAAACGTATTCAATCGCTTCAACGTAATCGTCGATGGTGGAATTGATGCCGTTTTTCAGGAATGGGGCGAACATGGTCACGCCAACGAAACCGCCATGATCGGCGATGAACTTCAGTTCTTCGTCAGACTTGTTACGCGGGTGGTCTTTCAGGCCAGATGGCAGGCAGTGGGAGTAAGCAACACGCTTCTTCGACTCCAGGATCACCTCTTCAGAGGTTTTCGCGCCCACGTGGGACAGGTCACAGAGCACGCCGACACGGTTCATTTCCGCAACGATCTCACGACCGAAGCCAGACAGACCGCCATCGCGCTCATAACAGCCAGTGCCTACCAGGTTCTGGGTGTTGTAACACATCTGCACAATGCCCACGCCCAGATCTTTAAACACCTGCACGTAGCCGAGCTGATCTTCGTAGGCGTGCGCATTCTGGAAGCCCATCATCACACCGGTTTTGCCTTCGGCTTTAGCCCGACGAATATCCGCTGTAGTGTGAACCTTGAGCATCAGATCGCTGCTCTGCTCGATCAGCTGGTTCATCTCAACAACGTTATTCACTGTATTCTGGAAATTCTCCCAGAAAGACACGGTGCAGTTAGCCGCCGTCAGGCCGCCTTTGGCCATATCTTCAAACAGTTCGCGGTTCCATTTGGCACAGATCAGACCATCAATAACGATGGAATCCTGGTGCAGTTCGGCTGGGTTCATTGACTCACCTGCTCTTATCGCCGTAGCGGCTATTGTTATGGTCCGGACCCGTCTGGCTCACCTGAACAGACCGGTCACAGGTACACAGTGTTTGCCAACCGGCATAAATTCGACCGTGTACCGAATGCTTTTCAGTCTATCTATCGGGTGTTTTTACAACTCACCAGAAACGACATCGACCATACCAAAACCGGCAAGCAACTCCTCTGCAGCGCTTTAATAACAAGGGGTAGAGCCAGGCGAGCCAACACACAGCACCAGGAATCGAGTGTCCTGAATACGACAATAGCAACGCGAAGACAGCCACAGGACTTTATATTAGAATATGCTTGTTTATGTAATTCTGGAGTTCACATGAAACAACTGTTCGCCCGCTACCCAGTCCTCTGGCTTCTTACCGGCCTGATACTCAGTGCCACACTCCAGCCACTGCTTGCCAGCCAGCCTGCGGGGATGCAGATCAATTTTCGAAATGACAGCGATATGATGATCCAGTCGATCAAGCTCGACTTCGGCAACGCCAATGGTCAGTCCAGCCTGCTGACCCTGCGCATCGCCCCCGGCGAGACCCGCCCCATGCTGCTCAACCACCAGCCCGGTATGGGCTTCAATGTGAAAGTCAGCTATGCCGATGGCCGCCAGCAATCTTTTTGCGCGCTTAAAGGCGACCCGGCCCGAGAACGAATCCTGCCTTTGCAA